>Ga0182014_10000229_pt1 | contig 70762 bp, 71 predicted proteins | sample 612S2DmetaG_FD_120489 | JGI IMG/M metagenome (GOLD analysis project Ga0182014, IMG submission 120489) | Permafrost microbial communities from Stordalen Mire, Sweden - 612S2D metaG | ecosystem: Environmental > Terrestrial > Soil > Wetlands > Permafrost | place: Sweden: Stordalen | collected...
ATGAACGATGCGTAGATGATCCAGGAGAGCAGCGCGGCGGTTTCTTTGGGATCCCACGACCAATACGCACCCCAAGCTTCGTTGGCCCACATCGCGCCCGTGATGATGCCGACGCTGAGCAGCACGAGGCCGATGGCGACGATACGATAGGTCAGCATATCCAGGCGCGCGAGCGACGGCAATCCGGCGAGCCACACGGCGAACGGGTCGCCGGCGGCCGCCGCCGCAGTAACGGCCGGCGTACCGGTGCGCGCTTCGCTGGCCGAAAGCGTTTCCACCGGCGGCGCGGCGACCGACATGCTGACGGTTCCCGCACCCGCGGCGTTGGCGCGGATCACGCGCGTGCCCGATGAATAGCGGCGCTCGCCGTATGCCTTGAGCAAATAGAGGCACGAGACCACGAAGGCGACCATGAACGATGCGTACGAGGTCACGACGATCGGCACGTGGACCTTGATCCAGTACGACTGCAACGCCGGCACGGCGGGCATGTAGCCCTCGTTCCACGTCGTCGCGTACCCGAACGCGATCGCGCTGATGCCGAGGACGCCGCCGCCGATCAGCCACAGGTCGTATTTCTTCGCGAAGATGATGTAGATGAGCACCCCGAGGCCGCTGAAGAGCGACAGCGACCCGTAGAGGTTGGTCAGGGGCCACACGCCGGTCATATTCCAGCGCGTTCCCAGCTCGGCAAATTGCGCGAAACACGCGAGACACGCCAGAACGGCGCCGACGCGCTGAAGCTGCGGCGTGCGCAGCAAGAAGTAGGCTATCAAGACGAGCGTCCCGACCACGTAGGTCGCGAGCGTGAACACGACCAGATCGTGGTCGATGGCAACTTTGAGCGGATCGAGCATGCGGGTGTCCTAACTGGCCTGTGGCTTGCGACGCAGAGCTTCGACGATCTCGCGAAAACGGTCCTCGAAGATATCGTAGCCCTTAACGGTGGTGGCGGCAATGCCGATGTTCCAGGACCGGGCGGCGCCCGTCACCACGACGTAGAGCCGCGCCGGCGTGAAGTAAAACGAGATGCAGAGCCCCAGCACCAAGACGATCGCACCGATCAGCACGAGCGAAATCCCCGGATCGTAGCGGTACTGGAAGCCCGAATAGAGCGTGTATTTTTTCGGCGTCAGCGCGTAGCCCGCGCCGAGATTGAACGGTTTTCCGAGCGGTACCAGCACGCTGCCGAGCTCGGTGTCGCTGTCGAATGCCTCGAGCACGACGCCGGGATTGTTCGGGCGCGGGTCGGGCCCGGCCTGACCCGTGGCGGGGTCGATCGTTCCGACGAATGACCGGTATTGGATCGCGCGCGTCGTGCCGGGAATCTCGAACGATTCGCCCTCCTTGAGCGGCGTGTCGGGCGGCCCGGTCGTAACGCGGCCATTTTTCGTCAACACGAAGGTGATCGCGAAACCGTACGTGGCTTGGTAGATCTTCACGCCGTCGGCGTCGTAGGGCAGGTTGACGCGGATCACCGCATCGCGCGGGACGCCGTCTTTGCCCGTGACGACCGCGTGCGAGACGTAGTCGATCGGCTGGTAGACGGTGCCGCTCTTCGTCGCGACGGGTTGAATCTGGTAGCCGAACTGTTTGAGCGCGACGGTCGCGCCGGTTTGCGGAATCGTTCCCGTCGTGCCCGAGAGCACGGCGAACGTTCCCATGTACCCGCTGGCCCAGTAGATCGTCGTGCCGGCGGCGATGATGACGAAACCCACGTGCGCGACCAGCACGCCGCGGCGCGCCCAGTTGTGCTTGTCGACGAACGACCACTCTTCGCCGCCGAACTCGCGCTTGCGAATCTGCCAGCCGCGATCGGCGAAGAACTTCTGCACGCGCGCGCGCACGTCGCTCTCCTCGCCCTCGACGGTCACGACGGCATTCAGCGGGATCTTGTCGATCTTTACCGGGCGCAGCGCGGGCAAGCGCGCCGGAATCACGCGGCGGAACGTCGCGACCGTCATCGAGATCAAGATCAAGCCGATGATCCCGATGTACGCCGGCGAGTGGTAGATGTTGTCCATGTGCAGGCGCAGCACGACGCGCGCCAGCAACGGCGAGTAGTTTTGCCAGTAGAAATCGTCGCCTTTGCCCTGGTCGACGACCACGCCGATCAGCGTCAGGACGCCCCACACGGCGAACAGCGACACCGCGAAGAGAATGTTCGCGAAGAGAATCAGGAACTCGTGGACGAGTTCCTTGACACCCGCAACCGCGCTCTCGACTACGGCGTTTCGGCGGAGCGCTTCCACGATTTTTCTAACAGGACGATGATCCAGATCGAGCTCTCGAAGAGCACGTACATCGGTCCGGCGAGCAGCATCATCGTGATCGGGCTGCCGTCGGGAGCGAGGACCGCGCCGACGACGAGCATGCCGAAGCCGATGTACTTACGGTAAGTGCGCAGCATCCCCGAATTGATGAGGCCGATGCGCGCGAGCAAGACCATGATGACCGGCGTTTGGAAGATCAGCGCGAACGCGAGAAACAAGAGTAGGACGAGATTGATCGTCGATTCGATGCCGAACGTGGCCTGCGCAATCGTGCCGGTGATGAACATCAGCCCGCCGATGACGCGCTTGATCACGACGTAGTGCGCGAATGCGATCCCCGCGGCGGCCAAAAGGATCGACGGCGCAACGTAGATGTACACGGCCTGCCGCGTCTTGGGGTGGATCGCCGGGACGACGAACATCCACACCTGATACAAGATGACCGGCAAACCGATCACGATCGCGATGTAGATCGCAAACTTGAAGATCGCCCACACCGCGTCGGCCGGGCCGAACGCGTTGAGGGTGGTTCCCGGAAAGTAGGTGCGCGCGATGATCGGGATCAGCTGTTGCGCGGGCCACAGCGCCAGGATCCCGATGCCGAAGACCGTGCCAACGCAAATGAACAGCCGCTGGCGGAGCTCCCGAAGGTGCTCCGTGAACGGCATTTCCTTTTGGTCCCATTCCACTTCGTCCGGCCCACCGGGGGTAGGCGGACGGGTCGCCAGCGTGCTCGCGGAAGCCTCCTAGCCCGCGTGCGGTGGTTCGGCGGCCGTGGTTCCGGCCGGCGCAGCCGCCGACGGGGCAGCGGTGGTTGCCGCCGCCGCCTCGACGTTGGCCGTGGCCGCCTTGCGCGCTTCGTCGCGCGCCTTCTCGGCGGCGACGTCGGCCTCGGCCTGTCCGATCATGAACTCTTTTTTCGCCTGTCCGGCGCTCTTGGCCAATTTCGGCAGCTTGTCGGCTCCGAAGATCAGGATGGCCACGCCGACGACGGCGGCGATCTCCATGGGTGAGAACATATTGGTACTCCTAGCCTACCAGTAGCGCGTCCGCTACTGCCACAAATTCTGCGCGCGCCGGCGCGTTTCCGATGGGAGCGAGCGAGGCCTTAGCTCGTTCGAGATACTCGGCGATCAACGCCTTCGTCTTCTCGAAGCCCCCTTGCCTCGCTATTCCGGCGATCACGCCGGCAATCCGTGCTGGTGTCGTATCCTCCCCGTCGTAGAAACGTTCCACGTCGGCGCGGAATTTCTCGTCCCCGCCGGCCAGGGCCAGGATCAGTGGGATCGTGACCTTTTTCTCGGTGAGGTCGTTGCCGACGGGCTTCCCCAGGGCACTCTCGGTCGACGTCATGTCGAGCAAATCGTCTTGCATCTGGAACGCGATGCCGTAGGCCTGGCCGAACTCACGCAGCGCGGCGATCTTGAGCGGCGTGCCGCCGGCCGCGTAGGCGCCGCACTCGGCCGAACTCGCGAACAAGCGCGCGGTCTTTTTGGCCGCGATCTCGACGTACTCCGCAATCGTGAGATCGAGGTTGCCGAGCGAACGCAACTGCAGCACTTCGCCGTCGGTGATGTCGGCGAGCGTCGCGCTCAGGATGTGCGGGATCGGATGCGCGTACGCCGCGGTGACGTTCTTGAAAATCCACGCGAAGAGATAGTCACCGGCCAGCACGCTGACGCGGTTGCCGAAGTCCACCGCCGTCGCGTTGACGCCGCGGCGGGTATTGGCGTTGTCGACGACGTCGTCGTGGATGAGGGTCGCAACGTGAATGAGTTCCATGTATGCGGCCAGCGCCAAGTAGTCGCGGACTTCCACCGCACCGGTCGCCGATGCGCCGAGCAGCGTGAAGCGCGGGCGCAAGCGTTTGCCGCCCGCATCGAGCATGCGCCGCACGGCTTCGGTGATCAGCGCGTTGTCGGTCGAAAACGTATTGCTGAAGAAATCTTCGACGAGCCCGTACAGATCGGGTTCGGATGCGATCGGTTCGAGCACTACGCCGCTCCCACGTGCGCGGCGATCGCGCCGCCGCCGAGCCGCAGGTAGCGCACGTCCGAAAAACCCGCGCTGCGAAAGCGCGCGGCGAGTTCGTCGGCGTCGGGATAATTCGTCAGCGAGTTCGGCAGATACGTGTACGCGGCTTTCGAACCGCCGACGAGTCCGCCGACCAGCGGCACGAGCCGGTAGAAGTACAGGTTGAACAACCACCGGAAGAGCGGGTTCGGCGCCTTCGACACGTCGAGGTTCACGAAGCGCGCACCCGGTTTGAGCACGCGGCGCGCTTCCTTGAGCGTGGCGACGATGTCGACGACGTTGCGCATCGAGAAGCCCATCGTCGCGCCGTCGAACGCCGCGTCGGCGAAGGGCAGCGCCATCACGTCGGCTTCGATGAAGTTCGTGCGGCCGGCGCGGTCCTCGCGCGGTGCGCGGGCGCGCGCGCCCTCGAGCATCGGGCCGCAGAAATCGGCGCCGGTCACTTCGAGGCTCGGGTCGGTGCGTACCAGGTGAAACGCCAGATCGCCCGTGCCGCAGCACAGGTCGAGAATGCGGCCGCCGTGGGGCGGGGCGAGCTCCGCCACGGCACGCTTGCGCCAGGCCTCGTCCGCGCCCGCGGTGAGGATTTTGTTCGTCGCGTCGTAGCGCGGTGCGATTTCCGCAAACATTTCGCGGACGTAGAGAGCCTTATCCATTCGTGCCGACCCGTGGGGTTCGCCGCAGCCGAGGTTCTTCACTTTGGCCTTGCCGATGCTCGGCTGCGCGTGAGTGTCGAGCGTGATCGCCCTCGATACCGCAGCCGGCTTCATCAATACGCTCGCAAGCGCGCAACGGATTCACTTGACCGCTTACATCCTCCAAAGAGGCAAGGTGCTCGACGCGCTGGTCGCGGCGGCCCGCCGCGGGGCGGAGGTCGAGGTCCGGCTCGAACGCGATCCGCTCGACGACCCCGCCGGCGACCTCCACCGCGTGAACGCCGACGCCCTGGCCAAGCTGCGGGCCGCCGGGGCTAACGCCAAGACAACCAAGCCGGGCGAGCCGGTCCTTCATCTGAAGGCGGCGGTGGTCGACGGCGTCGCGTGGCTCGACGACCGCAACTGGGCCGCGGGCGGGGCCGGACGCCTCGTGCGCGACACCGCCCCGGCCGACGTGGCCGCCGTCGCCTCGGCCGTCGCCGGCGGTCCGGGTGCCGACGGCCACCTGGCCACGACGAAGGCCGGGGCCCAGCAGCTGGAAGCGGCGGTGATCGGGCAGGCCGGAGCCGGCCCGTTGGCCGTGGAGAGCGAGTCCTTCGGCAACGGGGCGATCTACAACGCGCTCCTCCACCGGGCCCAGGCGCATCTTCCGACCCGCCTGATCGTCGCCGGGCGCGAGGCGGCCCAGCCGAGCGGCGGCCTCGAGCGCGCGCATCTGCAGCACTTGGCCGCGCTCGGGGTCGAGGTCCGGCTCGGCAATCCCAAGCACGGCGACCTCAACGAGAAGCTCGCGGTCGCGGCCGGCTCCGCCTGGATCGGCTCCACCAACGCCACCTACGCCCGCGGTCAAGAGGCTGAACAGCGCGACTGGGGGCTCACGACGCGCGAACGTCCCGTCGTCGACGGCTTGCGCGCGGCGTTCGAGCGCAACTGGTCGGCCGCACGCCCGCTCGCGGGAGCCGGCGGCCCGAGCGAGTATGGGTCGGCCTAACGTGGCCGCTTCAAACACCTACGACTACATCATCGTCGGCGCCGGCTCGGCCGGTTGCGTGCTCGCGCACCGGCTGACGGAAGATCCTTCGACGCGCGTGCTGTTGCTCGAAGCGGGCGGGGACGATTCGCATCCGTACCTGCGCGTGCCGATCGGCGTCGGCAAACTGCACCAGAAGCGCATGTTCGATTGGGGCTACAACACCGTTGCCGAAGAAGGCATGGCGGGCCGCGAACTGATGACGCTGCGCGGTAAAGTGCTGGGCGGTTCGTCGTCGATCAACATGATGGCGTTGACGCGCGGTTCGAGCGGCGACTTCGAACGCTGGGCGCGCGGCGGCGCAACCGGCTGGTCATGGAACGATGTGTTGCCGTATTTCAAGCGCTTTGAAACGTGGGAAGGCGGCGAGACGCCGTTGCGCGGCGGCAGCGGGCCGCTCTCGGTGGAGTTTGCGAAAACCGACGACCCGATCGAAGACGCGATGTACGCTGCTGCCGCGGCGCTCGGGTATCCGCGCACGCCGGACTACAATTCCGAAAGCGTCGGCTTCGGACGCACGCAGTTCAACATCAGCAAAGGCCGCCGGCACTCGGCGGCGCGCGCGTTCCTGCGCGGCATCCGCAAGCGGCCGAACCTCACGCTGCTCACGCACGCGACCGCGCGGCGGGTGCTCCTCGACGGCACGAAGGCCTATGGGATCGCGTACGGCCACAACGGCGTGATCACGACAGCCGAAGCGCAGCGTGAAGTGATCCTGAGCGGCGGTTCGTTCAACACCCCGCAGCTGCTGATGCTCTCGGGGATCGGTCCGGCCGATCACTTGCGCGAGTTCGGTATCGACGTCGTCGCTGCGTTGCCGGTCGGCGACAACTTGCAAGATCACTTGAAGGGCGTGTTGCTGTGGAAGCGCCGGCCGCCCGAGGGCCCGCTGCACCGCTTTTTGCGCTTCGATCGCGTCGCGCTCGCGATGGCGCAAGCGTATCTGTTCGGTACGGGACCCGCCGCGAAGATGCCGCTCGGAATTCAAGCGTTCATCAAGACGAGTCCCGAGCTCGAAGTTCCGGATATCGAGTTCATGCTGCGCACCGCCCCGATCACGGCGCAACCGTATTTCCCCGGCGTGCTGCCCGCGTATACCGATGCGTTCGGCATCGATCCGGTGATCTTGCATCCGGAGAGCCGCGGAACGGTGCGCTTGCAGTCGACCGATCCGCTCGCGCCGGTGCGCATTCACTACAACTACCTCAGCGCGCCGGCGGATATCGCGAAGTTCCGCCAGGGCTTCCGTCTCGCGCGCGAGATCGGCAACCAAGCCGCGCTCGATGCGTATCGCGACGTCGAGCTTGTGCCGGGTCCGGACGTGACGAGCGACGCCGACATCGACGCGCACCTGCGCCGCACGTCGACGACCGTGAGCCATCCGGTGAGCACGTGCCGTATGGGTACCGGCGAGAACTGCGTGCTCGATCCCGATCTGCGCGTGCGCGGTATCGAGAACTTGCGCGTGGTCGATGCGTCGGCGTTCCCCGAACTCGTCTCCGCGCACACCAATGCCGCAGTGCTCATGCTGGCCGAGAAAGCCTCCGACATGATTCGCGGCCGCGAACCCGCGGTCGCGCGTTAACGCAAGCCGAAGAACCGTTTCGCGGTCGCCGTCGTGACGGCGTTGACCTCGGCGAGATCGACGTTCAGGATTTTCGCAACGACGCCCGCGCTTTCGGTCACGAACGCGGGCTCGTTGCGTTTGCCGCGGTACGGCACCGGCGCCAGATACGGACAGTCCGTTTCCATCACGATCGGCGCCAGGCCGACGGTGCGTACGGCCTCGCGCAGTCCCTCGGCCGTTTTGAACGTCAGCACGCCGCCGATGCCGAGCAGCATGCCGAATTCCTCGACGAACGTGGTGGCCTCGGCCGCGTTGCCGCTGAAACAGTGGATCACGCCGCGCATCGCTTTGCGATCCCACTGCTCGCGCAAGATGCCGACAAAGTCGTCGAACGCTTCGCGCTGGTGGAAGACCACCGGAAGCGCGGCGGCGCGGGCATAGGCGATCTGGTCGCGCAGCACGCGGCGCTGCTCCTCGGCCGGACTATGGTTGTAGTGGTAATCGAGCCCGGTTTCCCCGATCGCCACGATCGGTGCCTTGGCACCCGCGCGCAGCGCGTCGAAGGCCGCGGCAATATCTTCCGGGGCATCCTTGGCCTCGTGGGGATGGATACCGATCGTGGCGAGCAGGCCGTGGGACTCCGCCGTGCGGATCGCGCGCTCGCTGTCCTCGAGGTCGGTGCCGATCGTGACGATCGTATCGACCCCGGCCGCATGCGCGCGCGCGATCGTGTCCGCACGATCTTCGTCATATTGGTGATCATGGACGTGTGCATGGGTATCGATCATCTTGTAATGGATACGTTCCCTCCGAAGCGGGAGATTCCGTGGGCCCGCGCGGCGAACTCCGATTGGGCCGTGAAATCGTTCCGCTCAATCGCCGAAGCTTTTCACCTGGGCAAGCCGTTGGCCGGCGAGGCGACCAATCTCGACGTCGAGCAGCTGCGCGAAGAGATGACGGCTTGCATCGAGGCGCTCGGCGGCGACGTCGCCACGCGCGTGCGCGCCACGCAGGTCGGCACGCGGTACGCCTCGCTCGCGCCGGCGGGCCGCCAACGCTTCTTCGAAGTGCTGTCGAGCTTTGACGTCGATCGCGGCGAAGTCGACGAAAGCATCGCCGCCGTCGTGGGGGCTGCCGATGCCGCCGAACGCAGCGCGGCCGAGCGCCGGCTGCGCGCCGCACTGGTCCCTTCGCGCGTGCGGTTGCTGCGCGCGTTCAACAGCTTGCCGAGCGGCGTGAAGTTTCTGGTCGAGATGCGTGCCGATCTGCTCGACATCGTGAAGAGAGAACCGGCGTTGAAACCGCTCGAAGCCGACCTCAAGGATCTGCTCGCGTCATGGTTCGATTTGGGCTTTCTGGAAATGCGGCGCATCTCGTGGGATGCGCCGGCGTCGCTGCTCGAGAAACTCGGTCGATACGAAGCGGTGCACGAAGTGCGGGGCTGGTCCGATCTGAAGAACCGGCTCGACGTCGACCGGCGCTGTTTCGCATTCTTGCACCCGGCGATGCCGAACGAACCGCTGATCTTCGTCGAGGTCGCGCTCACGACCGAGATGTCGGGCAACATGGCGTCGCTGCTCGATCAGCGCGCGCCGGTCACCGATCCGGCGCTCGCGACCAACGCAATATTCTATTCGATCTCCAACTGCCAGCGCGGGCTCGACGGCATCAGCTTCGGCAACGCACTGATCAAGCGCGTCGTGCAAGAGCTCACGCGCGAGTTTCGCAACATCCGGACCTTCGTCACGCTCTCGCCCATGCCGCGCTTTCGCGACTGGCTGGAAACCCAGAGCACGACCGGTGGCGCCGGCGATCTGCCGCTCAAGGCGATGTTCACCAACCGCGGCTGGGCGCGCGACGCGAACGCGGCCGCGACGTTGAAGATGCCGCTGTTGGAGTTGGCCGCGCACTACCTGATCGAAGCAAAGCGCGGCAAGCGCGCCTTCGATCCCGTTGCCCATTTCCACCTCAGCAATGGGGCCCGCCTCGAGCGGCTCAACTGGCTGGCCGACACGTCGGCGCGCGGCATGCGCGAGTCGGCCGGCATGATGGCCAACTATCTCTACCGTCTCGATCAGATCGACGACAACCAAACCGCGTACGCAACCGACGGCCGCGTCATTGCAAACCCGCAGGTCATCGCACTGCTCGCATCCCGCCGCCTCCCTCCCCCGCCCCACAAACGCGAAGACACCCCCGTCTCACCCTGACCCACAAGATGTTGATTGCATGTAGATTTTGAACCGGTCCTCGCTTATCGTGGTGAAGCCGAGGCGTTCGTAGAGGCGGCGTGCGGGGTTGATGCGCGCAGTGTCGAGGCGCACGGCGGTGCCGCGCTCGCGCCCTTCATCGAGCAACGCCTGGAGTAGGCGAGTTCCGATTCCGCGACGTTGGTGTTTGGCTACGAGATAGATCGATTGTAGGTAGATGTCTGAGCCACGCTGCACGGTCAGCCAGCCGGCGTCCTCGCCGTCAACGGTAACGATCGAGGTATTCGGCGCGCCGTATTGCTCCGCAAAGCGCTCGCTTTCCACGTCGTCGCCGCGCCAGCCGAGCAGCGCCTCGATGATCCAGCGCTGCGTTTCGAAGTACACGCGCTCGACGAATGCGCGATCGCTCTCGAGCGCCCGCCGCAATGCGATCTTCGGCGCCGACACTAGGAGTGCGTCGGGCTTGCCCGACGCCGACGACATGGATTCACGGAACGTGAATCCACTAGGCCGCGGGTGGTTCGAGTCGCGGGAAGAGCGCTTCGGCGGGAGCGGTTTGGGTATTGCTTGCGAGCGCGCCCCAGACGAGCTGTTCTTGCCACGGCACGTCGGGCGCGCCGGCGAGCCCGAGCTGCCGCCACATCTCGGTGGCTTTCGAGGGCATGAACGGAAAGAGCAAGATGGCGGTGAAGCGCAAGCCTTCGCATAGATCGTAGAGCAGCGCGTCGAGTTCGACGCCCTTTTCGTGCTTGTAGAGATCCCACGGTTTGCGTTCGTCGATCTCGCGGTTGAGCGCCGTGATCAGCTCCCAGATCGTGTCGAGCCCTTCGCGGAAACGCATCGCCATCACGTGCTCGTGCACTTGCGCCCCGATGTCGGCGAAACGTTCGCCGAGCTGCGATTCGCTGGCCGCCGGAACGAGGCTGTTGCGGTACTTCGCGAGCATCGCGAGCGAGCGCCGCAGCAGGTTGCCGAGATCGTTGCCGAGATCGGCGTTGTGCCGGAGCCGCAGCTTCTCGAACGAGATCGAGAAGTCGCTGCCGAACGGCGCTTCGCGAAAGAGAAAATATCGCACGGCGTCGGCGCCGAACTGATCGACCAGGTTGAACGGATCGACGACGTTGCCTTGGCTCTTCGACATTTTCTCGCCGTCGGTCAAGAGCCAGCCGTGCGCGAAGACGCGCGTCGGTTCGGCAAGCCCGGCCGACCACAGCATCGCGGGCCAGATCAGCGTGTGGAAGCGGGCGATTTCCTTGCCGATCAGGTGCATGCCCGGCCAGTAGCGTGCCATCAGGGCCGTATCGGCCGGATAGCCGAGCGCGGTGATATAGTTGATGAGCGCATCGAACCACACGTAGAGCACGCCGCCGCCGGGCAGCGGAATGCCCCAGTCGATCGTCGAGCGCGAGATCGAGAGATCCTCGAGACCGCCCTCGAGCGTGCGCATCATCTCGTTGTACACCGATTGCGGGCGCAAGAATTCGGGCTTGGCCTTGAAGTGCGCGATCAGTTTATCGGTATAGGCCGAGAGCTTGAAGAACCAGTTCTTCTCCGAGAGCCACTGTACTTCGCGCCGGCATTCGGGATTCGGACAGCGGCCGTCAACGAGTTTCGCTTCCGGCCAGAACGTCTCGTCGTTGGTGCAGTACCAGCCTTCATAGGTGCCTTCGTACACGTCGCCGTTGGCACGCATCTTCTCGAACAGCGCGAGGCAGGCCACGCGATGGCGCGGTTCGGTCGTGCGGATGAAGTCGGAGAACTGCGCGTCGAATGCGGGGGCGAGCGCTTTCCACTTTGGTGCGAGCTCATCGACGTAGGCTTGCGGTGTTTTGCCCGCAGCTTCGGCGGCTTGCGCAACCTTCTGTCCGTGTTCGTCGGTGCCGGTGAGGGAGCGCGCGTCGCCGTCCCACGCCCGCGCGGTGCGCGCGAGAATGTCCGCCGCAATCGTCGTGTAGGCGTGGCCGATGTGCGGGGTGCCGCTGATGTAGTAGATCGGCGTGGTTACGTAAAAGGCGCGGTCGGTCACGGTTCGTGCGTTCCCGCTCGGGTTGCGCCGGCACCTTCGCTGCGGCGTGCGCCGACCCGCGCATACAGCGCCTTGCGTTCGCCGGCACCGTTCGCCGCCAGCTGTTTGGCGATCGCCGCGGTCGAGACGCCGGCTGCGAGCAGCGTGTCGATCTGGTCATCGAGGCTAGCGCCGCCCGCTGCACCCTCAACGGCGGCGACGCCCGCGTCGATCACGAACGCCACCTCACCGCGCATCGGATCGGGCAACGCGGCCGCGACTTCGGCCGGCGTGCCTGAGACCTGCTGTTCGTAGAGTTTGGTGAATTCGCGCACCAGAAAGACGCGAACGTCGGGGGCAACCGTCGCGAGATCGGCCAGGGCCGCGGCGATGCGGTGCGGTGATTCGTACCAAACGCTGGGAATTCCGCGGGCCATCGCGGCGCGAAACGCGGCCTTGCGCGCACCGGACGTGCGCGGGGGGAAACCTTCGAAAGCGAATCGCCGCACGTCGAACCCCGAGAGCACCGCGGCGCAGGCGAACGCGGTCGGACCCGGCAGCACGTCGACGCTGACCCCCGCGGCTCGGGCTGCCGCGACGAGCGCGCTGCCCGGATCGCTGATGCCGGGCATGCCCGCGTCGCTCACCACGGCGACGTTGCCGGTTGCGGCGCGCTCGAGAATTGCGGCGGTGGACGTCGCCGCGTTGTGCTCGTGGTAGGTCCAGATCTGCGCGCCGGCGATCCCGTGCGCGGACAGCAGCCGGCGTGCCACGCGGGAGTCCTCGGCCACGATCAGTTCGGCCTCACGCAACGCATCGAGCGCGCGCAACGTGATGTCGCGCAGATTGCCGAGCGGCGTCGGGACGAAGGTCAACCCCATACGCCCTGATTCGGCATCGCAGGCAGACCTCCACGTGCCGGCGTTGCCCTGGCCCCAGAGCACGGTAGTGGCGCGTTCCCCGGCTGCGCGCCCTACGGCGCTCCGCTCGGAATGACGTGGGCCGTTGCGCGAGCACTCACGTTTTGTTGTTGTCATTCCGAACGGCGCGAACGAACGAACATTTGGTTTGACAAACGTCGCAATCGCGTGTTAGGTTGGTTGAGCGCGCCGCGTGCGTGCCGGAAAGGGGTAGCATTCGTGCAAAATTGCGTTACGCGAATTGTTAATCCGTCGATGCGAGTCGACGATAGTTTGCATTTGGAGGTTTGTACTTCGTAGTCGCTGCACACGTCGCGATGATCGGTTCGAACCTCCACACTTGGAGGTTTTTTTGTGTCATGAACATCGATGAACTCACGGCTAGGAGCCGTGAGCGCCGCCGCGCCCTGGAACTGGACTACGCTCGCGGCGACATCTTCGGCAACGCGTTGCGTTCGCTGACCGGGCGCGTGCTGCGCGCAACGGGCGAGGGCTTGTTTCGTCTCGGCAGCGCGCTCGACGAACGGGTCCCCGAACCGTGGATGGTCGAAACACGTACGCGATGACCGCGATCGGCCTGGTTTCCGACACCCACTTTCCGCGCTTCGGGCGCGCGCTGCCGCGTGCGCTCGAAGACGGAATGCGGGCTGCGAAAGTCAGCCGAATCTTGCACATGGGCGATTTCACCGATGCGCTGGCGATCGGGCTGTTCGAAGCGATCGCGCCGCTGGATGCGGTCGCCGGCAACAACGATCCCGAAGAGATCTGGAACCGCTACGGCCGCCAGAAAATCGTCACCGCCGACGGCGTGCGGATCGGCCTCGTGCACGGCGACGTGGGCCGCGGCAACGCGCACGAGAATGCCATTCGCGCGTTCGCGGAGCAGCCGGTCGACGTGATCCTCTATGGCCATAGCCACCGCCCGGTGGTCGAACGGCGCGGCGATCTGCTCGTCGCCAATCCCGGCTCGCCGACCGACCGGCGCATGATGCCGACGTTTTCCTACGGCATCCTCACGATCGGCGATGGCCTCCCGGCCATCAAGCTGCACACCTACGCCTCGCGCGACCCGCGCTAGTTTTTCGCGGGCGCGTTTAGAGGTCGAGGCGCGCCGTCCCGGCACGCCGAAGAAGCGCCGATGCGCAACCTGAGCGAGTTTGTCGCGCCGTCCAAGACGGCGATTCTCGTCGTCGACGTCCAGAACGACTTTTGCGAACCGGCGGGCGCTTCGGGGAAGGCCGGCCGGAACACGGACGCCGCGATGGCCATGATCCCGACGTTGCAGCGCTTTCTCGGCGCGGCGCGCGAGCACGGCACGAACGTGATCTTCATTCAGACGATCCACGAACCGTCGACCGACTCCGATGCCTGGATCGGCCGGCGCTCGAATCCCGACGCCAAAAACTGTCTCAAAGGCACCTGGGGCGCGGAGTTCACCGGTATTGCGCCGCGCGATTCCGAGCCGGTCGTGATCAAGCATCGCTACAGCGCGTTTGTGAATACGCGCCTCGACTCGGTATTGCGCACGCTCAACGTGGAGAACATCATCGTGCTGGGCGTCGCGACCAACGTGTGCGTCGAATCGACCGCGCGGCATGGGTTCATGCTCGATTACAACACCGTTTTCGTTTCGGACTGCTCGGCCGGTTACGACCAAGCCGCACACGATATGACGCTGCGCACGCACGCGATGCACTTCGGGCCGGTTGCCACGGCGCAGGAGATCGTGGACACCTGGGCTGCGACGCACTCCGACGCGGCTGCGGTTTAGGAGCGGTCCGGTGAAACAACTCGCGGAACTCGTGATCCCGGCGAAAAGCGCCGTCCTCGTCGTGGACGTGCAAAACGACTACTGTGAACCCGAAGGGGCGCTCGGCAAAGCCGGTTTGCCGACGGGTGCGGCGATGGCGATGATCCCGACGCTGCAAGCGTTCCTCACGGCGGCGCGCGCGGCGGGCACGCCGGTGATCTTCATTCAGACCAACCACACGCCGGAGACCGACTCGGCCGTGTGGTCGTGGCGGAACGGCGGCATCAGCAGCGCCGTGTGCCGCAAGAATACCTGGGGCTCGGAGTTCACCGGCGTCGCACCGTTACCGGACGAACCGGTCGTCGTCAAGCACCGCTATAGCGCGTTCATCAACACGCGGCTCGACTCGGTGCTGCGCACGCTCAAGGTCGAGAACTTGATCATGACCGGCGTTTCCACCAACGTTTGCGTCGAATCGACGGCGCGGCACGGCTACATGCTCGACTACCACATCGTATTTCTGTCGGACTGTACGGCCGCGTATTCGATCGAAGAGCACGAAGGCGCGCTCTACAACATGCGCACCCACTTCGGCGTCGTCGCCGCGTCGCACGACGTCACCGCGGTTTGGTCCTTCGACTCCGGTTCGCTACGCGAACCTGCGCTCAGGATTTAAAAAGGATTAGGGTTTGCGGCGCTGTGCGCGGGCGCGGCGGTCGCGTTTGCGGCGTGCGGTGCCGTTGGCCGGCACGGGCGCGCCGTTCGGGGGCCGATGCCCGTTGCCGTGATGACCGTTGTTGTTCGGGCCCTTGGGCCGCGGCGGCGGCGGGCCGCCGATCTGCGTGTAGCCGGAAAGGATCTCTTTGACGCGTTCGTAGGCGTTGCCGAGCGCGCCGGGGAGCGACTTGTTCCGGTCGATCACGCGATCGGGAATGTCGTCGGTCGTGTAGAGGGTGAGATATTCCTCACCGTCGCGCTGAACGTCGATCCGCGGTGAGTCGAACTTGACGGTCTTCGGGTTGACGTTGAGCATCCGCGTGGCGAAGCGCTCGGCGTCTTCATGCGGCGCGATGCGCCGTGCTTCGGTCACCCACTGATCCCATTGTTGCCCGAAATTCGGAATCGGGCGGCCCGACTTGTCCCACGCGATCCGCTGCGGCGGGAGAATCATCCGCCAGTGATCGGGGTCGAGCGGCGCCCACGTCGGCTTGATCTCCTTCGGCGCCGCGAATCCGTCGATCTCGAGCAGCGCGGTCTCGATCTCTTCGGCGGTGCGCACCTTGGCGGCGCGTTTGGGATCCCGCCGCAGCAGCTCTTCGAATTTTTCGGCTACTTGCGCCGTCATCCGGCCTTGCGCGTCGATCTGCGGCGGTAAGCCGTAGAGCGAGGGCAGCGTGACGAGTTGATGGCGTTGCGCCTGATCGACGAAGTCGATGATCAAGGCGGCGGGCTTCACGCTTTTTTCGATCAGCTCGCGGCGCATCAGCGCGGACTCGGTGGATGAGAGCTGGTTTGCGATGTCGTCGACCGGGCGCAAGGCGCGGCCCGTGATCTGCGTGTAGAGCGTCGTCGACTTGGTGGGCCGCGCGTTGAGGATCACCTGGACCGACGGAACGTCGAAGCCTTCGAGGTAGAGCCCGCAGTTGGCGAGCACGTCGATGTCGCCGTTGCGGAAGTCGCGCACGATCTTCTCGCGCTCGTCCTTGGGCGTCTCGCCGCTGGCCCATTCGGCCTTGACGCCGTTGGCCACGAATTCTTCGGCGATGTCGCGCGCGTGTTCCACCGATGCGGTGAACACGAGTGCCTTCATGCCGGCGGTGTGTTGCTTGTAGGCGGCGACGATGCGCGCGTTGCGATCGACGGTGTTGACCGCGGCTGCGAGCTGGCCGATGACGAAGTCACCGCCGCGCGACGCGATATCGTCCAAGTTCGTGGTGGTCGCGACGGCATACGATTTGACCGGCACGAGGTAGCCGGCGTCGATCGCCTTGCGCGCGTCCATCGAGTAGACGATCTTCTCGAAGACGTCGACCAGGCGCACGCCGTCGCCGCGGTTCGGCGTCGCCGTGAAGCCGAGCACCATGGCTTCGGGCCGCTGGGCGAGGATCGCATCGACGATGGCCCGATACGACGGAGCCGCTGCGTGGTGCGCCTCATCGATGATGAACAGCGAAATGCGCCGGTGAAAGCGCTGAACGAACGCTTCGAGCCGCTTCTCCGAAAGCGTTTGTACGGTGGCGACGATGATGTTCGAGTCGTCCGGCGCTTTGCGTTCGGCCTTCTCGACCCCGATCTTCAGACCGGGATTCTCGATCTGCATTTTCTCGACGGTCTGTTCGATCAACTCATCGCGATGCGCAACGACGAGCGTCACATCGCCCGGCCGCAGCGAAAGCAATTTGGGGAGCGTCGCTAATACGACCGTTTTGCCCAAACCCGTTGCCAGGGACACGATTTGACTGCGAATACCGCGGGCGCGATGTTCGAGAATAGCTTGTTGTGCTTCGACCTGATACGGACGAAGACGCGGCGCCGCCGGCATTGGCCGGGCGCCGTTCTGGTTCGTGCGACGCCGTGGCTGATTCCCTTCAGCAGCGGTCGCTTCGAATTGATCCATCACGCCAATCACGTACGGAGGCGCACCGCAGTTATATGCGGTGCGAGTGAAGAGGCCGGTTCGAGACGCACCTGCGCCTACAAGAGCCGGTCGAGGTTTCCCTATTCCTAGACCCGTGCCTGGACTCCTCGGTTACAAATGAGACGAAAAGAGAACCGAGCGCACGGCGTCGTTTCCGATGGCCGCGACTTCGTCGCGGTGGAGGACGAGTGACGGCCGCGCGTCGTGCGTCTCGCGCACGCGTCCGGCCCTCCCGCCGCCGGTGACGTTGAGCAGGATGCGACGGTCGCGTTCCACCGATCCGTCCGCGACCGCCCGGATCAGCGCGGCCGTTGCGATGCCGGCTTCGGGGTCGATGTCGATCCCCTCGGACTCGGCGAAGAGCATCATCGCGTCGACCATCTCGTTGTTTTCGATCGAGAAGACCGTGCCGCTGCTCTCGCCCAGCGCTTCGCGCACGCCGCCGGCGATCGCGTAGGGTGGGGTTTGGTTGGAGAGCACTTGGGCGCCGATTTGCGCGATTTGGCGCCGGGCATCGGCCACCGACCGCTCGATCAGCACCGGCGCGTTGACGCTCCAGGCATCGAAGAGCGGCGTGAAGGGCGCATTCTGCGCCAGCATGAGTTGCGGGACCTGACCGCCGAAGCGGCCGTCGCCGATCAGCCGCAGCGCGGCTTCGCGCACGCCGAGGGCCCCGGCGGCACTGCCGACGGCCTGAAAATAGTAGTCCGGAATCGCGCCGATAGCGTCGGTGGCGGCCAGCATGACGATGCCGAGACCGTCGCGCCGGGCAACGTTGCGCACTCCGCCCTCGAGGATGAATTCCTCATCGGCGGCGAGCTGGCGCGAAAAGGCGATGGCGTCCTCGTACTCGGCGCCCTCGATGGCGACGATCTTGACCGACGGCCCGATCCGGGCGATGGCCGCGACGCGGTCGAACGCGTTGGCGGGAACGATGATGACCAGCGGGACGTCGTTGACCGTGCACGCATCCGCGAACGCGGCCGCCGTATTGCCGGCCGACGCGACGACGAGGGTACGACTTTCGTCGACTCCGATGCGGGCGAGCACCGCGTAGGCCTCGAGTTCCTTAAAGGTAGCCGTGCGCAGGGCTGCGCCGCGTTCGGGCCACCAGCCGTTGAAACCGATCCAGAGCTGTTCGAGACCGAGCCGTTGGGCGAGGCCCGTGCTCTGGTAGACGGCGGTCTGCGCGGCGGTCGCGATCTCGCGGCCGCGCGGAAGCCAAGCCGCATAGCGCCGGATCGAGGGCTCGGCGGTGACGACGAAGGCCTTCTCGTCGTACTCGGTGCGAAGCAGGGCAGCGGCATGGTCGTTCGGGCAATCTAACCGAACGCCGTCGTCTGGGAACGTTCCGCCGCACCCCGTGCAGCGCAGCCGGTACTCGCGCATGTATCAAAAGTATCGGCCGCGGGGCGACGCGGCGTTAGGCACCCCCGTCACTCTAAGCCGGGCGCTCCTCCAGGGCGTATCCGCCTAGGCGCCGGATACGGTCCGTATGCGTATCGTACGGACCGTTTTGCTTTGCGCCGTTGCCGGGCTGTTCTTTGCGGCACCGGGAGGTACGGCGAGCAGCCAGGCGCTGGCCACGGTACGCGTGGGCATCCTCACCAGCACCACCGACGCGCCGCTGTGGATCGCCGATCAGTACGGCTACTTCAAAGATGAAGGACTGAGCGTTCAATTCCTCACCTTCAATTCGGGTGAGGCGATGATCGCGCCGCTCTCCACCGGGCAGCTCGAGGTGGGCGGGGGTTCGGCCGCGGCCAGCCTCTATAACGCGGTCGCGCGCGGCGCCGACGTGCGGCTCGTCGCCGATCTCGGCAGCGATCCGCCGGGCTATGGTTTCGATCAGATGCTCGTGCGCGCCGATCTCGTGAAGAGCGGCAAGTACAAGTCGGTTCGCGATCTGCGGGGCCTAACGATCGCGACCAACGCGCTGGGCAGCCCGTCGTCGACGCAATTGACGAAGTTTCTCGCCAAGGGCGGCTTGACGCTCGACGACGTGAAGCACATCTACCTGCCGTACACGCAGCACGAAGTCGCGATGAAGAACGGTTCGCTCGACGCGGCTTCGACCATCGAACCGTTCGCGACGGATATGGTGAAGAGCGGAATCGCGGTAAAGGCCGCCGGCGACGACGAGTTCTATCCCAATCAGGAGATCTCGGTCGTGATGTACGGCGGCGCGTTCGTGCGCGAGCACCGCGATCTCGGCGTCAAGTTCATGCGCGCCTACATTCGCGGCGTGCGCTTCTACAACGATGCGCTCGCGCACGGGAAGCTCGCCGGTCCGAATGCCGCCGCCGTCATCAAGCTGCTCAACGACGAGACGAAGATGGACCCGGCGGTGCTGCGCGACATCGTGCCCACCGGTGCGAACCCCGACGGCAAGCTTAATGTTGCTTCGCTGCGCGAAGACCTCGCAGCGTATAAGGGCTGGGGTTTGATCGAAGGCAACGTCACGGCCGAGCAAACCGTCGACACTTCGTTTGCTGCCGATGCCGTCAAGGGACTCGGCCCGTACCGCAAAAAGACCTAATCGCATGCAGACGATCGGCGCGTTGCGGGAGCGCCTGCAAACCGACGGCTTCGCGGTGATCGAGGGCTTCAAGTCCGCAGCCGCGATCGCGGAGTTACGCGCGCGGGCCGCCGAGATCGTCGAGGCCTTCGACCCGAGCGTCGCGAGCGGCGTGTTTTCCGCCGCCGATGAGAATGAGCGCGCCGACGAATACTTCCTCGGCTCGGGTTCGACCGTGCGCTGTTTCTTCGAAGAAGAGGCCTTTGATGCCGACGGCGAGCTGCGCCAGCCGAAAGGGCTCTCGATCAACAAGATCGGGCACGCCATGCACGACCTCGACCCGGTCTTCGAGCGCTTTTCGCGTGGTCCGGAACTCGACGCGCTCGTGCGGCGCGCCGGCATCGCCGAACCGCACGTCTACCAGTCGATGTACATCTTCAAGCAGCCGCACATCGGCGGCGAGGTGCGCTGGCACCAGGACGCGACGTATTTCTGGACCGAGCCGCAGACCGTGGTCACGTTGTGGTTTGCGCTCGAGCGGGCCGACCGCACCAACGGCTGCCTGTGGGTGCAGCGCGGCGGCCAACGTACGCCGCTGCGCGAGCGGTTCGTCGTCGAGAATCGCGTCGGCAAGCCGGTCAAGCTCGATAGCACGCCGTGGCCGTCGGAGGCCGACGCCGAACCGGTGGAAGTCGAGGCGGGGACGCTGGTCGTCTTCCACGGACGCCTGCCGCACTACAGCGCGCCCAATCGTTCCGCCGTCTCGCGTCATGCGTACACGCTGCACGTGGTCGACGGACGGGCGGCCTACGCGCGAGAAAATTGGTTGCAGCGCGATGCGGCCCTGCCGGTACGTGGATTCGTCTAACGACATGGTGGCTATTACACTCTTGCAACAAATGTAGAGTGACGCGCATCTAGCGCTTCCTTATCATGCCATTAACCCCGGCGCAGTGCCGCGTGGTTTTGATTTTTTGGGGGAGCCTTGATCGAGACGTCAGTCTGGCGCCGCATTGTTGTGGCCGCCGCGAGCATTGCAATCGCGGCAACGACTATCGGACCGGCAATGGCAGCATCGGACCCGCCGGCCATGGTCGCGCAAGCGACGACCGGCACGCTCTCGGGCGCCGTGAAGACGCCGGCGGGCGAACCGGTCTCGGGTGCAACGGTGAGCGTGAAGGGTCCGGCGCAGATGAGCGCGACCACCGCCGATGACGGCACGTTCTCGATCAGCGTCGCTCCGGGTCTCTATCAAATCACCGTGAACAAGGGCGGCTATCAGTCCGTCTCGCTCGCCGACGTGGCCGTCGTCGCCGGCGCAACCCAACCCGTGAACATCTCGCTCGCGGCCGTCGACCTCTCGACGCTGCGAACGATCGGCACCGTGACGGCCAGCGGCCGGGCCTCGCAGATCAACACCGGCGCCGCGACGCAGAGTTATACCAGCGCCGCGCAGTTTGCCGATTACGGCAGTCCGCAAGTCAACGATGTGCTCGAACGCATTCCCGACGTGACGATCGAGAAGCTCGGCACGCAGGCCGACACGGCGATCGTCGTTGGCGGCTTACAGCCGTACGAGACGCAGGTCCTGATCGACGGTCACCCGGTGGCGCTCGGGCAGTACGGCGTGTGGTTCAGCCAATACTTTCCCTCGTATCTGATCGGCGGTGCCGAGACGGAATCCGGCCCCGGCAACACCACGCCGTTCGCGAACATCGCGGTTGCCGGTACGGTGAACCTCACGACGCCGGACTTCACGACGAAGACGACGGCGCAAGCCACCTACGGGTACGACCAGTATCAATCGCAATACGGGAACGCACTTTTCACCGGCTCGCTCGGGAATCTCCAGTACGTGCTCGGCGCCGGAACCGCCGGCGACAACGGCTATTGGTATAAGAAAAGCGCGTGCGACGTGTACGTCACGGATCCGTCGACGGTCCCGAATACGCCCGGCTTCGCCGGCATCGTGCCGTTCTGCGGCGATTTCAGCGGCTCGTACCACTCGCGCGGCATGCTCGGCAAACTCCGCTATAACTTCTCGCCGGCGACATCGATCGACTTCGGTTTCATCGGGTCGTTCGGCGGCTTCTCGCCGCAAGGGTCGGCTTGGGGTGAAGACTACGGTCCGACCCTCGTCGAGGGCTGTATCCCGGGCACGCTGCAGTGCACGAGCCCGCAAAATGCCAATCTGATCGGTACGACGATCCAGGGCTTCTATTGGTTCCCCGGTACGGAAATTCAGAACACGCAGCAGATGTACACCGCACAACTCCGTACATCGCTCGGCAACGACACGATCGTCGACCGGCCGTATCTCGGTTCGCTCCAACCGGAAACCTACGATGGAACGGGCGAGGGCTACTACCCGGCATTCTACGCACCGAACGCGTCGTATCCGGCCTGCCCGCCGGTCGGCACGACGATTACGGTCACATGCTATCCCGGCCCGCAGTCGCTGCCGCCCGGCACGCAAATCACCGGCACACCGAACAACACGTTTTTGAACTCGCCCAATCAGTTCGAAGCGACGGCTTGTCCGCCCGGCACGATCAACAGCTTCAACCAGATCAACAGCCCGTCGAACACCATCGTCACGGTGAACGGTCAGGAAGAGTGCTTCCAGTATCCGTACAGCACCTACGAACAGGACAAACTGTACGGCAACACCTTTCAGTACGTCCACCCGTTCGGTAATAGCGAACTCACCTTTACGTACGACTTCCACGGGTCGAGCACGTTCGCGTACGTGAACAACCCGGCCAACTTTGCGGTCCCGCTTTCATCGACGCGCTTCTCGACGTTCTCGCTGACGGGCTCGCTCGGAATGATCGAGCATCTCACGATCAACTTCGGCCTCTACAACACGCAGTGGACGGCGTCCGGGCAACAACCCGTCCTCGACGTCGCGACCAACACCATCACCGGTTACGGCCCGCTCGGGCGCAGCGTTTCGCGCTTCGATCCGCACTTTGCGTTGGTGTTCCGGCCGGTCGCCGACACGTCGTACCGCGTTGCGCTCGGCAGCTCGGAAACGTTCCCCTTCGTCGGCGACATCAGCGGTGCGGCGATCAGTCAACCGCCGGCATTCTTGTTCTCGGCCGGGAGCATCTCGCAGAAAAATCCCAACCTCTTGCCCGAGTATGCCATGGCCTACAGCGCCGGTGTCGATCACCGCTTCCACAACGGCTCGATCGCATCGCTCGATCTGCAGGACACGGTCGTGCAGAACGTCTTCCAGCAGTCGACGGTGCTCGAGACCGTGCCCTTCCAAGGCTCGACCGGCATCCTCGGTATCTTCACGCCGATCAACGTCGCGCGCATGGAAGCGAAGCTGGCGACGTTCAAGTACAACTATTCGCCGGCGCTGGGTCTCGGCTACAACGTGGCCGCGACGGCCGACAGTTCGGTGCTGAGCGGCATTCCGGCGGCGGTGTTCAACGGCAGTCCCGGTCTGCCGGCCAACAACGTGCAAGTCTGCGGCGGTGCCGCCTTCACGCCCGGCCTCGCGACGTGTATTCCGTACCTGAAGGCCTACGGCCAGATCACGTACGCGTGGCACGGCGGCGGACACGCGGAGATCGGCGCGGATTTCGAAGGCAAGAACAATCCCTACTATCAGCCGCCGTTTACGATTCTGGATCTTGCGTTCAAGCAGCCGCTGACGAAGAATCTCGAATTCAACCTCTCCGTCCAGAACCTGTTCAACAACAACACCTACAACTATCTGCCGGCCGCGAACGCGGGCGTGCCGGCGGTTGGCGACTACACGCCCGACGGCGTGACGATCGCGCAAGGTGCCTTCTCGACGTACCGCATCCCGGCGCCGACGCGAACGGTGCGCGTCTCGTTGCGAGCGCATCTCGGTAGCTGATATCAGCGGCGACATCCCGATCGTTTCGCTCGACGGCTTGCGATCGGGCCGTCGCGCCGATCTCGAGCGGGTCGGCGCGGAGATCGGGCGCGCCGCTCGAGGGCTGGGGTTCTTCTCGGTTGCACAGCACGGCATTCCGCAATCGCTCGTCGATGCGGTCTTTGCCGAATCCGCGACGTTCTTCGCGTTGCCGGCGGCCGAAAAGGAACGTTTATCGGTTGCCAACTCGACGAGCTATCGCGGTTACGTACGCCTCGGCGAGGAGAAACTCGATCCGGCGCTCGCCGGCGACGTCAAGGAGTGCTTCAACGCCGGTCCGGATCTCGCGGCCGACGATCCCGACGTGCTCGCCGGCAAGCCGTTTCATGCGGTGAATCAGTGGCCGGATCTGCCGGCATTTCGCGCAACGCTCCTCGAATTTCATCGGGCCGCATTGGAGCTCGTCGTACTCTTGCACCGCGCCGTGGCAGTCGATCTCGGCATCCACGAACGTTTCTTCGACCGGTACTTCACGGAGGCGGTCGGCGTGCTGCGGCTGCTGCACTATCCGCCGCATCCGGGAACCTTCGACGGTCGCGTTTACGGCGCGGGCGCGCACACCGACTACGGCAACCTCACGCTGCTCGCGCAAGATACGGTCGGCGGCCTCGAAGTGCGCAAGCGCGACGGCAGCTGGACGATTGTGCCGCCGGTAGCCGGAACGTTCGTGTGCAACATCGGCGACTGCCTCATGCGCTGGACGAACGACGTGTACGTCTCGAACGCGCATCGCGTGGTGAACCAATCCGGACGCGAACGGTATTCGGTCGCCTACTTCGGCGATCCGAACTCCGATGCGCTGGTGGCGTGTCTGCCCTCGGTGCTCGGCCCGGGTGAGACGCCGAAGTACCCGCCGATCACCTACGCGGAGTACCTGCGCTCGCGCTACGACGCGACCTACACGGTGGCACCGTCGCCGTGAGCGGTTTCGTCGAAGACGTCCACGCGAGCTTGGTCGAGAACGGGGTGGCGCCCGAGCAACAGACGATGGCGCTCGACAAGGTGTTCTGGAGCCACTTCTGCACGAACCTCGCTCCGGCGACGTGGGTGCTCGGTGCCCTGCTCGTCGGTATCGGTCTCGACTTCCGGGCGGGGCTGCTGGCAATTCTGATCGGCAACGTGCTCGGCGCTCTGCCGGTCGGCTTGAACTCGACGATCGGTCCGCGCACCGGTCTGACGCAAATCGAAATATCCCGGTTCGCGTTCGGCCGGCTCGGTACGCGCGTGCCGTCGTGGCTCAACTGGTTTTGTGCCGTCGGCTGGGATGCGGTGAACAACGTGCCGTCGGTGCTGGCGGTGCTCGCGCTCGCGGCGCTGTTCGGGCTCACCGTTCCGTTTTGGCTGGGCTTGTCGTTGCTGGTTGCCATTCAGCTCGCCGCCAGCATGTACGGACACCATGTGGTGCAGTTACTGGCCAAGTACTTGTGCTACGTTCTGATCGTCGTCTTCTCGATCACCGCCGGCGTGGCGATTCTCAAAGGCGGTTCCCTCGCAACCGTGCATGCAGCGATCAAGCCGGCGACGTTCATGCTGGGCGTCTCGATGATCGCCGGATTTACGATCGGCTTCGCGCCGTACTCCGCCGACTACACGCGCTACCTGCCGCGTGCGACGAAGCCCGGCACGATCTTCCTGCTGAGCTTCAGCGGCGTCGCGCTTTCCGCCACGCTGATCGAACTCGTCGGACTGCTCACGGCGAGCCGGCTCACCGATCTCTCGGCCGCGGGTGTGATCGCCGGCATCGGCACGATGACCGGTCCGTTTGCGCCCGTTGCGCTGATTGCGATCGCCGCGTCCGCGGTGTCGATCAATTCGATCAACGACAATACCGCCGCCTACAGCTTGATCTCCACCGGCATTCGTCTTCGGCGCGACGTTGCGGCCGTCATCACGACGGCCTGCGGCTTCGCTTTGGCCGTTGCCGGGGCCGGAAAATTCGCCGAGCTCTTCTCGAACTATCTGCTGCTGCTGCTCTACTGGATCGCACCGTGGGCCGGCATCGTGCTGACCGACTGGTGGATGTTCGGCGGCAGCGCGCGTCCCGCGCGCCGTTGGGGTTCCGGTGCGACGATCTTCATCATCGTCACGCCGCTCACGATCGCGCTGTTCTCGGCGACGCCGATCTACACGGGGCCGATCGCCAAGCTGCTCGACGGTACCGACATCGGGTTCTTCGTCGGATTCTTTGTCGCTGCGTTGTGCTATGCCGCCGTCGAACGCGGGCGCCAATCCGCTCCGGCAGCCTACTCCGTGGCGGACCCCGTCGTATGACCGTGCAAGTTCCGGTCATCGACATCGGCGCGCTCCGCGCGAGCGATCCCGCGGCGCTGCGCGCGCTTGCGCGGGAAATCGGGATTGCGGCGCGCGAGACGGGATTCTTCTCGGTCGTCAATCACGGGGTTCCGGCCGGCCTCATCGAGGCCGTGTTCGCGCAGTCGGCCGCCTTCTTCGCGCAGCCGCCCGACGTGAAAGCTGCGGTCGGGATCGAATCGTCGCCGGAATTTCGCGGCTATGCGCGCATCGGATACGAGCAATTCGACGAAGCCCATCCGCCCGATGCCAAGGAGTCGTTCGATATCGGGCCCGACCGGAATCTCTGGCCTGCCGGCTTGCCCGGCTTTCGAACGACGCTGGAACGCTACTATGCCGCGTTGCTCGAGCTGACGGTGGCGATTCACCGCCCGATCGCGCTCGATCTCGGCGTCGACGAACACTTTTTCGCACCCGCCTTCGACGGCGCGATCGCGATCGCGCGGCTGCTGTACTATCCGCCGCATCCGGGAACGTTCGACGGCACGCTGCACGGTTCGGCGCCGCACACGGACTACGGCAACGTCACCTTCCTCGCGCAGGACGATGCCGGCGGCCTCGAGTTGCGCGCGCGCGACGGCTCGTGGATCGGCATCGCGCCCACGCCCGGCGCCTTCGTGTGCAACATCGGCGACTGCTTGATGCGCTGGAGCAACGACGTCTACGTTTCGAATTTGCATCGCGTGGTGAACCGCTCCGGCCGCGCACGGTACTCGGTCGCGTTTTTCGGCGACCCGGCGGCCGGCGCGCTGGTGGAATGTCTGCCCTCGTGCACGAGCGCCGCGCAACCGCCCAAGTACCCGGCGGTAACCTACGCGGAGTACCTGCAGCGGCGCCTGGCCGCGGCCTACCCGCTCAAAGCAGGATTGGGGTAGCCGTCGCTGGGACGCTAGCGCAGCCGCAAAGGAGCGCACCCCATGCAGGACAAGATCGCCCGTCTGCTCGCCGAGATGAAGATGAGCATGCCGCTCACGCCGGAAGACATCCGCGCCATCCGGGAGCTGTACACGCCGTTTCAGGAAGTCGAGCCTTACCACAACGTCGGTGTCTACCGGAATCAGGCGTACGGGTCGCATCCGCGCCAGCAACTCGACGTCTTCGCGCCCGACGGTATCGCCGAACCGCGGCCGGTCCTGATCTTCGTCCATGGCGGCGGCTTCGTGGGCGGCGAGCGGCATACGCCGGGCTCACCGTTTTACGACAACGTCGGCGTGTGGGCGGCGCGCAACGGCTTCGTCGGCGTGACGATGTCCTATCGGCTGGCGCCGGAGTTCAAGTTTCCCGCCGGACCCGACGACATCGCCGGAGCGGTGGCGTGGGTGCGGGAGAACATCGCCGCGCACGGCGGCGATCCCGACGCGATCGTGCTGCTCGGGCAATCGGCCGGCGCCGCGCACGTTGCCGCGTACGGCGCGAGTCAAAAGCGGGATGAAAAGGTGCGCGCGATCGCGCTCATGTCGGGCGTGTACGACTACGAAGCCTTCGATCCGGCACCGAACGTCATCGCGTATACGGGCGAGGGAGCGGCCGCGCTCAAGGCTGCGTCGTCGATCGAAGGGCTCGTCGCATCCGGGCTGCCGGTGCTGGTGTGCGTTTCGGAATTCGACACGCCGCACTTCCACGAGCAAGCGCACTTGCTCGCCCAGGCGATCTATCATCGCGATGGACGCTGTGCGAACTTCCAGTACTTGCCGCGTCACAATCACCTCTCGCAGATCTCGCACCTCAACGCCACGGGCATCGAGGACCAAGTATTGAGCGATCGGCTCGCCGAGTTCGTGCGGGTCTATACCACACCGGCGGTTCCGGCGTTTTAGCGTGCGCCGGCCTGCGCCGTGGTGCGCCGCCGCGCTGGCCCTGCTCGTTGCGGTTTGCGCGCAGTTGGTGCTGCCCGCCCGCGCCGATCAACCGGCGCCCGATCAGATCCGGCTGGCGGTTAGCAACGAAGGGTACAACAACTTGCCGTTGTTCGTGGCGATCGACAACGGCTATTTCCAGCAGCAGCACCTCAATATCGTCGTCGTGCCGTATACGGGTTCGTCGCTGACGCAACTGCCGTTTCTTGCGCGGGGCGAAATCGACCTCACCGCGATTGCACCGGCCCCCGGTCTGTTCAATCTCGGCACGGAGGGGTTCAACGTCAAGGTCGTCGCGTCGATGAGCGGCGCGCACCGCGGTTGGAACGGCGCTTCGTGGATGATGGTGCGCCAAGATCTGTGGGATGCGAAGAAGATCGTCAAACCGGCCGACTTGCGCGGGATGCACGTCGACGTCGCTGTGGCCGGATCGCCGAACGACGTGCTGGCCCGCGAAACGATCCGGCTCGCCGGTTTGACGCCGGCCGACCTGACGCTGACGGCCGACGTACGCACGCCGCCGAGCTGGTTTACGGCGTTGCGCAATCACGCCGTCGACGTACAAGTCACCGCCGAACCGTACGCGACGCAACTCGAGCGCGAGGGTCTCGCGCACAAATGGATCTCCTACGCCGACAGCATCCCCTGGTTTCAGGATCTCTACCTCGCCGCCTCACCGGCCTTTGCGCGCGATCACCACGATGCGCTGCGGCGCTTCCTGATCGCCTATCTCGAAGCGGCGCGCGACATCACCGATGCGGGGCCGGTGTGGTCGGCGAAAATGGCCGGCGAAGTTTCGAAGTGGTCGCAAGTACCGGTCGCCACGGTCATGCAGATTCCCGGGCCGGGCTATACCGGCCAACTCGGCGCGGTCAACCTCGCATCGCTCGAGCGCGTGCAAAACTACTGGGTCACGCTCGGACTCGTGAAAACGCCCGAACCGTTGACCAATATTCTCGATCTCACGGCGCTCGGCGAAGCGCGAAAGGCATTGCACATTCGATGAAGTTCGGCGCTTTCGACCACCTCGACCGCGGCATCGTCACGACCAGCGAACAGTATGAAGAGCGTTTGCGGCTCGTCGAGGCGTATGAGGAAAGCGGCTGGTTCCACGCCTTCCACATGACCGAACATCACGGTACGCCGCTCGGCATGGCACCGTGTCCGAGCATTTTCCTCGCGGCCGTCGCGCAACGCACGACGACGTTACGTTTGGGCACGCTCGTGTACACGCTGGCCGCCTACCATCCGTACCGCTTCTTCGAAGAAATCTGCATGATCGATCAGATGAGTTGCGGGCGGCTCGAGTTGGGCGTGGGGCGCGGCGTCTCACCGATCGAGTTGAGCTTCCTCAACGTCGACATCAAAGACGCCGACGAGATGTACGCCGAGTCGCTCGAAGTGCTGATGCAATCGTTCAAGGGCGGAACGCTGAACTTTCACGGCAAGCACTACCAGTTCGACGATGTGCCGATCGTGATGGAGACCTTCCAGAAACCGCATCCACCGCTCTGGTACGGCATCGGCACGCCCGACCGCACGGTCTGGGCCGCGAAGCACCGCGTGAACTTGATGACCAACCACAAGGCCGCCGACGCGCGCCTGATACACGACCGGTACCGGGTCGAATGGGCCGCCGCCGGCCACGATCCGCACGATTTTCCGTTCTTCGGCACGGTCAAGCACATGGTCATCGCCGACACCGACGAAGAGGCGCTCGCGCTGGCGCGTCCGGCCTACGCGATGTATACCAACCACACGACGCTGTTGTGGAAGCAGCGGAACATCCCGCGGCTACGCGCTTGGGTCGACGACTTCGACGATGCGCGCGCCGGCGGCCTGGTCTTCGCGGGCAGCCCGAAAACCGTCCGCGACGCGCTGGCGAAGTTCATCGACGAGTCCGGCATCAACTACCTCGCCTGCCGCGTCGCCTTCGGTGACCTCACCTTCGAACAATCCCTCAACTCGCTCGACCTGCTGACCAAACACGTCCTCCCGGACCTGGCCGACCTCGTCCCCGCGGCGGGATAAGGTTCAGCCGGCGAGCCAGATGTAACGGGCGATCAGCAGGACCGCGATGAGGTAGAGGAGCGGGTCGACGGATTTTCCGCGGCCGCTCAGCAGCATGATGAGCGAATAGCTGATCACGCCGAAGCTCACGCCGTTGGCGATGGAGAACGTCAGCGGCATCGTGACGACGGTGAGGAACGCGGAGATGAGGATCGCGTAGTCGCCCCACTCGATCGTCTTCAAGCCGTCGAGCATTAGTGCGCCGACGACGATCAGCGCGGGTGCCGTGGCAGCCGCCGGAATCGCCGCCGCGAGCGGCCACAACACCATCGAGAGAAGGAACAGCACGGCGACGGTCGTCGCGACGAGACCGGTGCGGCCGCCTTCCTCGATGCCGCTGGCGCTCTCGATGTACGCGGTGGTCGTGCTGGTGCCGAGAAATGCGCCGCAGATCGCGGCCAAACCGTCGCACGCGAAGGTGCGGCGCGCGCGCGGCATGTTGCCGTCGGCATCGAGCACGCCGGCTTTATTGGCCAGCGCCACGAGCGTGCCGGTCGCATCGAAAAAGTCGACGAAGAAGAACGTGAACACGACCGCGAGGATGCCCAGGCCGAGCGCGGCGTGCAAATCGAGCGCGCCGACCAAGCCGGTCGGCGCGATCGGCAGCTGCACGACGCCGTTGGTGAAGCCGGCGAACGGAACCATCGCGCCTTTCGGTCCGAAGTAGACCGGCGCGCGGGCCACGATCGCGATGATCGTCGAGGCGAGGATGCCGATCAGGATCGCGCCGGGGACGCGCTTCACCAGCAAGACCGAGGTGAGGATCAAACCGACGACCGCGATCAAGACGCCCGGCGACGTCATCGAACCCAGCGTGACGAAGGTGTCGGGGTTGGCCAACACCGCGCCGCAGTTCTTCAGACCGAGGAATGCCAGGAACATGCCGATGCCGGCGGTGACCGAGAACTTCAGGTGGTTGGGGATCGCGCGCACGACGGCTTGCCGCGCGCCGATGATCGCCAGGATGACGAAGATCGCGCCCGAGATCGCTACCGCTCCGAGCGCGGTCTGCCACGGGATCTTCTGACCGAGTACGACGGTGAAGGCAAAGTAGGCATTGAGGCCCATGCCCGGCGCCTGCGCGAACGGGTAGCGCGCGACCAGCCCCATCAGCAGGCTGCCGATCGCGGCGGCCAAGGCCGTCACGACCAGCAGCTTGGCAAAACCGTCGGGGATCACGATGGCGTTGCCGAGCACCTGCGGGTTGACGAGCAGGACGTACGACATCGTGAGGAAGGTGGTGAGCCCGGCGCGCAGCTCGCGCGGAATTGTCGAACCCGCCGCTGCGATACCGAAGTAGCGATCGATCATGGAGCAGGCTCCGCCGCGTAGCTTTTTTTCTCCCCCTGCCATTTGACAGACGTCGCTCCACCTGAGATGATACCGCGAACATTTTGAGGACGGAGCCGGTAATGATTGAGCAGAGCGTAGAGCAGGCTACGGTACAAACGGAGCTGGATCGGCGTTTGGCGGCCATGCCGAAGGCCGAAATTCACGTGCATCTCGAGGGCGCGACGGCCCCGGACGCTTCCTACGCGATCGCGCGGCGGAACAAGGTCGACCTGCCCGTCGCCTCCCTTGACGAGTGGCGCCGGTACTTCGATTTCCGTGACTTCCCGCACTTCATCGACGTCTACCGCAACACGACCGATACGATCCGCACGACCGACGATCTGGCGTTGATGGTGGCCCAGTTTTACGTCGACCAGGCGCGGCAGAATATCCGCTACTCGGAATGCTTCATTAGCATGTCGCTGCATCTGCGGCGCTTGAGCGCGGCCGAGATCCTCGACGCGCTCGCCCAAGGAATCGAACGCGGACAAACCGTGTCGAGTGCCCGCGTCGCCTTCATCGCCGACATCTCGCGCGAGGATCCGCACACGCAGGGCGCCGTGCTCGACCTCGCGCTGTGGGGCCAACGGCGCGGTTTGATCATCGGCCTCGGGCTCGGCGGCCTCGAGAAAGAGTTTCCACCGCATCTCTTCCGCGATACCTACGCCCGCGCTCGCGAGGCCGGCTTGCACGTGGTCGCGCACGCCGGCGAAGCCGCCGGATGGGAGAGCATTCGTGAAGCGGTCGGCGAGCTGCACGCGGAACGTATCGGGCACGGCATTCGCGTCGTCGATTCGCCCGAGTATGCGTCGGTGATGCGCGAGCGGGGGATCCCGTTCGAAGTGTGCCCGGTGAGCAACTACGCGGTCGGCGCGACGCCGCTCGACCGGCCGCATCCGATCCGGCAAATGGTCGACCTGGGCGTTCGCTGCACGCTCAACTCCGACGATCCGGCGATGTTCAGCACGACCCTGGCCGCGCAATACGCCGTCTTGGCCGAGCAGGGCTTCAGTTGGGAAGAGCTCTGGAAGCTCAACACCGAGACGCTCGATTCGACGTTCCTGAGCGCGGCGGAAAAAGCCGACTACCGGCGGGAATGGGAAGACTTCGCCGCGTCGCTCGGCTAAGCAGTCCGGCGTGAATCAGTATCCGCGCGACATGATCGGCTACGGCGCGCACCCGCCGCACGCGGCCTGGCCGAACGGCGCGCGCCTCGCGCTGCAGATCGTGATGAACTACGAAGAGGGATCGGAGTACTCGATCCCCGACGGCGACGGCACCTCGGAGATGTATCTCACCGAAGTTCCCGGCGCAACCGTGGGACCTGGCAAGCGCGATCTGATCGTCGAGTCGGTGTACGAATACGGCAGCCGGGCCGGATTCTGGCGCTTGATGCGGATGTTCGCCGAACGTAAGATCGACATCACGGTGTTCGGCGCGGCGCTCGCGCTCGAACGCAATCCCGAAGCGGCGCGCGCAATCGCCGATGCCGGCCACGAAGTGTGCTCGCACGGCTGGCGCTGGGTCGGCTTTCAAGACATGGATATCGATGAAGAACGCGCGCAGATGCGGCGCGCGGTCGCGTCGATCGAGAAAACGATCGGTCAACGCCCGCTGGGCTGGTACTGCCGATATGCGCCGAGCATCAACACGCGCAAGCTGGTCGTCGAAGAGGGCGGCTTTCTCTACGACTCCGACGACTACAACGACGATCTGCCCTACTGGGTGCGCGTCGGCGAGAAGCCGCATCTGGTCATTCCGTACACGCTCGACGCCAACGACATGAAGTTCTCGGTCGCGCCGGGATTCACGTCGGGCGACGGGTTCTTCAACTACCTCAAAGACGCGTTCGACGTGCTCTACGCGGAGGGCGCGACGACGCCCAAGATGATGTCGGTCGGTTTGCACACGCGCCTCGCCGGCCGCCCGGGCCGCGCGGCGTCGCTGGCGCGCTTCCTGGATTACGTGCTCGAACACCGCGACGTGTGGGTGGCGCGCCGCGTCGATATCGCGCACCACTGGATCGCGCAGCATCCGGCCGAGAAGTACCTCTGAACGTGATTCCCTCGCCCCTTGCCGAGCGTTTGGCACAGCTCGCCGCGCTCGGCGCGACCGGTCACGGCATCGACCGCCGCCTCTTCTCGGCCGAAGATGCGCAAGCGCGCACGCTGTTCGTGCAGTGGGCGCGCGGCTCGAAGTTCACGGTCGAGCAAGATCGCGCCGGCAACGTGTTCGCGCGCCGGGCCGGAAAACGCGACGGTGCCGCGATCCTCAGCGGATCGCATCTCGACACCGTGCCGAACGGCGGCGCGTACGACGGCGCTTACGGTGCGGTTGCCGCGTTGTGCGCGCTCGAGGAACTCGATGCGGCCGGCGTCGTCACGGAGCATCCGGTCGAGGCGGTCGCGTGGGCCGGTGAAGAGGGCAGCCGTTTTCCGCTGGGCTGTTTGGGGAGCGGCGCGTTTGCGGGATTGAACGAGCTCGCGTCGATCGACGCGCTGCGCGACGACGACGGCGTGACGTTCGCCGATGCGCGCGCGGCCGCGAACGGCCTGCTCGCCGGGGTGCCGGTGCGCGACGGTTTTCCGCGTCCCGCGGGATACGTGGAGTTACACATCGAGCAAGGCCCGGTGCTCGAACATCGCGGCGTGCGATTGGGCGTCGTCACCGCGATTGCGGGACAGGTGCGCGTCGAGGTCGAGATTCACGGCGAAGCGGGACATGCCGGCACGGTGCCGATGGAACTACGCCGCGACGCGTTGAGCGCGGCCGCGGAACTCGCGCTCGAACTCGAAGCCGCCGCGCGCACGATCGGCGAGTGCGTGCTGACGGTCGGACATCTCTCCGTGTTTCCGAATCAAACCAACGTCGTGCCGGGACGCGTGCTGTTGCGCATCGATGCGCGCAGTGTCGACGAGGCACGGCTGTCGGCATTGCGCGCCGCGATCGAGGCGTGCGCGGCCCGGACGGCAGCCAAGCGCGGCGTGCGCATCGAGACGACGCCGATCGAAGAACGGCGCGTCGTGGCGATGGACCCGCAGTTACGCGGCGCGGTCGCGGCGGCGATCGCGGAACTCGGCGAGCGAGCGATCGATCTGCCCAGCGGGGCGGGACACGACGCGATGTGCGTCGCAGCGGTTGCGCCGGCGGCGATGATCTTCGTTCCGAGCGCCGGCGGGCTCAGCCATGTGGGGAATGAGTACACCACTCCCGAGGATTTACAACTGGGCGTCACGGCGCTCACCCGGTCGATCGCGGCGATCGACCGTCTCTTGGCAAAGGACTGATACGTGCGCTTTTTCATCTGCGGGTCGGCGCTGACGGGGCAACCCGATCACAAGAACTTGGGCGAAGCCAAGCTCGTCGGTCCGGCGCAAACCGCTGCCAAGTACCGTTTGCACTCGGTGCGCGGCGAACATCCGGGCATCTACGAAGTCGCCGAAGGCGGCGTCGCCATCAAAGGCGAGATCTACGAGATGAGCGAGGCGCAACACGCGCACCTGATCTCAACCGAACCGCCCGATCTCTACGAGTCGCCGATCGAACTCGCGGACGGCAGCAAGATCAGCGCGATGATCTACCCGCGCGATCTGATCGAGCAGCGCCAATACCCCGACATTTCCCAATACGGGGGCTGGGCCGCGTTCAAAAAAGCAAATCCTTAAATCTGCGGCGGGACCGGCGGACCGAAGCCGATCACGATGTAGGCGCATTTCTGGCAGAGCAGGATCTCGGCCGGGAACTTTTGCGGCGACCCGGGCTTCACGTCGTAGTGCGAGCACATCGTGCCGGCCTCGGGTGGCTTGAAACAGCCCGCGCAGGCGGCTTCGTTGCCGGTCGCTTCCAGAACGTCGCGCCGCGTATAATACTCGACGACATCCACGATGGTCATGTGGTTGGGGCCTCCTTAGCTTCCACGATACGTTGAGTAGCCCCACGGCGCCAACAGCAGCGGGACGTGATATTTGCGGGCGGCATCGTCGACGTGAAAACGGACCGTGATCTCGTCGTAGAACGCGGGCACGTTCTTCGCGGCGAAGTACGGTGCGACGCTGAAGATCAACTCGTACATGCCGGCCGAGAGAATCTCCGCCATCGGGCTATCCGTGCGGCCGTCGGCGTTGGTGACCGAGGTCGAGACGTGCGTGCGGACGTTGCCGTCGACGGCGAAGAGCATCACGGTGATTCGCGCTGCGGGCTGGCCGGTCGAGGTGTCGAGCACGTGCGTCGAGAGCATCAGGGGGCTTTCGCGCCGGAGTCGATCCAGGCCCCGAGTGCGGCACGTTCGGCGTCGGTCATGTTGGTGAGGTTCCCGAGCGGCATCGCGTGGCTGGCGACCGCCTCGGTGCGTATCAGCGCGGCGTTCGCGGTGATGTGTTCGGGCGTGTCGAGCAACAGGCCCGCGGGCGGCGCGCTGAAGCCCGCTTCGATGGGATGCGCCGAATGGCAGACGGCGCAGCGCTGCGCGACGATCGGCGCGATCTGCGCGTAGCTCACGGCCGGCACGTTCACGGCGGCGGCCGGCGCGGAACGCGGCGCGCCCGCCCACGCGATCAACGCGATCAGCACCAACGCCGCAACCGGCAGCGCGATGACGATCTTCTTGAAGTGGGTGAGCACGTAGAAGCGGCGGACCAGCACGCCCGCGATGGAAAGCCCGGCCAGCACGAGCCAGCCGTACGGCCCGCTGTAGGTCATCGGATAGTGATTGCTGATCATGATGAACAGCACGGGCAGCGTGAAGTAGGTGTTCTGCACGGACCGCTGCTTGCCGAGGAAGCCGGGCCGCGTGTCGGGCACTTCGCCGGCGCGCAGTTGCCGCACGACCTTGCGCTGACCCGGAATGATGATGAAGAAGACGTTCCACACCATGATCGTGCCGATGACGGCGCCGACATGGATGAACGCGGCGCGGGCGCCGAAGATGTGGAAGAATCCCCAATCGAAGATCAGCAAGAAGATGCCGATCGACGTCCATAGCGCGAACTCGTTCTGCTCGAAGACGCGGCACAGAGCGTCGTAGATGAACCAGCCGAGCACGATCGAGCCGATGCTGATCGCGATCGCCGCCGCCGGCGTGAGATCCAGCACGCTCTTGTCGATCAGAAAGGTCGACGCGCCGGCCCAGTACACGATCGCGAGCATCGCCATGCCGGAGAGCCACGTCGAGTACGCCTCCCAGTAAAACCAGTGCAGATCGTTGCTCAGCGGTGCGCCGACCGGGCCGGTGAGGTACTTCTCGTTGTGGTAGAAGCCGCCGCCGTGCACCGACCATAGCTCGCCGTCGATGCCGCGCCGCTGCTCCGCGTCGCTCACTTGGCGGTTGAGGTTGTCGTCGAGCCAGACGAAGAAAAACGACGCGCCGATCCACGCGATCCCGGCGGTGATGTGGAACCAGCGGACGAGCAGACTCAGCCAGTCGAGCACATAGGCTTGCATCAGTTCACGGCGTCTTCGATGCGCAGCTTGGCGATCTTCGCGATTTCCGCCAAGGCCGTTGCGATCTCCGCCGAACGTTCGTTCGCGCGGCGGCGCGCCAGCGCGGCGAGAATCGAGGCTTTGGTGTTCTCGCGCGCGCAGATGACGAACGGAAATCCGAAGCGATCGCGATAGGCGCCGTTGTCGGCATCGAAGCGCGCGACTTCGGCCGGGGTGAGCGCGTCCAAGCCCGCGCCGGCCTGTTCGGCCGCCGATGCGGCGGTCAAACGGCCCTCGCGCGCGACACGACCGGCGAGATCGGGATGCGCCCGGATCAGCGCAACCTGCGCGTCCTCACCCGCGCCCGCAACGATCGCGACCATCGCGGCGTGCAAGGCATCGCGATCCGCAAACGGCCGCGCCGCGGCGGCGGCACGCGCGATCCACGGCGAATCTTCGAACGCGAAACCGATTTCCGCGACGAACGCATCGGCCGGGCAGGTATTGAGGTGTTGCAGCGTCGTCATCGAAGCCCGTTCGCATGGCAACGCTGCTGATTCGCGATGCGGCGCACGTCGAGACGTTCGACGATGCGAACCGGGTGCTGCGCGACGCATCGATCTTCGTGCGCAACGGCGCGATCGAAGCGCTCGGGCCGGCCGCCGAGCTCCCGCGCGAAGCCGACCGCGTGGTCGATGCGCGCGGCTGCATCGTCATCCCGGGACTCGTGAATACCCATCATCACTTCTTTCAGACCTTGACCCGTGCGGTTCCCGGTACGCAGGACGTCGAGTTGTTCGACTGGCTCGTCACGCTCTATCCGATCTGGGCGCGGCTGACGCCCGCCGCCCTGCGCAGCGCGACTGCCGTCGCGTGCGCCGAGCTGCTGCTCTCGGGTTGCACGACGGCGAGCGATCATACCTATCTGTGGCCCAATGGCTGCCGCATCGACGACGAGATCGAGGTCGCGCGCGAGATCGGCCTGCGCTTTCACCCTTCGCGCGGCTCGATGTCGGTGGGCCGATCGAAGGGCGGATTGCCGCCGGATTCGGTCGTCGAGGACGAGGCGGCGATTCTCGCCGACACCCAGCGGGCGATCGAGACGTATCACGAAGCGGGCCGTTTCGGCATGACGCGCATCGTGGTCGCGCCGTGCTCGCCGTTCTCGGTGTCGGCGGACTTGATGCGTGAGAGCCTCGCGCTCGCGCGCAGTTGCGGCGTGCATTCGCACACGCATCTGGCCGAAACGCTCGACGAGGAACGCTTCTGCATCGAACGCTTCGGTTGCCGGCCGGTCGAACTCGCGGAACGGCTGGGGTGGCTCGGCGCCGACGTGTGGCACGCGCACATGGTTCACCCGTCGCCCGCGGAAGTCGGCGTGCTCGGTGCAACGCGCACCGGCGTCGCGCATTGTCCCACCTCGAACATGCGCTTGGGCAGCGGCGTCGCGCCGGTACGCGCTCTGCTCGATGCGGGCGCGCGGGTGGGCCTGGGCGTCGACGGCTCGGCCTCCAACGATAGCTCGCACCTGCTCGATGAAGTGCGTCACGCGATGCTGCTGCACCGCGTCGCGGGCGGGGCGAAGGCCGTCACCGCGCGCGAGATGTTGCGTTTGGGAACGCGGGGCGGCGCGGAGGTGCTCGGCCGCGACGACGTGGGATATCTCGCGCCCGGCATGGCGGCCGATCTGGCGGGCGTGCGGCTCGATTCGCTCCCGATGGCCGGCGGCGCCGTGCACGATCCGCTCGCCGCGCTCGTCTTCTGCCGTCCCGCCGGCGTCGATTTCACGATCGTCAACGGCAACCCGCTCGTCGAGCACGGCGCGTTCACCGCACTCGACGTCGAGCGCGTCGTCGCCCGCCACAACGAACTCGCCCGAGCCCTCGTAAACGGCTAAAAGCCTTTTTTTGTCGTCCCTCGACTACGCGCCCTGCGGCGCTCCGCTCGGGATGACAAAAGGTTCAGGGGGAGACGTGTTCACGCAAGGGCGCGCGCTTCGCCGTCATTGCGGCGAGCACGCGTTCGGGGGTGAAGGGCATGTCGGAAACCCAGGCGCCGGTGGCGTGGTGAATTGCCGCCGCCACGGCGGCACCGAAGGGAACCAGCGGCATCTCCGACATCCCGCGCGCGCCGAACGGGCCTTGCGGATCGGGCGTTTCCATGATCACGGAGTAGATCTGCGCCGGCACGTCGAGCGCCGTCGGTAAGAGATAACTGCTGAAGTGCGGGGTCTGGATACGGCCGTTCGCGATGCGGAAATCTTCCGTTAGGGCGTAGCCGATCGCTTGCGCGACGCAGCCTTCGATTTGCGCTTCGACCTGCTGGCGGTTGATCGCGCGGCCCACGTCGTTGACGCTGACCACGTTGAGCACCGCGACTTCACCGGTCGTGACGTCGACCTCGACCTCGACGGCTTGCGCGACGTAACCGTAGGCGTAGTGCGGCGTTCCGTATCCGTTTGAATCGAACGGCGTCGTGGGCGTGGGCCGGAACTGCACGGTCGCCGACGGCGCGCCCCCGGTCGCGAGATTGCGCAACGCAAGTTCGGCCGCGTCTTTCACCGCACGTCCGCCCATCAGCGTCATGCGCGATGCCGATGCGGAGCCGGCATTCGGTGCCGCGGCCGTGTCTTCGGCGATGATCGTCACCGCGTCGAGCGGCAGGTTCAACGTTTCGGCCGCGATCTGGCGCAGGATCAAGTGCGCGCCCTGACCGACGTCGGCCGCGCCGATGCTCACGCGCGCCGCGCGTACGCCGTCCAGCACCACGAGTTCGACGCCGGCCGTCGCCTGTTCGGGGAAACCGAACGAATAGCCGACGTTCTTGATACCGCTGGCAAAACCGATACCGCGGCGTTTGCGCGCGTGCGCGTCGTGCACGACCGGGGCGAGGCGCAACGCGGCTTCTTCGATGCAGCGGTCGAGCACCGGGACGGCGCTGACCCCGGGCGGCATCACGGTGCCGGACGAGTTGATGCTGCCTTCCCGGTAGAGATGCTTGCGGCGCAGATCGAGCGGGTCGAGCTTCAGCGCGTGCGCGGTGCGCGTCATCATCGACTCGGCCGCGAAGTGCGCTTGCGGGCCGCCGAACCCGCGGAACGCGCCGCTCGGCACATTGTTGGTGTAGCAGACGTAGCCGTCGACGCTGACGTTGGGGATATCGTACGGGCCGTGCGCGAACGTCATCGCGCCCTTGAGCACTTCGATGCTGGTCGAGGCGTATGCGCCGCCGTCGGCGATCAGGGTCGTCTCGACCGCGGTGATCGTGCCGTCGTGCTTTGCGCCCCACTTGGCCGTGATGAAGAACGGATGGCGCTTGTGGTGGCCGATGATCGATTCTTCGCGGCTCCAGCGGATCGCCGTCGGACGCTTGAGCACCCACGTCGCGAGCGCGACCAGGCACTGCACCGACATATCCTCGCGGCCGCCGAACGCGCCGCCGATCTTCGCGTACTTCACGACGATCCGGTCTTCGGGAAGTTCCAGGATCTCGGCGAGTTGCTTGCGGTCTTCGTGCAGCCACTGGCCGGCCGTTTCGACGACCAGCCGTCCCGCTTTGTCGAAATACGAAATGCCGGCATCCGGCTGCAGATACGCGTGTTCTTGCCACTGCGTCGAGAACGTGCCCTCGACGATCACTTCGGCATCGGCGAACGCGCGATCGGTGTCGCCGCGGCGGATTTTCTGATGCAGCAGCACGTTGTCGCGGTCGTGGTGCACGCGCGGCGCGTCGGGCTTCATCGCTTCGCGCGGATCGCTGACGATCGGCAAATCTTCGTATTCGACGCGCACGAGCGTCGCGGCGCGCGCGGCGGCGAGGTCGGATTCGGCCGCGACGAGGGCGACGCGATCGCCGTCGTGCCGCACGGTATCGTCGCACAACACCGGTTGATCGGCGTCGATGAGGCCGTAACGGTTGTGCGGTACGTCTTTGGCCGTCAGCACCGCGATCACGCCGGGCACGGCCAGGGCGGCCGAGGTGTCGATCGAGAGAATCCGCGCGTGTCCGCGGCGCGCGAACACCGTCTTCAGGCGCACCATGTCCGGGGTGATCAGATCGGCCGGATAATTGGCCGTGCCGGTGACTTTGCCGAGCGCATCGTGCCGCGGATGCGACGTGCCGATGTGGGTCACGTGCCGACCTCGATGCGCTGCGTTTCGGCCTCGACGTCGGCGGCCGAAGCGATTGCGGTGAGGATCTTCGCGTAGCCGGTGCAACGGCAGATGTTGCCGCTGATCGCGCTGCGGATGTCGGCCGTCGTCGGGTCGGGGCACTCCTCGACGAGTTTCGCGCCGGCCATGATCATGCCGGGAATGCAGAAACCGCACTGCACGGCGCCGTGGTCGATGAACGCCTGTTGCACTTCATGCAGCGCTTCGCCGTCGGCTAAGCCTTCGATCGTCGTGATCGCCGCGCCGTGGGCTTGCGGCGCCGGAACGAGGCATGACATCACCGCGCGACCGTCGAGCCACATCGTGCACGCGCCGCACTCGCCCTCGGCACAGCCTTCCTTCGAACCGGTGAGGCCGGCGGCGTCGCGCAGCGCGTCGAGCAGCGAGAGATGCTGCACGTCTTCGAGCTGGTAGCGGCGTCCGTTGATCGTGGTATCAACGCTCCCGGTGAACGGCAGCACCGCTTGCGCGGGCGAGAGCGTTTCGAGCAGCACGGGTTCGACCGCCAGGCCGTTGGCCTCGGTGCCGTCGGCAATCTGATCGAGCGCGCGTTCCACCAGCGCCGCCACGGTGGTGCGGCGGTAAGCGGCCGAGGCGCGAATGTCGTCGATCGGCGCGATCGCCGCGGCGGCCAGCGCGGCCGCGCGCAGGCGCGCCGCCCGATCGAGCGTGCTGCCCACCAGCGATACTTCGGCTTCCGGAACGCGGACGATCGTCGGCGCCACGCAACCGAGTGCGATGCGCGCTTCGATGACGCGCGGTCCGTCGAATTCGAGCGCGACCGCGACGCTGATCACCGAGATCGCTTGCGCTTTGCGCAACCCGAGTTTGAGGAACATGCCGCGCCGCGTCGGGCCGAGCTTGCGAATCGAGATCGAGCGCACGAGCTCGCCCGGCGCGAGGGCCGTCGTGCGGAAGCCGGTGCAGAAATCGGCGATGCCCAGGCGGCGGCAGCCCGCCAGGCCGGCAACTTCGACTTCGGCATCGAGGACGAACAGCGCTGCGATCGTATCGTTGGCGGGCGATGCGGTGACGAGATTTCCGGCCACCGTGCCGCGCGCGCGAATCTGCGGCGCTCCGACTTCGGCGCAGGCCTGAACCAGCGGCAACGCGTCGCGGCGGAACGCCGGCGATCCGAGGATATCGTTGTGGGTCGTCAGCGCGCCCATGGTGAGGCGGTCGCCGTCTTCGGCAATGAAACGCAGTTCCGGCTCGAGCGCCGAGAGGTCGATCAACCCAGTCGCTTTGCTACCCCGTCCAAGCTCCACCATCACGTCGGTGCCGCCGGCAATCAGCCGGGTATCGGCGCCCGCGCGGGCGAGTTCGGAGAGGGCGTCGGCCAGCGAGGTCGGCCGACGATAGACCTCGATCATCTCTATATGTTCGGATTCGTCCGGGGCCTCTCTTCTTCCAGATTGTCACATCTATGCGTGCGCTCGCGTGACGATTGGCGCACGGCGACCGGCCGCCCGGTCCCCAAACGGTCATCATGCATCTGACGGACGTCGAGCGCGACAAGCTGTTGCTCAGTTATGCAGCCGACATGGCGTGGCGGCGGAAGGCGCGCGGGGTGAAGCTCAACCATCCCGAGTCGATCGCGATCATCGCCTCGTTCGTGCTCGAAGGCGCGCGCGACGGCCGCAGCGTGGCCGATCTCATGCAGGCCGGACGAGCCGTGCTGACGCGCGACGACGTGATGGAGGGCGTTCCCGAGATGATCGAGTCGGTGCAGGTCGAGGCGACGTTTCCGGACGGAACCAAACTCGTGACCGTCCACGAGCCGATCCCGTGATCCCCGGTGAAATATTTGTTCGCACGGGCGAGGTGGAGTTGAAGCCCGGCCGCCGTCGCGTGACGTTGACGGTGAGCAATACCGGCGACCGGCCGATCCAAGTCGGTTCGCACGCGCACTTCGCCGACGTCAACGGCGCGCTTGCGTTCGATCGCGCTCTCGCGCGCAACATGCTCCTCGACATTCCGGCCGGCACGGCCGTGCGTTTCGAGGCGGGCATCGAACGGCCGGTCGATCTGGTCGAAGCGGCCGGCGAGAAACGTTTCGCATGAGGATCTCGCGCGAACAGTACGCCCGGCTCTACGGTCCGACGGCCGGCGACCGCCTGCGGCTCGCCGACACCGAGTTGATCGTCGAGATCGAACGCGATCTCACCGGCTACGGCGACGAACTGAGCTTCGGCGGCGGCAAGGTCATTCGCGACGCGATGGGTCAGCATCCGTCGATCTCGCGCGCGGAAGGCGCCCTCGACACCGTGATCACCAACGCGATCGTCATCGACGCCGGCGGGATCTACAAAGCCGACATCGGCTTGCGCGACGGACGCATCGCCGGCATCGGCAAAGCCGGCAATCCCTACATCATGGATGGTATCACGCCGGGCATGATCGTCGGCGCGACGACCGAAGCGATCGCCGGCGAAAACCTCATCGTCACCGCCGGCGCGATCGACACGCACATCCACTTCATCTCGCCGCAACAGGTCACGGCAGCGATCGGCAGCGGCGTGACGACGATGATCGGCGGCGGTACCGGACCCGCTTCGGGCACGAACGCAACGACGTGCACGCCCGGCGCGTGGCATCTCGACCAGATGCTGCTGGCAACCGAGTCGCTGCCGGTGAACGTCGGTTTTCTCGGCAAGGGCAATGCGACCGGACTCGCGCCGCTGCGCGAGCAGATCGATGCCGGTTGCCTGGGACTGAAGCTGCACGAAGACTGGGGTTCGACGCCGCGCGCGATCGACGCCGCGCTCACGGCGGCCGACGAAGCCGACGTGCAAGTGGCGATTCACACCGACACGCTCAACGAGATGGGTTTTCTCGAAGAGACGATTCGCGCCATCGCGGGGCGCACGATCCACACCTATCACACCGAAGGCGCGGGCGGCGGCCACGCACCCGACATCATCCGCATCGCCGGCGAACCGTACGTGTTGCCCTCGTCGACCAATCCGACGCGGCCGTACACCGTCAACACGCTGGCCGAGCACCTCGACATGCTGATGGTCTGCCATCACCTCGATCCGTCGATCCCCGAAGACGTGGCGTTCGCCGACTCGCGCATCCGCGGCGAGACGATCGCGGCCGAAGACGTGCTGCACGATCTCGGTGCGATCAGCATGATGTCCTCCGATTCGCAGGCGATGGGGCGCGTGCACGAAGTGATCATGCGCACCTGGCAAACCGCGCACAAGATGCGCGTGCAGCGCGGACCGCTGCCGGGCGAGCGTGAGGGCAGCGACAACCTGCGCGTGAAGCGCTACGTCGCGAAATATACGATCAACCCCGCGATCACGCACGGCATCAGCGCCTACGCGGGTTCCGTGGAGGTCGGGAAGATCGCCGATCTCGTGGTGTGGAAGCCGGCGTTCTTCGGCTTCCGGCCCGAACTCGTGATCAAGGGCGGCACGATCGCCTACGCGGCGATGGGCGATCCGTCGGCCTCGATTCCCACGCCGCAACCCGAACGCATGCTGCCGATGTGGGGCGCGTTCGGCGCGGCACCGGCGGCCGGTTCCTTCACCTTCGTTTCGAAGCGCGGTCTCGAGTGCGGAATGGTCGAGCGGGTCCGCTCACGCCGCACCTTCTTGCCGGTGATGAATTGCCGCACGATCGGCAAGCGGCAGATGGTGCACAACGACGCGTTGCCGCACATCGAGGTCGATCCGAAGACCTACGCGGTGCGTGCCGACGGCGAGCTGATGACGTGCGAGCCGGCAACGGTGCTGCCGCTCGCGCAGCGGTACGCGCTGTTCTGATGTTTCGCCGTATCGAGGCCGTGCTCGGCAACCTCGCGACCTTTCCCGTCGGCGCGCGCACCGTCGAACGGTTGCCGGTCGCGAGCAGTGCGATGACCCGCCGGCTCCTGCGCTTGCCGTCGAGCATCGGCGACCTCGGCCTGATGCTCGAAGGCGAACTGCGCATCCGTGACGGCGACGTGCTGGTCGCCGACGAGCGCCGCGTCATCGCGATCGAGGTCGTGCCCGAAGACGTCTTGATCGCGTATCCTGATTCGATCGGGCAGGCCGTCGAGATCGCGCACGCGTTCGGCAACCGTCACATTCCCGTGATTCGCGAGGGAGACACGATCGTGGTGAGTTACGCGGCCCCGCTCGAAGAGCTGCTCGAACGCAGCGGCGTGCGCTACGAACGCCGCGCGCAGGTGCTGGAACGGCCGTTCGTCTACGCGCACGCCCCGCACACGCACGCATGATCGATCCGCGCTTTCTTCAGTTGTGCGACAGCGCGTTTCCGAGCGGTGCGTTTTCGCAGTCGTTCGGGCTCGAGACGGCGATCGCCGAACGCGGCATCGCGAACGCGGCTGCCGTGCGGGCGTGGATCGTCGAATACCTCGAACGCGGCCTGGCGACGTGCGACGCGCGGGCGTTCGTGCTCGGCATGCGCGGCGTTGCGAACGTGAGCGTCCTCGACGAAGCCCTAGCCGCGTCGGTGTTTCCCGCCGACGTTCGCGCGGCGAATCGCCGTTTGGCGCGCGCGACGCTCGAGGCGTATCTGGCGATGGGCATCGTGGATGACGCGATCCGTGCGTACCGCGATGCGGTCCTCGCGGGCGCCGCGAGCGGGCAGCACGCGCTCGCGTGCATGCTCGGCTACCGCGCGATCGGAGCGCCCGTCGAGGACGCCGTGTGCGCCTATCTCAGCTCCGCTGCCGCCGCGTTGGCCGCCGTCGCTGCGCGCGCCGTGCCGCTCGGGCAGCGCGATGTCGGCGCGCTCCTGTGGTCGCTGCGCGCGCCGATCGCGGAGTTCACGCGCAGCGCGTGTGCCGCAACTTGGCTCGACGATCTGACCTCGAGCGCGCTCACCTGCGAGATCGATGCGATGCGGCACGCGTCGCTCGACGCCCGGTTGTTCGCTTCATGAACGCGGTACGTATTGGGGTCGGGGGGCCCGTCGGCGCGGGTAAGACCGCGCTCGTCGAACGGCTGGCGCGCGCGTTCTACCCGCGCGTCGATCTGGCCGTGGTGACCAACGACATCTATACCCGCGAGGACGCGCTGATCCTCACGCGCAGCGGCTGCCTACCGCCCGACCGCATCGTCGGCGTGGAAACCGGCGGCTGTCCGCATACCGCAATTCGTGAAGATGCCTCGATGAATCTCGAAGCGATCGCGGAGCTCGAAGCGCGCTTTCCGCAGTTGCGCCTGGTGATCGTCGAGAGCGGCGGCGACAACCTCGCCGCTACGTTCAGTCCCGACCTCGCCGACGTGACGATCTACGTGATCGACGTTGCCGGCGGTGACAAGATTCCGGCCAAGGGCGGCCCGGGCATCACCAACGCCGACTTGCTCGTGATCAACAAGATCGACTTGGCGCCGCACGTCGGCGCCGATCTCGAACGCATGCGGCGCGATGCCGGATCCGCGCGCGGAACGCGTCCCTATCTGTTCACCGATCTGCGCCACGGTACCGGACTCGAGCCGCTGATGGAGTTCGTCGCGCAGGCTGCGCTGCTCGACACCGCATCGTGAGGCCGGCCGGCAGCATCGCGCTGACCTGCGATGCCGACGGGGGCCGTACGCGGCTGCGGACGATCCGTTGCGAGGGGCTCTCGCGCTCGAGCCGCGCGTTTGCCGCACCGCACGGCGCGATCCGGCTGATGCTCTCGGCGCTCGGACCCGGCGTTCTGGCGGGCGACCATTTCAGCGTCGACGGCGCGCTGGGCGAGCAGGCCTCGCTCACGGCGTTCGGCCAGATGGCGACGCCGGTCTTCGCCGGCGCCGGCGCATCGCAAACGCGCGCCGCCTGGCACGTTGCCGACGGCGCGACGCTCCTCGTTGCGAGCGAACCGCTGCTGCTCGAACCGGACAGCGAGCACGCGGTCGGCGCGTCGTTCGCCGTCGAAGGCAGCGGCAGCGCGATCGTCGTCGACACGTTCGGTCTGCGCGGTTCGGCGCGGTTGGCGATGCGCACGGTCGCGTCGCTCGACGGGCGGCTCGTCTACCGTGACGCGTACGACATCGCGCGCGATCTCGCCGGCGCGTTCGGTACCGTGACGCTCATCGCCGCCGGCGCCGCCGTTCGCAACGCGTTCCTGGCGCGCGCGCTCGACGTTGCGGCAACCGCGAACGGGGTCCGGATCGGATGCGGGGAAACGGCCGGCGCGGCCGTCATCCGCCTGCACGGCGCACGCGTGTGGGATGTGCGCGCCGCGGCACTGCAGATCGCCGGAACTACAGCGTCGTAATATCCCGCGTGTCGCGTTCGAGCGCGGCGCACTCGCGATCCCATGCGCCGCTTTCGATATGACGCTTCGCGCGCACGGCCAGATGCTCGAACGCGCGGCCGACATAGGGCCCGAATGCAACGCGGCGCAGTTCGATCGCCGGGCGCATCTGGTCCCACATATCGCTGAAGGTGTCGGCGTATTCGGCCAGCACCAGGTTCTCCGCTACGCCGCCCTTCGAGATCAGCACGGAGATGTGTTCGAGGAAACGCAGCGTCTCCGCGATTTGCCGGAACTCTTCCGGGAACGCCGCGGGATCGGTAAGCTGCGTGCGATAGTCGGAGTCCGTTCTCACGCGCTCGGCCATCGTGCGGAGATTTTGACGTGCAAACGTCGTGCCCGGCGAGTCCATGAAATCGATCAAGCGCAGGTAGATGACCATCTCGTTCGCGTGGCGATTATGCCGCAGTTGCCGGAACGCCGCGACCGCCGTTCCGGCAACGATAATCGCCGTAATGATGGCCGCAATTGCGGCAGCCCAGCCCGAATCCAACATGGCTGCCTGCTTCGGGTAACACGAGGTCCATCCACCCCACCCCGTGGAACCCTTTCGCGTGCTGTTTCAACGCCGGTTCATTTCCGTTGGAATGTTTTTGGCCGTTGCGGCCATCGCCGGCTGCGCGGGCGGCAGCACCGCGGGACCGACGCCGTCGGTGACGGCCAGTCCGGGTTCATCGAATACCACGCTGATCGCGATCCCTGGTGCGGCGGGAACCGTGGCCTTGACCGCAGTTGCGGGAATCACGCCCGGGTTTGCGATCGGTTCCGGCGCCCCGGCGGGCCTGACGGCCAGCACGACGGCGAGCGTCACCGCGCCGTCCGGCGCGCCAACGTTATCGGTTGCGCGGAAAGCCCAGTCCGCGACGTCGCCGATCACGCCGTTCTTTTACGTCACGGCCTCGTTCTCGGCCAACGTTCCCTCGGGCGTGATCGCCTCGGAACTGCTGCAGATCGCGAGCTCGCTGCCGGCCAACGCGGACTACTTCTGCGCCGTCACCGACCTCACGGCCGGTTCGCAGCCCATCACCTATGGGCCGGCGGTACCCGCGAACGGCATCGTGACGATCTCGAACGGCACCGCGTCGAACGCGCCGGCGTTCACGGCCAACCACACCTACCTCTTCGAGTTCTACGAACTGCCGATCCCGACGGCGACACCGACGCCCACGCCGAGTCCAACCGCAACGGCGACCGGATCGGCCTCGCCGACGCCGACGCCGACCGCAACGGGCAGCTCGTCGCCGACCCCGAGCCCGGCCCCGACAGTGACGACCGCCGGAACGGCGACCGCACCGCCGGTGTTCACCTTCACCGGGCCGACCGCGACGAGCGCACCCGTCACGCCGCCGAACGCTCCCGCGGCGATCGTGCCGCCGGTCGGATCGGGCTACGGCAGCCACGCTGCGCACGTCTCGATTCAGCTGGGTGCGGCGAACTCCTCGACCGCGTACAGTATGTCGGCTGCGCTCGGCAGCGTCGGGGACATCAGCTCCAACAACTTCCCGTACTATACCGGCAGCGCCGCTACGCCGCTGTTCTACGTCCAGCTCACGCCGAGTGCGGCCGTCACGTTCCCGCAAACCCCGGCCATTACGGTGACCGTGAACAGTTTCGGCAGCAGTAACACGTGCAGTCTGTTCATCTACGCGAACACCGGCGGGTCGGCGTACCAGTGGGTCCAAGTTCCGGGGACGCTGGTCAACGTCAGCGGCACCGGCGTGACGATTCCGGCGGCGTCAGCACCGGGCGTCAATCTCAACTACTCGCCGACGCAGGCGCAGGTCGGCTTCATCGGCTGCTAGCCGGTTAACCCGGGCGGCGCTGAAGGCGTCGCCTCCCCGCATGCTCAAAATGTAATTATGTTCATCTGCGGGAGCCGGCGGCGTTGGCGGTAGCGCTCGGGACCGAGCCGTTCATCGACGTGGTGCGGCGCGTTGCGGCCCAGCGGGGCGATGCGCCCGCGGTCGACGAGCTCAGCTACAGCGAGCTGTGGCGCCAGACGGCGCGCGTCGCGGGCAAGCTGGCCGGTTATGGCGTCGTGCGCGGCGATCGCGTCGCCATCTACTCCGAGAACCGCCGCGGATTCGTGCTGGCGTACTTGGCGCTGCTGCGTTTGGGGGCGATCGCGGTGCCCACCAACGTGCTCTACCGCGCCGCGGACCTCGGGAATATCCTGAGCGATGCGAAGCCGCGCGTGGTCGTCGGCTCCGAACAAACGCGGCCCCACGTGCCGGCCGCTATGCCGTTCGTCGATGCGGCCGAAATCGAAGCCTGGGCCAAGGACGCCTCGCTGCCGTCGACGTTCGACGATGTCCCGGTTGCGCCCGACGACGTCGCGATCATGATCTACACGAGCGGTACGACCGGCCGCGCCAAAGGCGCGCTGATCACGCACGGCAATCTCTCCGCGATCGCGGCCCAAGTCGGGGAAGCGTGGCACTGGACGAGCGCCGATACGCTGCTGATCACGCTGCCGCTCTTCCACGTGCACGGGCTCTGCGCGGGCCTCAACGGCACGCTGGCGGCCGGCGCGCATGCGATCGTTCGCGAGCGGTTCGACGTCAACGACGTGGTGAAGCTCCTGCAGTCGGGCGACGTGACGCTGTTTTTCGGCGTGCCGACGATGTACGTGCGCTTCATCGAGAAGATCCCGCCGCAGAAGTTCCCGCACGTGCGCTTGTTCGTGTCGGGATCGGCTGCGCTGCCGGCCGACGTGCATCAAGCGTTCGAAGAGAAGTTCGGCGCTTCGATTCTCGAGCGCTATGGATCGACCGAATTCGGCTTCCCGCTCGGGAACCGGTACGAAGGCCCGCGTGTTGTCGGTAGCGTGGGCGTGCCGATGCCGGGCGTCGAGGTGACGATCGTTGCGCCGAAGACGACCGATCGCGTCGCTCCGGGCGAGGTCGGCGAGTTGCTCGTCTCGGGCCCCAACGTCTGTCACGGATATTGGGACCGGCCCGAAGCGATGGCCGATGCGTTCGTCGATTTCGACGGCCGGCGCTGGTTCCGCTCCGGCGATTCGATGCGCTTCGATCCCGAAGCGGGCGTCTACATCGTGATGGGACGGCTCAAGGAGCTGATCATCAGCGGCGGCTTCAACGTGTATCCGTTGGAAGTCGAGGCGGAGATGCGGCTCTATCCCGGCGTGCGCGATGCGGCGCTGGTGGGCATTCACGACGCAGCGCGCGGTGAAATTCCGGTGGCCTTCATCGAAGCCGATCCGGGCTTCGAAACCGACGCGTTCCTAGCGGTGATGCGCGAGCGCCTGGCAAGTTTCAAACTCCCGAAGTCCGTTCGGATCGTCGACGCGCTCCCGCGAAATGCGATGGGCAAAGTCGAGAAGCAACGTTTGAAAGCGAGTGCCGAGGAGAAGCCGTGAGTACCGATCAGCAGAGCGGTGTGAACGATTACGACGCGTCTCTACGCGAGTATCACGCGTCGCGTACGCGTTACATCCGCACGGTTACGACCGACACCGAAAAGAAGCTGATGGAGACGGTCGCCAAGCGCCGCGACCCGCTCAAGGAAGAGATCAACAACCTGCAATCCCTCGCGCGCGCGCGTTTCGAAGCGCGCCAGTCGACGCTGAAGGCGTACGCCGCGAAGGCGCCGGGACGCGTGAGTGCCGGCGGGCTGTTGCCGCCTTCACCGGGCGAACGGATGATCGGCGGAATCGACAAGCTCTACAAAGCGGCGGTCAAAGCGGCCGAAGAGTTCAACGAAATCAACGAGATCATCAAGAAGCGCAAAGAGAAGCTCGATTCGATCGACAACGAGGTGCGCACGGTTCTGGAACAGCATGGGCGCGATCTCATCGCCCAGCTCGAAACGCCGACCGGTCTGGAAGGCGCGTTCAAGCGCGATCCCCTGCTCGCGCGCGCCCACGCGCGCATGCTCGCTGCCGAAGCGCGGCGCGAATCGGTGCTCGAGTCATCGTTACCGGCAGAGGCGCCGCCAAGTGGCGGATGAGCCCGGTGCGTTCGGCGAACTGTTACCGGGCCAAGCCGGTTTCGAGGAAGCGCTGGCCCAAGGCCAGTACGATTTTGCCAAGACGCGTTTCGTCCGCACGCTCACCGGCGACGGTGTTGCGCGCGTCGTAGAACACGCCGCCGCGCGGCGGGTGAAACTGCGCGCGGAAATTGACAACCTGCGAGCGCTCGTGCGCTTGCGCCACGAGACCGCCGTCGAACACGCGCGCGCCTATGCCGAGATCCTGCCGCACCGCGTCGGCAAGACCTGGATTCAGCCGCCGGGTCAAATGGAAAAGGTCGGCGCCTTTCACGGCTCGGAGCGGTTCTACAAGCGCGCCGAAAAAGCGACCAAAGAATATGTTGAAGTGCGCGACATCCTGGTGAAGCGCCGCGAGCAGCTGATCAAGATGGAAGAAGATCTCCGTCACGCTCTCGACGACCGCGAAGCCGCGTTGATCCGGCAGATGGAATCGCCGCTTGGGCTGCAATCGGCGCTGCAGCGCGATCCGCTCCTCAACGTGGCCTATCAGAAGTTGAAAGCGCTGCGCGAAGAACTGCAGACACCGCCGGCGGACGGCATCGGCGATCTCTAGCGTGCAGCAGATATCGCAATCCGGCGGTAAACCGTCGGGTGCGTACATCCGCACCGCGCTCGGCGTTGCGGCCGCCGTGATCCTCACGTTCTTCGCGATGCAGATCTTCTACGATCAGAAGATCAAGCTGCCGTACAAGATCAGCGTGATCGTGGTGATTGCGGTCATCGGCATCTCCGGCATCGCCGCGTTGCTGACCCCGGAGCCCGAAGAGCCGGCCGTTACCGAGCGTCTCTACACGTCGGATGAAGTGGCGGCGCTGCTGGCTGCGGTTCAATCCGGACGGCTGGTCGCGGCCGCGCCGGCGACGTGCAAATTCTGCGGCGCTGCCGATCCCGACGCTACCGGCGTCGACGGATCGCGCTACCACGCGCACTGCTTCCAAACCGCCTACCAAAGCGGGAAAACCTGAATCGGTAATGCGTTACGTGAAAATTTTCGGGCGCAGGTCGATGTTGGCGTCGAGCAATCCGGTCTGACGCATCAGATTGGTCAGCCGCGGTAGCGTGGCGGGAATGACATCGGAGGCGGCCGGCACGGTTTTCATGCGGCGCACGAGGTCGAGGTTCGTCCCGCTGAATTCCGCGACGAGACTGAAATACGGTTCCTTCCCTTCGTTTGCATTGACCCAAGCCGCCCCGCGTTTGTAGGCGCGGAAAAAGGCCCGCACGTCGTTCGGACGCCGCTGCGCCATGTCGCCGGTCACGACAAAAAACGCTACCGGACCACCGGGAAAGACTTTGCTCATCGGCCAGTCGAGCAGCTCGAGATCCGGGTCGTCGAGCGCTACCGTCATGTAGGGATCGATGACGAGGGCGGCGGCGACCCGATTCTCTTTGATCGCCGCAGCCATCGAGGGAACTGCAACCTCGATGATCTGCACCTTGTCGGGGTCGCCGCCGGTCGCCGCCACCCAGGCCTTGATGAACATCCATTGCACGTCGCGCACAGCGTTGGCAGCGACGACCTTGCCTTCAAGGTCACGTCCGGTACGCAATGGGTCGCCCTTGCGTTTGATCAGGGCGGCGGGATCGGGCGGCGCGCTCGTCATGATCGTACCGAGCACGACCATGCGCAGGTCGATGCCGCGCGCGATCGCCTGCACGACGCTGGTGCCGTTGGAATACACGATGTCCAGGGAACCGCCGACGAGCGCCGGTATCGCGGCCGCGCCCCCGCGAACGATCTCCGAGGTTAACGCCAATCCCTCGGCCGCGAAAAAACCTTGCTTGATCGCCGCGTAATACGGTGCGTTTCCCGAGATCGGCACGATACCGCAGCGCATGGGTGCGAGCTCGGCGGAAAAAGCCGGCCGTAGCATCGCGCATCCGGCGGCTGCTCCGAGGGCTGCGATGCTCGTCCGGCGGGTCATCGTCATAACGGACTCCATTTTAGCTACCGAGATAGTCGGTTGCGACCTCGATTTGCGTCATCTCCGATGCAACGTACTCGCGCAGCGGAAAGTGGATGAAGGCGATCCACAGGGCCGGCTCCGCAGGGTCGCTGTTGAAGTGCTGGTGTTCGACGCCGTCTTTACGCAGCGGCAGGAGCACGAGATCGCCCTTTTCCCAGTCGACGCGCTCGCCATCGACGACCGAGTACCCCTTGCCGCTGATCACGTAGATGACTAGGCCGCCTTGGTGGCGGTGTTTGCCGGACTTCGTCCGCACTTCGTGCGTGAACACGGCCCAATGTCGCAACGGCGTATTCTGTTGCAGCGGCGGACTCATGTATGTGCGCAGCAAACCTTGCCGCGTTTGCGTTTGCGGGCATTCTTCGAGACGCAGCACGACTTGTCCGAGGCGTTGCCGCTCGGCAAACGCCCGATCACCTTGGACGACCAGCTCGTACGAATTTTGGGTAGGAGGTTCCCGTTCGCGTTCGCGGGTGCGCTCGTTTTCGGCCACCTTCGCACCTTCTACGTACGGAAGCGTAGTCCCATCGAAGGTGCCGGCGCAAGCGACACGAAGGGCGGGGCAGCGTTATGTTGACGAGCGAGCAGAACGAACGTCTGACGCGCGTGGGCCAGGGCACCCCGGGCGGTGCGTTGCTGCGCCGCTACTGGCAGGCCGCGTGTCCGGAAAAGGAACTCGCGCACGACGGCGATCGCAAGCGGCTACGCGTTCTCGGGGAAGATTTGCTCGTCTATCGCGAAGCGCCGGGAGCCTACCGCTGCATTCGCGAGCGCTATCCGCACGCCGCGGTCGCCATCGCGACGTACCCGGTCGAAGCGCTGGGCGGATTGCTGTTCGTCTACATGGGCCCGCAGCGCGATCATCCGCCGCTGTTGCCGCGCTGGGACGTGCTGGCTCGCGAAGACAAGCCCAAGCGCATCCGGGTCATGCCCGAACATCACTGTAACTGGTTGCAGATTCAAGAGAACACGGCCGACTCGGTGCACACCTACTACTTGCACGGTCACCGGGTCTATCAGATGAACGGCGGCAAGCCGGATCGCGCGGCCGATTACTTTTACCGCCCCATCAAAAACTACGACTGGAAAGTCTCAGCCTGGGGCGTCGAAAAATTTCTCGAGTACGGGGGTGAGCGGCCGGAAGTCGAAATCCGTCCGCCGCTGATCTTCCCCAACGTCTTGCGCATCCCCGAAGGGCCGATCGAAGCGCTGCACTTCCGCGTTCCGATCGACGACGAGCACACGCGCATCATCTGGGTCGGCCTATCCGAAGGCGTTCCCGGCGGCGAACTCACCTCACCGGATCGTGTCCCGTACGTCTACGAGTTCGATGCCCCCGGGACGACGATCGAAAACGTGGATCTCTCGACATTTTACGGGCAGGACCGGGTCGTGTGGGAAACGCAAGGCGCGATTGCCGACCGCTCGATCGAAACGCTCGGCGCGTCCGATCGCGGCATCGTTCTCTTTCGCCGTATGCTCGCCGAACAGATCGAGCGCGTCGAACGCGGCGAGGAACCGAACGTGGCCGTGGTGTCGGACCCGGCGCAGAACGTCTGCATCACCTTCGCCGCGCCGTCATCGTGGGCCGAGGCCGGAACGGTCTAAAAAGGTTCCCCGGCGCCGGCCGGCAACGGCGTGCGCCAAACGCGCAGGCCGAGCGCCAGCAGATCGTAGTAGCCGACGAGCGCGATCAGCTCCATCAGCACGCGCTCGCCCAGCGCCTTCACCGCGCCCGCGTAGGCGATGTCGTCGAGGTCGCGGTCGCGCACGAGCGTGCCGACGAGTTTGCGCACCAGCGTTTCGTTTGCGTCGAACGTCGGCGCGGGCCGCGCGTCGCGCAGCGCGGCGAGCTCGTCATCGGTGAGTCCGGCCTGCTTCCCGACGCGCTCGTGGGCGTACCACTCGAACGCCGCGCGACGTAACACGGAGAGCTCAAGGATCGCGAGCTCGCGGCTGCGCGCCGGAAGGCTCGAGCGGTAGCGGATCGCCGCACCGAGCTCTTGGAGCGCCGAACCAACTTCGGGACTGAGCAGCATCGCGTTGAACGGGCCGTTGAGACGTCCGTCCTCGTCGGTCAGCGGAAAGGGGCGCGACACTTGCGCGCGCGGGCCACCCGTGATCTCGTTGTAGAGCGCGCGGGCATCGGGGTCGAGTTCATCCGGCGTAAACCAGGGGAGCCGTCCGTGCTTGGCCACTACGACACCAGATCGTTGACGCAATCGCGCCAGTCGACGTCGGCCGGATGAAACACGCCTTGACCGACGATGCGACGGTACGGTTCGTGTCCCGAACAGCCGCGCGGTACGTTTCCGCGTTCGTGCTCGTGAATCGCCTCGAGGAAAATACGCCGGAAGCGTGCGACCGCGGCATCGCTCGAGCCGAGGTATTCGCCGCTGCGATCGGCGATCGGCCCCATTGTTTCGGCGATGATCATGTCCTCGGTCAACAGGTTGTTGATGCCGGTCATGTGGCCGTTCGCCATCTTCGCGCGGTCCTGTCCCATCAGCGGTTCGTCGATCACGCTCAGGTACTCGTCGTTCCACACCGTCCAGCGGGCTTCTTCATAGGAGATCGGACGAGCGGGATGCCAGTTGATGTACCACACGATCGTCGTGACGTCGTCGACCGGCGTTTGGTGCACGACGAAGCGCGGCATGTCGTCGTACTCGGGCGTCCCGGGCGACGTGGGACGCGGGATGAACTCCCAGCTCGGCATCACGAACTCGGTGATGCGCGTGTAGCGTTGGTCGTCGCTGAGGTGGCGCGTGGCCGCGGCGTGCATGCCCCAGGGCGTCGTTTCGACGTCGTAGTGCGGTGCGCGGTCGGCTAGCGTGAGACGCGTGAGGGAGCCGGTCGACGCCGATGCGTGCAAGTGCGAGATGTGTGCCGAATCGAGCTGGCCCTCGGCGAGCTGAACCCAGTTGCAGCGGCCCGGAACCTCGGCAATCTGGATGTGATCGAGCGGTAGCGCGGTGAACTCGAAGTCGGGGAACTGCGGCGGATCGCCGGGCCCGATGTAGGCCCAGATCAGTTTGCTGCTCTCGCGCACGGCGACGTGGCGCGTGCGCACTTTGTTCACGAACGCGACGCGGTCGGCGGGCTCCGACGGCGCATCGACGACGCGGCCGTCGAGATCGAGTTTCCAGCCGTGGAAGAGGCAGCGTAAGCCGCACTCCTCATTGCGTGCGAGTACGAGCGACGCGCGGCGATGCGGACACAGCTCTTCCAGCACGCCGATGCGACCGTCGGCGCTGCGGAACGCCACGAAATTTTCGCCGAGCAAACGAACCTTACGCGGGGCGCCGCCGGGTTCGAGCGCATCGGCTTTGAGCACCGGATACCAGTAGCGCCGGAGCAGTGAGCCGCCGAGCGTCTCCGGTCCGACGCGCGTGATAAGTTCGTTGTCTTCTTTGCTCAACATAAGAGAGTCTCCGGTGGCCGGCAGAATGGCGCAGGCCGTTTTCATGGAATGGTGGGGTATGAAAAGCCTTTCCTGCCGCTCGGTTGACCGCCGTGGCGCCCTGGCGCTGCTGGGGTCTGCCGCGACGATTCCGCTGCTGCGCACGCCGGCTGCGGCGCAGAACAGCGCGATGACGATTCGCGTCGCCTACATCCCGTTCGAAGCGAGCGCGCAACTGTTCTACGCGCAGGAACTGGGCTTGTGGACCAAGGCCGGGCTCAGCGTGCAGATCCAGCCCAATCCGTTCGGTGCGGCGATCGCCGCCGCGGTGGCATCGGATGCGGTCGACGTCGGTTACGCCACGGTGATGACGCTCGCATCGGCCCACGCGAAGAAGATCCCGTTCACGATCATCGCGCCGGCCAACGCGTTCGACGTCTCGCAACCTCCCGGCGGCATGCTGATGAGCGCGAACAAGGACGTGCGCAAGGGCGTGGATCTCAACGGCAAGCTGATCGGCACCCCCGGGCTCAACACCCTCGGCGAATACGGCGTGCGCGCGTGGGTCGATGCCGGCGGCGGCGACGCGACGACGCTGCGCTTCGTCGAACTTCCGTTTTCCGAGATGCCGGCGGCGCTCGCCGGCGGGCGCATCGACGCGGCCTTCGTGGCCGAGCCGTTCTTGACGCAAGCCAAGAAGACCGCGCACACGGTTGCGGTCGAGTTCGACGCCATCGCGAACTCGTTTCTCGTGGCCGGCTGGTTCACGACCAACGACTGGGCGAAGTCACACGCGCGCGCCGTCGCGCTCTTCGCGCAGGCGATGCGCGATGCGTCGGACTGGGCGCTCAAGAACCCCGACAAGTGCCCGGCCATCCTGGCGAAGTATCTCAAGGTCGACGTAGCGCAAGTCGCGTCGACGCCGCGCGCGTACTTCGCGCGGACGCTCGACCCGGCGCAGGTTCAGACGGGCATCGACCTCACGGCCAAGTACGCGAAGTTCGAATCGTTCCCGGCGCAAGAACTCATCTACGCGCCGGCTCGCCGACGTTTGCTTTGACCTGGGTCGCGAACAGTTCCATCGAACGCATCGCATCCTTGAGCGTCATGTTTCCGAACATGAAGTAGCAGATGAGATAGTTGATGCCGAGCGCTTCGATCTGCGCTTCGATCGCCGCGCGCACGGTTGCGGGCGAACCGGCGATCGTCGAGCCGTCGGCGATCGCCAGATCGTAATCGCCCTTTGAGGGCGGATCGACGTAGCCGGGGCGGCTCTTCATGTCGGTGCGGCGCAACGCTTCGCGGCGCAAGAACATCTGGTTGTTATAGATGTGCTCGTGCGCGGGCTTCGCGATGCGGTGCGCTTCCTCGTCGGTGTCGGCGACGACGACCTGACGGCTGATGCCGATCGCGCCGCCGCCCGGAAATTCCGCGTGCGGCGTTTCGACGCCGGTTCCGCGCCCGGCGAGTGCGGCGCGGTACGCCGCAATGTTTTCCTTGGCGCGTTCGGTGCCGCCGTTGGAGGCGAAGTGCAGTCCGCGCTCGCCCGCCCACTGCGAACCGACCACGTTCGAGGAGCCGTACCACATCGCCGGGTGCGGCTGCTGCAGCGGGCGCAGAATCATCGGCACGTCATCGTAGTTGTAGAATTCGCCGTGATAGGTGAGGCGGTCGTGGGTGAGGCCTTCGATGAGGCAGTTGTAGGCATCGATGAAGATCTCGCGCGATTTCTCGGCATCGACTTTGTGAAAGTTCAGCTCGTAGGGTGAGACGCCGCGGCCGACGCCGACCTCCATGCGGCCGTGGCTCAGGTGATCGAGGATCGAGATCTCTTCGATCAGGCGCAAGGGCGAATAGAGCGGGAGCAGATAGACCATCGGTCCCATGCGGATGCGTTTGGTCGCGCGCGCCACGGCACCCAGAAACACGCCGGGAGCCGGAATCGTGTTGAGCGGCGTGGCGTGATGTTCGGCCACATGATAAGCGTAGAACCCGGCAGCGTCGGCGGCTGCTACGAGCTGCAGACGTTCATCGTACTGCTGGGCCAACGGCCGGTCGCCGGCGAGATCGATGTGGTCGAAGAGTCCGAACTGCAAGGTATCCTCCGGGAAATGCGAACCATCGCGAAAACTGTTTGCGGAGGTTCCTATGCGCGTTCGGATTCTGCCTTTTCTGGTCGCCCTGGCTTTGCTTGCCCCAACGGCTGCCGAGGCACCGGCTTCGGCCCAAGGTGCGCCTTTCGAGATCAACACGATCCTCGCGCTCACCGGCCCCGCGGCATTCATCGGCAACGCCGAGCTGAAGTCGTTGCAGATTCTGGAAGCGCTGACCAACAAAGCCGGCGGCATCAAAGGCCGCCCGATCAAGTTCGTGGTGGCCGACGACCAATCGAATCCGGCGACCTCGGTTCAGGTCGCAAACGGGCTGATTTCCAAAAAAGTACCGGTGATCTTAGGTCCGACGTTCACTGCCACGTGTCTCGCCGACGGCCCGCTGCTCGCCAAGACGGGCCCCGTCGACTATTGCTTCTCACCGTCGATTTCGCCGGCCGCCGGAAGCTTTCAGTATTCGTCGACCGTCTCGACGCGCGACGACGCGCGCGCGCTCGCGCACTTTTACCGCGATAACGGCTGGACGAAGGTCGCGTTGATGACGACCACCGACGCCAGCGGCCAGCAATTCGAGCAGTACTTCGATGAAGCGCTCGCGCTACCGGAGAATGCCTCGCTGAAGCTCGTCGCGCGCGAACACTGGGCCGGAACGGATCTGAACATCACCGCGCAAGCCGAGCGCATCAAGGCAGCGGGCGCACAGGCCATGATCGGCTGGTCGGCCGGTACCGCAACCGGAACACTGCTGCACGGTCTGCACGACACGGGTGTCGACATCCCGGTCGCCTGCGGAAACGGCAACATGATCCCCGAGCAGCTCGCCGGCTACGCCACGTTCTTGCCGAAGAGCCTGCTCTTCCCCGGCCGCCGCTCGCTCGTGCTCGATCCGGCCGCGCCGAAAGCGATGCACGCGGCGGAAGTCACGTACTTCGATGCGTTCAAAGCCGCCGGCGTACGCCCGAATCTCGCGACCACGCTGGATTGGGATCCGGCGCTGCTGGTGATCGATGCGTTCAAGAAACTCGGCACCGACGCTACGGCCGCGCAAATCAACGACTACATTCAGCACACCAAGGGTTGGGTCGGGATCAACGGGACCTACGATTACACCGATGGTAGCCAGCGCGGCATCGGCATCGACGGCGTGGTCATCGACCGCTGGGATGCAGCCAAAGACGACTTCGTCGTGATCAGCAAGCCCGGCGGCGGCCTGAAGTAAGCTTGGCCGTGGAGAAGTACGCCTGACAATGAAAACGATAACGCTCGCTCAAGCCCAAACCATCGTCAGCGCCGCGCTGGCCCACGCGCGCGCGCAGAAATTCAAGCCGCTCGGCGTCGCCGTGCTCGACGTGCGCGGCGTGCTCACCGCGTACGCCGCCGAAGACGGCGCGACTCTGGGCCGCGCCCACGTCGCGATGGGCAAAGCCGGCGGTGCGATCGGCATGGGCCTCGGCTCACGCACGCTCGCGAAACGCGGCCGCGAAGCACCGCAATTCGTCAACGCCGTCGGCGCGCTGTTTCCGCTCGGCCTCGTGCCGGTGCCGGGCGGCGTGCTGATCAAAGACGGCGATGATGTGTGCGGTGCCGTCGGCATCTCCGGCGACAACTCCGACAACGACGAAGCCGCCGCCGTCGCCGGCATCACCGCCGCCGGCCTAACCGCCGATCCCGGCACCGACTAACCTCGCGCCGGTGGGCATCGGGCGCGGCGCTACGTCCAGTTTTGAAGGGCGCAGCTCATGCGCCCGGTGTCGTCCCGAGCGATGCGCCGTTCTCCCCATTGTCATCCCGAGGGAGCGCCATTCTCCCATTGTCATCCCGAGCGGAGCGCCGTAGGGCGCGCAGTCGAGGGACGCGAGATAATCTTCAGTGCGAGCCAGGGCAATTCCACAATGGCGGGCATTTTTCAGCAAACGTTCTTTTCTTCGCATGCGTCCAGCTCTTGAGTTTCTTCTCGAATGCGATCGCTTCCTGAGGCGTCTGGAACTCGCCGACATATACCAGACGAAAGGGGCGACGAGAGTGCGTGTAGCTGCCGTTGTTGTCACCGTAGCAATGATCGTAAAAGCGGCGATCGACATCATTCGTCACGCCGACATAAAATGTGCCGTCGAAACAGCGCAGCATGTAGACGTAATACGTTCGCACGCATTAGGTCTGCTGCGGTACGCGCCGGAGACAAGCCCGAGATTGCACCGTCGTGGAGTTGCCCTGGCTAGCGCTCGAGATTATCTCGCGTCCCTCGACTGCGCGCCCTACGGCGCTCCGCTCGGGATGACAATGGGGAGAATGGCGCTCCGCTCGGGATGACAATGGGGAGAATGGCGCTCCGCTCGGGATGACACGGGGGCGGGTTTGCTGATGGGACCGTGCAAGACAAAATGTACATCGGTCCGAAACACGACGGCAAGATGCGCCATGCGAGAATCGCGGGATGAGAATAGGGCTCTCTTTCCTGCGCACGCTTGCGGGTGTGACGTCGGCGGTCGTTCCGTTCGCGATCGGCGTCCATCTGTTCGCCGAAGGTCTCGCACTCGGTGCGGGCGCGTTCGCTGCCGACTTCTGGCTGCGCCACGCCTATTTGCTCGCGCCGCTCGCCTTGTCGCTATGGTCATTTAGCCGCACGGTCGGTCTCGGTGCCGGGCGCACGGAGATGATTCGGCGCTGCGCTTTCGTACGAGCCCGTCTGCGAACCGCCGGCGCGGTCTCGACCATCGTCGCGTTCACCGTCGCCAACCTGCTGTTCTTCGGCATCACGCAGCTGCTCGAAGGCGTGCCGATCGCGACGACCTCGATCGGCACCGGCCTCACGGCCGCCGTCCTCGGCGCGCTGGTCTCCGCGCTGGCCGTCTTTTTCTGGGGCCGCTCGCTCGTCGCAACCGCGCTGGCCGCGGCCGTGCGGCGTCCGCGTCTGCCCGCTCGCATCGCGCCCGCGATCCGGCGCATCATCGCTGTGCCGCGCGCCGCCGCGGCCATGTTCTCGCTGTTCGTTCCGAACCGTCCCCCGCCGGTTTCGTCCCCGGCCTGATCTCAACCACTACTTTCACGAAGGGGACGTTCCCGTGGGTTTCACTCGACGTGCAGCGCGCATCGCGCCGGCACTTTGCCTTGTCTTTAGTCTTTGTCTTTCGGCCGTCGGTACTGCGCTCGCGCAATCGACGGCATCTCTCTCCGGTCAAGTCACCGTCAACGGTCAGCCCGTCAAGGGCGCTAACGTCACGGCGGTCGGCAGCAACGTATCGTTGCATATCTTAACGGATGCGCAGGGTCGTTTCACGTTCACGGCCGTGCCGATCGGCACGTATAATGTCGACGCGAACGCGCCCGACGGCACCGCATCGTTGCGCGTCGACGTTCCGTCGGCGGGCGCGACGATCACCATCGGCCTCTCCGGCCTCAAGGAGATCGGCCGCACGTCGGTCATCTCGCATCCGCCCCTGGGCGGTTCGGGGACCGATCTCAACCTGAGCAGCGACGTGCTGACGCACTCTCCGGCCAACGGCAGCTTACCGGCCCTGCTCTTGCAGCTCCCCGGTGCGGCGCGCGGCGCGAACGGGGTCGTGCACATCAACGGCGATCACGGCGACGTGAACTACATCGTCGACGGGGTGCCGATCCCGCAAGAGCTCAACCGCAATATCGGTTCCGAGTTCGACCCCAACGACCTCGCGTTCATCGAAGCGATCGAAGGCGCGTACCCGGCGCAGTACGGCGAACGCTTCGCTTCGGTGATCAACGCGAACACGCGCAACGGCGCCGGCCCGCCGGGTTTCACCGCACAACTCGACGCCGGCTCGTTCACGAGCCTCGACTCCGATCTTTCGTATCACACGCCGATCGGCCTCGGCTCGCTGATCCTCGCCACGCGCAACGAGCAGAGCACGCGCGGGCTCGACCCGCCGAACCCCAATTCACCGCACAACGACTTCAGCAACGCCAACCAGTTCTTGCGCTACACGCAGCCGGTCGGGGGCGACTTCCTCAACCTCACGCTCAGTCACGCGTACCAGACGTATCAGATTCCCAACGACATCGACGGCGGCGAACCGGCGTCAACCGACGACAACGAAACACAGAACGACTTCTTCGGAACCTTGCAGTATCGCCACCCGATCGGCGATCGTGGTTCGCTGACGCTCGGGCCGACCTACAAACGCTCGGAGATCCGCGATTTCGGCGATCCCGGCAACGACTTCATCTACGGTGAAGCGCAAAATCCCGGCGCGCCGACGGACTGCGCGCTGGCCTTGAGCTCCAGTGGTCCCGTCGTCGGCGGCGTCGTCACGAACCCGGTTCCGAATCCGGCCGTCGCGTACTCCAACGCAACGTGCGGCTTCTCGCTCTACGGCAATCGCACCGCGATCGACGTCGGCGGCGTGCTCGATTACGACAATTCGAGCCCGCATCACGACGTGCGCTTCGGCGGCGTATATGACGCGACGACCGTCGCGAAAGACTACGCGATCACGTTGCAGCCCGGCAACTTCTTGGCTCCGATCTTCACCCCGGCCACGCCCGATGCACCGTACACCGTGGTCGACAATGCCCCGAACGTCGGTCATCTTGCGGCGCTGTATCTGCAAGACTCATGGAAGATGGGCGACTACCAGCTCGATTACGGGCTGCGTCAGGATACGTTCCTCGTATCGTCGACGCAGTTCGCGGTCGGCTATGGCCAAACGAGCCCGCGCATCAAGCTCACGCGCAACCTCGGACCGCGCGACAGCGTGTACGTGTTCTACGGCCGGTACTTCACGCCGTTCTCGCTCGAGAACGTCTCGCCGCTCGCGGCGTACACGTTGAATCTGCCGCTGCAGACCTCGGTCGCGCAGTTCGACCTCAAACCGGAACGCGATTCCGCCTACGAGATCGGCGGGCACTTCGGCATCGGTAAGGGCGATCTCGGGTTACGCGTGATGCAGAAGGACGCGACGGATCTGATCGACGACACGCAAGTCGGCAACACGGCTTTGCATCAGGACATCAACTACGCGCAGGGACGCATCGCCACCCAATCGGCGTACTACCAGCTCGGATTCGGTCAAGGCAGCCGTTTCTATGCGTCCGCGACACATACGTACTCGGTGAACAAGGGCTGCGAGACGCAACTGCTGGCGCCGTGCTTCGGTCAGCCCGGCGACTGGACGCCCGCCGATCACGATCAGCGCGTCGACATCTCTTCGGGGATCATCGCGAACGAACGGTCCGGCGGCTGGTTCTCGTTCGACGGCGAGTACGGCAGCGGTCTATCGACCTCGCTCGACCCGACCGGCGGCATCACGTGCGCCGGCCCGGGCTATACGGCGAACGTGGGCGGTCCGTGTAAGTTCACGCCGCATCTCACGTTCGACGCGGAGAAGGGCGTGCCGCTGGCGCCCGGGATCGTGCTCACGTTCCGGATTGCGAACCTGCTCAACGATCAGTATCTGGTGACGTACTTGAACGCGCAGGGCAACCATTATGCCCCGCCCCGCACGTTCCAAGTGGGCCTCCGCATCAGCGGAAAGTAGACTAGAGCGGGGCGCCGCCGGGATGGCTCACCGCGTAGACGTGCTTCTTCGCGGGGTCCCATTTGACGATGATCAGCGAGGTGATGTGTTCGCCTCGCTGATCATCGGCGCGGTAATCCATGATGCCGTTGATGCCGGGCAAGCCGTGGGCCGATTCGATGTACGCCAGCAGCGACTTCGCGTCGGTCTTCGTGCCGAGCTTGCGCAGGCCGTCGATTACGATGAGCGTCGGATCCCACGGGAAACCATTACCGACGTCGGGATCGATGTTCTTCGCGTTGAACGCCTTGTAGTACGCGACTTCGGCGTCGCGCACGGGGCCTTTGCCCGCGACCTCGCGCGCGTAGAAGCGCGGCGCGGTCGAGTAGAACTCATTCGGCATGAAGCTCGAATACTGTGCGAGCCCTTCGTTAAGCACGTTGCCGAGGTTGGTCATGAACGGGACGTTGGACAGCCCGGCGTCGCGCAAGCCGCGCAGCAGCGTGCCGGTTGCGGTTCCGACCGTCATGCCGAAAATCGCGTCGGGATTGGCCGCTTTGACGTTGGCCAACTGGGCGCCGACGCCGACGTCGGTCGCGTTGTAATGCTCGGTCACGACGAAGCTCATGCCGCTGAAGCGCGGATCCCGTATGGCCAGATTGAACTGTCCGCCGATGTCCTGACCGGTGGCATCGTTGGTCGTGACCTCGGCGAGGCGCTTCCAGCCCTTCGCCTTGGCGAAGATGAGCGTCTCGATGGCTTGATCGTAACTCGACGCTCCGCCCGAGAAAACATAACTGCCCGGCGCCGGATGGATCGTCGGCGCGAAGCAGTAGTCCACCGGTCCGTTTTTCATCAGCGGCGCGATCGCCAAGCACGAGGCCAGGAACGTCGGCCCGAGCATCACCGGCGGGTGTTTGGCGATGATGCCGTTCGCGAGCTGCACCGCAACGGCCGGTTGGGTCTGATCGTCCAGTAGATTGAAGTGCACCGGCTGCCCGTTGATGCCGCCCTCTTTGTTGATCAGCGTCTCCAGCGTCTTCAGCGATTCGCCTTCGGCGGTGCCGAGAAACGCGAACGCTCCGGTCAGCGAGAGGATCACGTCGATCTGGTAGGGGTCGGCGGCCCGAACGGGGCCGGGCGAGAGCGGTCCCGCGACCAGCACGGCAACGGCCAGGGCACCAAAGATGCGATACAGGCGGTGTTTCACGTGAGCCGCTTTCGGTGGCTTCGCGCGCGGCCCCCGCGTGGAATTAACGGACTTCGGGCGTGTGGATGTGTTCGGGCCGCGGACCGATGCCGATGATGTAGCCGGGCAGACGCCGCAGCAGCGGGAACGCTGCGAACAAACGCAACGCGAGCGGCGGCTTCATCTTGGCGTTGCCGGCGAGGATCTTGCCCAAGAAGCCGTTTTGTACCGCGACCTGGATGGCTTGGATGACGGCCATCGGGAAGACGCGCCGCCGCTGCACCGCGCGCAAGTCGGACGTCGTGGGCACGCCATGTCTGAACGCCGGATTAAAGAATGTTGGCCGCCGCCACCGCGTCTTGCACGGCGCGATCGCCAACCCACGGAACGAGCGCGGCGATCGCGGTACGGAACGCGTCGATGCCGGCGCAACGTCGACGGATGGATCGTGTCGCCGCGAAAATCGCGGAAGAAGTCGGCGTGTTTTTCCAGCACCGCGACATCGATGCCGGCGCGCGCGAGCAGGAAGCCGAGCATCATGCCGGCCGGACCGCCGCCGGCGATGACGCAGCGGGTCGAGGTCACGAGGTGCAGATGCGGTCCACGGGTTCAAGCACCATGCTCTTGAGTGAGGCCACGAGTGGCCCGTCGCTCTCGGTTGCTTCGCGCACCGCCGCCCAGTCCGGGTCGGCCAGAAACGCTTTCCAGGCCGCCTTCATCGCGGCTTCATCGTCAAACCGACAAACGTAGTACAGCGCCTCGGGCTCCTCGCGCACCGTCCAGAACGAAGTCACCGCGATCTTGTGCCGGTCGAACAGGGGCTTGGTCTCGTTCTGAAAGCGTGCGACGAGGGCGTCACGCTTGCCGGGTGTTGCGACGTAGTAGCGCAGTTCTTCGATCATGTGCGTCCTCCGATGGCAGCGGCGTCGAGCGCCGGCGCGTTTGGCTTCCGTTCGCGGGGAACCGGTGCCCCTAGCTTTCATGGGGAAAGGCGGGACCACGCACCGAAGGCAGAGCCTTGTGAAAACGTTGTTTTTGAGCCCCCCGTCGTTCGACGGCTTCGACGGTGGAGCGGGCGCGCGCTATCAGGCAAAGCGCGAAGTCACCTCGTTCTGGTACCCGACCTGGCTAGCGCAGCCTGCGGCCCTCGTTCCGGGGAGCACCCTGGTCGACGCGGCCCCGCACGGGCTCTCGACCGAGGACGTGCTGAAGATCGCGGTCGGACACGATCTGGTCATCATGCACACCAGCACCCCGTCGCTGCCCAACGACGTCGAGTGCGCGCGCCGCATCAAGGCGCAGAATCCGAACGTGAAGTGCGGTTTCATCGGCGCGCACGTTGCCGTGCTGCCGGAACAAACGCTCCAGATGAACCCGGTCATCGATTTCGTCTGCCGCAACAACTTCGACTACACGTGTCTGGAGCTCTCGGAAGGCCGCCCGTGGGAAGAGATCCTGGGGCTGTCCTATCGCGACGCGAACGGCGAGCTGCACGCGAATCCGGAGCGCCCCGACATCGCCGATTGGGATGCGATGCCGAGCGTGCTGCCGACGTACGACAAGTTCCTCGACATCCGCAAGTATTACAACGGCTACTTGCTGCACCCGTACGTCTCGTGGTACACAGGGCGCGGTTGCGTGGCAAAGTGCACGTTCTGCCTCTGGCCGCACACGATCGGCGGTCACAAGTTCTTCCACAAGTCGGCCGAAGCGGTCGGCCGCGATCTCGATGAGGCGAAGAGCATCTTCGGCGACCGCGTGGCCGAGTACATGTTCGACGACGACACGCTGACCGGTGAAAAAGAATACGCGATCGCGCTCAGCAAGCACATGAAACGTCTGAAGCTGAGTTGGGCCTGCAACGCGCGCGCGCACGTCGACTACGACACGCTCAAGACGTTGCGCGACAACGGCTTGCGCGTGCTGCTCGTCGGCTTCGAATCGGGCAACCAAGAGATTCTGCACCGCATTCGCAAGGGCCTGAACCTCGCGATGGCGCGCGAGTTCATGAAGAACTGTCACAAGCTCGGCATCAAGGTGCACGGCACGTTCATCATCGGCTTGCCGGTCGAAACGCCGGAGACCGTGCGCGAAACGATCGAGTTCGCGAAAGAGCTCGATCCGCATACGATCCAGGTGTCGATCGCCTCGCCCTATCCGGGCACGGTGCTCTACGATCAGGCGCTGGCCAACGGCTGGTTCGCGCGTCAGGACCTCGTTTCGGGCTCGAACGGCATTCAAACGTCGACCTTGAGCTACGACACGCTCTCGACGGCGGAGATCGAGGATTCGGTCGAGCGCATGTATCGCGAGTTCTACTTCCGTCCCAAGAAGATCGCGAAGATCGTCGGCGAGATGGTGACCAGCCGTCAGATGATGGTCCGCCGTCTGCGCGAAGGTGGCGAGTTCTTCGAATATCTGCGCCGGCGTCACACCTCGACGGCCAACCGCCGCGGCGAGGCCGTGACCGCTTGAGAAAGCCTCGCATCGGATCGCTCGAACACCGCGATCTGTTCTGCCGCACGTTCATCGAAACGCATCGGGTGTTCGAGCCCGAAAACTTGCCGTGGCCGCGCCTCGAAGCGCGCTACGTCGAGTTGCTGCGCGCGTTTCCGTTTTGGAGCTTCGCCCGCAGCATGGAGCAAGAAGCGGACCGCATGATCGCGACGTTTGCAAAAACGCTCACCGATCCGGTGATCCGCGAAGCGGTCGAGCTGCAGGGCTATGAGGAAGGCCGCCACGGCCGCCTGCTCAACCACATGCTCGAGCGCTACGAGATCGACGTGCCCGACGTGCCGCTGACCAACTTGCCGGTGACGCGCGAAGACTTCGTCGTGTTCGGCTTCAGCGAGTGTCTGGATTCGGTCGTCGGATTCGGCGGTTTCGCGCTGGCCCGCGAAAAGCAAATCTTCCCCAAAGGGTTGCTCGACATCTTCGAACACATCTTGTTCGAAGAGGCGCGGCACATCGTGTTCTTCATCAACTGGTGGCGCTACGAAGAAGAGCTGGCCGGGCGCACCAATCCGGTCGCGCGCCTGCTGGCCACGCTTCAGTATCACGTGCGCGCGGGGATGCACCAAGCCCAAGGTGCCCAGGGCGCGGCCGTCGTTCCGGCGCCCATCGACTTGACGGGCGGCGGCTCGCAAGCGATCCTCGAAGGCGTTTCGCCGAAGATGTTCCTCGAAGTGGCGCTGGCCGAAGAGCGGGCGATGATGTCGCGCATCGACCCGCGCCTGCTGCGGCCCCGGCTCGTGCCGGTGCTGGCAACCGTCGCGCTGCTCGGGTTGCGCCTGTTGCCGCCGCGCGCGGAAACCCCCAAGCGTTCCTTAGCGGTTGCTTCGTAGTAGAATGGCGACCGTCGCAGAGAAAAAGATCCTGTTGTGCCAACCGCGCGGCTTCTGCGCCGGCGTGGAACGCGCGGTGCAGATCATCGACGAGCTGGTGCGCCGCTCGGGCGAAACGGTGTACGTGCGCAAGGAAGTCGTTCACAACCGCGTCGTCGTGGATGAGTTCCGCCGGCGCGGGGTGATCTTCGTCGACGATGTCGAGGATGCGCCCGAATCGTCGCTGCTCGTGTTCAGCGCGCACGGCATCGCGCCGGAAGTGCGCGCGCGCGCCGAGAAGCGCGACCAGCGCACGATCGACGCGGTGTGCCCGCTCGTGGTGAAAGTGCATCGCGAGGTCTCGCGTTTCGTCGGTGAAGGCTATCACGTGCTGCTGATCGGTCACGCCGGCCACGAAGAGGTCGACGGCACGATGGGTCATGCCGGCGGCCACGTGACGCTCATCCAGAACGAAGCGGAAGCCGAAAGCTATCAAAACACGAGCGGCAAAGCGCTGGCGCTCGTCTCGCAGACGACGCTCGCCGTCAGCGAAGTGCAGCGCGTAATCGACGTGCTGCAGCGCCGTTTTCCCGGCATTCATTTGCCGGCCAAGAGCGACATCTGCTATGCGACCGAGAACCGCCAAGTTGCGGTGCGGGCGATGGCGCCGTCGTGCGACGCGATCCTCGTCATCGGCTCGAACAATAGCTCCAATTCGCGCAGCCTGCGCGACGCGGCCGGCGAGGGCGGACGCCCGGCGTACCTGATCGACGATCCCGCGATGATCCAGCCGGTATGGCTCGCCGGCGTTACGACGCTCGGCGTCACGGCCGGCGCGTCGACGCCCGAAACCCTCGTTGCCGACGTGATAGAACGCGTGCGGCAGTTGGATCCGGCCTTCGTTACGGTCGAACCGGTCGGTACCGGCGAACCCGCCATGACGTTCCGCCCACCCCGCGAACTCGCCGAGCTGTTACCGCCGGCGTAATCCGCAGCGCCGTAGATCGTAGCGGCATCGATTGTGGCGGAAGATACACCTCGGCCCTACGGCCATCGGCTGCGTGCGCCAACGTAAGAGTTGCAGTCGTTGTGTCTTTCTGAGCGGAGCGCCGAAGGGCGCGTAGTCGAAGAACGCGCCGCACCGTTGCCTACGTACCAGGGCAACGCCCATAACAGCGAGTACGCTTACCACGTGGTGGCAATCTAGCACGTTCGTGGAGTTGCCCTGGCAATCGCGGAAGATACGGGCTCGTTCCTCGACTACGCGCCCTTCGGCGCTCCGCTCGGAATGACACAGGATCGTGTCACAAAGAATTTTACGTTCCGTTCGGATCCCGAGCTTCACGTTCGCGTGCGCAGCCGATGGCCGTAGGGCCGAGGTGTGTCTCAATCAACGCAGTTTATCCCTAACCCACTGCGGTGGCGAGTTTTAGCACGGTGTTCCAGTTGCGGGCCGTGCAAGGGACGCCGAGCTTGCGTTCGATCAGTGCGTTGGTCAGCTTCGAGTTGCCCTGGCCGTCCGGGTAGATGATATACGCGTGCCGGCCGGAGACCGTTACGGTTTCGCGGCCGACGATCGCCGCGCGCAGGGTTGCGACATCCTTCGCGGCCGGCGCGGTCTTGAAGGCCATCATGACGAAGCGGCCGGGATCGTCGCGCGCGGCGTCAGGATACGGGTTGTTCGCGACGATCGCGCTCCATTCACGCGCCGTGCGGGCGAAGATCGCGGTCTGCACGCCCAGGGCGCCGGCGACCGCCGTCTCCAACTGCCGTTCGAGCACCGCGCCGCCGCTGCCGCTATAGCCGAAGACGACGTTGCCGCTCTGCAAGAGCGACTTCACCCCGGTGAAACCGAGCTCCGTCAGTAGCGTGCATAACGCCGGCATCGCAAGGGCTTTCGTTCCGCCCACGTTGACGGCGCGCAGCAGCGCGACCACGCGCGTCATGCCAGGCGACCTGCCGCGGCCAGCGTTTCTTCGAGCATGTTGCGTTGGAACGTCACCATGTCCGCAACGTGCGGGAAACGCGCATCGGCGTGCGCGCCGGTGAGCCGGTAGCGTTTGCCCGCGGGGGCGAGGATGCCCATACGGATCAGCACCGTCAGCGCTTCGTCGACGATGGCGTCCGGCCGGCTGCGCAATTCCGGGTCGGCGAAGACGATCGGCGGTAGCGCGGCTAGTTGTTCGCGCACGTTCTCCCGCGCCGCGCCGGCCTCGAACGGCGCGTCGATCCCGCACAAAAACGTCGCCAACAGCGCGCTCGTCGTCACCGCGCGCGCGGCGGCGAGTGACGTGCCGAGATCGTCGCGATCGGCGGGCGGAACGATGCGGTAGAGCAT
>Ga0182014_10000230_pt1 | contig 70619 bp, 65 predicted proteins | sample 612S2DmetaG_FD_120489 | JGI IMG/M metagenome (GOLD analysis project Ga0182014, IMG submission 120489) | Permafrost microbial communities from Stordalen Mire, Sweden - 612S2D metaG | ecosystem: Environmental > Terrestrial > Soil > Wetlands > Permafrost | place: Sweden: Stordalen | collected...
AATTATAATATGTTAGTCCCCTGAGGATGGGGACGATTGGAGTTAGAGCGCCACTCTAATGAATCCTATAGATAAGGTTGTCTTTAGGTAATAATCTTAGCAATTGCAGGGGCAACACGTTTATCTAGTACGCTAGGAATGATAGAATCTTTTGTCGGTTTCTCGACTAATGCCGCCAGTGCTTCAGCAGCTCTAATTTTATGGTCATCTGTAATGTGTTCCACGCCGTTATCCAGGGCGCCTCTAAAGATCCCGGGGAAGACCAAAGCATTGTTTACTTGATTGGGGAAATCGCTTCTTCCTGTAGCAACAATGGCTGCTCCAGCGTCTAGCGCGTCATGCGGCTGAATCTCAGGCTCAGGGTTGGCCATGGCAAAGATAATTGGATCTTTATGCATACTCTTGATCATTTCTTTTGTTACTACATTAGGCCTTGATACGCCAATAAATATATCTGCAGCAACGAGTGCGTCTTCTATGGTTCCTTGGACATCTCTACCGTTCGTAAATCTTAATAAACCGTCTTTATCAGGGTTTAGGTCATTCCTTTTACTGCTTAGAATTCCTTGACTGTCTACGGCTATCAACTCTTTTGGATTAGCATACTTGAATAATAGTTTCAGTATCGCGGTACCGGCTGCGCCAACGCCAAGACAAACTATTTTAGTCTCAGATAAACTACGCCCGGTTATCTTGGTAGCGTTTATTAATCCCGCCAAAACTACAATAGCCGTGCCATGTTGATCGTCATGCATCACTGGGATGTCCAAGTCTTTCTTAAGTCGTTCTTCAACCTCAAAACAAAGTGGCGCGGCAATATCTTCAAGATTAATACCACCGAAACTAGGCGCAATGGCTTTCACGACCCGAACAATTTCGTCTGCCGTATGAACATCTAAGACAATTGGGACGGCATCAATTCCAGCAAATTCTTTGAAGATCATAGCCTTGCCTTCCATGACTGGTAATGCCGCCTTAGGCCCGATGTTCCCAAGTCCCAAAACTGCCGAACCGTCACTGACTACTGCGACACTATTGTTTACCCACGTATAGTTTCTAGTTTCTTGCGGATTTTTTGCCAAGAAACTACTAACTGCACCGACTCCGGGAGAGTAGTAAATGCTCAGTTTTTCCAGTGAATCTAAGCTATCCTTGGCATTAATGGTAATTTTTCCTCTAAGCTTTTTGTGAGCTTTTAGGGCTTTGTCTTGATAATTCATATCTATATTTTAGCTTAAAAACCTACCGACGTCTAACTCTACAGGGGCATTACCCAGCTAGATTTAAGATAAAGACTTAATTATCTAGTTAGTGAAGATGTCTATCGTATTTTTGATATTGGTTGATAAGATCTATGGTTGCAAGGCGAAATTTATATAGGGTTTCTAAGATTATTGCTTGTTTAGAGTTAAGTTTTTTATACGGATTGGTTTACTTCATAGCGTTAGTATTAATTGATGCGATGTAGTCATTAATTAATAAGTTATTATTTATCTATATATACAGTATATATAAGTAATCAAAAGTAGTTAGTGAATAACGGATGAAAGACTCTATATAAACCCGAATATCGATATTCGGGTTTGCTTACACTACAATACGACTTTTAGTAATTGGTTATTACAAAAGAATTAGAATCGTAAATCCAACAGATTTTCTTAAGATCATTGATCTTAGTTAAACTCGGTAACTACTAATTTAGTCGAACTAAAACCTTATAAGTTATGAGATCCTTCGTTGGTATCAATACGGTAATGCTTGCTAGTAGATTATAAAGTGAGAGAATTATCATATGAATAAAGCAAAAATAGTAGTCGGCAGTCTGTTTCTCGCCACCGGCATCTACCTCACGGTGCATGAAGGTGGTCTAAGTATGGAACATGCGCAAGCACAGGAACACGTTCTTCTGGGCAAGTTAGCTACCAAGCAAGAATCGCTAAAAACCGTCGAGGATCAACTAGATACCACTAACTTAGATGACACACTGCTTGTTCTGGGCGGAGCTGTGGTTACTGGGTTCGGACTTGCGTATTGCATTGACGGTCTTTCAGAGACTCAAGAGAATACTCTAGAAAAAGCATAATAATTATGGTGAGCCTAGCGGGCGATAAGAGGGACACACTAGGGGATGAAATGATTCGCGTAGAAAGTAGAGTTATGATATAGGTTTTATGCTTGTAGATGATAGAGTTATATATCCCGAATCGAAAGATAAAAGTGTTTAGGTTGCTTGACAAGTCTATACAATACCTATACAATATACCCATAATATATAAGGAGAAAAAATGGCTACAAAAACACTTAACATTGCGCTGGATGAAAATTTATTAAAAAAGATTGATGTTGCTGTTAAGAACGACTTCGGAAGCCGAAGTGAATATTTCCGTCGGCTGGCATTATATGATCTTGAACGTCGAAACCGTTGGTCTAAACTATTCATTGCTGGCCATGAGGTTGGCAAGAACATGGGGATTACTAGCGAACAGCAAGTATACGATATTCTAAGCAAATAAAATGGTAATCGATAAAAATATTCGAGTCGTCGTCGACAGTAACGTTTGGATTTCGGGTTTAATTTTCGGTGGCCAACCAGAAAAAATTATAAAACTCTTCACAGAAGGGCATATTTTGTTAATAGTTAGTGCTGAATTATTGAGCGAATTAAGACGAAAAATAATCGAAAAATTTCCACTATTCGCACCAAATCTAGATTTACTAGAAGCCTCCATACTTAATGATGCAATAGTCGTAAAACTAGGGAGTAGAACCATTAATATTAGTCGTGATCCTGACGACAACAAGGTTATTGAAACTGCTGTTATTGGAAACTGTAATTATATAATTAGCGGAGACAACGACCTTCTAATTATTGGTTCTTACAAGAATATTAGAATTGTTAACCCAACTGATTTTCTAAATATCATTGATCCTAGTTAAGTTTGGTGTGAACCTAACAGGCGACAGTTGGAACACCTTAGAGTCTGAATTTATTCATATATATAACAAACTCTGTGAATTCGGATTAACCAGAATTGATGATGATGCAAAATCCTCATAACTACAAAAGCATTTCTAGTCTATGCTTTAAGGGGTTTAAATCCAATAGCCCTACGGGATTGGAACCAGGCATTTCTGCCACCTAAATTTTAAGTTCGCTTTACTTTAGCTTACATCTGTAAAATGTTGGCATTATCCAAGCTTACGCATATGAAATGTGATATAATAAAAGTATGAATAAAATTGTCATTCGGCGAACAAAAATCGTAAGTCGTGCTATTGCAAATGAGCGTCTTGAGGGTCTTAAAGTATCTAGAGAATCACGTAAAGTTGCCGACAATTACATTGTTGGTAAAGCTTCTGCAAAACAAGTAGCTACAAAAATTCGAGAGCGTTACGGAGTCTTGTAACCGTGTCTTTTGTCGATCCATATTTCGACGAAACTATAGGAGAGTTACGTAACCTTCTCGGTGCTAAATCTTCTCAAGAATTACATGAACTAGAACCGCAAATTGTCTTTGCTAATGAATTAGAGCTTGATTCAATCGATATTCCGCGGACTAATGACCTTGCTGAATTATTGAATATACATGCACAATTATTTAAGGGCGTATATGATTGGGGTGGGAAAATCAGAACGGTCGATATAAAAAAGAATACTGTGGGTTCTGATTATTTCTTGATCGTTTCAAAGATTACTGATGCTTCTAATTATATATTTCAGGAACTTGCAAAGGAGAATGGCTTAAGGGGTCTTACGAAAGATGAATTTATCAAAAGATTTGTATACTTTTATGACCAGCTAAATTATATTCATCCTTTTCGTGAAGGCAATGGGCGAGCACAGCGAGTATTTTGGGGTCGAGTTGCTAAAGACGCTGGGTATGAATTTGATTGGGATTTAGTAATTGGTGATGAAAATGATGAAGCTTCGAAATTAGCTTCAGAGAACATGGATTTATCTATGCTCGGACTGATGTTCACAAGAATCACTAAAGTTATATAATAAAACACCTAGGGAGATTCATCGTATGAGCACTTACATCGATCAGGCTATTAACCCAAAAACTAATAAAGTTCAGTCTGCATTTTTTATAGATGATTATTATGGCACACATAACTATGGAGTAGGATTCAGAAAAGATGGTGGAAAAATAAATATTAGAGACGACATCGTTGAGTCGGAATATGAGATTTATCCTATCGAGCAAATTAAAACACAAGCAGAAGAATCCAATTCCTAATTAAGACCTTGCTTACTAGATTACCTAACAAATAAATCCAGTTGCCTAAATGTTGGCTCGATTTATTATCAAATACATACTATTGCCCTTCTAGTGGGCGTCCTTCGCAACTCTAATTTATGCTTCTTAGATATCAGACAATTATGGAATTCAAATCCATAATTGTCCAAACGGACGATGCTTTAGGGGTTTAAATCCAATAGCCCTACGGGATTCGAACACCTTCCAACAGAGGTAAAATATATACGAGTGTTAAATCAGTTCCAAAATAATATTTCTTGGAACACTTGTCCTCTGTAAAAAATCTCAAAATACTGTGGTGAACCTGACGGGCGACAGTTGGAACACCCTTCGTATTGAACTAATCCATTTGCACGCTAAATTAAGTGAGCTTGGGTTCATATATGTGGATGGGCAAGTAGTTTACCCAGGAGCGGAGGGTCACGATGTTTAGGCTACTGCGTCATAAAACACCGCCTGATGATTTTCTGTCCTCTAAACTCTATGATGAAACCTGTTTTTATCACGCATTTTTAAAAGATCTCCGCAGATGTTAAGGGGGAAGTTATTATTGAGAGTCAATTTATATGATTAATATTCAAACGATAAGTTATTTTGTGAAACAGACTTTAATATCTCTTAGTTTCGAGACTACTTATAAAGCTGACTATGTGTACCACAGGCAATAAACCAAGCGATAGTTTCATTATCAGTAAGCTCAAAATGTGCCCGCCAGTCACCCCCAAAAGCTATAGAACGATAACCTTTCCATTCACCAGTCAGTGGGTGATTATATAAGTCAGGATGTTTGGGTTGTATTTGAAATAGCTTCATTGCTTTTTCTAGCCGCTTTTTTTGTGCTGGTTTCAAGTTCGCTGCTTGCTGAACAAAGTCCTTGTGAAGCTTGATAATCATTACAAGTCTTTAAAGAAATTGTCTAATTCGGCTTCGTTATTGATTGTCGTATAGTTAAGGCCTTTTTTTCGGTCTACTAAAGCTTCTCGCATAATCTTCTCAAGATAAGGTGTAGGCTCAAGCGTAGGCGATAGTACCACACGACCTTCTTTAACTGCCTGCTTTAAAACAACAGTCACAAAAGCACTAACAGATAGACCGACAGAATTAGCAAATTCTGTGATATCATTCTTTGTTTTATCGTCAGTTCTAATACTTAATAATGCGTTACTCATAATGATTACATTGTACATCAATCGTAATCTAAATGTCAAGACAAATTTTTCCAACACGCCCGAAGAAGGACCAGTCTTTAAAGTTTAACTTCTTATAAGTTATAGATATATTTTAAATGATGACCCTGACGGGATTCGAACCCGCAACCCTAAGATATTGTGAACTGTATCCTGTGAACCGCTGTCCGATAGGGCTACAAACATATACCAGGTTATATTGGCCTAACCTCAATAGCTAAAAGTTGATTCTAGCCCTTCATCTATTAAATCTTGATGGTATGCGCGCAAGGCATCTACCTCTCGAGACCCTATGCGGTTATTGGCTACTAGGTATCTAACGGCGCACGTTAATCCTGTCACTGCATTTACTTCAAATCCATAGTGTCGAAGCGCTTCCATGCCGCCTTCTTCTCTGTCAAATTTTATTGTTACCGAGACAGGAATAAGCCCAACTTCCTTCAGTGCCTTAGCCCCCTCCATCTTAGACTTTCCGTCCGTAACAACGTCGTCTCCAAGACCGATGTTTTCACCGGATTCATACGATCCCTCAATTTTGTGATGAGCCCCGTATGTTTTCCCGGGTTCATCAACTCTTTCCCATAAGTAAGATAATCCAGCCTCGTAGGCCCCGACTGCAGCAGGAGCGGTAGCTGATTGAGCTTTTCCAAAAACATGGTCAATGTGCGACTCTAAGTCCAGAAAACTAGCCGCAAAACCACTAACTAATGCTTTCCTGAATTCTAGTTGACGGGCCATTGTCATTTCGCCAGTTCGATCAAGCTCTTTACTAAATGATAAACTTGGCCTGTCATTGTAGTAATAGGGTGAGTCCCTGTCAGATTTAAGTGCTATATCCACCTCAGGGAATACCAATAGCCCCCTGTCAAACATACCTACTACAATTTGCTCTTCAAGCTGTTCTTCAATTGCCATAAATAATATTATGATACCAACTCGGATTTCTGTCAATGGTGAGCCAGGCGGGCGACAGTGGGAACACCCTAGCGACTAAACAATGGAGTTAAGAGACTACCGAAGGTAGAGGATACACTAAAGGAAGTTCTCGCTGTATCTGCCTTGACATCAGTCGTAATACGTAGTATAATATACAACTAATGTCTAGAACTTTTCAAACTATTGAAGGAACAGCGGGAATAAGAGACACCGACGTGGCTCATTTAATACTACCGGGTCGTGGACGTGGCCTTGACGGAATGAGTATAACCTCGATCGGTGAACAGCGGGTTGCCACAGCTGCAGAATTCTATATTGGTCATATGCTATTGGATCAAGGTGGGGTAGTAGTCTGTAGTGGATATAAGACACCAAGCGATAATCTTGGGGAACCGTGGCGTGATCAAAACGGCATTGAATACATGGGCATACCGGAATCATACAGTATGAAGAGTAGTTTAATCGAGAACCATCAGATCCCAGAAGCTAGTATTCGAACTGAGGCACAATCTATTGATACGGTTACCAATTTCACTAATAGCCAAAGTCTATTTCCAGATGACCGTCCGATTGGTATTGTTTCTCAAGAACAACATCTTGAACGTATTATGAAAGTCATTGCCCCACGAACGATACGACAAGACTATATCGGAATAGTAGTCCCTGAATTACCTGGAGAAGTTGATATAGATAGCCTACCAGCAAAAGTTGCAAGTCTGTATATAGCTTGGGGCCTTAAGCCCTACAATAAAAATAGTTCAGAGATAGCAGAAAAACGAGCTATACAAATTTGGAGGACTGTTTTAGCTATAAAGTCACTGAGTAAATCGCTAACTGGTAACCATAAATCAACTGTTCCATATAACACAAATTAGATATTGTCTGTTATCAAGCTCGAGACGTAACATGTAAGTCTATCCGTGAAGAATGGAGGTGCTCAAAGACTTAAGAAATATTAAGACTTTTATCTTTTAAAAAGCTAAATTCATCTATAATCTCAAATACCTGGTATTTCAATATGGTGACCCCGGCGGGATTCGAACCCGCGATCTTCAGGATGAGAACCTGATGTCCTAAACCGCTAGACGACGGGGCCGTTTAGCTACTATTAGACGTGGCAATACTAACACATTTCAGGGGTACAGTCTAGAAACTTATGGCTAGCATAAAACATAAGCTTTACAGTATACTAACTCCAGTACTAAGGAACGCTAATGCAAGATGTATCTGTAATTTGGTATCGCATCTATTACTGGTGGGTAGTATGTTTTAGTATTGTCCTCGGCATTGCTTCAATATTCACATATTTCATAACGCCACCACTCGCAATAAGGGCTGACTTCGCGTTAGACTCGAATGCAATAATCCTGGCAGTTCTTTGCCTAATTTTTTGTGTAGCTATTTATAAGAGACTGATAGCCGATAATAGATCTTTTATCATTTTACTACCGAGCCTATTTTTCTGGCTGATACTCTTATATGGTATACAGAACTCCACTCCACTAGACAGTCTCGTCTATATCATCGCTTTGCTAATTACCGTAGGCTTTAGCGGTCTCTATGGAACTCAGGCATTACTGGCAACCTCTTTTGCAACTATCGCATACGTTCTGATCATTAGCAATTTCCAGCTGCACAGCACTAACTCAGAAAAATTAATCCTGGTAATTGGTACCTTTATTGTGACATTTATATCTTGGTGGGCCTGGGGCAGGCTATCGATGCACTATTCCGCTAAAGTAGGTAATCGACTGACAAAGCAACTTGAAACAAGTGAAGAAAAATCTCAAATCATAATCCAGTCTATCGGCGATGGAGTTATAGTTTTCGATAAAGAGGGCAAAATAACCCTTACCAATGCCGCTGCCGCAAGCTTGACTGAATGGAGCGTTCAAGACACCATAGGTCTAGATGTGCGACTTGTCATTAAAGTGGTAAACGAAAACGGCAGTCCTTTAGCAGACAACGACGACATCTTCTCGATGGCTATCATAAACAAACAGAATGTTAACCGAACGCTCATTCTAAATGGGCACCTTAGTAAACAAACAATAGTCTCATTGGTCATTTCGCCGCTCCTGGCTCCTCCGGATAATGAAGCAGTAGGTGGAGTTGCCGTTATTAGGGATGTAACAAAGGACAAACAACGAGAGAAACAGAGTGCAGATTTCATAAGCACAGCGAGCCATGAAATGCGAACCCCCATAGCTGCTATCCAGGGCTATTTGGAGCTAGCCTTAAATCCAGCCATAGCAGGGATTGACGATAAAGCTCGCAATTTCCTACAAAAGGCTCATGAATCAACCCGACACCTAGGGCAGCTTTTCCAGGATTTACTGACTAGCGCCAAGGCAGAAGATGGTCACCTGACAAATCATCCGGTCGTTATCGAGGCAGGTGCTTTTCTCCGACAACTCGCTGAAAGTCTTCGGCTTGTAGCTGAAGAAAAGAAGTTGACTGTTGCATTCAATGACGGCACCAATAACACAATGGGCACCAGTGATGAAAAGGGGAGTAACCAACACACCATTAGCCCTCTCTACTATATAAAAGTCGACCCAGATAGGATTCAAGAGGTAATGACGAATCTTTTCGATAATGCCGTGAAGTATACCCCTCAGGGCAAGATTACTATTGGTCTATCCGGGAACAAAGACATTGTACAAATATCTATATCAGATACGGGGCAGGGTATACCGGCAGAGGACATCCCTCATCTGTTCCAAAAATTTTATCGCGTCGATAATGCAGAAACTCGCGCGGTAGGCGGAACCGGATTAGGACTTTTTATCTGTGCGAAGATAATTGAGCTATATCAGGGACGTATTTGGGTCGATAGTAAGCTTAGTGAGGGAAGCACCTTTTATATCAATATCCCCCGTATTGACACCGTGCGTGCTCAGCAATTACTGGATAATGATGCCACCGCCAATCCAGCAGGGAGTATCTTATAAAATAATATAGTGACATTCGTGCTACAATAAATTTGTAAGCATAATCGTCACAGAAGGTCAATGAAGTATGCCAGCCAAACTAATGCTCGTCGAAGACGATGTTAATCTAATCGAGATTTATCAAGCCCGACTTCAAGTTGAGGGTTTTAATATTATTACTGCAAAGGATGGCGAGGCGGCTCTAGCCTTAGCGGTCAATGAACACCCTGATTTAATAGTGCTTGACGTCATGATGCCGAGGATCAGTGGCTTTGATATGCTGGATATTCTCCGAGGGACTGACGGCATTAAAGATACTAAAGTAATAATGATGACTGCGCTTAGCCAAGCCGAGGATAAGGCACGTGCTGAAGCGCTTGGCGCCAATGCTTATCTTGTTAAATCTCAAGTTACTCTTGAAGATCTAGTTAAGAAAGTTCATGAAATACTTGGCGATCAAGCAGAGACTACATCCTCCACGAATAACGAAGTACCCATACCCCCCCAGCCAACACCAACAGCACCACAACCTCCATCTCCCAGCGAGGCAGAGGCTGAAGTCGCTGCAAGCACCACTCCGCTAATAATAGAAGCCAGCCCTCTTCCAGAACTTCAAGGAGTTGTTACAAGCCCAGAAACAGCCGTGGACAGCGATCAGACAACAACTAGCGAGCAATCGGCCGTATCATCTCAAATAGAGGATTTCGTGAATGGTTCAGCGCAAAACCCACAGCCACCAGTTGTTCAGCCAGCAACACCTATAGCCCCCGTAGACACCGTGGTCACTCCCACTCAGCAATTCGATGATGTGGTACCCATGCCTCCCCTACAGATTCCGCCCGAGCCAGTAACACCAACACAAATTAGTGAGCCAGACTTAGACCCCAACCAAATTGCTCTATAATAGGGCCTATGCGTATTAATCAATTCGTGGCTACAGCAAGTGGTTTGAGTCGGCGGGCAGCCGATAGGGTAATTGCCGCTGGTGAAGTTTCCATAAACGGGCAACCATCACAAGTTGGTCAAACTGTCGACGAGTCTGATATTGTGACACTGAACGGTCAAACGATATCACTCCCATTACAATCGACCACCGTAGTCATGAATAAGCCCATTGGTTATGTCTGCTCAAGGAATGGACAGGGGAGCAGTACTATTTATGATTTACTGCCAAAGGAACTACACAGTCTTAAGACTGTGGGCAGATTGGATAAGGATTCTTCTGGGTTATTGTTACTGACTGATGATGGTAAGCTGGCCAATCGCCTGACACATCCCAGTTTTGCTAAACAGAAGATTTATCACATTACCATCAATCGACCCCTTGAACAGCAGGACCTAAGAAACATAGAGCAAGGTATTAAGCTGGAAGACGGAATAAGTGCACTTAAACTAAGGAGGCTTGTGGACGATAAATCATGGGAAGTCACTATGCATGAAGGGCGTACCCGCCAAATACGAAGAACCTTCGCTAAATTGGGCTACAATATTAACCGACTCGAGCGTCTTGTTTTTGGTGATTATAGGCTTGATAACTTGGCCGTTGGAAGCTTTAGAAAAGTTTAATATCTAGACATTATTTATATCCGTTTGTCAATATGCCTTCATCTTGTTAGAATATAAGTAATGAAGAAACTACCCATCGTAGCAATTGTCGGCCGAGCCAATGTTGGTAAATCGAGCTTATTTAATACTATCCTAAGAAGTAGGGAAGCCATAGTTGCCCGCGAAGCTGGCACAACCAGGGACAGCATAATGCAAAAAGCTGAGTATAAACACCAAAATTTTTGGTTGGTAGATACGGCTGGGATGAAGAACCCTGAAGATGACTTTGAGTTTACGATTCAGGAACAAATTGAACAAGCCTCCGATAGTGCTGATGTAATTTGGGTAGTTGTTGAAGCTGATGTTGCGATCAACGAAGACGACAGACGAGTCGCAAAAATGGCGCTACGATCCAAAAAACCAGTCGTTCTTGTTATTAATAAGATTGACAAAGCCAAGGGTATCGACCTAGCTATCTTCAAGCGCCTAGGCATAAAAGAAATTATTGAAACCAGCTCAACTCAAAGCCGCGGAATAGAAGCTTTATTAGATAATTTAATCCAAGTCATACCCAAAGTTACGCTTAAGGAAAGTGACGATAAATTACACGTTGCAATCATCGGACGGCCTAATGTCGGTAAGTCTCAGCTCTTTAATGCTCTCGCCAAGAAGCAGCAGGCAATTGTGGCCGATAGAGCTGGCACAACAAGAGATATTAATCGGGCTACGGTGCGTTTCGAAGGACGCGATATTGAGATTATGGACACTGCCGGGATCCGTCGTCAAAGCAAGATAGACCGCGGCGTGGAACATTTCAGTGTTATACGAACGTTAAGTGCTATTGAGCAGGCCGATATATGTTTACTATTAATGGATGTTAATGAACTGAATGTCGCACTCGATCAAAAAATTGCCGGCATAGTAAAAGACGCAGGGAAGGGATTAGTACTAGTGGTTAGCAAGTGGGACGCGGTCCAAGGTAAGGACGCCTACACCCGCGACGCCCTCGCGCCTCAGATAGCCAATACTTATGATTTCGTTCCCTGGGCACCACTGATATTTACTAGTGCCGTCACAGGGCAAAATGTCTCCGATATCTTTAAACTCCTCCTAGAAATCGAGGAACACCGTAAGACTCGCATAAAGACGACGGAGCTGAATCGATGGCTACGGGAGGCTGTAGATAAGCATCCACCAGCTGGGCTGAAAAGCCGTATGCCAAAACTTAACTACATCGTCCAAGAGAATGACAACCCCATGCCTGCATTTAAGATATTCGGTAGTCAAACTAAATTTATCCACTGGAGTTATCGTCGCTATTTGGAAAGAGAATTACGTTCCCGTTATAATTTTGAAGGCAGCGCACTGCAGCTATGGTTTATAGAAAAACATGTTGCTCACAAGCACGGTGTCCGCCCCGGAGCCGAAGTAACTAAAGGTGAATAGATAGAATGGCACTCTTTCAACGACGACCGCAAACTAGCGACGTATCATCTCTCTACACTGTTGGACTGAATAATACTATTGCAGTAATTGGTCTTGGAAATATCGGCGCAGAGTATGAACAAACCCGCCATAATATTGGGTTTAATTGTGTTGATCATTTCGCCAAGGAGAGTGAATTCCCGGGCTGGATTTTAAAGAAAGATCTTAAGGCAGAGGTTTCAATTAAAACTCTTGGTGATAGCCGAGTTATATTAGTAAAGCCAACCACCCTCATGAATCGCAGCGGTGACGCAGTCAGCGAAGTTGTCCAATTCTACAAGATCCCAGCAAGCAATATATTAATAATTCATGATGAACTTGATATCTCATTTGGCAAGATCCGCTCCAGGCAGGGAGGTTCATCAGCCGGCCACAATGGCCTTAAATCAATCATAAACGTCATAGGCCCAGATTTCAGTAGGTTAAGGATTGGTGTTGGGCCAAAAACTCCTGAGCAGATAGATAGCGCAGATTTCGTCCTGCAAAAATTTAATCCGACTGAATCAAAGCACATGGATGCTCTTTACCTAGAAGTGTCTTCAATGATAAATGAGTATGTTTTTGGCGATCATAGTCTCTTAGGCGAGACCAGAAACTTTATAATCTAATAGTGTTAATAAAAAGAGCCTCCGGAGGGGGTGGGCACCGCCGGAGGCTCATTATACCCTTCAACCCACCCCAGCGAAACATCGACGTCCAAAACTTAGTAATGACTCGTGTCGGTTATAAATAACCACCGTTTAGGCTCACTTGAAAAGGGGACTAACTACACATCATAAGAAGCATGTTAGAACTAGTTAAAGGGATTAGTTTGTCTTAGAGCGCTGCTAGACAAGCTAGCAGCCATCAATAGTGGAGGGTAACAACTTTGATTAGCACGCTCTAAAACAATCTAACAAATTGATTCCATCATAATGATGAAATTGTTAGAATGGGGGTATAAGGTACGTAAACGTTAGTATTAACGCTTACAAGTTGCTATTTTAGCAAGAATATTATATTTGTCAACACCTTTTTGTATTATACTCAAGTAGATTGTGTTAAATGCTTGTGTTTATTATTCAAAGGAATTGCATTTTAACTGGAGTAATGGTCATATCTGACTTGCAATAGTAGCTATAACGCGCTTAAGATAAAAGACATGGCAAAAAATTTAGTTATCGTTGAAAGCCCAGCCAAGGCCAAGACTATTGAGAAGTATCTCGGAAAAGACTATTCAGTAATGAGTAGCTTCGGGCATATTCGTGATCTACCCAAAAAAGGCCTTAGTATAGATATTGACAATGATTTTGCGCCTCATTACGAGGTCAGTCCAGAAAAAAAGAAAGTTGTTGGCGACCTCAAAAAAGCTTCCAAGACAGCTACCGTATGGCTAGCGAGCGATGAGGACCGAGAAGGTGAGGCAATAGCCTGGCATCTTTGCATGGCGCTTGGCTTGAAACCTGAAAGCACAAAACGCATCGTATTCCACGAGATTACCAAACCGGCCATAGAAAATGCCATTAAACACCCTAGATTTGTTGATATGAAAATGGTAGATGCCCAGCAAGCCCGCCGCATTCTGGATAGGCTTGTCGGCTATGAGCTATCCCCAGTCCTGTGGAAAAAAGTCAGGACCGGACTAAGCGCCGGAAGAGTTCAATCGGTTGCCGTAAGGCTTTGTGTTGAGCGCGAAAGAGAAATTCGGGCCTTCCAGCCGCAGTCGTCTTATAAGATAACTGCCATATTTGATGTCGAGGGAGCCGAGCTGCCAGCAGAACTGAACGCTAAGTTGAAAGATAAAGCGCTGGCCAAGGACTTTATTAATGACGCGAAAGATAGCGTCTTCACCATAAGCGATATTAGTAAGAAACCTGCAACTAGAAGCCCAAGCGCACCTTTTACCACCAGCACGTTACAGCAGGAAGCCTCACGACGCCTTGGCTATAGCGTTAGACAGACTATGCAACTTGCACAAAGATTATATGAGCAGGGTCACATAACCTATATGCGTACTGACAGCACTATAATATCAACACAGGCAATCAAGGGCGCAGAGGATTATATTAAGAGTAAGTATGGTAATGAATATCATAAGATGCGCCAATTTCAAACGAAGAATCAGTCCGCCCAGGAAGCACATGAAGCAATTCGCCCAACAGATTTTAAACATCTGAGCGCAGGTGAGGGTAGCCAGGAGAGCAAGATCTATCAGCTGATTTGGCAACGCGCCCTCGCTAGCCAGATGGCTGAAGCCAATATTGAACGAACTGAGGTTATTATCGCCCTAGATAAACGTCCAGAAACACTGGTAGCGAAAGGCGAAGTACTAAGGTTTGATGGTTATATGAAGGTTTATGGCGGTGCAAAAGAGAACGTCATACTCCCAGCCGTAGATAAAGGCGACAAGCTTAAGCTGCAGTCAATGGAAGCCAACGAAACATTTTCAAAACCACCAGCACGATATAATGAGGCAAGTTTAGTGCGTAAATTAGAAGAACTAGGGATAGGAAGACCAAGTACATACGCGCCTACTATTTCTGTTATACAGAACAGAGGATACATTGAAAAAATCGATTTGGAGGGCGAAACCAGAACGCTTCAAGTCATTCGACTGCAGGATGGAAAAATTACAGAAGAAGATAAAAAGGATAATTACGGCGCCGACAGATCAAAACTAGTCCCAACGTCCATCGCCGAAGTAACCACAGATTTTCTCGTAAAGTATTTCCCGGATATAATTGATTATCACTTTACCGCAACTATAGAGAATAGCTTCGACGAGATAGCTAGCGGGAACGAAGAGTGGACAAAGGTTATCAAAGATTTTTACGAATCATTTCATCCTCTCGTAGATAAGTCAGAATCTGTTAGTAGACAAGAAGTCAGTCAAATAAGAGAACTTGGCATAGACCCCAAAACCAAGAAGCTTGTTTTTGCCAGATTTGGCAAATATGGGCCAATGCTACAGCTTGGTGACAACGAGGATGAGGCGGAAAAACCACAATTCGCTCCTTTGCCGGCCGGATCTAGGCTAGAGACAATCGAACTATCTGAAGCACTCCCAATGTTTGAGCTACCAAGAAGCGTAGGGAAGACACCTGACGGACAAGAGATCATCACTAATATTGGTCGTTTCGGACCATATATTAAAGTAGGTGACAAGTTTGTTTCAATTAAGCCCCTAGACCCTCACACCATCACCCTAGAAGAAGCTCTTGAAGTATATGGTACTAAAGTGAAGGCAGACCTAGATAAATATATAACAACCTTTGAAAGTGGGATTAAAGTAGTTAAAGGTCAATACGGCCCATACATCACGGATGGCAAGAAGAACGCTAAAATCCCTAAAGACACAGACCCAACAACGCTCACAGAAAAAGAGTGTAAAGAATTATTATCAAAAGCACCCGCTAGAAAAAAATTCCAACGTCGAAAAACATAAGATAGTAGACAAAAGCACTACATCTATCCACAAATTGCTATCTTGTCTAGCTTATTTTCTGCTCATATCGCTAGACCATAGACTATGCATAAACGTCCACTGCGTGTTACAATATTATTAAGACACGAGGGGGTGTTGACATTTAGACCGATTAGTTTTATAATTAAGACTATAATCATCAATTAAAGTAGGTAAGACCGGGAATTATGACAAATAAAGCAGTAACCAATGAACTGAATGTCAAGCAAGTTGTATCCGATATACTCGATACGATTGAGCGAGAACGAGAGCGAGAAATCGTTTCGCGCCGTTTTGGGCTGTTTGATCGAAAAGAGACCCTCGAGCAAATCGGGGAACTACTTGGTATTACCCGTGAACGAGTTCGACAGCTTGAAAAGGTGATTGTTACACGCCTAAAAACTAATGCGGCGAATTTACCACATATCGAAGATGCACAGAACATTTTTATTACAGCTCTCGAAGCAGCAGGGAAAGCAGCTCGCGTTAGTGACCTCACATCAAAAGTAGTTGCTGATGACAGTCGTTTAGAACAGTCCCGAGTGGCCTTTATAGCAGAATTATGCCCCAAGCTCGTAGTTATTAACGAGAATGACTTCTATTACAACGCTGTGGGCATCCTTGAGGCTCACGACGAGAAGGCAATGAAAGACCAAATTACTCGGATTATTGCCACTATAAAGGCAGTAGGCAAGCCAACAACGATTGATAAGATCGCTACAGAAGCAAAGATAAAGAGTCCTGCTCATGCAGCAGCTCTTGCCAGTATCTCAAAGGACCTAGCAACTCTAAATGGTCAGTGGGGACTTATTAAATGGCCAATGGTTAATCCCCGTAACATCCGGGACAAGATCTACGTTATCCTAAAGGAAAATGGTACTCACATGCACTTTAATGAAATTGCAGAAGCCATCAAGGACAGTTCATTCAAGCGTAAAGATGTCACGACTCAGGCAATTCACAACGAGCTAATTAAAGATAAGCGATTCGTCCTAATTGGCCGCGGAATCTACGCTCTAAAAGAATGGGGTTATAAGAAAGGTACAGTGTCCGACATTATAGCCCAAGTACTTCGTGATGCCGGTGAACCTTTACATAGAGACGAAATCGTAAAACGAGTACTTCAGAGCCGATTTGTTAAAGAAACAACGATCCTGCTTAACTTACAGGGCAAGCCACAGTTTAAACGTGTAGCCAAAGCAACTTATACTCTCGCAGAGCCAGCATAATAACAGATTAACGACCCCTGTTATTTAAAAAAATAGATTTATTGATGTATAGACACTGTACAAAATGCGAACAGTGAAATATAGATAATATAGAAATAGCAAAGGCTTAAATTGCCATGGAATAAATAGGGCTAGGCAATGTGGTGGCTAGGGCAATATTAAATATCGAAAATAGCAGGTCATTTAAAAAAATATAGTGACATGGTGCATAGCAGAGACTGAGACAAACATATAGACACGACGTCGCACAATGTATATTTTGCGACTCTCGTATATCTTAAATAGATGATAGTGATTACCACTGCTGTAGGGGAGTTTTTATCTATTTAGCCCTAATGCCTAGATATTTAAGTTAGCTCACCGTCAAACTACTACGCTCATTATCGTTAACGTCCATTAAAGTCCTCTGAGGCCCTTAATCTACCAAAATGGCTCTAGCGTCCCTCATTCAATCCATACGCTAGTCTATAAATATCACATTTGACTTATCCACAGCTATGTCGTGAAATACTTGCTTTTTCATTGTTTTATATTAAACTACTATTTTTTTAGTAGTACCCTGCTTTTCTACTAAAAACACGAAAATTTGACATTACGTTATTTATATATGTATGTATAGTTTTTTTAGATATTTTCAATTTACTACATAACTGAACAAAATACGAACTAGGGGAAGTGAGGGGATTATCTAATCTAATTATAGCTAACAGAAATTCTTTTCAGCCCCATACCTATCCCTTGTAAGATATCCATGACCGACACTGTTTAAGATGTATCCATCCCCCGTTCCCCCGTCCTGCTGCTCATCCCTGTTAAACAGAGACGTTTTTATTTATAAAATACCCTTCCCACCACCATGGCATCAATATAATCAGAAGGTGTTATCTGATTATTGGTTAAGTATTCTCTTGTGGCGAGGTATGTTCCTATCTGTTGAGCAGCGTCATTATAGTCTTCTAGGTTGAACCTTATATAGTAGGGTTCGCCAGCAATATAAACATCAAGCTCGCGTGACTGGCTGGGAAGTGTCATCGATGCAATGATAATGTTTTTGGCCGACAATTGATTTGCGACTATCTCCATAAAGCTTATGTCCGTTGGGGACATCGGGGTTTGGCCTACAACATACTCTATGCCGGTCTCGTCAATTACTTTCGGCAAGGTGTTCTTTGGCCAAGCAGAGATGCTGCTGGCCAGCACGCGTCCATTTGTTGCAACGAGGAAGCTCCCAGATTGACCCTGACTAGTAACAATCAGTGCCGGCTGAGCCGGTATCACGGTTATCGTCGGCTGATTACCTACCAAGGGTAATGAAACTGAAACATTGGCCAGTTCGGGAAATTCTTTCTCTAATTTAGAGACTATAGCGTGCGTACTAATGGTAATTTTAGTTCGACTGGTTATAGAGTTCTTGAAAAGTGCATCGGCTGCTGCCTGGTACTTAGATCTAGAAACAGAGAAGAGTGACGTAGTGGAGTTATTGCCTTCGATAACCAACTTTGGCGTTTGGCTAAGCACTAAATCATAGCCAATAAAGACCAATACCAATATTAATATAAAAGTGTTCAATGTCTGGATATACCAAGGTCTACGTTTAATGAGTTTTGAGACATCGTTCTGCCTTAGGTCATCTGCGCGCTTACGATTACCTTCTCGATTAGAGCGAGACTCATAGTAAGAATAACTCTTACTACGCTTTGATAGATCTGTCGATCTTTTACGTTGATTGGTAGTATCTTGGGTCTTTTTTTTGAACATAATTTTTATTTTTTCGAAGTTGCATTGCTCATGATCAGGGATGCTAGTTCACAAGCGGAGTTTTGGTGCTCCAATTCCTTAGACAATTGGTTCCTTAAAGCTATGCGTTTCTCTGGTGCGTTAAGTAGATCATTGCAAACAAATGCCAATTCGGTTGGGTCTTTACTGAGCTTATCCTCATCAAGTGAGATTACGGCCTTATTTTTTGATAGAGCTATAGTATTCTTAACTGTCCATGGCAACTGTCTAGCTGGGACAATAACACAGGCCTTGCTCTGCATAGCGAACTCAGCCAAGTTAGTGGCACTGCCCCGCCCAATGATAATATCTGCGGCACCGCTATAACAATAGAGATTGTCAACAAAACCCTTAACAATAACCTGGCTCATTTGCTTGGGGCTCAGAACTGTTTTATATAGAGCTTCCGTCTCAGCTATATGAGCTCGACCTGCTAAGTGAACGATAGCTACTTCCCTGTTATTATCCAGAATTATAGATGAGCATTTAGCTACGATGGAATTTAATTGTCTGGCACCATTACCACCGCCCGTTACACAAATCAGATGTTTAAATTTACCAAGACCAAGCTCTGTTTTATACTGATTCTGTAGCTCTGAGGATACCAGAACAAAATTATGATTGATTGGCACGCCAACACTAAATGTTTTGGCGCTAGGATAAGGATATAGGTCTTTAGATAATGAAACAGCGTGAGCTTGTGCCCACCGGCTAATTAAACGATTAGCCAGACCCGGAAAGGCATCTGAGTCATGAGTAACAAACGGTATGTGTAGTTTGGCAGCCGCCAAACCAACCGGGACGCCGACAAAACCGCCTTTAATGAATATTACATCAGGGCGAATTCTGCGAAGCAAGCGGTAACTTTCAAAATATCCAATAAAAACTCTTCCGATATCACGGAAGTTTTTTAGCATAGTTGGCGCATCAAGAAGTTGCTTTAACCCTTCCCCGCTATACCGCCTAAATTTACCAGCCCGGACACTAAATACCTGATCTATATCAGCATGTTTGGCGGGTAGATCTGCCAGGCTATCGCCGCGTTGGCCAATGTAGATGAGATTAACTCCAGGTTGGAGTTGTTTAAGCTCGTGAGCTACTGCTAGCAGCGGCGTTATATGTCCGCCTGATCCGCCGCCCGTTAGGACTATTGTCATAACGCATCCCCTCTCCGTTTGTATTAGCCGGCACCCGGTAAGTGGTGTATCGAGATATCTGGAAAAGTATACCAACGGCAAAAATAACAAAAACTAGACTTGTACCACCATAGCTAATGAATGGCAGAGTAATTCCTTTTAAGGGTAGCACCCCAATCATCGCACCAATATTTATTAGAGTCTGCGACCCGAACCACGCCAGAATTCCGACAGCGAGTAACCTAGTGAAATCGTCCGGCGCTCTATCGATGATACGCTTAATTCGTGAAAATAAAGCTACGAACAAGCCTAATATAATAACATCACCAATGAAACCAAATTTCTCGCTATAGATAGCAAATATCGAGTCATCAGATGCTTCTGGCAAATATCCATATGCCTGAACACTACGCCCCAACCCCAAACCGATCATCCCTCCTGATCCCACCGATATGAGCGCTTGGCAAGCCTGGTACCCCGTAGTCAAACAATTAGATGACGGATGAAGGTAAGTCTCAATACGCCCGAGCCTATAGGGAGCGATAGCGATAGCGATGCCAAATAAAGCTACGACAATTAAGGCAACGAGAGCAATTCTCTTCAGAGGCATACCTGCCACAAAAGTCATACATGCAATCATTACAATCATTACCCCAGTTGACCCAAGGTCACTTTGTAAACCAGCCACAACAAATACAAGAATTAGTAGACAGCCAAGCACAGGGTAAAGCGTTTTTCTAGAATCCCCTAAAGTACCACTCCGGATTCGATTGCTAAGAAAACCAGCTAACCAAATTAGTAATGCTATCTTTATTAGTTCTGCCGATTGAAAAGATATACCGCCAATTTGAATCCAGCGATAAGCGCCATTAACTTCTTGTCCAAACAACCTCACAGCAATGGCAGACAGTCCGGCAATAACTATGAGTGGATTTTGTAGGCGTTTCCAAAAACTGATAGGTAGCCATATAGCTAAGCCGAAGACAATAAACCCAATTGCAATCGAGAGTAATTGCTTATCGATAAAATAATTCTGGCCAACATTATTAGTGAGACTAAGTGCCGGACTGATTGAATAGATAACCACTACTCCTATGGTCAAGAGTATTAAAACCAGAATTAGTAAAATATAATCTGGCCGGTGACGACGTGGCCAGGCTACTGCTTGATCGGTAGCCATACGTTGCCTAGAGCTTGACCTATCAATTTTATCCATACCTGCCGATTAGAAAGACGATTATTCCAAGTACGGCAGAAACCTGTCCAACTACCCAGAATCTCATGGTAACTTTTGTCTCAGGCCAGCCAGTAGCTTCAAAATGGTGATGAATTGGGGATGATAAGAAAACTTTTTTGCCATGGCGAAGTTTACGCGAAAGTCTGTTTATAATTACGGATCCAGTCTCGGCAACATATACCAAACCAATGATCGGCAGAACATAAATCGTGTTAGTTTGCATCGCGATTATCCCCAGCGCCGTACCAAGAGCAAAGGCCCCAACATCACCCATGAAAAAACGAGCCGGATATATGTTGAACCAAGTGTAACTTAATAACCCACCGACAACAGTTAGGCAGAAACCGGCAATAGCGTATTTGCCTTCAATAAGCGCAATAACTGCATAAGCTGCGAACGAAGAGATCAACAACCCTCCTGCCAAGCCATCAAGACCATCAGTTATGTTAACGGCATTAGCTGTTGCGATGACTACAAACCAGAATAGAATGATGATTAACCAACCAAGATGAAAGTTATGTATACCCGGCAGATAAATTGAGGTGACGTCCAGTTTTGCATAGAACCACCACCCCCCCACGAGAGCTATTAGACTGTATAGGAATAATTTTACCTTGGCTTGCATACCAGCAATTCCACCAGTGCTATAGATGTTTAGAACATCATCAGCTAGACCTACCAGACCTGCACCCAGCATACCTGCCAGGGGCAACCAAGTTTGACTGCGTTCTAAATTAGCTGCCAAAGTTACAATAGCAATAGCTATAACAAATATTACGCCGGCCATAGTTGGTATGTGGCGCTTGTGCTTTTCGGCGTGTAATTTGTTGTAGACGGTTGAGGCCACCCCTCCCATGTCTGTAGTCCGCTGTTTCTTCCACCACTGGTAGCGGTATGCCGCTGTGGTATATATAGGGGTAATGGCCATACTCAGCAAAAAGCTTACAAAAGCTAGTAAGGATATTTTGGTTAAGGTACTGGTCTGAATTGTGATGTGTAGTATTGAATGCATATTTTTTGTTGTCTAAAGCTATATTAGATTATACCATCGTTTCCTAATTATTGGGGGCAACATAGCCGTCATTAATTAACATATGCGCCAGATCAGCAAAGACCGGTTGCCCACCGAGAGCACCGGCGTAACCCGGAACGTTCGGCTTAATGTTAAAAACGACGATTACATACTGGGGTTTTGTTTGGCCGACAAAGCCGACATATGTTCCGTTGAAAATGTTGGAATAATAGCCCCCGCCAGGCTGAGCTAATTGGGCTGTTCCAGTTTTACCGCCAACAATATAGTTTGGGCTAAAATTCATAAAGCTATATCCTTCATGATAGTAGGTTGTCACAACATTCTGCATCAGAGGTATTAGCTCTGGCCCAACTTTAGGTGAAACCACATTTTTTTCAAGAACCTTAGGCTTATTTACGCTCACCTGCCCACTAGGGCTAATCGTTTGGCTCACAAGTGTTGGTTGGTAATACGTACCACCATTAAGAATGCTGCTTAAGGCTGCGGCCATTTGCACCGCAGTGACGGTTACCCCCTGCCCAAACGCAGTATTTGCATAGGTTAATGCCAAACTAGGGTCAGTCGGATCGTTTGGAGGTACATAACCTGCACTCTCGTAGCCCTGTTCTATCCCAGTAACCTGACCAAGCCTAAAGCGATTGACCATATAATCATTCCAAGCTGTTATGCCTTTCTCGGTGATCTGGGTGCCACCAGGCTGGCTCATTTGCATCAACATCCAGGTTGCTCCAGTATTTAGTGAAAGAGCTAATATAGAGGCGATATTTTGCTCTCTTGGCCCACCGTCCTGCTCGATATCGGTTATATTGAAGCCATCGATCACCCAATGCGCTGGATCATAAAAGGATTCGTTGGGCTGGATAACGCCCTGGTCTAGGGCGGCAGACGTTGTAAGCGTTTTCATACTTGATCCGGGTTCAATAGCATTATCAACTGCGGCATTTTGGAATAATAGTGGATTAGAGACATCGGCGTAATCAGCTTCTGAATATGTGGGATAGTTTGCCATGGCTTTTATCTGCCCAGTCGCAGGGTCCATAATAATTGCGCTCAGCCCCTGCGAGTTGGTTTTCTGATATTCTTGGGCTAGAATCTGTTCCATCTGAGCCTGCATACCCATATCAAGGGTTAAAACAACATTCTTGCCGTTAACTGGCTTAGACTCAATATTGTTGCTACTGGCAGCCAAAGGAACACCATTAGCATCTGTAATGGCTTTTAGTTGCCCAGGAGTGCCGGTAATCTCGTTGTTTAGTGCCTGTTCAATGCCATATTGCCCCTGACCAGAGTTATTAACAAACCCTAGTACTTGAGACGCTAAATCACCATCGGGGTAGACTCGATAATCCTGTCCCAGCGTGCCAATACCGGGTAGTTTATAGCTTAATATCTTATTGGATTGGGCCTGAGTAAGCTGGTTGGCAAGCACGACATATTGAGTATTTTTTGTACTCAATTGCTGGGCATAGGTTGTGGCCGACCCACCGATCACATTTGCGATATCATTAGCTGATTTGTTGGTTTTTTTAATCAGGAGTGGGTCCCCGTATAATGTATATAATTGCTGATTCAAAACAATAGGCACAATGCTATTTCCCTGATAAGCCTCTATAGTACCTCTCGTGGCCGGTATTTGATACTGCTTTAACTGGTCGCTTAGCGCCTGGGTGTGATAATAGCTATAGCGGATAACTTGTACATAGAATAATCTCAGCACAAAGACACAGACAACTATAATAAGGCATAGATATATCAGCTGAATACGTCCTGCAGTCCGTACGACTGGATTATGTTGCTTTGGATCCATATCCTAATAGTATATCTAATTATCGACTGTTGCGCTTGGTCTTACAGCTACAAGAGATTTCGCTACGGCGCTACTTTGAATACGTGTTGCAGCCTGTAAACGCGCCGAAACAATTTGTAAATTATTATTTTGCTGAACTAGTGAGGCCTGTTGGTCTTGTAGAGTGTTAATCTGATAACCGTAAGCATTGGTCTTGGTAACTAGAGTTAAATATAACAGACCAAGAATGCACGCTAGAATAACAAGCGCAATTGTGTTGCTAACCGGCCCAAGTTTACGTCTTTCGGTTCTAATACTGACAACGTTTCGATTTCTCATCGGATAAGATTGCCTGCGTCCAAGAGCGAGTGTATTTGAATATGTCATATTTGTTTTTGTTTTCTCTTTTTATTTTTTTGGGGTACGGTGCCGATTTTGGCTTACGCCCACGACACCGTAACACCACCTTCCTATAAAGGGTTGTTAGGGTCTTTAAATGACCTTAACGTGTACTCTATAGGATCGGGAGCTGCTTTTTACCTGAATTGGCATGAGCATTTCCCTTTCTGTTTATTTTTATTTTCGCTACGGCTCGTAGTTTTGCGCTACGTGCTCGCGGGTTAAAGACTAATTCTTGTTTGTCGCCAGTTGCTGGACGCTTGGTGATTAGCCTAAGGCTAGAGTCATAGGTATTACCACCGTGGTCTCGAAAGAAATGCTTTACAGCACGATCTTCCAAGGAGTGGAAACTAATGACAGTTAACCGCCCTCCTGGTGCCAATAACTTGACCCATAGAGGTAGGCTATCGCTAAGCTGTTCCAGCTCACCATTCACTGCTATTCGCAGAGCCTGGAATGTTCTGGTTGCAGGATGTACTTTGTGGTACCCTGGCCAAACACTGGCGACAATGTTTGCGAGCTCTGATGTTGTATTAACAGGTCGATTGCGTACAATCTGACGAGCAATCTGGCGATATTTTGGGTCTTCGCCATATTGTTTTATGAGATTGGCCAAATCTGACTCACTATAGCTATTAACTATAGTTCTGGCTGTTAGTGTTTGCTCCTGGTCCATCCGCATATCCAATGGTCCATCTTGTCGCAAACTAAATCCTCGACTCGCTATATTAAGGTGCGGTGACGATACCCCTAGATCAGCCAAAATCATGTCAAATTGTCTACTCTCAGATACCAGTTTTTTGCTAGTACTGTAGAAATCACTTTTTATGATTTCAACACCTTGGTCGGAGAACTTTTTTTTAAGTTCTTCTACCGCAGTCTGGTCACGATCTACTAATACTGCTTCCTTCGGGTTTTTGGTCAGCTGCAGAATCGCTTCTGCATGCCCACCGTACCCAGCCGTCAGATCGAGATATGATTCCCCTTCTTTCGGCTCTAGGACAGCCAGCACGTTTGATAGTAACACTGGAATGTGAACTTGTTGATTCTTTGTATCTTTGAGCATCGTTTTTGTTTTTGTTTTGGTGATTTTTGTTTTTTGCAAGGTCACCTAATCAGTAGCCAACTTTTTGTTTTTATTCGTTTTTGTTTTTGTTTATGATTTTAGCCGTGTATGCATAGAAATCTTGAGTTAAGATCAAAGACCTTAAAATTTCCACGCTGGCTAAGATCAAATTGAGAGACTTATGTGTGAGGTGGAGTTTTGGGAGGTGTTTTAAAAAAGTGCGAAGGTTTTTGGAGTGGTTACCTTTGCCACTTGTTGACTACCGAATAGCTAACCTCGAGTCGGTTATTTATACTATTTTTGTTTTACTAAGTTGTTAAAGGACTACAGATCAAGCGGAATGCTCGACTGCCATAATGCGCCAGTATCGGCCAACACCAACTGCTACGACTTCACGTTTGATTTCCGCGTAGTCAAGGAGGTGTTGCTCTAGGGTAATTCTCCCTTGTTTGCCATCCAGCTTCATGTCTAACTTGCCCATTCGAAACTGTACATTCAGATCAGCTATTCGCTCATCTAGAATATCGCCTTCTAGGCGCGGCTCAACTAGGTTATCCCAGACATCTTTTGGGTAAAGATGGAGGTATTTACCAAATCCACGAGTGATAACTGCCCCACTCACAAACTTGTCACGAAGCTCGGTCGGTATGGTTAACCGTCGCTTGTTGTCTAGTTTGCGTTGGAAATAGTCCAATTGTGTCATTTGATATAATTTAATTTACTAGTGGATTTTTGTTTTTCGGAGTAAGTAGTCTATTTTGGGCTACCTACTTTTACCCACTGACATGACTATACTACCCACATGCACCCACTTACAAGTAGAATATATAGAAAAAGTGGTGTTTCTCACACCACTTATCCACAGTTTTATTGACTGGTGTTAGTTATACACAATATGTGGTGTATATGCTATTTGCCTGGCGCTACGACTGGTCGCACTAGAATGTCGTCTTGTAGAGCATTTTTGCTAAGCTCTGCTACATCCGTGCCAGATGTTACCTCAAATTCATGACTGCTACCACTTTGGACATAGCCAATGCCCGCTGGCAATACGTTCCAGTACTCGTTTATAGCTTTATCGCCCTGTACTGACACTGTATTAATGTTCACGTTAGTTGCAGCTTTATTACCGTAGCCAGCTGTATTCTGTATGACTAGATCAGCTAATGATGATATTATCGGGCTTCCATTAGGGTTACCGCCCGCCTTCTCAACAACTTTACCTCCAAATGTAACCATAATATTTTCGCCATTTTTTATTGTATTTGGCTTACCAAGGAGTAGTTTATGGACTGATACAGGAGATTCTTTCTTTGAGTTTGCGGCTAGATGTGCGCCCGAGATGTTAGCACTCTGCTCAACTTTATTACCAGAACCATGGTCAATTACCCAATTTCCACCAGCTGCTACCCCTACTACCAAAGCACCTACTCCGAGCAACCTTTTACCATAGCGGACTGGATGTTCGAAAAGCGGGATCCGACTTGGTTTGTTATTTATTTGTCTAGGTTCTTTATTTTGATTCATGATTATACATTAGCAATATATGTCTATTTTGTCAAGCTTATGCTTCAATATCTATTTTCATGTATGGCTACTATTTCAGGCACTAATAAGCTTGGATCATGCCTTATCAAACTCCTACTATGTACTAGAGGATCTCCACCCCTAAGCTGAACGATATCTTTAGCTATAAGTGGTAGCCCGATAACCTTGTAATGCCGCTCATGCCGAGAGTCAGGCTGGTATTTAACCAGGTATTCCCCGTCGTGGGTATATTTGTCTAATAAATTCGAAGTCGGCACTTCGTTATTATAAAATACATAATCTAGTACCGGACTACCTATAAAACGTTCTATTTCAGAAGCAAAGTCATCGACGTCATATCCATCAGTCTGTTTGGGCTTGGTCACTAAGTTACAAACATAGATTTTTTTGGCTTTGGACATTTTAAGTGTTTCGCCGACACCTTTGACGAGCAAGGCTGGGGCTAGTGAAGAATATAGGTCTCCCGGTGCCAGAACGATCACATCAGCATTAAGTAAAGCTTCCCGCGCCGCAGGGTCAATATCGGCATCAGGTTCAAGAGACAACGCCGGTCGGGGTTCTTTGCTTAAATCAGAGTGTTCGATTAAAGACTCTCCTTTTATGAGATGGTTTGAACTACTAAGAAAAACAAGGTGCGTATCTACAGTAGTAATCGGTATAACCTGTCCGGTTATTCGGAGTATCTTACTCGCAGTTTTAACAGCTTCGGAGAAACTGCCCGTTGATTTCTCGAGAGCACTGAGAAATATATTACCTAGCGCATGGCCCTGCAGACCTCCTTGATCAAATCGATAATTAAATAACTCCCTGAGTTCTGGAGCCTCACTGAGCGCTACTAGGCACTGCCTAACATCACCAGGAGGCAAAACTCCAAGTTCATCTCTTAAAGTTCCACTCGAGCCGCCGCTATCGGCCATATTTACTAGAGCGGTTATGGAATTAAAACTGTGTTTGAAGTTCTGGAGCAAGTTAAAGCTACCCGTACCTCCCCCAATTACCACCAATTTAAGATTAGATTTTTGCATAGTCATAATATTGTATCGTTCAGCGACATTAGATTAATAGAATTAACTCTTGGGCTTTTTACGGTAGCTTCTGTAAGCCAGATCTCTGCGAAAACTGTCTAATTTGACAATGTAGCTCTCGTATCGGTTGTAAAGCTGGGAATAGTGCCCGCTTGGGGCCAAAATGTGCAATAAACGTCCCTTAGCCTCCAGGTATTCAACGAGTGAATAGAAATCACCGTCACCTGAGACAATAATCGCCTTATCATAGTTGCTCATTTCTTTCATAGCCCAGAGCACTAGGTCGGCGTCAATATTTCCTTTTACTGGCTTCTTGTCCTCAGCAGCGATCTTTGGGTCAACCTCTTGCCGCGGCTTAGTAGTGTCAAATGTCGGCTTTAATACTACCATGTATCCAGCATCATGCATCTGATCGTATAAATTCTCGTTCTCTGGGATGTAGCCAATGAACATAAAAGCTTTAGTGACACCATATTGGTCGGCAAGAAAATTACGGAATTTCCGCCAATCAATCTTCCACCCAAACTTTTGGACGCTAATATTCAAGTTCTGACTGTCGATAAAGGCATAGACTCTCGGTGGTCTTGTTTCTGTCATGACTTTATAATAACACGAGTTGATAACGGAATGGATATAACAAAGTTAATCTGTTAAACATAAAACTAAGCCCTAAATTTGCAAGGAAGACTTGAGTGTATCAATTATTTGTTCAATTGGCACACGCTGTTGTGTGGTCGTGTCTCGATCTCGCAATGTCACGCAATTGTCTTGTAGCGTCTCAAAATCAATTGTTACGCAGTAAGGTGTACCAATCTCGTCCTGTCTTCGGTAGCGCTTGCCGATGTTGCCGTTATCATCCCAAGCAACCTGGCCAAATTCTTCTCGGAGAGTTTTATATATCTCCCGAGCTTTGTCGGTTAACTCCGGCTTGTTCTTCAGTAGCGGGAATACTGCCACCTTAATAGGAGCAAGGTGTTTTGGTAGTTGCAGATAATTGCGCGTTTCGCCGTTAACTTCATCGGCCTTATAGGAATTAGCTAGTACGGCCAAGAGATATCTATCAACGCCAAAAGTTGGCTCAATAACGTGAGGGATAAATGCTTCTTTACCGTCTTTTGGTCTATATTCAAGATTCTTACCGGACTTGTCCTGATGATTCTTCAGATCAAAATCTGTTCTATAGGCCAATCCGCCGATTTCATCAAAACCAAGAGTCGGAAAATCATAGTAAAAATCTATAGTCCGTTTGCTATAGTGCGCCCTATCTTCCTCTGAAACTTCAACTTCTTTGATGCGATCTTTATCCAGACCGATTCTTTCGCACCAACCATGAATTTCATTACGCCACTTTTCAAAGTAGTCTTCCCATTCTGACTCGTGGATAAAATACTCAAATTCCATCAGTTCAAGCTCCCTGACTCGAAATATAAAGTCCCTCGGGGCAATCTCATTACGAAAAGCGCGGCCCACCTGAGCAATTCCAAAGGGCAAATCAGGATAAAAAGTATCAATAATATTCTTATAGTCGACGAACATACCCTGAGCTAGTTCTGGGCGCAAATAGGTTAAAGAATTATCATCCTCAAGCGGCCCAACATTTGTCTTGAACATTAAGTTAAACTTGCGAGGCTCACCAAAGGTATTCTCCTTGCCACAAGATGGGCATTTAGAGGTGTCAATCTTATCAGCACGAAACCTATTGTGGCAATTGTTGCACTCGACCAGCGGATCCGTGAAGGTATCAACATGTCCACTTGCCTGCCAAACCTTAGGATTCATTATGATGGCTGAATCTATTAGATAAATATCATCACGACTATCAACAAAGTAATTTAGCCATTCGTCGATAATATTTCGCTTAAGCTGTGCGCCCAATGGGCCGTAGTCCCATGTGCCTGCCAGGCCGCCATATATCTCACTACCCTGGTAAATAAAGCCACGGCGCTTACACAGACTGACAATTTCTTCTAGTTTTACGCTACTCATTTGATCCTGATTATATCTGAATATAGGTTTTAAGCATAGTCTGTGTGAGAGGTGCTATTTCATCGATCAGCTGGTTAATGCCCTCTATCCTCTGTAATTTTTCTGGAGGTCTGCCCTCGAAACCGAGTCTTAGGAACTTGATGTGGTTGGCATTAAATTGCCCCAAACCAATTTCTGTAAACGTCATCGAATCAAAGTCAAAGTCATACACAATATTGGCGTTCAACTTATTGCCAGAGGCATCGCTCAATAGGTTTGGGCTTCGTCCGCCAAGCCTTAGAATCTGCATCGCAAACCATGATTGCACCAAAGCCAGACTAATCCCTGTCTCATTCAGTGCCTCAAAAGTCTGCTCAAGTAGCAAAAAATAGTCTTCATCAACTTCATCCTCTGTTAACTTGTGTATCTGCTTAATGAATTCATAGGCTGCCATTGTTCGGACTAGATCTTTCACTATAACATCATAGTGCTTAATCAGCCTCGTACTGGTTAATGTGCTAAGCTCTCCCCGACCTCTTATAAAACCAATATCGCTGACACTTAATAGTTCTATTCCGCCAGCCATTTTAGATTTGATTTTACGAACACCTTTAGCAATAACATGTACTTTGCCGTAGTCGGGGGTTAGAAACGTAAGAATACGATCGGCCTCACTAAAATCAGTTCGGCTGAGAATAATACCCTTTGTCTGGAGTTTTTTCATGAGTTTAGTGCCGGCGATGCTTTTAAAACATTATCTATTGTTCTTAAAAGCTCAGTCAGTGATGTCTGTGGTTTATAAAGATAGTTATTAATACCTATTTCTTTGTATAAAACTTCGTTTTGAGCAAACTCACTCGGAGGCACGATGCTGTTAACCACGACTGGTATAGTCTGCCATTCTGGGTAAGACCGTAACTCATATAGAAACTCCACGCCATTGTGCTTAACTAGTTGCAACTCCATGACAATTAGGTCTGGTCGGAGTTTATCTGAAACCGTTATGGCATTCTGGGCATCATGAGTAACACTGACGTCGTAGCCAGCCTGCTTAAACGCATCTTTGTAGATCTGAGCAAGGATACGATTCGGTTCAATTAGTAATATTCGCGCCATAAAAACCTATTTAGATAAATTGTAGCTGGCGGCTAGGCTGAAGTATAGCAGCAAGCCCACTCTGCCTGTGATAACGAATTGTTTTAAGCTCTGCCGACATAGCTTGCAATAATTTACGCGCAATGAATAGTCCGGCAGCACTGCTAGAGGATAGCTGATTAAAAGGCTGTCTAGCCCTATTGTTGTGTAGCTCATAGGCTCGGCGAAGCTGTTTTAGTGAGATAACTTCCGAGTCACTATATATCCCGGCAACAATGCCTTCCCGAACATGATGCGTAGCAAGTGTTAAGATTCGTTTCTCACCAGTCTCAACTGCCGGCGTCTGGGCTTCTATGTAGGCTGTACTCAAACTCAAAAGCGCGCTAGTAAGAGCTGGTTTATTGGCCATAACAGGCATGTGACTACCGGCTAAGTCAAGCCTCAAGCTCACGTCGTAACGCCGGGCTATGTCATTCAAGCTTTGAGCGACATCATAAAGTGTTGAGCTAGTCGAAACTGGCTCGAGCTCGAGTACTTGTTGATTCTCGGCAATTTGCAAGCCAAGTAGATAGCTGTCAACCAATTCTAGTGCCGAGGTTGCTGTAGTCTGAATAGAACGCAGGGATTCAGTAGAGGTATCGTGAGTCATCAGGGCGAGCTCAGTCCTTCGAGCAATATACATTAGGGGTAGCTTTAACTCTTCGGCTACACCGTTTAGAAGTGCCTGATAATCAGGTGAAACTTGGTAATTTGTTACCGACGCTTTCAAAGATTTACCCTCGCCAACTTACCTCCAAATTATAGCACGCGTCCTATGGCAAGAAAGAAAGATTGGGCAAAATTAGGCTATTAAAATTACTCTCGTATTGAGTAGACTCTGTCCAGACCTGTAGGGTGGTGTTTCTGAGTGGCAAAATAATCATTATCCCATTCGTTACATTGGTCGCAATGTTGCCGACAACCTTCACTCCAACAACACTTGGGACTTTAGGTAATGAATATGGCGTTACTGTTACCTTCCCGGCCGTAGCAAGAGAAGTAAACTGGCTTAATACCTGATCATAGCTCGTAGAATTGATCTGCACCCTTAGCGCAAAAGCATTTGCCACATTAGTAGTATCCGGAACATAGCCAGGCTGAAAATAGCCATTTACAGGGGTAGAGGTGTCCGTGTTATTAGCAATTATGTAGGCGCTGTAGGTCTTGGGATAGTAAATCGTAACCGTTCCATAAGCCTCCGGGCCAATATAGGCCTGAAGCGGCTGCATGACCTCAGCAGCAAATTGTTTTTGATCTGCTTGAGATTGTTGCTGCTTGGCTGTGGCTACGGCGCTAGCTACTAGCAGATCGCTTTGGGTTTTATATTTATGCTCACCGTTATAAAGGACTACGCCGACACAAACGGCTACAACGAATAATATAAATAACAGTATAGAGAAAATCGATAATAGGCTTATTGCGCCACGCTGATCGTGCTTCATAATGCTAATGTTAACTGATTTGTACCTGTTAGTAAAGAGATCACTCGGGACTTTTAGTAGAAACTCCAAAATGATATAAAAACAGCCCGTTTTGTTTTTTAACAAATTTACGACCTGGTATTTCAAAAGTATAGCTAACAAGGTTCAGCGGTTTTTCAACTTCGGCTACAATTTTTTTATCAAGTTTAGTCATATATCGATCCAATAGAAAGGTATATATCCCATCAGCTTGACTAGTTGATATATGCCAAAAATTCCGCCAGCGTATCTTGATTAATTTCCGCTGAGGCCAACAGGCCAATTTGCTATAGATCACCAGAAGAGGGTTAAGCTCGTATCCTATCGAATTAACTCCTCGACGAGCGGCCTCCCTTAGAATCCGACCATCACCACTTCCCAACTCGATTAGCAATTGCCCCGGTTTAAGCGATAGAAGGTCTAGGGCTTCCCTCTGTTGCTTTTTCAAAGTCGGCAAATACGGTGCTCCAAAAAGTAATACGCCCGAAAAGGCTAATAGAAATAAACAAATAACTACTAATATCCAAAACATTAAATTTCCTTATCAGCCCACTGCTTTGTCAAAATCTTTATTTCATTACGGGTATTATCTAGATAATCTTGAAGTTGGTTTATCAACTTATCGCTCTCTTTGTACAGCCTGAGCGCATCATCAATACTAGTGGTCGGATCTTCAAGTAAGGCGACTACCTTATCCAGCTCATCGCTCAATTCTTGGTAGGTCTTAGTAGTTTTCGTCATTATTTCTCCTTATTATTTAAAAAATTTGTATCTTCTATGATTACCAGCGCGTTACCATCTATTAGTTTGATCGTCGCTGAGTCACCCTTGGCAATATCATTTATGCTCCTGACTATCTTTGTCCCTTTATATAAAATCGCAAAGCCTCTCCCAAGAGTCGTTTCTGGGTTCAATACCTGAATAAGTTTTCGCTGCTGAGTGAAACGGTCAAAATTTTGCTGGAATATTGAATTTAAACGGTAAACAATGCTGTCGTGTTGTCTAACCAGTGCCAGGCTCTCTTCATGCAGACGATTATTAAGGCCAGTCGTTAGTTGTCGTTGAAGTAACTTTAACCCGTTCAGGATCTGGCTCTTGTCAGGCACTAATAATTCTGCGGCATTACTCGGGGTACTGCCTCTCAGGTCAGCCGCCCTCTCAGCTAAGCTAATATCTCTTTCGTGCCCAATAGCAACCAACGTAGGTATTCGACTGGATGCCACGCTCCTGGTAACCCTCTCCGAGCTAAAGGCTTGTAAGTCCTCTAGACTGCCTCCTCCCCTGATTATCACAATAACGTCTGGGGGTCTGGCCTGTTGGTTAAATGCTTCTATGGCGTGATCCAATTGCTCTATAGCCTTCTCCCCCTGAACTTGAACGTCATGTAGCTGTATATTTAGTCCATTCCACCTTGCATTAATAATCTTCACGAAGTCACTGTAAGCGGCAGATTCAGACGAAGTTATAAGACCAATACTTTGCGGGGGGAATGGTAGCACTCTCTTCCTTGCAGGGTTAAATAAACCTTCTTTATCTAATTTTGCCTCCAATAAACTGGCTGTTTTTTTAATAGCCCCCTCGCCTTTAGGGCTAATCTGCTGAAAGTTAAAGCTAAAGCCATACAGCGAATGAAGTCTCGGGGTACCGCTGACCCTAACCAATATGCCATCTTCGAGTGGGCCGGGTAATGAATGAACAGACCCAAAACAACGCACTATTGCCTGATCATCTTTCAAATCAAAATAAACCCAACGATTCTTGCTAATGCGAAAATTGGCTATTTCTCCAACAATTACGATATATGGATAAGCATATTCCAGCGTCTGATTTGTTAGACTAACGAATTCACTAACACTAAATTCAAGCACCGGCATTACTGCCCTCTTTAGGCTGGCTCAATCTCCTATGGTAGAAATAATATCCGGGAGGTACTTGGATTAGAGTGTTGAGGACTCTGTACATTATTACTACGGGGATGCTTAGACTGGCAGGAATCCCTGAAATGGCTAAAACCGCCGTCATGAGCGCCTCGTAGACTCCAATACCCCCCGGTAAAACCGATATGAACCCAGCGAAGTTGGCAACCGCATAAGCTAAGATTACCGCTCCAAGATTCACCCAATGACCAAATGCAATATATACGACATAAATAGCTAGAACCTCACTTAAATTGGCCAGTGTAGCGAATATAAAAGGGTTTTTAAGAGATTTGTAATTAGCATGTATGAGGCGGTAGTTATTATGTAACTCATCGACAAGATTGCGCACTCTGTCCATTTTAATAGCATCCGCCCTCCCCGGTCTAAACAAATGTATTAAAGAATTTAGCATTTTGGTCACGAACGCGAATGTCGTATTAATTCGAGTCTTACTGCCAAGAATATATATAAACGCAAATGTCCCAATAACCAGCAAAGTCGATACCGAACTAGAAACAAGAATTGTCAAGTTGTTGACGTGGCCACCGATGGCCAAAAACAATAGACCCAAAATAAGAAGAACCTCGAATGATACAAGAACTATCATTAGTTTAAGCATTTGGACTAGAGATGCTTTGCCCCCTGTTATTTGATCAGTTTCTGACCTTAGGCGAACTCCGAAATACGAAACTCCAGAAATACCTGCACTCGGGAAAACACTGTTAATAAAATTCAGTTCCAGAGCAATCTTATACATAGATTTATAGCTAACGCTGTTCCCTAAAATCTTAAAAAGACTTTTGTACAGCCTTGCCTGGGCATCATAATTCCATATCTCAATCGGTATCAGAAGTAGTAAAGCCCAGCTATCAACTTTGCCAAGATTATCAAAAGTACCGGCAATTTCACCTCTCAAAACTACTACAAGAATTACCAAGGCAGCTATCGTGATAATATTAATTATCATTTTCCAGTGCTGACGGAGATAGCTTGTCTTGGTCATTAGCAATCATTATACCGAAAAATTACCATGAAAGTCCTATATACTATTATCATATGCAAAGTTTATGTATTTTAGGGAGGCAACCCGCTCTAGGGACTGCTGAGCTCGAGTCTCTGTATGGCTCAGGCGCTGTTATACCCATAGGTCGCGTAGCCGCTCTTCTAGATATCGACCCCGACGAGGTAGCTTTTGACCGATTAGGGGGTTCAATCAAGTTGGCTAAAGTAATAACTACTCTTAATACAACCGATTGGGAAGATATAGAGAAGTTTATATTACAGACCAGCCCAGAAAATGCCAAAGGTCTACCAGGCGGCAAAATGAATATTGGCCTAAGCGCCTACGGCCTAAAAATAACCCCACAGAGGTTGACGAGGACTGCCCTTTCATTAAAGAAAGCTATCCACAATGCTGGTAAATCGGTTAGAATTATCCCCAACAAAGAGCTGGCACTAGGCAGTGCCCAGGTTATCTATAACAAGTTAACTGGCCCAAACGGCTGGGAGCTAATATTTGTAGCTAATGACGGCAAAACTATTATCGCCCAGACTGTTCGGGAACAAGATATTAACTCTTATACTCTTAGAGACCGCGGTCGGCCGAAAAGAGATAGTCACGTAGGCATGTTACCCCCAAAACTTGCACAGATTATGATCAACCTTGCAACCGGGGACCGAAAAGACGGTTTGATACTTGACCCTTTCTGCGGGACTGGTGTAATTCTCCAAGAAGCTTTACTTATGGGATACGCAGCCGAGGGTTCAGATCTCGATCAGCGTATGGTCGATTACTCCGCCGGGAATATGTCATGGTTACTCAAAAATTTTTCGATAAAGAATAGAGACATAATTTTAGAGGTTGGCGATGCAACATCACATGGCTGGGGTCACGAACCACAGTTTATCGCTTCCGAGGCATATCTAGGACAAGCCTTTACCGCCCAACCGACGGACGCTGAAATTGCTCAGAATGTTAGTAACACTAATCTGATTATCAAAAAATCACTGCAAAATATAGCCCAACAAATGCCAAGCGGCACCCGTCTATGCTTGGCCGTCCCAGCCTATCACACCCCTAGGGGTGATTTTAAGCACTTACCCCTTGTTGACTCAATCGAGGAGTTAGGCTATAATCGTATTAGTTTTGAGCATCTTAGTGATAGTGAGCTTCTCTACTTTAGAGAACAACAAATTGTCGCTCGAGAATTGCTCGTAATAACAAGAAAGTAACTATACTAGCATGAGTCATGTAAAAGCCGGCGGAACAGCCAAAAACGTACACGATAGCCCTGGTCAACGACTAGGAGTTAAGATCTGGGGTGGTCAGAGTGTTAAGGTCGGCCAAGTTATTGTCCGCCAAGTTGGCATGTCTAAGCGACCCGGTAAAGGCACTACTATTAGTCGAAACTTCACTATTCACGCAAAAAAAGATGGCATTGTCAGCTACAATTCAAGGAAAATTCGCCGATTTACTGGTAAAAGTGTTTACCGTACAGAAGTTATTGTCGAATAAACTTCTTCAAATTTCTTATAGTATTTAGAGTAACTATGAGAATTCTGCCATAAGATAGCCGTTACACGTATTGATCGACAAAGTCAGTGACTTTTTTTAATGTTTAGTTATTCTTGGGCGTAACCAATAAACTGGCTATAAAGCCATCGAATAGAGGATGTGCTCGATTCGGGCGCGACTTGAATTCTGGATGAAACTGGCTAGCGATAAAGAATGGGTGATCAATGCCTTCAATAACCTCCACAAGATGATTGTTGGGGTTTTTCCCCACTACTCTCAGACCCCAAGACTCATACTTATCGACATAAACCGGATTACATTCACCACGATGACGATGCCGTTCGGTAATTTTTGTTTTTCCATAAAGCTTAGCAGCTTTGCTGTCTTTGACTAGTTCGCATTCATAGTCTCCTAAACGCATCGTACCGCCAGTATTCTCTTTACCCTTTTGATCAGCCATGGTGTTAATGACAAGCTCGGTCGCATCAGGGTTAAGCTCAAATGTATTCGCTCCGTGTACTCCGGCATTTCGAGCTGCTCCAATAACTCCAACTTGAAGTCCAAGACACAATCCCAGATATGGCACTTTATTTGAGAGCGCATATTGGGCAGCTTTTATCTTGCCCTCTAGGCCTCTAACTCCAAATCCGCCAGGTACTACAATCCCATCAAAATCAGACAATGCCGAAGCGATATTGGCTTCAGGCCCATCAAACTTATGGGCATCAATCCAGGTTATGTCTATATTACAGTCGTTGTGCCAGGCAGCTGCCCTTAACGCTTCGAATACTGACATATAGGTATCGGTATTATCAAGATACTTGGCAATTAAGCCAATTTTCACAGTCTTAGAGTGCTTTAGGGTGGCTTGTTTAACTACTTCGCGCCAGGCCTTGAGATTAGGCTTATGGGCCTTAAGATGTAACTCACTACATATAACATCTGCAATGCCACTATCTTCTAGAGTCAACGGCACTTCGTAGATAGTCGAGGCATTTGGTAGTAATGCTATAGCCTCCTCAGGGACGCCGCAGAATAGGCTTAATTTCTTTTTAACGCCTTCATTGGCCGGCTGTTCACTGCGCGCAACCAAAATATTTGGCGTTATACCAAGACCGCGTAGTTCACGTACTGAATTTTGAGCAGGCTTAGTTTTAGTTTCGTGGCTAGCGCCCAGATATGGTAGGTAAACGAGATGGACATATAGGCAGTTTTCTTGGCCAACCTTCATGCCAAATTCCCGGATCGCCTCTATGAAGCTCAGACTCTCATAGTCGCCGACCGTACCACCGATCTCAACGATATGTACATCAAAACCCTCACCAGCTTTCTTAATGTATTCCTGAATAGCTCCTGTTAGGTGTGGGATAATTTGAACGTCTTCACCGGCATATTTTCCGGCTCGTTCGTCACTGATGACCTTGAGCAGTACCCTACCGGCCATTAGTGAACTCTTTTGAGTTAACTCTTCATCCAAGAACCGCTCATAATGCCCTAAATCCAGGTCGGTCTCAGCCCCATCTTTGGTCACAAAACACTCTCCATGCTCACGGGGGTTAAGAGTCCCTGCGTCAACATTGAGATACGGATCACATTTTTGGATGTTTACTGTTAGACCACGAGCTTTGAGGAGGTTACCAATTGAGGCGGCTGTTATGCCCTTTCCAAGTCCGGAAAGAACACCCCCAGTAACAAATATATATTTAGTAATACCTTTGGCCACCTCTCACCTCTTTACTTCATGTTGATACTACCCTATTTCGTACCTGTTTGGCAAGACTTAAATGAGAAATTATTGACTTTGGAGATAAGTTATCGCGGCATCTTCTTGTGGATCTTGACCGGCTTGAACCTCGGCTTGCGTCAACGCAATGACCTTATCAGGGGTAATCCCTACATGATTTATGCTTTTACCGTCTGGCCTGTACCAGTGCGCGATAGTGACCTTGATCTCTGCGCCGTTACTCAGATTATTTATTTGTTGAACGACACCCTTGCCATAACTTTGCGTACCAATTAGGTATGCATCACCATTATCATGTAGCGCACTGGCAGTAATTTCAGATGCGCTGGCGCTGCCTCCATTGATCAGAACAACCGTTGGGATACCTTGTAAGATATCGTCACCTGTCGCCGTATAGGTTTGTACTACGGTATTGCCAGTTTTCTCAACCATAATGGTTTGGCCAGCCTTCAGCCAAAGGCTAGATGCATTAACAGCGGCCGTAACCTCTCCGCCAGGATTATCGCGCAAATCCAGGATGATTCCCTTAACCCCAGCATCTTTAAATTTTTGTGCTGCTTGTTGAGCCAAAGAACTCGTATCGTCACTAAACTGAGTGATCTGAATATATCCTATATTGCCTGACAAGATCTTAGAATTAACACTGGGAACAGTAATGTTTTCGCGAATAATAGTGAATGTCATCGGCGTTTGCCCGCGTACAATTTGAAGTGTAACCTTCGTGCCCTGCGGACCTCGTATATTATCAACGGCTTCATCAACCGTTAGGTTACTGGTGTTTACACCATTTACAGACACTATAATATCATCCGGCTGTAGACCGGCTTTTGCAGCAGGCGTACCAGCTAGTGGCGCAATTACTTCAATTTCATTACTCGAGTTCACGCCCAACTCTGCCCCTATACCACTGAATGTTCCCTGAAGTTCATCATTGAATGCCTTGGCCTGAGTAGGATTAAAATATTCTGTGTAGGGATCATTAGCAGCATTTGCTAGGCCAGTTTTTAGACCATCTAATAGTTGAGAGGTAGTCAGCTTACCGTCATATTGGCTCTTAATTATCTGGTAAACCTGATTGACTGAGGAGTAATTAAGTTGATCGGGTAGACTTGAGTTTTGGCTGTTACCAAAATGGATATTTATTCGGCCATTTCCAACATCCACGCCAACCACAAAAACACCAGCCAGCACGACTACTGAAACTAAGTACAGGGTAAGTCTCTTCCCGCTGAACCAGTTTTTAGATTTACTCATCAATTTATTTCTAGTTTTTTTGATTGAAGCCACTACCCTACTACCCCCTTATAATGTCTATCTATTGTATAACATTTACTTAGATATAAGCTCAAAAATACTAATGTATGAAGTAGAATCCGGCATCTGGCCTTTGCATACTGAAGAAATGCCCATACCAATCATCATTCATACTTATGGTGTCTATATATCCCGCTGGCACGACTTGCCCATCATATGTTTCTCCGGGTGAGGCTATGACTATCATAACGTGGCCATAGGTTCCTGCAGGGTCTACTGCTATAGAACCGTCTGTGGGGGTCTGGTCCACGGGTCGATTGGCTGTATACCACCATTGATTAGCGTTACCTGTGACTGTGAAATCACTATGCCCCTCAACTGTTGTGAAATACCAATAAGCAAAAGATGTACACTCACGATTAGGAAAATCGCCCGAGGTAGTTAAACTGTCTTGCGAGGCATCACACCAGCTCATAGGGTATCCTCCGTTTGGTGCGCCTGAAGTCGGCCCGCTATAATACAGAGACCCACCAACTGGGTAGTTAGGCGTAGCACAGTTTCCTCCAACTCCTCCACTTGCTGGAGGGGCAATTACGCTCGAACCACGCTCGTTGATTGCAGCCTGCTGTGCTTCAAGTGCAGAAATTTGACTCTTGTTGTTAGCTATCTGTTGATTATAGTTACCTTGTTGTTGCTGGTTATATGTGAGTAATGAAGCTTGTTGGGCTTCGGCAGTTGCTAGTTGACCCTGCTGAGCTTGTTGGGTATTTAATAATTGGCTAACTTGGGTCTCTTGAGTTTGTTGCTGAGCCTCAAGCACGTTGATCTGAGTCAGGGTACTCTGAATCTTGTTCTGTACAGCATTTCGATATGTTTCGGCGTTAACAAAATCACTTATATTATTACTACTAGCGAGTTGTTCAAGTGTTGTCATTTGGCCGTTTACATATATAGCCTTTATGTCAGAGCCCAGCACTTGTTTTTGCTGAGCGATTTGGGCAATATCTGACTGAATCTCCTGCTGTAGTTGAGCCTGTTGAGCCTGGCTGGCAGCTATAGCCCCTTCAATGGCGCTGATCTGGGTCTGGAGAGTACTAATAGCGTCCTGATAACTAGAAGCCTGTAATTGTAGCGAATTAATAGTTGACTGCACATTAGCATTCGTAGCGCTTAAACTGTTTATCTGATCCTGAATGGAGCTTGCCCTAACGATCGGCGTCGCAATCAGCGCGCAAATAACCAGAAGACTCGCAAAAAATCGAATAGGTGTTTTTATTAAATTCCTAGCCGCGTAATTAACTTTGAAAACCGTCATTCTTTTCTTCATTTTTGTTTTTTTAGATTGTAGATATATCATACCACACCCTCGCTAGTACTTATATAGATTTTGATGAATTTAGAGATGTTAGTTTGAGGTTCGTTATTTTTATCTAGCTGTCTTGAATTTGAGATAACGTCTGGTAGCAATTACAGAAGATACAGCTCCTATTACAATACCGATTATTAGCTGTAATGTCAAAAGTATCCAGAAGTGTTTTGAGAAGTATGTGTGTGCGTAATTTATATTTAGAAGCCCTAGACTACTAGCCTCCAAAGCCGAGGAAGAACCGACGAACACAGCATCCATTATCACCGACGCAATAACCGCTGCAAAAATACCATAACACATGCTTTCGACAACAAACGGACCACGAATATACCATGTCCGGGCGCCCAGAAGTCTCATAGTGCGAATCTCATCACGTCTGTTAAATATGGCCATTCTTATGGTGTTAAATATTATGAGAACAGAGACCGCAGCGAAGACAATTATTGCGATGATCCCCGCTTCTCGAATAATGCTGGTTGCGTGGGCGATTTTATCAATCGCTATCTTTTGATCACCGCCGTAGGAATTACCATACTGCGGATCTTCGAGAGCGGCAATCTGTTTTTGATTTAGAAAGTTCTCAATGCTTTGAATCTTAGTACTATCGACGGGCTTGATCTCAACACTAGCTGGCAGTGGATTATTCGTCTCAGTTATTTCTTGCTGCAACTCGGGACTATTTGGTTGTTCTGCCTTATAAATAGCGAGGGCTTGAGATTTTGATATATAACTAACACTCTTAACATTCGGCAACACCCGTAATGAGGACATCAAAGTATCTACCTGCCGGGTTGTGACTGAGTCGTTCAGCCATACCGAAATACTTATCTCGTTATTAATCTGCGCTATAGTATTTTGAAAAGTTGCATTGGCCAACACCGAAAAGAGAATAATTGTCAGAGTTATTACCATGACAGCAATAGCTGCAGCCGACAAAGAAATATTTCGAAACAGGTTTACTAGACCAGTCTTAATTATGCGTGATAATGATAGAAAACGATGACTCATGATTTATACTCCGCATTTGCTCGGTCACTGACAATTTTGCCATTTTTTATTGTAACAACCCGTCTTTTTAATCTATTAACTATATCTTGGTTATGCGTCGTTAATAGTACTGTTGTGCCATAACGATTAATTTTCTCCAGTACTTTTATAACATCCCAGGCATGTTTTGGGTCTAGATTACCCGTTGGCTCATCAGCAATCAATATTTTGGGCTGTCTGGCAATCGCTCGAGCAATTGCGACCCGTTGTCTTTCACCGCCAGAAAGCTCTTGGGGCATACTTTTTTCCCTGCCACTAAGATTAACAATGTCTAACACTCTGGGCACAGTACGTTGAATCTCTTTTTTACCCATGCCAACTATTTCAAGCGCAAATGCCACATTTTCATAAACAGTCCGATTTGGTAAGAGTTTAAAATCCTGGAAAACCACACCGATCTTGCGTCTTAACATCGGTATATCCCGATCTTTCAACTTGTCGTAATCGATCCCGCCGACAATTATTTTACCGCTTGTTTGTCTCTCTTCTCTGGTTAGCAGTCGTAGCAGGGTTGTTTTGCCCGCTCCGCTTTGACCGATAACAATGACAAATTCCTTGGGCTCAATGTGTAGATTAATGCGCTCGAGAGCCACACCCTGACTACCCTTATATGTTTTTGTTACCCTATCTAGCAAAATCATTAGTACTATTATATCAAAATCGCTCAACATTCTCTATGACCCTCCCAGCGACCCAGTAGTCCTACCCCTAACTGTGGCATTTCAGCAATATAGCTTCTATACTAAATATATGGCACTTAGCGAGCTCCAAAAACGCATAAACTCTGAACTGCGCCAAGCAGGTGTAACTTCATATGGACAACATAAACTTGTTACCCGAAGTCTCCCAAACATAATACGAGATGATGAGAATATCCACGGCGTTGTATATGGTTGGTCAAAAAATGGCTTTGCCATGCTCGTGGCCACTAACAACCGTATTATCTACCTCTTGAGAGGCTTATTAACATCTTCAGTTGACGAGCTGGGCTATGACGTAGTGAGCGGTATACGTACCAAAAGCCAGGGCGTTATAACAGTGCTCGTGCTTCATACCCGCATTGGTGACTATAGACTCACTAACATTAATAATAATTGCGCCAGGATATTCATTGCCTATGTGGAGACCCGTTTTGAACACCTTGAGGAGAATGAGGAAAATATAGACCAATCACCGCCTTTGCAGATTCAACAAACTCCAAAGGCTCCAGTGTCAGTAACGCCAGAAGCTAGAGAGTTTCTTATTGAACACGATCTGGCCGTCCTATCAACCAAGAATCAGGCTGGAGACATTTGGGGGGCTGTGGTTTACTATCTAGTTAACGATCAAAACGAGTTCTTCATTCTAACAAAGTCCGAGACTAGAAAAGCCCACAACATGCTAAGTGATCAACACGTTAGTTTAACTATTTACGACCAGAAGACAGTCCAAACCCTTCAGCTCCAAGGGATAACTGAAATTGAGACAAGCAAACCAAAGAAAGAATATGTTTATGAAAAAATAACCCAGGCCCGAATGTTTGGCCAAGCTCCTATAAACTCACCTGTAACTAAAATACATGATGGTAGTTATGTCGTTTTTCATATAATTCCAACAAATCTGGCTTTCCATGATTATAAAATCTAGGATTCCACGACTTTAAATATTAGTTATATTTCGAATTAAGATCTAGGTATGCACTTATAAACTCATCCAGCCCACCATTCAGCACGGCTTCGGGGTCATTTGATTCATGCTTGGTACGAAGATCTTTGACCTGTTTATAGGGGTGAAGCACATAACTGCGAATTTGGTTGCCCCACTCAGCTGACTGATTAGGCCCTTTTAGTTCAGATATCTTTTCTCGATGCTGGTCAATCTGAAGCTGGATTAAGCGTGAACGTAATATTGTCATTGCCGTTTCCCTGTTTTGAAGTTGCGAGCGTTCATTTTGTATAGCTACGGCCATGCCAGTAGGAATATGGGTGATTCGTACCGCAGAGTCAGTAGTATTAACACTTTGGCCGCCGTGACCACCGCTTCGATAAACGTCAATCCGTAAATCTTTATCATCTATGTCTAGCTCTTCAGGACTGTCAACCTTAGGGAGTACGTCTACTTTAGCGAAACTAGTCTCGCGCGAACCTGCCGAATTAAAAGGGCTTAGTCGAACAAGCCTATGAACCCCGTGTTCACTCTTAAGTTTACCGTAAGCAAAGGGACCACTGACCTCAAAAGTAACATTTTTTAGTCCAGCCTCATCACCAGGGGCCTCATCAATAGTCTTAATGTTAAAATCATTTTTTTCAGCCCAGCGTACGTACATTCTGAACAACATTTGTGTCCAGTCTTGGGCATCTGTCCCTCCTGCCCCAGCATATATACTTAATATGGCATCGTGGTCATCATAAGGACCATTCAGCTTTAGATCCTCTTTTAACAGATTGTATAGTGAACTTGCCTCGTCTATCTGTTTTACGAGGTCACCGGACAACGCCTCATCGTTCATGCTACTCAGTTCGAGAATATCATTAAGACTTACTTCGAGCTTCTGCCATGGTTCAATTTGTTTGGCCAGTTTAGCCTGTTGCTTTAGCTTTTCCTGAGCTAGAAGATTATCCTTCCAAAAGTCTGATTTTAATGTCTCATCATCGATTTTTGTTTTTTGCTCAATCAGGCCATCAAGATCTATGATCTTAATCGATTTTAATACTTCCTTTTGTAGATCGTGCGCTTTTTTATTGATATCATCCATGATCGCCTATCTACTTCGCCGTTATTTTGGTAATGTCATTATCCCAAAGCGGAAGAATACGTTCCTGTAGCTCTCTCACAAAATCTATACCACAATTGCCAAGTACTCCGAAGCCCCAAACTCGATCCTCGAACATCGACTGAGCAACCTCAACCATGGCCTGCCTGGTAACTGCTTTGATCCTTTGTGGAATTTGATAATAATCTTCTATCACGTCGTCAAAGAAATATCGACCGGCGTAGCCACTCGTTACGCCCCCAACCGTCTGGGCTCCTCTTTGAAACCTACCTAATGCATAGGCCTTGGCTGCTTCTATATCTTTATCTGCCAATTTACCTGCAAAGACCTTATAAAGTTCATCTACAATAATATCAAATAGCGCTGAAGCATTTGAAGGCATAACTTGAGCTCCAAATGACCAATTACTTGCTTCACGAAGCTGACTATAGCCAGAATTCATCCCATACACCAATCCCCTTTCTCGGGCAGTTCCGAGAATTTTTGAATATAGCGTTTCTGTCAGCATAATGTTGAGCAAATCAAGGGCATCCGTTTCGCTATCATTCATTTTATGGCGCCTGAAAGTATCAATGTAAAAATACAGGTTGTCGACGCTGCGATTCCGGATATATAGTGGCTCAGGCATGGCATGCGGTTGTTCATTGGGCAGAATTCGTCGACCTCTGCCCTGGGGTAAATCGATGTCTTGTAAATATTTTTCTATTAATTCAAGGCGCCCGGGCGTAAGATTACCGCCAATAATAAAACGCATATTGCTAGTTGTGTGAGTTCGACGGTAGTGAGCCTTAACGTCTTCAAGCTCGACGTTACGCATTAATTTAAGACGTTCCTTATCTGTTCTAGCCTCTAGTCCATAATATTCTCGAAGAGCCAAATTGAGGTGTCGGAATTGACTATTTGACCTGGTATTCAATTCTTCCCGCACGTTACCAAACTCGGCTTTAAATTCTTCTTCTAAGAATAGTGGTTTGGTGACAGCAACTAGCAGTAGACTTAAAATTCTTTCCCACTCAAAGTCAGCACATTCGGCTTCATAAATTATGTCATAAACATCAGTAGACGCATTGTTATATGCGCCATTTTTTTCAAACTCTGCCTGAAAATCGCGCCCTTTGGAAATTAGTTTATTACCACCTACTAGAAGTATGTGTTCCAACAGATGAGGAGTTTCCCATTTAGTCGGGTCAACTAAATATTCCCCAGCACGAAAATTAATATCGAAGGTCATCACGCTAGCCTCCGGAACATGAACGAGTAGCCCCTTGGCGCCATTAGATAATGCTATCTCCGTAACAGTGTGCTTCATCTAGGCTATTCTTTGGTTCTTCACTACCATATTTACTTACGCTTACGAGCTTTTGCTTTGCGCTGTCTCTCGGCTTTGTGCGCTTTCTTCCGACTGTTTTCCTTCTTTTTGGCTATGATCGCGGCCGAACTATCTGAAACTGAGGTGGACTTTTTAAAGTCCGATTCTTCAAATTCTTCTTGGTTATCAACTATTTGACCGGCGTTACTAACCGACTGCCTAGCGGCGATAGTTAATTCAGTCTCGATTGGTCGCTGCAAATCTGTTTCAGTCGAAGGTTCAGCATGCAATAGTACTCGAACAATGTCATGCCTGAGTGTAGACTGCATCTCTTCAAACAGCATTTGTCCTTGACGACGATATTCCACTAACGGATCTCGCTGGCCAACACTCATCCAGTGAATGCCGTTCCGTAAATGATCCATATTCTCCAGGTGCTGCATCCATAAATTGTCGAGCACTTGCAGGTATACGTCTCTCTCAACTTTCCTCATTACCTCTGCGTCAAAGGCTAATTCTCTGGTCTCGTACAATTCTCTGGCTTCTGTTAATAGTACGTCTTTAAACTTATCGGCACTGCTATCAAGCAACCGGTCAATGGTCGCCTCGTCAAACGGGAAGATATCTCGAAGTATATCCTCAAAATCACTATCCGCAACCAGTGAAGATCCTGCCAAAGCACCAACTTCTTCATCAATAAATATCTGGATGCGCTTACTGACATCAATCGCTTCCAAAATTTCACGACGCATAATATATGTTGCCTTACGGTGTCGATTCATCACATTGTCATACTGGACAACGTTCTTGCGTTGATCAAAATGGAAACCTTCAACTTTTTTCTGGGCGCCTTCTAGGCTTTTAGATATCAACCTATTCTCGATTGGCGTATCATCATCAACTTTCAGCTTCTCCATTAGCCCCGCAATTCTCTCGCCGCCGAAAATGCGCATCAGGTCATCTTCGGTACTAACAAAGAATTGCGTTACACCAGGGTCACCCTGTCTTCCTGCACGGCCACGGAGCTGATTATCGATTCGGCGTGATTCATGGCGCTCACTTCCAAGTACAAATAACCCACCAAGATCAGTAATTCCTTTACCAAGCACAATATCAGTACCACGACCGGCAATATTAGTCGCCAGTGTCACAGCGCCCTTGTTACCAGCTTCAGCGACAATTTTCGCCTCGCGCTCATTGTTCTTTGCGTTGAGCACCTGGTGCGGTATGCCGGACTTAGTTAACAAATGACTTAGAACCTCATTTTTCTCAATTGACACTGTTCCTATTAGAACTGGCTGACCTTTGGTGTGAAGCATTTTAACTTCCTGAATTATGGCTTTGAACTTACCCATTTCGGTTTTATAAATTCGGTCAGGGCGATCCATTCTAACAATGTGTCGATTCGAAGGTATTTCAACGACATCCAGTTTATATATCTGGTGAAACTCTTCGGCTTCTGTTAGCGCAGTTCCAGTCATGCCGCCTAACTTGTCATAAAGTCGGAAGTAATTCTGGAATGAAATGGTTGCCAGCGTCATGGACTCCTGCTGTACTTCTACGCCCTCTTTAGCCTCTATTGCCTGGTGCAATCCCTCGTTGTATCTACGTCCAGCCAACAAACGGCCAGTAAATTCATCGACTATTACTATTTCACCATCCTTGGTTACTACATAATCCTTGTCCTTTTTGAAAAGCGTCTGAGCTCTCAAGGCTTGTTCCAAGTGATAAATGTTCCTAATATTCTGAGTATCATATAAGTTATCTAAATCGAGTATCTTCTCAATTTTTTCAACGCCGGAATCTGTTAAAATGACTGTTTTTCGTTTCTCGTCAGTCTCATAGTCAGCCGCAACAAGCTGCCTAACTATTTTTGAAAATTGGGCATATGCATTGCCGGTGCTAACAGAAGGCGCAGATATAATTAACGGCGTACGGGCTTCATCAATTAATATTGAATCGACTTCATCCACGATGGCATAGTGCAACTTCCGCTGGCGTAGTTGATCGATTTCTCTAACCATGTTGTCACGTAAGTAATCAAAACCAAATTCATTGTTAGTTCCATAAGTAATGTCAGCAGCATACGCTTCTTGTCTAGTACACGGTTTAAGGTGTTGGAAACGTTCATCATCGTGCTTGGTGTTTACGAATTCGTAGTCATAGAGAAATGACTGTTCGGCAATAATTACTCCGACACTCAAACCCATGAATGCATAAATCTGGCCCATCCAACCGCCATCACGTTGTGCCAAATATTCGTTAACCGTAACTACGTGAACACCTTTGCCTGTTAAGGCATTTAAATACACCGGAAGAGTTGCTACAAGAGTTTTTCCTTCACCGGTCTTCATTTCCGCAACATTACCCTCGTGAAGAACCATGCCACCAATAAGCTGAACATCAAAATGCCTTTGCCCCAATGTCCGCGTAGCAGATTCTCGAACAACCGCAAAAGCATCAGGTAGAATTTGATCTACTGATTCCTTGACTAATCTTTCCTTCAAAACCGTCGTTTGCTCCTGCAGCTGACTATCTGTCATCTCCTGATATTTCGACGCCAAGGCATTAACGTCCTTAACCCGTTTACGGAGCCGTTTTATGGTTTTGGCTTGGGGATCACCTAATAATTTCTTGAAATTGATTTTTGCCACTGGCCTATAAACTCCCTTTGAGTCTTGACTTTATTTGTTACCATTATACCCGCTTTTGGCTGAAATTTGAACTGTTTTCGTTGTTCAATCTTTGTGAAAGCGAGCAAAAACTCGGCGATGAAATTTTGGATTGGTGTGTAAGTCCTTGTACTTCCTAAGTTGATACTTCAACTTAGTCTCAACGATATCTATAGCCGCATACATATTCAGGGCTGATTCGCTTGAAGTTATGGTCTCATGAGGCAATCGCAATATCACCTCACATAGTGAATGCTTTTTATCCTTGGTATTACTATCTTTAAGTTTAACTTCAACATGTAAACTATCGCGTATGCCCCTTGAAACAAAACGATCTAAGCCACCGACTTTCTTGCGCGCGTATTTCTCGATATCTTTATCGGTCGGCGTGTGCAAATTAGCAATTTCTAGACGTTCTATCATGCTACCTCCTATTTATATTTCTGTTTTACCTGCCAAATATGGCCTGAGCGGTTCTGGAATAATTACATGTCCATCGTGTGTTTGATAGTTTTCCATTATTGCTGCAAGCAATCTAGAAAATGCAAAGGCTGTAGCGTCATTAGTGTGAACGAACTCTATGGAGTCATCCTTCCGTCGCAGGCGTGTCTTAAGTGACCTTGCTTGGTAGTCGGTCATATAATCAGCCGTGTGTGTCTCCCGATACTTTCCCTGTCCAGGAAACCAAACTTCAATGTCTATACCACGAGCATTTGGCTTGCCGATATCTGCAGTACATTTTTGTAAAAATTGATATGGTAAGCCGAGAGCCGCAACAAGATGCTCCTCGACGGCAATTAAAAGCTTGTGCTCATCAAGACCAGTCTCTGGAGTGCTAAAAACTTCCATTTCCAACTTATCAAACTGGTGCAGACGAATTGTCCCTTCGGTATCTTTACCGTATGTTCCCGCTTCTCGGCGAAAGGATGTCGCATAACCAATGTATCTTATCGGCAGCTCAGATTCTGGGATGATCTCGTCCATATACATATTACACAGACTATGCTCAGCGCTAGCATTTAACCATAGTTCATCATCGGCAAGTTTGTAAGTGGTTTCCTCGGCATTAAGACGTGTAGTTGCCTCATAAGCCTTGGTATTCACTAAAGCCGGTGGTAGAACGGGGATAAACGGTTTAGCCACTAAATCTAATTCGTTTTCTTGAATAAGTTTCTCAATAAAGCGCTCATCCGTAAGTTTTTCCATTGTCCACTGGATAATAGCAAACTGCAACTGCACTATGGCACCCTTCAGATACACGAATCGGCTACCCGCTACCTTGGCAGCTCTAGGCTTATCGATAAGATCGTCAGCTATCTCAAGTTCCCAATGGTTTTTGGGCACGAAATCATATTCTTTTGGCTCGCCTATCTGTTTAGTTACCTTATTCTCGGCTTCAGTAGACCCAATAGGCACATCGTCTAGGGGCATATTGGGAATAGACTTCAGTAGAGAAAAGTATTTATCATCCAGTGACTTGAGCTGGGTTTCAACAGCCACTAAATCCTGCTTGTATGTCTTGCCGAGCTGAATATTTTCGAGGGATGGGCTCTGGCCTTTAGCGTCACTTGCTAGCTCATTGCGTTTTTGTCGCAGAGCTTCAACTTCTGTCTGCAGCTCCCGCCGAGATGTGTCGACATTTAAGAGTTCATCAACTTCGACATCGTAACCTTTTTGTTTAGATTTCTCAATTACAACTTTGGGATTATCACGGATAAACTGAATATCTAACATAATCCTATTATACCGTAGCCTTGCCAGCTTTTATTGACCTTGGTTTCAAAGCAGCTAGCGTAAGTTCAGTCCTCTTCTTGGCATAAATACAAAATTCACAATCACCTCCCATAGCAGCCATCCCGACAGCTGGCATAGTTTCACTATCCATGACAGCTTTCATTTTCTCAAGAGTCGGCTCAATCCAACTATCATCACCGATGTAAGGAATGAGTTTCGTCGTAAACTCCAATTTATCATGAAATCCGTCGACATCTAGCCGGGCGTTGGTATATACAAAATACCCTGTGTCGCTAACAACAAAACCATTTTGCCTAAGCAGCCACTGATAAACCTCTAGTTGTCGTTTGTAGCTGATTTGCCAATCACTGTTGATGTCGACTTCCTTATTCTTAGACGTAGCTTTATAGTCAACAACTATCAACTCACCCTCCTCACCTTCCCAAACATCATCTACGGCTCCAAATATCTCGAGATTTGTCGCTTCATGAAGCGCCCTAACGCCGGTAAAGTTGTAGCGCCATTTATCCAAGTCAGCGTGCTGATATGGTACTGCTTTAACTTTGTTAGCCAACATTATCGGGTGTGGAGTTCCTGCCTCACGATGCCTGTCAAATTCTTTTTTGAATAATTCATCAATCGTCTTATTGATATTAAAAGGCGGGCCAGAAGGCCGTGTAATTTTTAGCCGAGCATCGAGCCAGAAGCATCTTTGGCACTGCATGAACAATTCAATTTTTGATCTTGAAAGGCTATAAGGCGACTCCTGGCTAGGACTATAGGGCTTTGAACGCTGTCTGTAATTTGCCATGTCAGCGTATTATACTAGAATCATTTAAGATAGTCATAATGTCAGCCGGCTTTTCAGCTAAAGCCGTGGGGCGGTCAACAGCCAGTACTTCCCTGTCAGTAAAACCCCAAGTAACGGCTATGCTCCTTAAATCAGTGGCGGTTGCGGCGACAATATCTCTTGTCTCGTCACCGACATACCAGGTCTCCCTTGGAACGAGGCTGTTTTTCTTTATAACCTTACGCAAAGATTTGTCTTTGCCGAATAGGCTGACGTTACCTTCTATGTCTACAAACAATTCCCCGAGTCTGTGTTTCTTTAAGAATTTATTAACATTGTGGGGACTGTTGGAACTAACTATAAACAAGTTATGCCCCTCTGCATGGAGCTCTTGAATGGTTTTTGGCATCCCATCGAATATTTTTATTTCATTCATTCTGCTTCGCATCATAAAGCGTCCACGCAACAGTAGTAACGGCAGTTGCCATGTACGAACATTCAAGCTCTTAATTATTTGCCCTGTCGGCTGTTTTCGGAGTTCACGGATTTTTGACTCATTAATTCCATCGTTACCATGGGTCAATTTCTTAATAATAGAAATAATTACCTCGAAACTATCCGCAATCGTGCCGTCAAAATCGAATATTATATTTGCCATAACTCACCTTAACTTTCTACGATCTTACTCCCCCTAGTCTAGCATAAGCCAAAACAGATATTGCCTATCATTATGTGGTAATTGATACAATGCCCAAACCAAAAGATGTCTAAAATTTTATGTCTGGGTAAATTGACTTCGTAGTCTCATCTACTTCGTTTCGAAGCTGCGGGAAAGGTACACCTTCCCTAGCGCTAACGCCTTCAAAGACCCAAAAGACGCGCTCACTATAACCCCAGCCACACGCCGGAGGCATGCCATACTCTAGCATTTCGATAAAATCAATATCCAGCATCATTGCCTCTTCGTCTCCGCTCTGACGAAGTTGCTGTTGTTCGACGAATCGGCCAAGTTGATCAACCGGATCATTAAGTTCGCTAAAGCCGTTACCAAGCTCACTGCCGGCAATTATTGGTTGAAAACGCTGGGTCGAATTTGGATTATCAGCATTTGCTTTTGATAGTGGGCTAATAAATTTTGGTGTATTTATAAGCCAAACTGGACCAACAACATCTTTGCGGATGTTTTTCCAAAGCTTATCAATCCCACGAGCCTTGTTGTCGGTCTGCTCGACCTCTATCTTATTTTCAGATAAAGCTTGTTTGACCTGATCTAAGCTACAGTCGTATACATTAATATTATATCTCTTGGTAATTACCTCGGCATAATCCCACTGATCCCATTCTTTCTCTAAATCAACATCGAACTCGCCAAGTTTAAATTGCAATGTTCCAAAAGTTTCTTTTAGAACATGTCGATACATCTCGGTCATGAACTTCATACCATCCTGCCAGTCAGCATAGGCCCAATACCATTCCATAGCCACGTGTTCAGGCAAATGTTCATCAGAAAAATTTTCGTTACGGAAACGTGGACCAATATCAAATACTTTCTCGTAACCACCACCTAGCAACCTCTTAAGTGGGAGCTCATGACTAATGCGTAGGAAAAAATCTTGATTAAGAGCATCCATGTGCGTGATGAACGGGGTGGCATCGGCGCCACCAGTCGTGTGCTCTAGTACGGGAGTATTGATCTCTATAAATCCATGCGTATTAAGAAAATCCCGGGTACTCTGCCAAAACTTACTTCGTCTCACGAACCGGTCATAGACATCCCTGTTAACATTTAGGTCTATATAGCGTCGTCGGAATCTTTCCTCTTTATTAGTGAATCCGTCCTGTTTGGTTGGTAGTGGTCTTAGGCTTTTGGTTAGTAGTCGGAGTTTTTCGACATCCACAGAAATCTCACCAGTTTTAGTTTTAATTACCTGACCGGAAGCTTCGATAAAATCGCCAGCATCCAAAAGTGGTAGTTGAGTAAACCCGAGCTGGCTATCGCTGGCAAGCATCTCCTGGACCTTATCGGCACTCAAGAATAGCTGTAATTGGCTGGATGCGTCCTTAATCACGACGAAAGCGATACTGCCAAATTTACGGATGTTAACTATCCGCCCAGCAACCGAAACGGGCTTATTGTTTAACTCTTCGAAATTATTAACTATATCACCTAGGGCATTCCTCCGGTTTACGTGGGCTGGATACGGATTTATACCAAGCTTCTTGAGCTCGTCTAATTTGCGTAGCCTTTCATCACGTAATTCTTTTAACGTTGCCATCTAACTCATTATTGTAGCGGACTTGGCCGACTGTCGCTAGGATATTTCAGTAATCGTATAGCTTGAAGTTTCAGCTGGAGTCTTAATTTCAACTTTTTCACCAACCTTTTTGCCTACAAGAGCCAGACCAATTGGCGATTCATCAGATATCTTGCCATTTAGGGGATCGGCTTCAACCGTCCCAACAACCTGAAATTGCTTAGTTTTAGAGCCTATTCCCTTTAACTTAACATTTGAACCTAGCTGAACTACTCCCGGGTTGCGCGGAGTTTTGATAACTTCCACGTTGCGTAAAATATGCTCAATTTCGGTAATTCGATTTTCATTTTTTTCCTGTTCCTGACGAGCCGAACTATATTCAGCATTTTCAGATAGATCGCCGAACTCACGGGCGGTCTTTATACGCCCAGTAATAGCGGCTCTCTGAGATATTAACTCAGTAACTTCTTGCTCTAGCTCATCAATGCCGGATTGTGTCAGTCTAAATAGCTTATTCATAGTTTACTTTGTTCCTTTCCTATCTGGGGCACACCATTCTCACGTCAATGTTCGGTTATTATAGCAAGTTTATTCTGTGGCGACTAGATCTTTTAGTATATCGTCAAGTGACTGCATTTTTACATCTGTGGCTGTGCGTTTTTTAACTTCGTATTTACCAGCTTCTACGGTTTTATCACTAACAACAATTCTTAGCGGTATCCCCATTAGATCAGCATCAGCGAATTTCTCACCTGGCCTCACATCTCTATCGTCGTAAAGCGTCTCAATCCCTTGCTCAACTAACTTGGCATATAATTCATCGGCGGCAACAATAGTAGCCCTTGACTCGCCAAGTCTGTCGATTATTACTTGTGCCGGGGCGATCGACTGGGGCCAAACAAGTCCCCGTTCATCTGCAAATAGTTCAACAACGACACCCATTAACCGAGTCACCCCAATGCCGTATGAGCTTAGAAAAAGTGGTTTCTCGCTGCCGTCCTCATCCGTAAAATATACGCCAAGCTGCTCAGCTTTAGCGCTACCAAAATTGAAAATGTTACCAACTTCTGCGGCTTTTACTTCCTTTAGTCTATCTCTTTGTAGACCTAGTTGCTTAAGAACATCGTCATTTAATACTTCCTGGTTAACGGCAATCCGTTTATCCTCGTCTATGTATATGGTATCCTCACCGGCTTCCGTAACTGTCTGAAATTCATGGCTAAACTGCGTAAAAGCACCACCTGACGCAAAAGTCAGGTAGGTTGAATCGCCTATCCCGACTCTTCTGAAAACCTTGAGATAGGCCTCGGTTACGCCGTCGTAGAAATCCTGCAGCTCCTCAGCATTCCTGGAATACGCATAAAGATCTTTCATAACAAACTCGCGGCCACGCATGATTCCACTTTTTGCCCTGACTTCATTTCGAAGTTTGGTCTGGAACTGATAGACACTAGTAGGTAGGTCTCGGTAACTACTTATATAGTTACTCATCATATTGGTAATCGGTTCCTCATGGCTCCACCCGAAACCAACGGCTGTCCCATTCTTCAGTTCACTCTTAAACCACACGTCTACCGCAGCATCATCCCAGCGGCCAGTTTTCTCCCAGAGTTCCTTGCGCTGCAGACTTGTCATTATTATTTCCTGTGAGCCCAGTGCATTCATCTCCTCACGGATAATCCGCTTGATATTCTCAACAACTCTTAACCCCAGGGGTAAGTAGGCGTAGACCCCGGCCATCTCTTTGTGAACAAAACCAGCTTGAATTAACAGTTTGGCATTTTTTGATGTTTCATCTGCCGGAACAGTCTTGGTAGTCTTGGTGAATAGTTCTGATAATCTCACTGTATTATGATTTCCCTATTATTTTATGAATGAATAACTTCAACTGCTATTGTACTCTATCGCGCGTGGAGCAAGTAGAGGGTAGCAAAAGCAATAAAGTTCTTTAGGGCATGGAGACCCATGCCGGCATAAAGCCTGCCGGTTGTTTGGCGCAACCAACAAAGCACCATTGAAAGTATGAAGGTATCGATTCCGGCAATCCAGAGCAACCCACCACCGCTACTCTCTAGTAAATGCGGCACAGCAAAAAGAAGACTCGTAAATAGCGCAGCCCAAATAACTGGTAACTTCTTTTTAAGACCACTGAACAGAAAACCTCTAAACATAATTTCCTCGGCTATTGGAGGCAATACAACAAGACTTATAAAGACTATAAATAATTGCCAATCGTTGTAGGTCCCAGTAAAACCAATCGACTGAGTTTGATTAAGATTTACGCCGAGTAACGAACCGGCAATCAAAGCTGCCACGATATATGTCGGATAGTAGACCAACAAACCAGTTAGCGCATGAGGGATGTCTGATATTTTGGGCCGTTTTAAGCCAATTGACAATAATTTACCCTTACGCCAATAGATAAAGCCAAAAATTAAGGTGACTGTTAGGACTTCTGCAAGTAATACATAGAAAAATTGTGCATAGGCTGAATTCTGCAGCCAACTGTTGGCGATTTTAGATGACCATCCCTGAAGATGAGGGTAGATAAGCATTATTTCCTCAGCTACTATTTGGGCAATTAAAAATACTACGACTACCACAGCAACGGCCGACCATGGGCCCCAGGTCACGTCACTAGCGGATTGTTTTTTATCGGTATTTTCACTTTTCTTTCGAAAAGATAATATTTTAGATACGTCTGACATCAACAATGGTAATTAAAATAATAAGTGCAATCAGTACGGCAAAACCGGTTCCATATATAATATTCTCGGCTTTCTCACTAATTTGCTTATTGAAAGCACGAGAGATTAATGTGACAAACAATTTACCACCATCAAGTGCCGGTATTGGCAGTACGTTCATTATAGCCAGGCTTAATGATATAACGGCTATGATCATCAGGATAAACTGGTAGCCAAGTAGTGTGCCACTTTTAAGTATTTCAAATATGCCTACAGGTCCCGTGACTTGCGAGGCTGCCTTGGATCCTTGCCCAGTAAATAGACTAGCTAGCGCAGTACCAAGACCATGAAAAGTTAGAGCAGTAAATTGTACCATAAGCCCAAGTGCAACAATAGGCGCAGACCAAGTAAAGCGTTGCAGAGTGTATTGTGAAGGACTTATCCCCAGGTAGCCCTTAGGGTTTGAGGTCTTATCGCTAGCGTTAACTACAGCACTGGAGCGCAGCACAACGCTACCAGTATGTAACTGCTTATTATGCATAAATCTCAATGTTATACGTTGTCCGGCAAGCGACTTTGTAATGTCAGGTAGGGCTGTCGCAGAGGCTATATTGGTTGTTTTACCACTACTGGACGTGATTGAGATCAAATCATCTCCCTGCCGCAGCCCAATTGAAGAAGCCGGGGAGTTACTCTCAACCACTCCCACTAAAGTCTCGTTCTCTATAGTATGAGCGTCACTTTTGATAGCGTACTGATTATTAACCAGCTGGGGTAAACCTACCCAGGCCAATATTGTCAGCAAGACAAAGGCAGTCAACAAATTCATACTGACTCCGGCAAGCATAACTTTTACCTTAGTTTTAAGAGTTGCCGCCCCAAATGAGCCAGGTCTTTTATCGGCATCGTGCTCCCCTTTTAATCTAACAAAACCACCGAGTGGTAATAGATTGATACTAAAAATCCAGCCATTTTTTGTCTTTCGACTCCATAATCTTGGAGGGAAAAATATACCGAATTCTTCAATTCCAACACCATTCCGCCTAGCCACAATAAAATGTCCAAATTCGTGGACTACGACCAGCATAACAAAGAGAAACAGACCAAGTATCAATAAACCTAGCGACATTATCTAATACACCCTCTCTCTAGCACTCATATTAATATCTATTGTAACAATTTTAATGAATAACCGCTTAAGATTTAACTTAAATAGTCAGGATTTCTTGTTCCTTGGCTTTGGATAGCTTATCTACTTCCATTTTCATTTGCGACATGATCTCATCGATTTGTCGGCCAGCCCTCTGTTCGTCATCAGCACCAATTTCCTTATCTTTTTTGGATTGTTCAAGTTGACGAAATGCCTCATGACGAACTTGTCTCATAGCAATCATGCAGTTTTCGACTTTATCTCCAAGCTGTTTGGCGATTTCTCGACGACGCTCTTCAGTTAATGGTGGGATTGGTAGACGAACTACGCGGCCATCATCCATCGGATTCAATCCCAGAGACTGGTTGTCCCTTATAGCTGTACTAATAGCCTGTAAATTGCTTGGGTCGAACGGCGTAACTTGAAGCAGTTGTGGCTCCGGTACTGAAATGGTTGCCGCCTGATTTAGCGGCATTTGTTGACCATAGGCCTCGATAGTAATGCCATCCAGCATTGCCGTATTTGCTCGGCCGGTGCGAATCTTTTTTAGTTCATCACTAAAGTGATTCAAAGAGCCTTTTAACTTAGTTTTGGTTTCTTCTACTAGGTTACGTGTATCCATGTATATAAGTGTACTACTGAACTTCGCCAAGAGCCATACGGTTAAAGCGGCGTACTACGATGTTCTCCCCTAGCCTGGCATTATGTTCCTTAACATAATCACCCACAGTCTGATCAGGATTCTTGATGAATGATTGGTCTAGTAAGCATTTTTCGCTAAAGTATTTCTTGATTTGTCCGTCAACTATTTTTTCAACCATAGCTTCTGGTTTGCCTTCAGCGACGGTCTTCTCTTTGAATTCAGCCCGAACCTGTTTTAAAACATCCTCGGGGACATCTTCAAAGCTTACGAATTCTGGGTTACTAGCTGCGATATGCATTGTTATGTCTTTGACTAGACTAGTAAATATTTCATTACGAGCTACAAATTCAGTCTCACAATTAACTTCTACTAATACACCAATACGCCCGTCGTGATTATATGTGCCGATTATGCCAGCCCTAGCTTCACGCTCGCCACGCTTTTCCGCCTTGGTTAGGCCTTTTTTACGCATCTCGCTAAGTGCTGAATCAAAATCGCCACCACTTGCCTCAAGTGCCTTCTTGGCATCGGTCATACCAACACCAGTAAGTTCCCTGAGTCGCTTGATTTCTTCAATTGTTACTGCCATTATTTGGTCTCCTTTTCAATCTTTGGAGCTTTTATCTTCGCCTTACCCGAATCAACTGCTTGTTTCATATAATCAGCCATTAACTGAATTGTCTTGATGGCATCATCGTTACTCGGAATGGGATAAGTAACTAGGCTAGGATCGGCATTAGTATCAACCAAAGCTACTATTGGAATACTTAATTTACGGGCCTCGGCTACAGCTGTGGCATCGTGAGTTATATCAAAGATTACTACTGCCCCGGGGCGAGCATTTAGCTGTTTTACGCCACCATACAATACATTAAGCTGATCAATCTCTTCTTGATAGCGTTGAACTTCTAACTTACTGTACTTATTAGCCAGTTCGCCCGATGACATACGATTCTCTAGATCTTGGAGGTGTTTTACTCGTCCACCGATTGTTGACCAATTGGTTAACATGCCGCCAAGCCACCTGTTGGTAACGTAAGGCATATTGGTATCTTCAGCCAATTTCTTAACAATGTCTCCCGCCTGACGCTTCGTGCCGACAAATAGTATCTGCTTGCTTGCCCCTGCCGTATCTTCTAAGAATGATAAGGCAATATTTAGACCTTCAACTGTTTTGGTTAAGTCTATTATATGACTACCGTTTCGTTTGCTATGTATATATGGAGCCATTTTCGGATGCCATCGTTCAGTTTTATGCCCAAAGTGAGCACCAGCCTCTAGTAGCTGCTTAATATCGACATTATTGGTTGTCGCCATATTAAATCCTTTCTCATTCAGTTGGGAGCTCTAAGACGCCTACACGGTCAAAACTTAGAGAGGATCAAACCCCAACTTGCTTAATTAATAATAATCGAATTATAACAGATTGATATGCTGGGCGCAATCCCCTAAGAAATTCAGCGTCCCATGATATCCCCCGCCGCGGCTAAGTTATTGGGATATATCTAGAATAGAATTATGACAACCACAAAATAGTATCAACCATAAGCGTATCTCATAAAAGCATAAGGTGTTATCATAAACATATGGCACAAGATACGGCCACCCTCAAGCCAACCCAGAATCTTTCACATAAAGATCGGCTTTCTCCTTTAGTACATATAGTTGCTATTTTCGTGACTGCCTCGTTCTTCACGGTAATTGTCGCTTGGCTGATTATTGACAATTACCCATCATCACTCGATTTACATTTCAATTTTTATGCACTACTGTCGGCCGCTGCGCTCGTTAGTAACTTGGCCGCCTTCACGTTAATCGTTCGCCTCAAGCTAAGAACTGACACAATCATATGGTTCTCTATATTTTTATTGAGTGTCGCGGCTTGGGCAGCACCCGCCATGATGCAAAATCTGAGTGCCACATCGGCCGGGGCAGCCTTTTGGGGCCCAATCACCACGATCGGTTCGGTATTCATGCCAGTTGCGCTTTATATGTTCGCCCTGGCATACACCAACCCCAAACACCTGACTAGCCCTTTTGTGTTTCCTTTCATGGCTGGCGTTTCGGCTCTGACCGTATACACGGATAGTCATACGGATTTGATGCATAACTACGCCGCCGGATCTATGTTGTCTTCGCCGTGGGGGTTTGTCGCTAAGACAGGTCCAGAATTCTTTATAATTTCACTCTGGCTTATTGTTCTGTGCGCGGGTTCTATTGTACTCTTAGCAAAATTCCGAGAGAAAACCGCCGATCCAATATTACGCAAACAGGCCAGATTATTCATTATTGCCATAGCATTACCGTTGTCGATCGGAACGATTACCGATGGGTTGATGCCGGCATTAGATATTAATCTTTTGCCGCCACTGGCTATCCCATTGCTGACTGTGACAGGTCTCATTATTTGTTATGGGATTCTTAAACAAGGATTCTTCAGCTTTACACCAGCTCTCATTGCCGAAGACGTTCTCAGTACTATAAACGAAGCGGTAATTGGTGTTACCCCAGACTTACATTTAAGTTATGCAAACCAAGGTACCGAACGGCTTCTTGGTAGATCTTCTGGCGAGTTAACCAATATTAGTCTGCGCGATATCCTGGCTGAACCATGGACAATAGAACAAATAAAACAAAAAATATTTCAACCCCTTGGGCACGAAGAATTATATACTATCGATTCAGTTAGGTTCATGACCGTAGACGGCGACCCCATTACTACTAAGGTATCAATTACAAAAGTATCTACTGGAAATCAGTCATATGGTCACTTATTAGTTTTAACAGATATTTCGGATCTTGCCCGCAACAAAGAACTCGTCGAAAAACAAGTCGTTGAGCGTACGAAACAATTACATGACGAACAAGCTAAGCTCCGGTCTTCTATCGAAGGTTTGAATCTTGGTTTCTTACTTATCAATGTTGGCGGTGTTATTGCCCTCAAGAACAAGGCAATAAATAATATTTTTGGCTTATCCGAAACAGCTGAAGTTACAACGAAACAGTTAGAAGAACTTTTATTTGATGTTAATTTTGAGAAAATCAGCCAACAGTTCTGGAAAGGCCAATCGGTCACACTTGATAAGGTAGTCATGGGGGCTAAAATCCTAAAAATCTTCATAGGACCGGTGATCGTGGATCAGGGGGATGATCAGAAACGAACAATTGGTACGGTAGTTACTGTCGAGGATATTACTGAGGCCACCGTCCAAGAACGTTCCAAGGACGAGTTCTTCTCGATCGCTTCCCACGAGCTACGAACTCCCCTAACCAGCATTAAGGGCAATGCCAGCCTAATACTGGATTTCTACAAGGAACCACTCAAAGACCCTCAGCTTAAAGAAATGGTGGATGACATTCATACCAGTTCAGTTCGTCTGATTGAAATTGTTAATGACTTTTTGGATGTCTCTAGACTAGAACAAGGCAAAATGAGCTTCAAATATGCTCCAATATCTGTAGAAAAAATAATTGAAAGTGTGGCTTATGAGATGAAGGCCGTGCTTGACGAGAAAAAACTATATTTGAAGGTTGATAAACTAACGACCAACTCCCTCCCTGAAGTTTGGGCTGACGAAGATCGACTAAAACAAATTATCTATAACCTCGTTGGTAATGCTTCAAAATTCACTGAAGAAGGAGGTATAACAATTAATTCTAGTATCAATGGAAAATTTGTTAGGGTAGCTGTGTCTGATACTGGCCGTGGCATGACCCCCGAGTCCCAGCTATTGCTATTCCATAAGTTTCAACAAGCCAGCAGCAGCTTGCTAACCCGTGATACTACAAAGGGCACCGGGCTCGGTCTCTACATATCTAAGATGATGACCGAGAACATGGGTGGCACAATTTCTTTAGATAGTTCAGAAGTCAACAAAGGCACTACATTTAGTTTCACTCTACCTATTGCCACTGAAGAACAAAAAACTACAACGCTACAGCCAAAAACCACAACAGACTCCAGCTCGGGGCTGACGATTAATAATGCGGTGCTATGAGTTAACCGTCTTTTGGTCGACTCTAACTATACCGTAGGCGGAACTTGGTTACGCGTATAGCCAAGGAGGACTTCCTTAACCATGTCAGCAATTTCTTTTGGTTCGTGTTCGCTCTTAATAATGTATTTTACAGCACCTTTAGAAAGTGCCGTCTCGGCGTCTTGTTGCCCTGATAAATTGGTCAGCATAATGACGGGGATAGATTTTGTCGCGGGGTCAAGCTTTAGTTTTTCTAGCATTTGCAAACCATTCATCTTCGGCATCATCACATCCAATAGAATAATGTCTGGGTTATAGGTTCTGACTTTCTCCAGCCCCTCTTCGCCATCGGCGGCAGTTTCGACCTCGTGTCCTTCAAAAGTAAAGATCTTCTGATATAAACGAGACATTAATGGATCGTCTTCGGTAATAAGAATCTTGGCCATAGTGTTACTTCTTTCTTCAGACTTATGATATTTCAATTACAGTATATGAGCAATCTGCCATAAACACAACCAGTTAGTCCAACCCGTACAAGAGCAACAGCCGATGCGTGATTACTCTAAAACCTACCCACCTAGGGCGTTATGCAAATTGCCATACTACCCTCTTCATTATCTTTATTGAAATTGCTTGGCCATGTGCTTGGCTAATAAGTAGGCCGGAATAATCATGATCAGCAGTAAGCAAGCGGCTGTTAGGAAAGTTAGCTCGACCGAATGGGCAATAGTTTTAAGCAACGCCTGTTGGGGCTGAGCGGTCAGTAACATACCAATGACATTATTATTCATATCCTTGAGCGGAGCATAGACAACCAAGTAGGAACGATTAAGAATATTCAGTGAGCCTTTGAAAGTTCCTCCCCGAACAAGCACCAATTGTTGAACGGCTTTAGAGGGCTCACTAACGCCTATCCAGCGTGATGTCCCGTCTGGTGCGATAAAAGTGGTAGCCGAGCGAACATCGCCAGCATAAATAGCACTATCAAGGTTAGTGGCATGCTTAATATTGTCGAGGAAGGAATTATCAATAGCCTGCTCGGTAATAACCACGCCAACAATATCGCCGTTGGCCCCCCGAATCGGAGTTGCAGCTTCCAGAATAACTGTCGGCGCTAAAATACCGGTCTCAGTTACTTTGCTCTGCGCAGAGTAGCCCAGAGCAGCTTCTCGAAACAGAGGGTTGGCGGAAATGGATTGCCCCCACTGATCGGGATTGGTTCCTTGCAGTAATAATTCGCCATCACTCGTGGTAATTTCAAAAGATGTTAGGCCCTTGGACACAAGATAGTTGCTAGTTATGCTAACTAGCTGATTGTGATCGCTGCCAACTACTGCTGAGGCAATTGCCGGGTTTTCGCTGAGTATTTCTCCGTCAGCTAGGGTCTCAGCGCTTTTACTAATAAATGCTTGGTTAAGTACCTGACTAGCGGTCGTTAGATTGGTCAACGAACTCTGCTGGATGCTGTTCATTAGTAGAAATGAAAAACTGATGGTCGCTACCGAAAAAATAATTGCCGTAGCGGCTGTGAAAATTATAAATAACTGTCCTTGCAAGCGCTTAACAAGATAAACCCAAACCCACTTTACTAGAACAATAGCCGAGATCAGCAGCGAAATTTGAGCGGCAATCCAAAAATAGCCAAAGGCGCTAACCCAGGGGTCAAGCGTTGGGTTGGTGGTATTTTGCCATGAATTTGCCGCTAGCGTGAAAAGCTCAAAACTAGTGAGCCATAAAAATGCTATGGCTACCGGTCGGAGGTGACGCTCCAGCCCAGCAGTTGCCCGCCGCCAATATAGACCAGCCACGCCCAGACTACCGAGCGGTAACAACGCCTGCCAAGCGAGTGCGCCCAGGCTAAAACCACCGGCCAATTTATTGGTCTGGTCGGGTTGGACCCTCTCATCGCCCATTATCTCCTCAATACCTTTGGTTTTGGGCTTGGCTTGCAAGGGGTCAAGCAATAGCCCAGTGATAATAGCAATATAACCCGCCAAGCGGAACAGCTCGGAAATAAAGCTCAGGTGGGCATTCCAGGCTAGCTGGCCAAAGCTAGATTGACTTATAACTGCCGCATACAGTAGAAAACCTATTGCCAGAAGCAAAAATCCAGACCATTTTAGCAATTCTTTGATTTCTCGCCTGGTCTGCCAAGCATCAAAGATTAACCAAAATACCGCAAAGGCTGCCAAGGCCATCAACAGACTCAGTACAAAATGAATGTTTTGGCCAAAAAATTGTCTTAGTAACATTACTGTCCCACCAATGCTGTTTGTAGTTCGCCACTTGATAATACACCAACCGTAACCTTTTTAATATTCCCTGATTGATCTAGGAAGTAATAAGTCGGCAGATAACCGATTTCCAGTGGTTGGACTAGCGTACCGTCAGGATCGGCGAGAGCCGTAAGATTATACCCATTAGCGCCAAGATATTCACTAACCGAGGCCAGTGAATCCTGGATAAAGACTGGTACAACATTAATATTTGTATTCTTTTGTAGGTTAGCCAACACACCAAGTTGCTCGACAGTTGTTGGCGACCAGATCCCAAGCGCAGCCACGATCGTTGGCTTGCCATATAGATTGAGTTCGGTCACGGCATTACCATCAGTTGATTGCAGTGAGAAACCTGGGAAAGCCCGCCCAACCAAGGGATTAGCGATACTTTCAGTCGATGATAGCCTTGGAATAATACTTAGTGAGCTAACTGAGAAGCTAGGAAGTGATAAATGAACCAGGCCAAGATTAAGTGCGAACGAAGGGCGTAATGCTAAAGAAGTACTTAATGGCAGTGACTGGTCGAGCGTAAAGATACGGCTAATTAGTGGCCGATAGCCAGCGGCCGTAACCTTTAGATAATAGGTTCCCGGCGGGATCAGTAAATGTAAATTACCATCCGGGGTAGTTTGAGGGTTCTGCTCACTATAAGCTGACCCATCCCAGACCACCCAAGAACCGCTATCAACGTCCTTATAATATAGAGTGGCGCTGGCGTTTTTTATGGCAGTCTTGGTTGTCGCAGAAACAACCCGGGCTGGGGCTAAAGCATCAATCGTCTGCAAATACTGGGTCGTCTGCTGACCAGCTCCGTTAATGCTACGAATTGTCAGCTCATAAGTACCAGCCTTGGCAAAACTTAGAACCCCTGACCACAGGCCGGAACTCGGGTTCTGAGTCAACTCAAAATTACTATTGTTGGTATCGTTGCCGAGTCGCTGGCTTAAGATATCAACCGTTGTTGGGCCACCAATGCTATGAACCGTTATTTTTTGATCAACTCCAACTAGGGCCTCGATAAGTCCGTTCGAGTTTGGTTGTAGTACCTGAGGGCCGACCGTGATGATGCTACCACCGATTTGGGGTGGTACCCGGCTAATTACTAATCTTATAGTGGCAGTCGTTGCTGAGTTACCGCTCGTGTCAAAGGCTCTAGCTTCGATGTAATAGGTGCCATCAGCCAGATTAACTGGCGTAAAACTAAAATTCACCGATTTAGTCCCCAGATTTGGCGCACTGTTAACAGGTAGCCAGTTAACGCCGTCGTCTGTCGAATATTCAATTTTAACAACCCCGTCATTATCTGCTGCAGTTCCCTGGATGGTCGGTATAGTTTTCGTGACTTTGGGTACTATGGCAGTATCCAAGCTAATTCCCGGTGGAGTTTTATCAGCTGATTTGATAGTAGTTTCAGTGATGGTTGGTTGACTTGGGAGTGTTGGGGGATTGATGGCGGTTAGGAAGGTGTTGTCGTCAGAAACATCATCGCCGCCACTTGGGGTGGTGCTCTCTACCTGATAGTGATAACCAGTATTAGACGTTAGGTTAGTTAGAGTAACCGAGTGGTTAGTTACTAGAGTGTTATCAAGCGTAGAGTAACTGCCATAAGTACCATCAAGACCATAATCAACCTGGGAAGTCGCCGGTAAGTTAGTCGTCCAGCTAATTAAGACTGAACTAGCAGTAAGGTCGCTCGGCGTAACATTAGAAATATAGGGAGTGTTGTCGACCATGTCCGTTGGGGTATTGTTCTGGCAGATGCTCTCACCCGGGCCAGCTGGGCTGCTATCGCCATAAGCATAGATACCCCAATCAATCTCACCGGATACAAAAGGGCCAGTTTGAGCTTCAACATTAAGCGTTAGAGTGGCACCGGGTACCAGGGCGCCATCAGTAAATTCTGCGCCACTGCCATCGACATATGAGTTCCATCCATCGGCCGAAGTCGAAACAATATTAAAAGTACCGGTTGGAGTTGTAATGGTTATCCAGTCAATGGTCGTACTTGGGTCAGTGTTGGTAAAACTAAACTGAAAATTGACGTCACTATTAGCTCCAACCATCTCCGGTAAAGAAGAAGCTGTACATAACTCGGGATTAGCTCTAATGCCCGGCGCCAAAAAAATCACACCGACCAGAATTAAAACCGCTACTAGTACCACGCCTATAGAGCGATTAAGCATAAGCTTAGTTTAACACTTCTAGTCTATATATAGTATCTAGTCGATAGTAATAGAAGCCAGGTAGAGAATCATATTACAGTTTTTGCCTAACACTTCATGCAGAACCATGGCATTAAGGCTGGGTATTATTGAGGCTATAGAACAGTAACTTCCAGTTTGACTCACTTATTTGGCTAGACGAAGACACAAAAAGTAGAGTGCCTTTGGCATTCATGACAGCCGTTTGTTCATGGGTTTCGCTTGGCAGCGTTAAATCTACTCGACCATCAACCCCGCTAAACGTATCATAACCGTTGAGCTTCTGAATGAAAGCCGGATAAAAGTTTGGATCGGCACTGAAGGAATCTGGTGAGCCTTGTTCAGCGAAGGTAATAGTCGATTTTTCGAAGTTAACAATGAAAGATACTTGGCCTAGAGATCTATCGTATTTAAAGCTAGCCTGCTTAATTATTATTTGTTTGCTTGGTTTGGGGTAGAATATTGGGAACTGTGCACTACTTGTTATATTTTTTGGTATTACACTCGGTTTTCGAACTACGATAAATATATAAGTGGATATACCGACACAAACAACAATAAGTAGCGTACCAATAAGGCGAGTATTTCTTTTGTGCTTTTCTATTAAAAGACGGCGCTTGGCAAGTTCGTTTTTTATTCTATCTTTAGTCTGATCAGGATTTAGTGTCGTCTTTGTCGATACAGATACCTTGGGTGCACTGTCCATTGCTTATTGGATATTAAGATTGGTAAATAGTGAGTAATTGCAATCAGCGGCGCCAAAGGTTTGAACAGTACATCCAGTTGCATATGTATTCAGTGCAACTCCAAGCATATCGTAACCAAATAGACCGGTTGTGGCAGTAGCAGCAGTCACACCACCCGTAGTTGTCGGTACTATAAAGTCATTAATCGCTGTTTCACTACTTGCATAAACCCACTGCGGTCCAGCTGTAGCAATTATAAGGTTGGGCGATCCGGTTACCCCATTTGTGCCATTTGAAGCAACAACAACACCTTGGACTATTCCTGTAGCTGAAGTTGCCCAGACTACTAAGCCTGCTGTTCCACTCGGAGTTACGGCTGCCCCTAGATAACCATCTATCGCAGTAGCCATGGTAGCATAGGTCTTTGTAGTAGTAGTAAATGTCCTAAGGTCATATATCTTGGATAGTGTTCCAGCTACCGCAGTAGTTACAATTGTAGCCAAACAAAGGTTTGGTTGCCCATAAGACGTTCCGTTCGTAGTCGTTAAATTATTAAACGTTTCACTACCGGCAGTTGTAGATGAACTGCCAAGCAAAGCGGGCACACCAGAAGAATTAAGACAGATGTCTTGATAACTACTGGCGGCTACTCCTGCAATAGATATAAGTGTTGCTGGAACGCTAACCTCGCGACCACCAGAGTATGCAAGACAGGAATTAACATACACTTTACTTGCTCCTGATGTTGCAATATCAAAGTTAACCTTACACGGACCCCCAGTATTACTGCCAACCACAGCTGTCGCTGATGCACCAACTAGATCACCGGGGTTGTTCCCTGAGTTTGGTACAACGCCAAATAATAGTAATCCCAAGTCTTGGGTTGAAACAAGGTCTTGCCAAGAACCGTTGATACATCCCCTTACATTATTTGATACTGTATTGTAATAGAGTGCTCCCTGATTAGTGGAGGTAGTACATGTACTAGTGTCAGCGATGGCATCGTATGAGTTAAGTTGGAATAAATCTTGAGATCCATTATAGATACTATTTGAACCAACTAGAACACTAGGATTGGCTGTATTAACGCTAAGCACACTTATCCCACCAGAGGATAAAATATTTAACGCCTGCGCTGAAGTTGTTTGTAGGGAAACCGTTCCGGCTGTAGCCGTTGTCGGTGCCGCAGTTGTAGCCGTTTGCCCTGTATCATAGAAACCAAGCGTACCTGTAGCAGTCCCAAATCCAGTAATAGCTTCAGCAGTTCCACTGGGCAGTATGTTTAGCGTTACTGTAGTTCCATTATTCGAGAGAACTGGCCAGGTACCAACGAGACTAACTGTGGCAGGACTTGTCGTAAATCCAGCTGATAAAGTTACCGCCTGACCGACTACCCATGGTGTGGTTGCAGAGAAGTTCAAGGTCAACACTCCTGTAGCGGCTAAACTCCCAGATATTGGAGTTACAGCCGTACCGGTTGAACCACTGTAGACAGTACCAATTTTGGTATTACCTGTTAGTGTTGCACTGGTTAAAGCTGGATAAGTTATCGTAGTACCAGCGGTATAGTTAACTGATGTTCCAGTGGTAACTGTCGCCCATGTTGCAGCAGTACCAATCCCAGATGAAAGGGAATCTGGCCAGATGTTGCCATTGATTCCCGTAACTGAGCCTGAATAGGTAAACGTAAGCACATCTGCAGAACTTGTTCCTGTGACAGGAGCAGTCCAGATATCCTGAGTTTTGCCCAGAGTCGGATCGACAGAGCGATATTGAAGAGTCCAAGTTCCGCTCTGAGTACCGGTAATACCGGTTATGTTTATACCTGTTGAGTTATAGTGATACATCATTACTGCCAAGTCACCTACGGTAGCGTAAGCATGAGGCATTGTAACGGTTGCACAAAGATTCGGCGTACATTCAGTATCTCCGTTAGCTGCAACAGGAAAACCTGTAGGGTGAGTAATAGTTGACGACCCAGAGGATATGATAATACCTGCTGTCGTGTAAGTTGCTGAGGTTTCTGTTGAAGTTGGCGTATATGCCGTATTGGCAGACAGTGCAAGGTTGTAGACGTATTCATTTCCAGAGTTTGATGATGAATCAACATATGTAAATCCTGAAGTAGATCCACCGGAAGCTGTTCCAGTAGTCGCAACGTGACCCAAGTAAGCTTGTGCCGAAGCATAACCCCTATAAACATTGTAGGCACTTGCGCCATTTATTGCTGTCCAAGCAGATTTATTATACTCAGTCGTAGTATTTAGAGTGGCATTGGATAAAGGTGCTATTGTCGACGGAGATACTGATGATGTTCCACTTGAGTTCATGCCTGCAACAGAATAGTAATCTGAAGTTGCACAAGTACCAGAACAGGTAACTGTCTCTGTTGGGGCAGTAGGAGTATTCAACCCGTCGGTTATTGAAAAGCCACCTGCTCCTATGTTACCAATAATCTGCGCAGAACTACCAACCGCTATTGAACCGGTAATGCCTTCACTACCGTTTACTTGAGCGTTGGTGTCAACCGTTAGAGTTCCTACCTCTGCCCCACCGGCTTGGAGTTGTTGGATGTAGCTACCGCCTAGGTCGAAGACTTGGAGGGTGTTGGAGCCACCATTGGCAACGTAAGCATATCTGCCTTGAATAAAGAAGGAGTGTGGAGCATTACCGGTAGCGACACTACCTATGAGTATCGGGTTAGAAGGGTTGGAGACGTCGAAAGTTTGTACAGAGCCAGGGCTACCCTGGCCGTTCACGTAGGCGTATCTTCCTTGGACAAAGACACTGCCTGGAGTAGTAGCAGTAGCAACGGTACTAACGCTTATGGGGTTAGCGGGGTTGGAGACGTCAAAGATCTGGAGAGTATTAGTGTTATTATCAGTTATGTAGGCGTAGCGGCCAGAGACGTAGATGCCCAGTGGCTGAGAGGAAGCTCCAGTCGAGACACTGCCGACACTAACCGGGGAGGCAGGATTGGATACATTGAATATTTGGAGAGCATTAGAGCCATTGTCGGTTACGTAGGCGTAGTTGCCTTGGACGTAGACGT
>Ga0182014_10000231_pt1 | contig 70514 bp, 59 predicted proteins | sample 612S2DmetaG_FD_120489 | JGI IMG/M metagenome (GOLD analysis project Ga0182014, IMG submission 120489) | Permafrost microbial communities from Stordalen Mire, Sweden - 612S2D metaG | ecosystem: Environmental > Terrestrial > Soil > Wetlands > Permafrost | place: Sweden: Stordalen | collected...
GCCGATGCAGTGGCGAGTCTGGACGCGGATGTGCGCAAAACCGTCGCAGCCGGGGCTCGAGTTCTTACCGGAGGGAAACCCTTGGATCGTCCGGGCAACTTCTACGCGCCCACCGTTCTGACCAACATTCCCAAAGAATCGCCCGCATATCGCGAGGAATTGTTTGGTCCCGTGGCTTCGATTTTCCGCGCTAAGAATCTGGACGAAGCCATTGGCATCGCCAACGACAGCCGCTTCGGTTTGGGAGCGAGTGCGTGGACGAATGACAAGAACGAGCGCGAGCGCCTGATCGACGAGATCGAAGCGGGCATGGTATTCATCAACCGCATGGTGGCATCCGATACGCGGTTGCCGTTTGGCGGGGTGAAGTATTCGGGCCACGGGAGAGAATTGGGGCCGTATGGGATTCGGGAATTTGCCAACATCAAGACGGTTTGGATTCAAGAGTCTCGCGGCTGAGGCCTTGCCGCGAGAACAGCACGGGCGTCGACGGCCGCGCCTGCATAGGCGAACGGTAACCAGTTGCACGGAACCAACGTAACCTTGGCTTTTGGTTCTCGGGCGAGGGATTCTGGGAGAGCGTGCTATACTGACGTTACGCTTAATACCGCGGTTGTATGGTGTGATGCCTCTGTGATGTGTTCGATCTGAGAACTCCCGCCGTCAGTTTTTCCTCCGTACGTCTTCAGCGTAAATCAACCTAAGACTGGCTATGCCGGTTGCTGTGCCCGCCTTGTGCGTGCCGGGATCGCTTATGCCAGAGAAAGCAAAATGCAGAATTTTTCAGAACTCCCGATTTCCCTTTACGTCCAAGACCGTTTGTCGTCCGCTGGTTTTTCCATACCAACTCCGGTTCAAAGCGCTGCCATTCCGCAGGCGCTTGCAGGCAAGGATGTGCTGGCAACGGCGCAGACCGGCACAGGTAAAACGCTTGCTTTCCTGATTCCGATCATCGAGCAACTGCTCAAGCAAAGTACGACAGGGATTGCCGCACTTGTGCTGGTTCCGACGCGCGAACTGGCGATGCAAGTCGCAGACCAATACGATGCTTTGCGTGGCAAGCAACTCTTGCCCGCGGCTCTGGTGGTTGGTGGCTTGTCCGAAGGACAGCAACTCCGCGCCATTCGCAATGGAGCGAATGTGGTAGTCGCGACCCCGGGCCGATTAGAAGACTTCCTCGATCGCAGGCTGGTCAATTTCCGCAGCTTGCGCGTGCTCGTCCTCGACGAAGCGGATCGCATGCTGGACATGGGATTTCTTCCCGCGATCCGCAGAATTGCAGCGGTCCTGCCAAAAGATCGTCAGACGATGTGTTTCTCCGCGACCCTCGAAGCTTCTGTTGTCCATCTGGTGAACGACTACATGAGAAACCCGGTGCGGGTTGCGCTTGGGTCTACGCTGAAACCATCGGAAAATGTGCGGGTGCAGGCGTTCGAAGTCGATGCCGATCGCAAACAGGAAGTGCTGCATCGGTTATTGGCGAAAGAGACCGGACGCTGTTTGGTCTTCGCGCGCACCAAGCGAGGAACGGAGCGGTTGGCGAAGAATCTGAATCGCGAAGGGTTCACGGCGGCCATGATCCACGGCGACCGCTCGCAATCGCAGCGAACCGCGGCGCTCACCGGCTTTCAGCAGGGACGCTACCGCATTCTGGTCGCAACCGATCTGGCCTCGCGCGGCATTCACGTGCAAGACATCGCCCACGTCATCAACTACGACTTGCCCGAGGTGGCGGAAAACTTTATCCATCGGGTTGGGCGCACCGGCCGCGCCGGTGAACGCGGGGTTGCTTCGACCCTCTTTGGCAGGGATCAGCGTTCCGATCTTTCCCAACTGGAGCGCACTCTTGGAATTCGCATGGAGAGAATGAGTTCCCCGGGCGACCGCTGGGAAAAAGATCTGTCTCAGAATCCGGGCACGACGCGAGGCGGCGGTGATCGTACTCCATCCGATCGAGAAGCTGCTCCGAGGTCAAGGATGGCGCGGCTTCCCGGAGAATTCCTGCAAGTGCAAATGCAAAATTAGTCTGGATGCGGCGCGTGTCGCGTGCCACTCGATAGCTGGGACAAGTCCGATACTTACGAATACCGGAGACGTTGGGCCGTGCCGGGGCAACAAGAATCAGCGCGACGCCACCATTTGCAGCGCGAGTTTGGATTTCGAATATCTGCGAGCAGCCGCTCTCCGCAGCCACTTCCGGGATTCGGCTCGATTGGCGGACACTCCGTCGCCATCGCGATAGCGAAGCCCCAGGTTGTATTGTGCTGCGGCATTGCCCGCTTCGGCTGACCTCAAAACCCAGCGAGTTGCTTGCGTGCAGTTCCGGGGAACATAGCGTCCGGTTTCGTAGGCCATCCCCAAAGTAAAAGCCGCGGAGGCGTCTCCGTACTTAGCCCGGCGACGCAAACCCCGAATCTCATACCGGCTCAATTCCCGGAGGACGGACAAGGTAGACGGGTCCGTCACCTGCCTGTGGCTCGCTCCAACCGCGAGAATCGCCGTGGGTGGCTCGGGCTTCCTGTTTGCCGTGTTCTTGTTCTGCGCGGAGGCAATCGTAGTTGTGGTGGTCAGGTTTGTCGAGTGGTCGTTGACGACCACCCCCGCGACCGAACTTGCGATCGAGATCGCCTGCGCCTTATGCAACGACGCGTGACGCCAGGCTTCAAGAAGAAGCGACGCGGCGGCCAAAGTCAGTAGCAGCATTGGAGCCGCAATGGCTACAGTGCGGAGTCCGCGCAGGGTAAGGTCGACGCGGAAAGCGGGTCGATGACTGCCGAAAGTTTTCAAGATGCGGCGGAAAGCGGATCGAAGATAAGCGGTTGGAGGATTGAAGGCTGGTCGGGGCTGCTCCTTCACATCCGCAGCCTCATCAGCAGTGGCCTGGTTCTCCAAAACAGGGACCGGCTTGCTGGCGCTCGCCGAAGCTACAGTCGCTGGCAAACCTGAGTTCTCGGCAGCTATGGGATCTGGAGGCTTGATAAATGCGGTAACGACTTGGTCGCGGCTGACTTCTTGGCTGTGCAATTGATCGTGCAGACATTGGAGCACAGCGGCTGCTTCCAACAATTTCTCGAAGGAAGCATGATCGAGGGCAAGTCCCTCGCTCATCCCAGAACTCGTTTCCGCAACCATGGGCGGAGGGATCTCCCCCCCAGAAATCACGGCAGGCGCGAAGTTCTTAGATCCAACCATCTATCGACAGATAATACATCCGTTTTGCCATTCTCGAATCGCGAAATTGGCTGGCCGCGGCTGCCGTAGGGAACGTTGCGGGTCCCCTCGCCTTGGTTCCGTGGCGCGCGCGCCGGTCAACAAGGTTCAACACAACTCGATAGGAAAAATACTTGACTGCGGTATTCTTCTACCATGCATTCTTCTACTCCACCTTTTGGAGATCAGGCGCTGATTCAAATCGTGAACGCGGCGTTAACCGACGTCACGCGCAGAAGCGGCCAATGGCTCGCGTGTCGCCCCGGATGCACGCAATGCTGTATTGGAGTCTTTCCCATCAATCAACTCGATGCCGTCCGGCTTCGGCAAGGACTTACAAGCCTGGAAGAGTGGGCCCCCCAGCGCGCGGCTGACGTTCGCAAACGCGCTCGGGAAGCGGTTTCCCGGCTGTCGCGCGACTTTCCCGGTGATCCAGCCAGCGGGTTGCTGGATGAAGGCGAAGAGGCGGAAGAACATTTTGCGGAGTTCGCGAACCATGAGCCTTGCCCGGCGCTCGATCCGGAAACTGGACTTTGTGAGCTCTACGAAGCGCGCCCGATGACTTGTCGAGTCTTTGGGCCGCCGCTGCGCGCACAAGATGGTCTTGGCGTTTGCGAGCTTTGTTTTCAGGGCGCCACCGACGAAGAAATTGCCGCATGTGAATTGAATCCTGACCCGGAGGATTTGGAATCCACCCTGGTCGAGGAAGTCGAAAAATCCACGGCTGCGCGTGGTCAGACGATTGTGGCATTCTGTTTAGCATCTTGATTCCCTGTTAAACAATTTAGTGGGTGATCGATTCAGTAACGCGGCAATTTGATCGAATGCATGCCCATCAATTCGATGACCCTTCAACCTAATGACCCAGCAATTTGACGCATTGGTCCTCGGCGGTGGGGCCGCAGGGTTGATGTGCGCGTTGGAAGCGGGCAAGCGCGGACGTCGAGTGGCGGTGCTCGAGCGGGCAGAATGCGCGGGCAAGAAAATCCTTATCTCCGGTGGCGGCCGCTGCAATTTCACGAACCTTCACTGCCGTCCGGAAAACTTCATCTCGGCAAATCCTCACTTTGCGAAATCTGCGCTGGCCCGTTACACTCCGTCGGATTTTATTGCGATGATGGAGAAGCATCGCATTCCTTATCACGAAAAAACGCTCGGCCAACTTTTCTGCGATCGCTCCGCTCGCGACATCTTGGAAATGCTCGAAGCAGAATGCCGCAGTGCCGGGGTTCGGGTTTTTGTGAAGACTTCAATTCATGAGGTGTTGCGGACGACAGAGTTTGTGGTGCGCGCCGGAGAAATGGAATTTCGTGCGCCGGTGCTGGTGGTCGCGACCGGAGGGCTGTCGATTCCGAAGATGGGAGCCACCGGGCTTGGCTACGATCTGGCGCGGCAATTCGGGTTGGCGATTCGAGACCTTCGCCCTGCCCTGGTGCCGTTTGTGCTGGGTCCCGAAGATCGCGGCCGTTTCTGCGATCTGGCTGGCGTCTCCGCTGACGTGGCCGTGTCCTGTAGCGATCAGCAATTCCACGAAAAGATGCTGATCACGCATCGAGGTCTGAGCGGACCGGCGATTCTGCAAATTTCGTCCTATTGGAAACCGGGACAAGCCGTCGCTATCGACTTAGCACCGGGCAGCGATGTGACTGCGACGCTTCGCGAGTCCAAGACTCCACGAAACATCACCGCGATGAGATCGGCCTTGCATAATTTCTTGCCGAATCGCTTCGCCAACCGCTGGCTGGATCTGCACGCACCTGCCGCATGGACAAACACCGCACTCGCAGACCTGGAGCGCGCTCTGCATAACTGGACGCTAATCCCCGCTGGCAGCGAGGGCTTTGCCAAGGCGGAAGTCACCGCGGGCGGCGTCGACACCAACGAATTATCGGCGAAGACGATGGAAAGCCGAAAAGTGTCCGGCTTGTTTTTCATCGGAGAAGTGGTTGATGTGACCGGCCAACTGGGCGGATTCAATTTCCAATGGGCATGGGCGTCGGGCGCCTGTGCTGGACGCGCACTATAAATGTAGGTGCGGGCGCCCGTGCGTTGCAAATAGCCTTACGCCAGAACCGCCTGGTACTCCTCGTACGCGCCCTTGAAGTCGGTAAGCTTGTGGTCCGCTTCGAAGTGCCAAATCCTGGTGGCGACTTCATCGATCAGGTCGTGATCATGCGTCACTAAGAGCACCGTTCCGTGGTAACGCTGCAGCGCAATGTTAAGAGCGTTGATCGATTCCAGATCGAGGTGGTTCGTCGGTTCGTCGAACACAAGGACGTTCGGCTTCTGCAGCATGAGCTTGCAAAACAGGAGCCGCGCCGCTTCGCCGCCGGACAAAACATCGGTGCGCTTCAGAGCGTCCTCGCGCGGGAACAGCATTTGCCCCAGCAACCCGCGAATCTCTTCGTGCGCGGCGGCGGGATCCCATTGATGCAGCCATTCAAACGCCGTCATGTCTCCCTGAATCAAAGCCCTGTGGTCCTGAGCGAAATATCCGACTGCGGCTTCGTGTCCCCAAATCACTTTTCCGCTGGTGAGGAATGGTCCGCTGTAGCCGCTGGTCTTGCGCAGCTCGGCGTCGGGAACCGTGGGAGAATTTGCCAGCAGCGCATTGAGCAAGGTCGTTTTACCCGCGCCGTTCCGGCCCATCAATGCGATTTTTTCTCCGCGGGTTACGCTGGCGGTAAAGCCTCGAATAACCTCAGTATCGCCATAAGATTTGGTAATGCCTTCCAGTTCGAGAATATGTTTTCCGGATGGCCGCTTCTGTTCGAACTTTAAGAATGGACGCTGGATGTTCGACTTGGCGAGTTCCGTAACCTGCAAGCGCTCGACTTCTTTGCGCCGCGACTGCACTTGACTGGAGCGGGTTCCCGCGGAAAATCTCGCAATGAATTCGTTGAGCTGCGCAATCTTCTTTTCTCGCTGCGCATTTTGCCCCTCGATTTGCGAGCGGATCTGCGTCTTCGCTACAACCATGTCGTCGTAGGTGCCGGTATACGTGATGATGGTTTGGTAATCGATGTCGGCAATGTGCGTGCAGATGCTGTTGAGAAAATGGCGATCGTGCGAGATCGCGATCAGCACGCCGTCATAATTATTCAGGAATCCTTGCAGCCAGTGGATCGAGTCAAGATCAAGGTGGTTGGTGGGTTCATCGAGCAGCAACGCGAGCGGATGTCCGAACAGGGCTTGCGCGAGCAGCACGCGAACTTTTTGTCCGCCTTGCAGCTCGCCCATTTTTCGCTCGTGCAATTCGTCGGGAATATCGAGCCCTTGCAGCAGGATTGCCGCGTCGGTCTCGGCCGTGTAGCCGTCTTCTTCGCCGACGATACCTTCCAGTTCGCCGAGCTTCATTCCGTCTTCATCCGTGAGTTCCGGCTTGGCATGAATGCGGTCACGCTCTTCCATCGCCGCCCACAAGCGTTTGTTGCCCATCATCACGGTATCGATGACCCGATAGGCGTCAAAGGCGAACTGGTCCTGGCTCAGCACGCCGAACTTTCTCGGGCGGACGACAGTTCCCTTCTGAGGGTCGAGCTCGCCGGTCAGGAGCCGCATAAACGTCGTCTTGCCCGCGCCGTTTGGCCCAGTCAGGCCATAGCGTTTGCCCGGCGTGAACGCCGTGGATACTTCTTCGAACAGAACTTTGGCGCCGTAGCGCATGGAAACGTTGCTTACTGAAATCATGATTTCTCAAGAGAACTGCGGAAAATTTGCCCCAAAGGCGGGAACGCAGCTACTGTAATTAGGATACCACGACCCACGAGTTTGGTTCGTCAGTCCCCTTATTGTAATCGTAATCGAAAGTCACTCTCAATCCATTGTCATTCCGAGCGAAGCGAGGAATCTGCAGTTGCTTGGACCGCGAGAACGTAGATTCCTCGCGCCAGAAAGCGGCGCTCGGAATGACAAGGATCGATGAATGATGTGACAATAAAACGCGATTCGATAGTCAACGAGGAATTCATGAACGACGTTCGCCCCGCTCATCTCGATCTTCAGGCAACCGCCAGGCAAGTCATGGTGGCGCACGGCTTCGAGCCAGATTTCCCTCCCCAGGTTCCGCAACAGCTCGCGGACTTGAAGGCACATCCGCCGCAAGTCACGCCCGGTGCCGATATCCGCGATCTTCGGAGCTTGCTCTGGTCTTCGATCGATAACGATACCTCCCGGGACCTCGATCAGATCGAAGTGGCCGAGCGTCTGCCCAACGGAACCATCAAGGTGCTGATCGGAATCGCCGATGTCGATGCCTTCGTGGCGAAACATTCTCCGATCGACGAATACGCCGCAACCGAAACCACTTCTGTTTACACCGGCGTCCGGATTTTTCCTATGCTGCCCGAGGAGCTTTCCACCGGAGCAACGTCGCTGCTGGAGAGCGCAGACAAACTGAGTGTCGTGACCGAATACACCGTGGACGCCACCGGCTCCGTCAGTTCGAGCAATGTCTATCGGGCAATCGTTCGCAACAAGGCGCAGCTTGCTTACAATGCTGTCGGAGGATGGCTTGAGGGTACAGGCCCGGCTCCGGCGAAAGTGGCCGCGTCGACTGAATTGCAAGCCCAACTCAAGCTGCAAGACGAGGCCGCGCAAGCCCTCAGGAAACAGCGCTACCAGAACGGCGCGCTCAATCTCGACACCGACGAAGTACAGCCAGTCGTACTCAATCAACAAGTCGTGGATGTCATAAAACAGCAGAGAAATCGCGCTACTGAGTTGATTGAAGACTTCATGATCGCGGCCAATGGAGTTGTGGCGCGCATGCTGGAGAAAGTGTCGTCTCTGCGCCGCATCGTAAAAACTCCCGAGCGCTGGGACCGGATTGTTCAACTGGCCGCTGCCCACGGCGGGAAGCTTCCTGCCAATCCCGATTCCAAAGCTCTGAATGATTTCCTGCTTCAGCGAAAGGCAGCTGATCCGGATCACTTTGCCGACGTCTCGCTGACAGTCATCAAGCTGATCGGCCCGGGCGAATACGTTCTGGAACGTCCCGGAGAGCCGGTACAAGGACACTTTGGCCTCGCGGTCCAGGACTACACGCACTCGACTGCCCCCAACCGGCGGTTTGCCGATGTCGTCACGCAGAGGCTGCTTAAGGCCGTACTCGCTGGCCAATCTGCGCCTTATTCCGATGACGAGTTAACGGCCATCGCCTCGAACTGCACCGTGAAAGAAGATGCGGCGCGCAAGGTTGAGCGCGAGATGTCAAAGCGGCTGGCGGCGGTTGCGGTGAGCAACAGGATTGGTCAGGTATTCGATGCGCTCGTCACCGGCGTTACTCCGAAAGGAACTTTTGTTCGCGTGCTGCAACCGCACGTTGAGGGATTACTGGCCCAGGGACAGCAAGGAGTGGATGTAGGAGACAAGTTGCGCGTGAAGTTGATCCGCACCGACGTTCAGCGTGGATACATCGACTTCGCACGCGCGTAGGCAGCGTCTTATTGAGTTGCCCTTGTGGCGCGCCCTCGATTCGTTCGATTCTGACATTCTTCCTTCGTGTACCTTCGTGTCCTTTGTGGTTGATGAAGTTCAAATGCTCGAACCACAAAGGACACGAAGGTACACAAAGGAACGCCGAATCTCCGCTCGGATCACACTTAGTCTGACTTTCCTTTAGCTGAAGACGAAGCTCATCCTTTTTTCTGTTCTAGCTCGGCCCAGCGCGAGTAAAGGTCGTCCGCGATTTTCTGAGCTTCATCCATCTCGGCGTGCGCGCGTACCAGGCGCGGCCCATCGCTCGCAATCGCTGGATCTTCGAGTTGGGCGCGCTTTTCCTGCAGCACGTGCTCGGCCTCGGCGACGCGCTGCTCGATGGTTGCGTATTCACGCGCTTCCAGGTACGAGAGCTTCTTCTTCGCTGCTAACGATGGCTCCGCTGTAATCGTCGTGCGCCGCGATGCGTTGCCGCTTGACCGGGCAGCCTTCGCCGGCTGCTTCCGTTCCGCTTGCCAAGATTCCCATTGCGAGTAATCCGCAAAACTCTCTGCGCTTCCCTGTCCATCAAGGCCCAGGACGATGGTTGAAACCCGATCGAGCATGTAGCGGTCGTGCGTGACCAGCACCAGCGCTCCCCGATATTCGAGCAGGCTCTCTTCCAGGATATCGAGGGTGGGAATATCGAGATCATTGGTGGGCTCATCGAGCAAAAGCACATCGGCAGGCTGAAGCATGAGTTGCGCAATCAGTACGCGCGCCCGTTCGCCTCCAGAGAGCCGTCCGATGGGTTGATTCAGTTGCTCGCCGGTGAACAGGAATCTCGCCGCCCACGATGCGACGTGAATTACGCGATCCTGATAGATGACCGAATCGCTGCCGGGAGCCAGCGCGCGGCGCAGCGTTACATCCGGATTGAGTTGCCGAGTCTGATCGAAGTACACGATTCGCAGCCAGTCGGCTCGGCGAATTTCTCCAGCGGTTGGTGTTAATTCCCCGCGCAGCAAACGAAGCAGCGTGGTTTTGCCGCTGCCATTCGGGCCAACTAACCCCACCCGCATTCCCGCTGTGATCACGAAGTTAAGCCCATCGAAAAGTGTGCGGCCTCCGATGTCATAACCAACTTCTTCCAGCTCGATCAGCCGCTTGGTTTTTCGGTCGGTGGGTGAGAAGTCGATGTTCGCGGTTGCGGTGCGGGTTCTAAGGTTCAGATCCGCGAGTTCATTCATCAAGTCGCCAGCCTTGTCGATTCGGGCTTTGGATTTTCGGGTCCGGGCTTTGGCCCCACGACGCAGCCACGCAATTTCATTGTGGACGAGATTCTCCAGCGCTTCCTGCCGCTTCGACTGCGAGTGCAGAAATTCTTCCTTCTTTTCGAGGAACGTGCTGTAATTCCCGCGCACGCGGAGCAGCCCATCCGGATAGGTGCGATTGAGTTCAGCCATCTCGGTGGCAACATTTTCAAGAAAATACCGGTCGTGACTCACCACCACGCAGGCGAAGGCTGCATCTTGAAGAAGCGCTTCCAGCCACTCGATTCCGGCCAAATCCAGATGATTGGTGGGTTCATCCAGCAGAAGAATATCCGGCCCCTGAACCAGCGCCTCGACGATTGCGAGACGCTTTTGCCAGCCACCCGATAATGCAGTTGCCGGGGTTTCGAGTTCGTCGAAGCCGGCGCGGCCAAGCGTTTCAGCGAAGCGGGTTCCGCGCTCGGTCGCGGACACCGCGGCACGGTCCAGCGCTTTCTCGACTACCGAGCGAACCGTGTCTTCGGATTTGAATTTCGAGTCCTGCAACACGCAGGTGAGGCGGACACGCTTGCGTACCGCAATTTCACCGCTATCCAGATCTTCGTCGCCCGCCAGGATTCGCAGCAGCGTGGATTTCCCCGAACCATTGGGGCCGATGAGCCCGATGCGATCGCCCTCGGACACGGTGAAGGAGACATCCTGAAACAGCACGGTCGACCCGAAAGACTTCGATATGCCCTGCGCATTGATGATCGGCGCCAACGACTTGTGTCCTATTTCCTTTTTGAGTTGGTTGGAAGATTTGGTGGACCTGGTCGGGTTCGTACCGACGACCTCTTCCATGCCATGGAAGTTAAGAACCTACCGGCCATTAATTCTAAATGAATTTACGATCGGTGGGATGGGTTAAAAACCGTAATACTCGGCGCAATTTGCTACCAAATTGCTACCAAAAAATGGCAAGTGGGTTCGGGGCTGAATCGTGGAGGATCGGCCCCTTCACTGTCACACAATTGATGATACGTACCGGGTGCGGTTTTCGTAGTCGCCACAAAATCCGTTTGTGATTGTGACCCCAATTACGAGCCTTAGGATCCGCGTTTAGGAGCTGGGGCGATGGTATCTTTATGATGGCGGAGAAGGGCCGTATTTCCGCATCCTTTTTATGGACGTTCTCAAAAAACTTTTCGAGCAGCATTTCCACTCGCCGGTCGCGCGCGCGCAGCCGCTGCAAGGTCAGCTCGGGGGGTCGGGGCGTCGTATTATTCGACTTGCCGGCGAAGAACTCAGTGTCATTGGCATCTTGTACGATGTGCGCGAGGAGAATGTCGCGTTCCTGGAGTTCTCGAGGCACTTCCGGCGCCATGGCCTTCCTGTGCCTGAGATTTATGCGGAAGATCTAAACCATGGCGCCTACCTCGAACAGGACTTGGGAGATACAACTCTATTCGAGTTCCTTTCGCGAAATCGCGCCGGCGAGGACGTCGGTCCCGCCGTCATTGAAGCGTACCGGCAAGCTTTGGCGACTCTGCCGCGGTTCCAGATCGAGGCTGGACGCGACTTGAACTACAAGGTCTGTTACCCGCGGGCGAGCTTCGATCGCCAGTCTATCGCCTGGGACCTGAACTATTTCAAGTATTATTTTTTGCGCCTCGCCGGAATTCCTTTCAGCGAACCGGCCCTTGAGCGGGATTTTGGCCATCTGTCGAAGTTCTTGCTCACCGCTGAACACAAGTATTTCCTCTACCGCGACTTTCAGTCCCGCAACGTCATGCTGCGCGACGGCCAGACATTTTTTCTGGACTATCAGGGCGGCCGCAAAGGCGCCCTGCAATACGACGTCGCTTCGTTGTTGTACGATGCCAAAGCTGATCTGCCGCCACAGCTGCGCCAGGAACTGCTGGATTATTATCTCGACCGGCTTGCAGACTTCATCCCGCTTGATCGCGAAGCCTTCATGCAGCACTACTACGCCTACGTTTTTGTGCGTATTATGCAAGCACTGGGCGCCTATGGTTTTCGCGGCTTCTTTGAACGCAAAGCCCATTTTCTGCAAAGCGTGCCCTTCGCGCTGAAAAATTTGCGCTGGCTGCTTCATAATGTGCAACTGCCCATCGAGTTGCCTACGCTGATGGAGGCGTTCACCAGCATGCTTGGTTCGGAGAAACTACGCAGCCTTGCTTCTGACTCAGATTCGCCGAAATCATCGGGCGCTGCCTCCGAAACGGGACATCTTGTCGTGCGAATTTTCAGCTTCTCTTTTCACCGGGATGGCTTGCCTAAAGACGAGACCGGAAATGGCGGTGGATTCGTCTTCGACAGCAGATCGGTCCCCAATCCCGGCCGGGAAGAGCGATTCACGGCGCTTACCGGTAAAGACGCGCCCGTGATTGAATACCTGAATCAGCAAGAGGGCGTGCACGAGTTTCTCGCCCACGCCGTGTCGTTGGTGGATGCCAGCGTCAGCAACTATCAGCATCGCCGATTCAAGAACCTCATGATCTCATTCGGTTGCACGGGCGGGCGACATCGCTCGGTCTATTTCGCCGAGCAATTGGCGAAGCATTTGCGCGGAAGAAAGGATGTGCAAGTGATCGTGCGGCATCTCGAGTTGGAGAAGATAGGCAAATGAGGGCGATGATTCTGGCCGCGGGCTTGGGTACACGCCTGCGTCCACTTACCGAGAATCGGCCTAAGGCACTTGTGGAAATCGCTGGCCGGACCTTGCTTGAGATCACCCTCGCCCGGCTGCGCGGCTCCGGGATAACAGACGTAATTATCAATGTGCATCATTTTGCCGGCATGATTCTGGACTATCTAGACAGCAACCAGAATTTCGGTATGAATATTGTGGTCTCTCCCGAGGAGGTCTTGCTGGATACGGGCGGCGGCCTGAAACAAGCAGCCTATTTTTTTCTCGAGCATTCTGTCGATGGTGAAGAACCATTCCTTTTGCACAACGTCGACGTCCTTAGCACGATTGATCTCCCGCGTATGGTGCAATTCCATACTGAACATCAGGCGCTGGCGACGCTGGCGGTGCAAGAGCGAAAAAGTTCGCGGCACTTGCTGTTCCAGGAGGACTCGGAGCTTTGTGGAAGGCGAATCGGACAGGATTCCACAAGCGAATTGGTACGCTCCTCCGAGCGGGTGCAAGCGCTCGCTTTTTGTGGGGTCCACGTGATTTCTCCTCGTTTTCTCACCATGATGAACGAGGAAGGAGCGTTTTCAATTATCACCTCCTACCTGCGCCTTGCTGGGGCCGGCGAAAAGATTCTCGGCTTCCGCGCCGACGAATACTATTGGTGCGATTTGGGGACGCCGGAAAGTGTGGCCCAAGCCGCTGAGGATTTGCAGCAAAGCGTGACTCCGCCGTAGCCCCGACGATTCGGGCTAGAAGATCCCCCTCCACAGCACCCGGCCTGCCCACCACATCCACCAAGCCAACTCGTCGCCGGGTGCGCTGACCGCTACTGAGGGAATCTGCGAACCGATGCCCGTGCGAAGATAGAATGCGGACGCCAAACACGCGCGGAGCATATGGAGACGTTAACCTTTAAAAGGGTATTCAAAGCATTTCACTATCGAGATTTCCGTCTGATGTGGTTCGGCGCCTGCATGTCCAGCATTGGCACTTGGATGCAGATTGTGGCGCAGGGCTGGCTGATCTACCGGTTGAGCCATTCGGCCTTCTTGCTCGCCCTCGATCAGTTTCTCGCCGGCATTCCCATCTTCCTGTTCTCGTTGATCGGCGGCGTGGTGGCTGACCGGGCCGAGCGGCGGAAGATCCTCCTCGGCTCCCAGTACGTGCAGATGTCCTGCGCGGCAGTGCTCACGGTGCTAGTGGCATCCGCACGGATCCACGTCTGGCACATGCTCTGTCTCTCGTTCATTTCTGGCTTGGCCCAGGCCTTTGGCGGACCGGCATACCAGGCGTTGATTCCTACTCTGGTCGACAGAGAAGACATGCCGAATGCCATTGCGCTGAATTCCATACAGTTCAACATGGCGGTCACTATCGGTCCGGCGCTTGCCGGACAGGCGTTGGCGAAGTTGGGCGAGCCGTGGTGCTTTGGGCTGAATGCGCTTTCCTTCCTTGCGCCGATCGTTTCCCTCTCCATGATCACCGCCCGATACCTGCCGGAGAAAACCACTGACTCAATCTTCGGCAGCCTCAAACAAGGCATAAAGTTCGTTCGCAAGCAGGGATCCATGGAGGCGCTTATCGTGCTGGCGTTCTGCATGACCGCTTTGAGCATGCCCATGCGCACGTACATGCCGGTGTTCGTGAAAGATATTTTCCATCGCGGCCCGGAAATCTACGGCAACCTGCTTTCGCTGATGGGAATCGGTTCGATCTGCGGCTCGCTGACCGTTGCGGGGATGGGCAACATACGCAACAAGGGGCGAGTTGCGCTCACCACACTCGTCAGCTTGGGAGCAGGGATCGCAGGCTTTTCCCTCTCGAGATCCCTGCCACTGAGCTATGCCATGCTGGTACTCGTGGGTGCTTCCATGATGGCAGTGTTTGCCACCGTGACTTCGCTGGTGCAGTTGATTGCGACCAACGAAATGCGCGGGCGGGTGATGAGCGTTTACAACTGCGCGTTCCGCGGGGGCATGCCCATGGGGAATCTGCTGTCGGGATGGCTGGTTCCCATGTTTACGGCACCCGTGGTGCTTGCGGTGAACGGGTTGGCTCTGATTCTAATGGCCCTCTACTTCCTGATAATCGAACGGCGCGTGGCCGCGCTTTGAAATTGCTTGAACTACATGACGTCCTGGTTGCCGTCACTGGAGCGCGATTGTCTCGATCCAGACGGATCTGGATTCACTTCCGCGCTCGGCTTGACCGCGACAATTCTCGAACCAGGTGCTGAAAATCGGGGGGCAGTTTGCAGTCAACCGAGATGTTTTTCCCCGAGCGGGGATGGACAAACTTGAGATGCACAGCATGGAGCGCAACGCGATCGATGAGTTCCTCCGACGCTTCCGCCCGATGGTATTTTCTATCGCCGATGACGGGGTGTCCCAGGGCCGCAAATTGGACACGGATTTGATTCTGTAATCCGGTCACGAGCTCGACTCGTACGAGCGAAGCATCCGCAAAAAGGCGTTCAACCGTATAGCGCAGTTCGGCCCGCGCCGCTGCTGGATCGCGCGCTGTGCGCAACTGTTGATACATTCCTTCGCGTCGAAAATAGTGCACCAGCGTTGCTGCCTCAGTCTCGACGCGGCCTCGCAGAGCTGCGAGATAGTGTCTTTCGGGAGTGTGGTCGAGGAACTGCCGCACCAGCGCACTTCGGTCTGGGGCGGTTTTCGCGAACAGAAGAGCGCCGGAGGAAAAACGATCGATGCGATGGACCACCAGGGCCTTTTGTCTTTTCGATTCGAGTTTTTCGGCGAGCAGCGACCACGCGGACGGAGTATCAGAGCCCTTAATCGGAACGGCCAGGAGTCCGGCTGGCTTGTCGATAACGACCACAGAATCGTCTTCGTAAATTACGGAAAGCTCCCGGGAGAAACGAGGTCGGCGCCGCCCTTCGTGGGCTGAAACCCGATGCTTTCCCGAACCGTTACGATGAACTTTCTTCATTGGCTAGCGCCTGACGATGTGCCATTATCAAACCGTTCCGCTAACATCGCAAACACGGAGTTCATATGCTTGGCAATCTTCTTGGGGCTAATTCTTTCTCTTCATGTCGACCAGGCAAGGACGCGTCCTCACTTTAGACCTGCAGCACATCGCCTTCGCGTGCCACCATCTGGTAGAGCACCGGGCTGACGATGCGGCCCAGGAATAGCCGCGAGATGAGTCCCGCCACAATGACGATGGCAAACGGTTTCTGCGAGTCCGAGCCCACGCCGGTGGAAAGCGCCGCAGGCAGAAGACCCAGGCAGGCGACCAGCGCCGTCATCATGATTGGCCGGAGTCGGATCAGCGACCCATCCAGCGTGGCTTGGCGAATGCCCTGCCCTTCGAGACGGAGCTTATTGATATAGGAAACGTCGATGATCGCGGTCTCTGCCGAGACGCCCATGAGTACAAGCAAGCCCAGAACGGAGGAGACGCTAAAAGTCGTGTGCGTGAGCTTGAGCGCCAGCAGCGCCCCGACTGGTTCGGTCATTACGACGCCGATGACCACGGTGACCGGGAACTTGAAGTTGCCGTAGAGTGCGAACAGGATGATAAAGATCAGGAGAACAGCGAGCGGGCCGATCACCTCGAACTGTTGTCGGGCGGCGACGTATTCGCTGTACTCGCCGCCCCAGTCCAGCCGATAGCCCTGCGGCAGTTTTACGGACGACTGCACCGCCTTTTGCGCCTCGTCCACGGCGCGGGCCAGGTCGCGCTCCTCGATGCTGAATTGGACTCCGATGTAGCGCGAATTATTCTCACGATAGATGAACGACGCGCCGTTGCCCTGATGAATGCTGGCCAGTTCGGAAATCGGAACCTGTTGTCCCGAAGGAGTCGGCACCAGCAAATTGCCGATGGCGTGCTCGCTCGATCGGTATTGGGGCTTCATGCGAACTACCAGATCAAACAGTTGCTCGCCCTGAATCACCTGCGTGGCTGCCTGGCCTCCGACCCCGGCCTGGATGACGCCCTCGACATCGGAGACATTGATGCCGTAGCGCGCAATTTTCTCGCGGTCCACGTCGATCTGCACACTGGGCTGCCCGAGTTCGCGCACAACGGTGAGTTCGGTGAAGCCGGGCACTTGTTGCAGAACGCGCTTGATCTCGACCGCCTTGTCTTGGAGTACTTGCAGGTCCGGGCCGAAGATCTTGACGGCCAGCGCGCTTTTCAGGCCTGTGAGCGCCTCGTCGACGGCGTCTTCGGCCGGCTGGGTGAAGTTGAAAATCACTCCGGGGTACGATTCGACTTTTTTCTGAATGTCCCTGGTCAGCTCGGCCTTGTTGTGGATCGGTCCCGACTTCCAGGTTCCGTCCTTATAGGGTTTCAGCCCGACGTAAAACTCGCAGTTGAAGAATCCAGTGGGGTCGGTACCGTCGTCGGGGCGGGCCAGCTCGGAGCCGACCTCGGTGACCATGGGGTAGGCCATCAGGATCTTGCGAATCTGCGGAGCGAATTTCGCTGCCTCTTCGAAGGAGACGGTGTAGGGCATGGTGGCGCGAACCCACATGGCTCCTTCGTCCAGATGGGGCATGAACTCGCCGCCGATGAAGGGAATCAGCAGAAGTGAAGCGCCGAAAACGGCGGTGGCCACAACCATCGTAAGATTCGGGCGGTCCAGGCACCAGCGGAGCTCCGCCGCGTATTCGTCCTTGAGCCATTCGTACGCGCGGTTCACTTTTTCCTTCACTCCGCCTTTGAACCAGTAAGAAGCGAGGACAGGAACCAAGGTAAGGGTGAAGAGCAGCGAGCCCAGCAGCGCCCAGGACATGGTTTCCGCCATGGGGTGGAAAAGCTTGCCGGACGGCCCGCTCAACGCGTAAATGGGAATGTAACCGGCGAGGATGACGGCGATGGAATAAAAAATGGGCCGGTCCACGTCGTGCGCGGCAGCGATAATCACTTCGTGAAGGCTGTACTCCTGTCCGTGGCGCGCGGCCAGCTCGCGGTAGATGTTTTCCATCATCACGACGGTGCCGTCGATGATGATTCCGAAATCGATGGCCCCGATAGAAAGCAAATTCGCGGGGATGCCACGCGCGTGCAGGAAAATGAAAGAAAACAGCAGGCTCAGCGGAATGGTCAGAGCCACGATGACTGCTGCCCGCACGCTGACCAGGAAAAAGATCAAGACGATGAAGACCAGGCCCATGCCAAGCAGCAGGTTATGCTCCACCGTGTCGATGGTCACCTGCACCAGGTCGCTGCGGTCGTAGAAGGGCCTGACTTTCACGTCATGCGGCAAAAGGTCGCGATTGATCTCCTTGGTCTTCTCTTCCACTCGTTTCAGGACGTTCTGCGTCTGCTCTCCGGTAAGCATGAGAATGACGCCTTCAACTCTGTCGTCATCGTTCTGGAAACCGAACTCCCCAAGGCGAGGAGCGTGGCCGATGGTAACTTCGCCGATGTCGCGAATGTGCACCGGCACGCCGTTGTTATTCCCTACGACGATGTCGCCGATGTCTTCGGTCTTGCTCACCAGTCCCAATCCGCGCACGTAGAAGAACTGCGAACCCTGCGAGTAAAATCCGCCGCCGGCGTTGGCATTGTTGGCGACCAAAGCGTTGAGCACCTGCGGCATGGGAATGTGGTAGCTGTAAATCTTGGCCGGATCGAGCAGCACCTGGTATTGCATCACCGTGCCGCCGAAGCCCGAATCGTCGGCCACGCCCGGTACGGATTTGTAGGCGCGCTCAATCACCCAATCCTCGTAGGTCTTCAGCTCTTGCGGGGTGCGGTCCGGGCTGTCGATCACGTAGCGATAGACGAGATTTGACGGGCTCGACAAGGGCGCCAGGCTGCCCGTCACGCCCGGTGGCAGATTGGCAGTTGACAGCCTCTCGAACACGACTTGCCGGGCGAAATAGTTATCCGTACTTTCCTCGAACGTCATAATGACGTCGGACAACCCATAGAGCGAGATCGAGCGCATGAACACCATGTGCGGCACGCCGTTCATCTGCAGTTCGATTGGCAGCGTAACCAGTCGCTCGACTTCCTCAGCCGCGTGCCCGGGCCACTGCGTGATGACCTCGACAAGCGGAGGAGAAAGGTCTGGGTATGCGTCCACCGGCATCTGCTGAAACGAGATGGTGCCGACAACGGCCACTAGCAGCGCCAGCATCAGGACCAGGAAGCGCTGACGGAGGGCGAATTGAACGATGTGATGAATCAATCTACGATCCTGTCCCTCAGCGCTGCAGCGAATTCTGGAATTGCAGGAAAAGACTGCCGTCGCCGACCACGCGGTCATTGGGTTGCAGCCCGCTAAGGATTTGCGTTTTTCCTTCCTGGGTCTCGCCGAGCGTGACGTCGCGCCGGGCGAACTGTCTTTCTCCGGTCTGAAGATACACGTAGGGCATGTTTTGTTCGTTCCGCAGCACGGAGGAATTGGGAACGAATAGCGCGTTGGGAATCACGCCCGCTTGGACCTCCGCGGTCACGTACATTTCCTTCTTCATGCGCTCCCCGGGATTAGGAGATTCAATGCGCGCCTGGAGCGTGCGCGTGTTCGGGTCGAGCGCGGGAGAAATGTATTCGATCTTGCCGCGCACCACGCCGGGATACGATTCGTTCTCAATCGTCACCGGATCACCGACGTGTACGTAGGCTACGTCGTTCTGGTAGATGTTGACGAGAATCCACACCGACCCCATGTCCGACAGCGTGAAACACTGAGTGGCGCCAGCCGCCAGCAACTGCCCCGAGGAGCACTGGCGATCCACCACTTCTCCAGCCACCGGTGAGAACAGCGGGATTTCCGGTGAGGGAGGCTTAGTGACAATCGTTTCCGGGTCCGCTATGCCGAGGACGCGGATGGCGTCGGCACTAGACTCGAAATCTGCCTGTGCCTGCGCACGGTTCGATTGCGCCTGCTCGAGATCCGCCTCGGCAATGGCGTGGTGCGCATAGAGGTCTTGCGCGCGGAGGTAGAACTTATCCGCGAGCTGAAAGGCGTCGCGTGCCTTGATATAAGCCGAGCGCAGGAGAGAGTAGTCCGGGCTGGCGATGTAAAGCAGCGCCTGGCCGGCGCGCACGTGCTCACCCTGCACGACCACGACGCGGCTGACCGGTCCACCCACTTGCGTGATTACCGGCGTCGTCTTGAAGTCGTTGTACTCGACCGCGCCGCTCAGGCGGAGAACGCGTGCCAAGGGTCCCTGCCCAACCGTCACGACCTGGATGTGGGACATCTGGTCGGCAGGCAAAGAAAACAACTCGGCCTTGGACTCGCGACTTTCCGCGGTCGAGAACGACGTCATCTTGCTGGCCTGTTCTCCCGCTCCTGTGCAACCGGTCAGCACCAGCGCCAAGGCCAGCAGCGCACCGTTCATCCGCCTTAAAACCCGCAGCGATTGGCTCCTCCTCTCGAGAATTCGAGCGGCAGCTTCCGCGTACTTGTTCATGGCAGGTTCCTCGTTCCGACTGCTTCTCTCAATTGTTCGAGCGCCGTCATGTAAGAAGCTAGAGCCTGGCGGTATGACAATTGAGCAGCCCGGTAGCTGCGCTCAGCGTCCAGGAAATCCAGCAGGCTGGCGGCACCGCGCTTATAGGCGTACTCGCTGATATCGCGCGAGTCTTGCGCCTGTTTCAAATATCCCGAAATGTACAGTTGGACGATTTCGTCGTTGCTCCGGATCGCCTCATAGGCATTGCCAACATCCGACAACACCGTATCGCTGGCCGATAGCTGCGATTCCTGTGCCTGGGTAAGAGCGTAGCCAGTGCGGGCGATTTCACCTTGATTGCGATTGAAAATCGGCAGCTGGAAACTGGCGAAGATCGATGCCGTATTCTGTCCCGCAGTGTGGGTGAAGTCGAAGGTGCCGTTCACATCGACTTTGCCGTTGGCCTTGGCCAGCCGAATCTGGCTTTGGGCGGCGGTTACGCCGAGCACAGCGGCCTGAAAATCGGGACGCTGCTTGAGCGCCTTCATCTGTAAATCTTCCACGTTGGCTTTCAGCGGCTGATACGCCAAGTCTCCGATGACGTCGTAGTCGGCCGGCACCGCGTCGTACCCGAGCTGTTCTCTCAGGCCGACAAGCGCCTGCGCCTTTGCCAGACGGGCCGAGGACACGTCGGTCTGAAATTGCAGGAACTGAAGTCTGATCTTGAGGTAGTCGCCTTCGCTGATCGCGCCCGCCTTGAACTGCGATTCTGAAATGTCGACCGTCGTCTGGAAGCTTTTCAAATCCTCCAGCGCGAACTGCAGAGTTGATTCCGCCAGCAAAACGCTGACGAACTGTTGGCCGACGTTGAACGCGAGCGTGCGCTCAGCATCCGTGACTTGCGCGCGGGTGACTGCGGTCTGATCGCGCGCGGCTTGCAGGCGGCTTTGGCGCTTGTGGCCGCGCTCAAAAAGATACGAAAGGCCGAGGTCGAACTGCTGGGCGAGATCCAAGTCGTCGCTGGAAAAATCGCCAGGCGTGAAAATGGGGATGAATTGAGCGTCGGCTTCGAGGACAGGATTGGGACGCAGGTTCGCGGTAATTTCTTGTGCTTGGTTTTGAAAGATCAGAGTCCGCGTAGCTTTGAGCGCATGATTGTGGGCCAATGCCAGATCGATGGCCTGATCAAGACCGATCAGAGTCGTCGCTTGCGCGGTACTCGCCTGAACTGCCAGCAGAACGAAGACCTGCAGAACGAAGACCTGCAGAATGACGAATGTCAGAAATTGGAGGCGCGCCGACGTCACATCGAAATGACCGAGTCTGACGGGCACATGCCCGTGAAGGAGAAGCGTCTTGGAGCGTCTTAAATACAATGCGAATTCCAACCTGCTCATATCTTGCTGGGCCGCCAGCATCTTCAGCGAAAACTCGACCAAAGCTGGCAAGCCATCGGTCCTACACAGCCACTCTGGGCGTTCTAATAAACCAGGACTACTTTTCTGAAATCACGAGACCGGGGCAAGGAAAGCACTAGAAAATGGGAGGGGGGCGTACGTACAACTGGAAGGACTCCAGGAAAGGCCGGGGAGGTATCTGCAGCAGTGAGGCGCGCGGGCGACGGCGGAAGACGGAGGAAAACGTAATGGACAACACGATGGCCGCCGACTGCGCCATCAAGCAAGTCAGGCACAGCGTGGTGCTGGGTGACTCCGCTCGCACCTGCGCCCCGCCGCTCAGGTCTAGCGACTGGAAACCGCAGAAATGAGCTGCCTGTGCCACGGCAGTGACTAGGAGCAGGGCGAGACATAAGAGAGCCAGCCATTTCGCCCCAGCCGTTGTTGTGAAGGTGTTCACAATTATCCTGCCGTTAGATAGAGCATACAGCCAAACTGCCTTAATCTCGCAGGTTACGAGGGTTATCGGGAGATTCTAGCACTCCAATGGCTTTCGACTGGAACCTTCTTTCGCAGCGAATGTCTAAATCCCCCCGGCGGCTTTTCGGGCTCCTTCCCCGCTGGATTGGTTACGCGGCAGGGAATCTCTTTGGGACGACTCCTAGCGACGCCACAACAACCTTTCGGTTCAGTCTTCGGATCACATCGTAGCTGAGAACTCGAGCCCTCGTGACGGGGGAACATCTGGCTGGGTAGCAACCCTCTTCGGGGACGCAGAGCCGAACAGCTTGCAAGATGGGCTGCTGCTCGGCTCCCAGGGTAAGCGTCAGAAGTACGGTTGACCAACGTTACAATTCCCTACGACGATAGGGAGGAAACGCGGCGAGTGCGCTCATCCCTGAGCGAGTACACTCGCCTTCAAGCCCACAAGCCGCTAGTTGCTGCCGCAAACCGCAAACGCGGACGTTGTTGCCTGTTCGGTACTCCAGCTTGATCCCATGTTATAAGCCAGAGTGCCACTCGCATCGTTGAACACGTAGTCCCATACGCCCAGGGAATTCGTGCCATTGCTGTCGGTGGATAGAACCACCCAGTACTGCGTGCCCGCAGTCAGGGCGGTGGGAGCGATGGCCGCATGCTGCGTGTTGCAGCAGTCGCCCGACTTTCCCGTCCAGGTGGGAAGATTCGCCACGTCCGCGCCGTTCAGCTCAGTCCCTGGTACGCCGCTAGCGTCGCTCCAGATACCGAAATTGAAGTTATTGCCGGCCTGTCCGTCGTTGCCGTAATAGAACGCGGCCGCGTCGATCTCCGTCGCGGTGTGGTTCTCAGTAGGCGTAAACGGCATTCCAATCCATTGCTGGAAGCCAAGTGGCGAACTGGGCCCAGAGATATCCCAACCGTCGGTGTAGTCGAAGGCATCGTTCGAGGAACCAAGGTTGCTGTAAATCGGCACCTTGTTACCGCTGCTGCAGCTCTCCTGGGAAGGCGCAAACGTCGCGGAGCTATAGGAAATCGCGCCGGTATTGAGATTGACCGAGCCCTCCTGTATCGTGGTTGGCTTTGAAAGGTCTTGTAGACTGGCGGAGCTGAAAATAAACCCCGTGCGGGTGTCGTACATCTGGCCCCAGACCCCGTTCCACGGCCCGCTTTTAGAACCGCTTATCATCCATACGCAGAAGTTGCAGTCAATATTTCTGGTAATTTTCTCCGTATTGTAATAATGGATGTAAGTTTGCTGCGAGAATTCGCCGCTGCTCTTCATCGATTGATCCCACTTTACTTCATTGTTGCTGTAACTCGCTTTGCCTGAGCCGGTGAACTGATTGCTGCCCACAGTTCCAGAATCGGTCCATGTGGCGTCATTTCCGGTCAGAGTTCCGCTTTCCGTCAGTGCGGCATTCTGACCGTTGATAGATCCAGAAAATGTTAGGCTCCATCCTGAGTTTGTTACGGTGCCACTCCAGGACCCAGACAAGGGTGATCCTAGTTCCGACGCAAGATACAGCACCACGCTCTGAGTTGCCTCTTGAGATACGAGCGTGTTGAGTTGCTGCCCCGTCAGGTTTCCCGTTGCCGGTGAATTGCTGTTAGCCGTCTGCTCCTGATGAGCAGGCGGAGCGGAATTGTTGTTGGAGTTGTTCGTGGCTCTTGCCTGGCCGAAAGCAAATACCCCGGAGCAGGCCACCAGTAGAACTACCTGCGATAACAAATTGAACCGTTTCATTGGAGTCTCCTTTTTCGGCATCTTTGCGCCGAGGGTTGAATTGTTGGTTAAGGTTGTTGTTTTGCTTCCGGTTGTTTGCGACAACAGATTGAATCGTTTCATGACATCCTCCCAAGATTTGGTTTTCCGGCTGGATTTGAATGCCTAAGCTTCGACCGGTGCGTCGCGGAACAGCGGTACGGGTCGGCGATCACGAGGAAGTCTCGCGCCGCATCCCGAAACGCTTATTCTGGCCTTCACTGACTAATGCGATGTTTTGCGGATTTCGGGGTCATGGCGAGCAAGGTGCGGAAATAAGCGGATGTCGGGAAACGGATGAAATCTTGTTGAGGAAGAGTCTGGCCGCGGATAGAATAGCTAACCAGTTATGGGGGCAAACCCAAACCATCGCGTGCCAGACCATGCCGCGTCCGCGGAAGTGACCGTCCTTCTGGCCCAATTGGTCGACGGAGATCAGCAAGTCGCCTCCCGGCTGGTGCCATTGGTTTACAGTGAACTTCGGCAGATGGCTGCGCGGTACATGAAGCGCGAACGAGTGGACCATACTCTGCAGACCACCGCGCTCGTCCACGAGGCATATTTGAAGTTGGTGGAGCAGACCTCGGCGAGTTGGCAGAATCGCGCGCACTTCTTCGCGATCGCCGCCCAGATCATGCGGCACATTCTCATCGACCACGCCCGCGCACAATTGCGGGAAAAGCGGGGCGGGGGGCAGTCGGTGATCCAACTCGATGAAGGACTGGTTTTTTCGCCGGAACAGTCTTCGGAGTTGCTGGAGGTGGACACCGCCTTGCATCGCCTCGCCGAACTAGATCCGCGACAGAGCAAAATCGTCGAATTGCGTTTCTTCGGCGGCTTGACCGTGGAGGAAACGGCCGCAGTGTTGGGCATCTCCCCAAAGACCGTCAAACGCGATTGGAGTGTCGCCAAAGCGTGGCTCCATGGAGAACTGAAACAAGGCCATGGCAATATCGCCGGAAAAATGGGAGATCGTTAAGGCTCTTTTTGATTCTGCCCAGGACCTCCCAAGCGAGCAGGTGCCGGCATTTCTGGCGGATAAATCTCCTGATCCCGTGGTGCGGGCTGAAGTCCGCCGCCTTCTAACCGAGTTCCATGCCGCCAGAACTTTTCTTTCCGCTCCAGCGTTAGCCCCACCCGCCCCACCCGCCGGCGCTGGCGACCGTCACCGGTTTTCACCAGGCGAGCTGCTCGCCGGAAGGTTCCGGATTGTCGATTTTGTGGCTGCGGGCGGCATGGGGGTGGTTTACAAGGCGGAAGACACGCAGCTTCATCGCTTCGCCGCGCTCAAGTTTCTGCCTGGAGTGATTGCCCGCGATCCCAAGGCCGAAGCCCGTTTTCGGCGGGAAGCCCAGGCGGCGTCCGCGCTGAATCATCCCAACATCTGCACCATCTACGAAATCAGCCGACATGAAGGCCGGGCATTCATTGCCATGGAGTACATCGATGGGCAGACGCTCAAGGATCTCATCGGGGGTCAGCCGTTGGCTAAGGAGAAGCTGTTGCAGCTTGCGGTGGAGATTGCAGAAGCGCTAGAGGCCGCGCATGCGAAAGGCATCATTCACCGGGACATCAAGCCGGCAAATATTTTCATAACCGTGCGTGGTCACGCAAAGATCCTTGACTTCGGTCTGGCCAAGCTCCAGCGACAACCAGTTGAGTCCGGTTTGGTCCCAACGCCGCAGGCTGGATCCCGCAGTGCTGCGGCCGTCGGAACGAACTCCCCAGACTCAGCAACCAGCGGGGTGAGTCTTACCAATTCCGGAGCGCCAGTGGGAACAGTCTCCTATATGTCGCCGGAGCAGGCGCGGGGAGAAGAACTCGACGCTCGCACGGACTTGTTCAGTTTCGGCGCAGTGTTATACGAAATGGCGACGGGCCGGCGCGCGTTCGATGGCAAGACCACGGCGTTGGTCTTCGGTGCCCTCCTGGGCGAAGAACTTACGCCGGTGCTGGCGCTGAATCCTGGTCTTCCACGTGGATTCCAACGTATTGTCAGCAAAGCACTGCGGAAGGCGCCGGCGGAACGCTACCAGTCGGCAACCGCGATGCTTGCGGATTTGAAAGCCGTCGGCGCACCAGTCCTGCCTTGGCGCCTGTTTGCCTCCGCCGCCCTGCTGGTTACCTTGCTGGTGGCGGGCGGGCTTTACTATCGTTCGCATCAGAGTAGACTTCTGACCGACAAAGACACCATCGTTCTCACCGACTTTGCCAACAGCACGGGCGACGGAGTTTTCGACGACACGCTGAAGACAGCGCTCAACGTTTCCCTGGGGCAATCTCCTTTTCTGAATGTGCTCCCCGACAGCGAAGTGGCGAAGACCTTGCAACAGATGACTCGTCCTGTCAGCACGAAACTCACGCCCGAGGTGGCCCGCGAAGTTTGCCAGCGGGCGGGCAGCAAGGCTTACGTTGGTGGCTCGATTACCAGCCTGGGCAGTGAATATGTGTTGGGGTTGAAAGCAGTGAATTGCCAGAAGGGAGAAACGCTGGCGCAGGAGCAGGTGATGGCAGCGTCCAAGGAAAAGGTGCTGGACGCGCTGGGCGACGCGGCGTCCAAACTGCGGGGCAAACTGGGCGAATCGCTGGCCACGACGCAAAAGTTTGATGTTCCGCTCGAACAGGCCACCACGTCTTCCATCGAAGCTCTGAAGGCGTACAGCCTTGGCCAGAAAGCGCATAACGAGAAAGGCGACGCCACCGCCCTATCTTACGCTCAGCGTGCCGTTGAGTTGGACCCTAGCTTTGCCATGGGCTACGACGCCGTGGGCAACGACTACTTCGGTCTCACCGAGCTAGGACGGGCCAGCGAGTACTTCACCAAGGCATTCCAGTTACGGGAGCGTGCCAGCGATCGGGAAAAGCTATTGATCACCGCCGACTACTATCAACTGGCAACCGGGGAACTGGATAAAGCGGCTCAGGCGTATCAGGAACTAATTGAGACCTACCCGCGAGACTACCGGGCACATCTCGATTTGGGCACCGTGTATTCGTCGCAGGGACAGTATGAGAGGGCTACGGAGTCGTATCGCCAAAGCCTCCGCCTCGCCCCGAATAATGTTGGCCCCTACGACGACCTTAGCGACAGCCTGCTCTCCTTGCAGCACTTCGACGAGGCGCGGCAGATCATTGGCGAGGCGCAGGCGCGAAAACTGGATGATTTCCTGCTCCACAATGCTCTGTACGCTCTTGCATTTCTCGGGGCGGGGTCGGCGGCGATTGTGGAACAGCAACAGTGGTTTTCGCGCGAGTCCGAATACGAACGCTTTGGACTGGCGCTGGCTTCCGACACCGCGGCGTATGGCGGTCATCTCCGCGAAGCGCGGCAACTCACCAAGCGGGCTTTGGACTCCGCCATCCGGGCGGACAGCAAGGAGAATGGAGCAATATGGCAGGCGATTGCGGCTCAGTGGGAAGCCGCTTACGGCAATTCCATTGAGGCCCGGCAGGCAGCGGCAAAGGCCTTGAAGATTGCTCCCACGAGTCAGGATGTCGAGAGCGAAGCCGCGTTCGCATTTGCCACGGCCGGCGATACGGCGCGGGCCGAATCCTTAGCGCGAAACCTGGGGAAACGCTTCCCGCTGGACACCCAGATGCAGTCGCTTTGGCTGCCCGCGATTCAGGCGCAATTGGCGCTGGACAGAAAGAATCCGGCTCTCGCCCTGAATGCCCTGCAAGCCGCTTCACCCATCGAGTTGGGGCAAATTCAGTTCGCTATCAATCTTTCCTGCCTCTATCATGTGTATGTACGCGGAGAGGCCTACTTGGCAGCCCGACAAGGCAGCGCCGCCGCCGCCGAGTTTCAGAAAATTATCGACCACAGTGGCATGGTCTGGAACTGCTGGACGGGGGCGTTAGCACAACTGGGAGTGGCTCGCGCCAACACCTTGCAGGCGAGAACCTCGCAGGGTGCGGATGCCGATGCCGCCCGAGTCCGGGCGCTAGCCGCTTACAAAGACTTCCTCACGCTCTGGAAAGACGCCGACCCCGACATCCCCATCCTGAAGCAAGCCAAGTCAGAGTACGCGAAACTGCAGTAGTATACGTCAACAACAGGAGGCCCGGGCATTCGGAGTAAGTTCCGGAAGGCGGCGGATCGTTAACCAAATGCTACCAAGGCACGCCGAGGGGTCCAGCGGAAGTTACTGAAAGGTTTGGTGGACCTGGTCGGGTTCGAACCGACGACCTCTTCCATGCCATGGAAGCGCGCTCCCAACTGCGCCACAGGCCCACTGGGGAACAGCCACGATCCGGCGCAGAAATCCGGACCAGACAATCCAATTCTCGCTTACCGGGTGAGGTTAGTCAAACGCCGCGCAGAAACGGAAGTTCCGGTTTCGTGTGCGGCTCTTCAATTTTACGAAAGTTGCGAAAATGGATATGCTGGGGCCGTGATTGAACTGGTGAAGCTTCGTCCTGCTTATGGCTGGAGGCATTGGGTCCTGCTTCTTCTGCTTGCGTCAGCCGCGGCGCAAGTGTCGCCTTCCCCGGTGGCCACCGCGGCGCCGGCGGTTCCCTACACTTCGGTCAGTCAACTGAACCTGATGCTGTCGCAATTAGAGCAAATCGCGCAAACCATGCAGGTAGATCTGGCTAAATTGCGCATCGACAAATGGAAGACCGATTCGAATACCAAGCGCGGCAGCGAGGCGGACGTCGAATCGCTGCAGCGCAATCTGCAAATGGCGCTTCCGGAAATCATCGGCCAACTGCGAGCTTCGCCGGAGAACATTGCCACAACCTTCAAGCTCTACCGCAATCTCGACGCGCTCTACGACGTGTTCGGAGGCGTGGTCGAGTCGGCGGGAGCTTTCGGCTCGAAGGATGAATACCAATCCGTGCAAAACGATTTCAGCGCGCTGGAGAGATCGCGGCGATCGCTGGCCGAACGGATGGAGACTCTGGCCACTACGAAAGAAGGAGAACTGACGCAACTGCGAACCCAGGTTCGGGATCTGCAGGCTGCGGCACCCGCTCCCGCGCCTCCCAAGAAAGTGGTTGTGGACGACACTGAGCCGCCCAAAAAGCCGGTAAAGAAGAAGACAGTGCCGAAGCCGGGCGCGACGACGGCGCAAAAACCAAGCCCGGCTATAAGTGCCCAGCCGCCGGCTCAGCAACCGCAAACTCCGTCACAGCCCTGAGGCGGGTTGAAGGCTGAAATGCCGATCGAGGCTTGTCTTACATATTCGTTCTGCACATATTATGGTGCAGAATTTCCCTGAAAAAACGCTCTCTTTTTGCCTAAAATCTAGAAAACAAAGGGTTGGAATTTTTTGTGCCTGCTAGATCTATGGTTCTTAAGGGAGTTACGGGCAAAATCTTGGAAACATGGGAGTTAGCGTGTGTGCCCGGCTGCCTGTCGCTTCCCATTTTGGGAATGCGGGAATGAAACTTGGAGCGGGGTTTTCCCTTCACCTAGTGCGGTCGGAGTCAGCATCGGGAGGCCGCCGACGGTCAGATTGTCAAAGATCCGTGGTCCTAAAGATCGAGATTATCTCTTGGGTAACGTTACTGCTTTTATGTTAGCGCAGGCGAAGGGATGAGGTCAAGAAGAAAGTGGAATCAGGGAGCCGGCTGCAAATTGGGAATCTGGCGCCGTCCTTCCTGAGAACGCTCTGTTTTGGGTGGAATTTGTGACAAGCAAAGTCGGAGTCCCTACCCTAACGTCGAAGAGCACGACGTTAGGATGGGCCACCCAGGGTCGATGGGGCAGGAGAGCCGAGTTACCCCTGGCAGTTGGAAGAAAAGCGTTGCCAATTCCCGATCGATTTAATACTATGTCTATCGACATAGTTACTATTTAGATCTGGTGGCATCTACTTTCAAGGAGAATGGTCCCGCATGAGCATCAAGATGAAAATGCGTTTTCTGGTTCTTACGCTGCTTCTCGCTGTCCGCACGTTTGCCACCGACGGGTACTTTTCGACGGGCTACGGCGTTAAGCAACAAGGACAAGGAGGCGCCGGCATTGCGTTTCCGCAAGACAGCCTGGCGGCTGCGACCAACCCTGCAGGCATGGTTCTTGTCGGGGACGACTTTGATTTTGGGGTGACGTGGTTTCGACCGATCCGGAGCGGCTCGATCACGGGGAATGCCCTGCTGGGCCCGGATGCCTACTTTGACGCCAGCCGGAGAAAAAACTTTTTCATCCCCGAACTGGGATATAACCATCTGCTGAATCCAAAGCTTTCCCTGGGAGTCTCGATCTACGGCAATGGCGGCATGAACACGGCCTACATCACTCCGATCCCGCTGTTGGGCAGCAAACGGGCAGGCGTGGATCTGACGCAGGTATTCGTGGCTCCGACGGTGGCCTACAAATTGAACGCACACAATGCCATCGGTGTGGCATTGAACATTGGCTACCAGAGATTCTCCGCCAGCGGGCTGCAGAATTTTGCGAATCCGAATTTCTCGATTGCCCCAGGGAACGTGACCGATGTTGGCTACACCGGGTCGTTCGGGGTTGGATTCCGCGTGGGCTGGCTGGGAACCATCAACCATATTCTCAGCGTGGGAGCAACGTTTCAGAGCCGGACCTACATGCAGAAGCTGGACAAGTACAAAGGACTGTTCGCCGAACAGGGCGGGTTTGATATTCCCGCGAATGTGGGCGGCGGGGTGGCCTTGAAGGTTCATCCCAAAGCCACGATTGTGTTCGATGAAGAGGGCATTTTCTACGGGCAAGTCAACTCGATCGCCAATCTGGATTTTCCAATCCAGGCTCCTCTGGGTTCCAACAACGGCCCCGGATTTGGATGGCATGACATTAGCGTCGAGAAAGTGGGCTTCGATTACAAGGTGAGTCCGGCGGTGACTCTGCGCGCCGGATACAACCACTCCGGCCTGCCGTTTGATCGCAGCCAAACTTTTTTCAACCTGCTGGCTCCAGCCGTGGTTCAGAATCACTTGTCGGTAGGGGCAACCTGGGGCCACAATGGCAAAGAAATCAGCGTCTTCTACCAGCATGCCTTCCAGAAGACATGGGATGGGGCGAACTCGATCCCGAGCAGCTTTGGCGGCGGCGAGGCCAACGTGAGGATGTATCAAGACTCGATCGGCATGGGTTTTGGATGGGGGAAATAGAGTAACGCTCTATGGAGATATTCGTCGCCAGCCCGTGGCCTTGGTATATCGCGGGCCCTGTGATCGGCTTGTTCGTACCGGCGTTATTGTTCGTCGGCAACAGAGTGTTTGGCGTTTCCAGCAGCCTGAGGCATCTGTGTTCTGCGGTGGTTCCCGGCAATGTTGATTATTTCCGGTACGACTGGAAGCGAAGCGGCCTTTGGAATCTTTTTTTTGTGGCGGGCATTCTGTTGGGGGGCTACCTGGCTTCGCACTGGTGGCCATCGCAGCACGTCGCGATCTCGGAAAAGACCAGGCTTGCGTTGACGGAATTGGGTATTCACGATTTTTCCGGCCTGGCACCACGCGAAGTATTCACGTGGTCCGCGTTGCTCACGCTCAGAGGATTTGCCTGCGTCATTGTGGGTGGTTTTCTGGTTGGCTTCGGAACGGCTTATGCGGGAGGTTGCACTTCCGGTCATGCCATCTCGGGCCTTGCGGACCTCCAGCTATCATCTTTGATCGCGGTGGTGGGTTTCTTTGCCGGCGGTCTCGTCGCAACGCACTTTATTCTTCCACTAGTTTTGTGAGGCTCAATGTCCACCGAGATGGCAACCCACCAAAAAGCTGCCGATGAGGTTCGGGACCGGACCGAAGTCGGTTGGCTCGCATACCTTCTCCTCGGCATAGGTTTCGGGATCACGCTGACGAGGTCTGAGGTCCTTTCCTGGTTCCGCATCCAGGAGATGTTTCGATTTCAGTCACCTCGAATGTACGAGATTATTGCGTCGGCGGTTGTGGTTGCCGCGGTTTCCGTTGCTTTAATCAAGAGGCTTGGGTTGGAAACCGCCTTCGGTGAGCCGATCGCGATTCCACCCAAGAGCCTAGGGCACGGGGTTCGCTACGCGGTTGGCGGCACACTCTTCGGCCTGGGTTGGGCGCTGACGGGAGCTTGTCCGGGGCCGCTCTTTGCGCTCGTCGGCAATGGAGTCACAGTGATGGTCGTCGCGATTGGCAGCGCACTGGTTGGGACTTGGCTGTACGGGTTCCTGAGGCCAAAACTCCCGCACTAGGGCAGGGTAGCCCATGCTTTCACCACGCACAACGAATCCTGGTGAGCTTCGCTCTGCCGGGACCCTTCGACTTCGCTCAGTCACAAACTCTCAGGGCAGGCTCACGAGTCGCCCGTCCTCACACAGGCGATGCGGGTCCGGCACGCGGACAGGAGTGTCCGCGCTACCCGAGTCGTTGCGGACTTCTCCACGTTCACGTCCCTGCGGGGCATGAATCGAAACAAGGCCTTTATCGTAGCGCTCAAGCATTGCGCCACCCAACCCTATCATTCGGAGGAATTGAGTTTAGCGTTGGCTACGGCTTTAACTCGAAGACCACGCCATCTCCGATTCCGCCTGCGAAGGTTGTGCCGTAGAGGTTGCCGTTTGCGTCGAGCAACAGGGCGGGCCCGTGCTTTCACGACACACAAGAAGCGGGGGCGCTGTCCTTCTCGCGTTGTTTGCGGGAGGATGGGGTTTTAGCTGACATTGCGGCGGCGGACGAGCGGATACGCGCCAAGCTGCTCGCGGCGACGGGCTGTCCGGTGAGATTCGATCTCCACCTCGCATTCTTCCGCGGTTTCTGGGGCACTGCTCCACGTGTAATCCTCGGGATGCGTGGCCCAGGCTTTCGCGCTCTTGGCGAAGGCTGGGGCAGTTTGCTGTCATTCAGGTTGAACATTCCGAGAGCGTTGGTTCCCTGCGGGGCCCGAATCGGATCTGCGGCTTAGCGGCCCGACTGAAGTCGGGCCCTTCCCAAAACCTGCCTGAATCGTACTTTTTCCGCGGCCTATGAAGCCATGCCCCTCCCAAAACCTGGGTCAGCGAAATCCAGCAAAGCCGTACTGGGGCAGTTTGCTGTCATTCAGGTTGAACATTCCGAGAGCGTTGGTTCCCTGCGGGGCCTGCGTCGGATCTGCGGCTGAGCGGCCCGACTGAAGTCGGGCCCTTCCCAAAACCTGCCTGAATCGTACTTTTTCCGCAGCCTGTGAAGCCATGTCCCTCCCAAAACTGGGTCAATGAAATCTATGAAAGGCGGTACTGCTCTGCTCCCCTTCGGTTGAGTAACCGGTGGATCGTCACTTTGGTACTGGAACTCAGCGGGGCCTTCCGGAGTCTATAGGTAGAGGGCGGTATGTGGATCGGCGCTTAGCGTGGGCTTTCTGGTTCAATTATTGGCTGCGCCTTACGCTCGAAAAGCACCTATAATGGAGGTTGCGCCATGAGTGCCATGGCGGGAGCGACCACAGTGGGTGAGTTGGCGGGGGCGATCGGAATCCGGACTGAGGAGGCGGCGATTGTGTCCGAACTCAAGGCCGGATCGGAGGAGGCTTACGCCTGGCTGATTGGAGAATTCCATCAGCCGATTTACAGCCTGGTTTACCGCATGGTGACCGATCCTGCGGACGCCGCTGACACGACCCAAGAGGTGTTTATAAAAGTGTTCCGCGGAATTAAGCACTTCCACGGGGAGTCGAGTTTGAAGACGTGGATTTATCGGATTGCTGTGCATGAGGCGTCGAATCGACGACGCTGGTGGTTCCGGCATAAATCGCGGGAAGCTTCGATCGAACCGCTGGGGCCGGGGGCGGAGTCGGGCGTGGCTTCGGCGATCAAGGACTCGCTGGTGGATGGCGGCGACTCGCCTTTCGATCGCATGGCCCACGAGGAGGTTCGGGCGCGAGTCGAAGGGGAATTGCGCCAGGTTTCCGAACCCTACCGTACGACGCTTATCCTTCGCGATCTGGAAGAAATGTCGTATGAGGAAATTGCGGAGGTTACGCAGGTTTCTTTGGGAACGGTGAAATCGCGGTTGACCCGGGGACGGGAAGCACTGCGGCAAAGGCTGACCGCATATGTTCAAGAGGTTGGATCGGAACTGGGACTGGAGGTTGGGGAACGGGCAGTGAAGGGCAAGTCCCACTCCCACTTGGCTTGCGCGAAACGGGAATTCGAGGTGGTGCGATGAAGTGCGCCGAAGCTAAATCGAAGTTTTCGCCTTATCTTGATGGCGCGGTGGCAGGCACCGAGATGCTTGCTCTCACCCAGCATCTCGAAAGCTGCGGGGATTGTCAGCGGGGATATGCTTCGCTTCGCCAGACCCAGCAACTGCTGGCGAAGGTGGGTCGCAGGAAAGCGCCGGAAGACCTGAACCTGAAATTGCGTTTGGCGATTTCACGCGAAGCGGCACAATCGCGGCGTCCGCGGTTTCACGATCTTGGCGTTCGGATAGAGAATGCCATTCATGGATTCATGGTTCCGGCGACGGCGGGTTTGCTGACGGCGGTCGTGACTTTCGGATTTCTCATGGGCTTTGTGGCATTGCCTTTGCAAGCCGATAATCCGGATGTGCCGTTAATGTTGAACACCGCGCCGCAATTGCAGCAATCGGCGTTTGGAACGGCTCTGGAGTCGATCTCGGGCGATTCTCTGGTGATTGAGGCGTATGTCGATTCGAATGGCCGGGTGCAGGACTACCGCGTGTTGTCGAATCCGCAGGAACAGAAGGATCTGCCATCGCAAGTCAAGAACATGCTGATCTTCACCACGTTCCGTCCCGCGACTTCGATGGGGCAGCCGACGCCGGGGCGGGCGGTGCTGTCGTTCTCGAAGATCAGCGTGAAGGGGTGAGAATCAGCTTTTGGCTTCCAGTTCTCGTCCTTATCCCGAGGAGGCTACGGAGTGATCTCGAAGGCGACGCCTTCGTTGTAGGTGCCGCCGTTCGTGGTTACGCCGAACAGGTTGCCCTTGTCGTCGGAAGTTACGCCGTAGGGGAACTCCCCGTCGGCACCGTCGAACTTGTGCAGCACGCTGTATCTCCACCGCCCTCCGGTTTGAGGGGCCAATTTGAAAACCACTCCGCAGGCGTAGCCGCCGCAGTCCGCTATGCCACCGCTGGCCGCGCCGTAGAGATTCCCCGCTTTGTCGAACGCCAGCGTTCCCCCTGGCAGGCATCCGTTGGCACAGTCCGGGAAATCGTAAAGTACAGTTTGCTTCCAGTCGCCGGCAGAGGAAGGGGTAAGCTCAAAGACCGTCCCGGTTCCGTGAACGCCTCCCAAAGCGGCGACCCCATAGGCGTTGCCGGAAGCGTCCACAACCAATCCTCCATCGGGATTCTGACCGTCGTTCTTGTAGCTGCCAAAACGGTGCAGAACGTGGTAGGTCCAGGCCGCAGAGCCCGTAGCGGGGTCCGTGGCTCGACGCAACTCGAAAGCCACGCCATAGCCGTCGCCACCATGGTAAGTTGTGCCATAGAGGTTGCCTTTCGCGTCCCAACTCAGTGCATCCGCGGGGCCAAATCCGTCATCGCAGTGGTTCTGGCTGCAGAAGCTGTAAAGGGCGGCGTAGGCCCAGCCGCCAGATCCCGGCGATAGCTCTGCGATCGCGCCCGCTTGGTGTGACCCGGTGCCTAGAAATCCGTAGAGGTCGCCGGCCTTGTCTGACACTAAACCGACTCTGGAGCCGGACGGGTAGATTGTGCCGAGGGTCCAGCCGTCCGAGGTCGGGGAGAGTTCATACACGGTGCCAACATCGTCAGGCCCGCCGCTGGTGGTGGTGCCGTACAGGTTCCCTTCGGAATCGAGGGCTAGGGAGCCGTTCGGTCCCGTCCCCTCGGAGAAAACAAAATTGTGCAGAACGGTCTCGCTCCAGCCAGCTTTACCGAGCGTAAGCTCGAACACTGTGCCGCAACCGTAGTCGCTGCACTTTCCGGTGCCACCATCAATGGTCACGCCATAAAGGCTACCACGTTTGCCTACGAGCAGCGGGCCGTAAGGAAGGACTCCATCGCCGCCCATGCCAAAGTCGTGCAGAACCTTGAACTTGCTTCCGCCCTGGGCCGCAGGGACCAGGACCGCAGCCATTGCGGCCACGTGCAAAACCTGATTGAACTTCATCGGAACCTCGGCCTTTACCCTTAAAGCGCCTACGGAGTGATCTCAAAGGCAACGCCTAGGTTGTAGGTGCCGCCACGGACGGTTGTGCCAAACAGGTTGCCCTTCGAGTCGATGGTCAGGCCGATGGGATCGGAACCGTCCTGACCGTTAAAAGTGTGCACGACGCTGTATTTCCATTTGCCATGAGCGGTCGGCTTCAGTTCGAACACCACCCCGCAGCCATACTGGCAGGCGGAGTTCCCTCCTCCCTGGGTAACGCCGTACAGGGCGCCCGCCGCGTCCATCACCAGGTTTCCTTGCGGCCCCGCGCCGTTGGCAAAAGCAGGGAAATTGAAGAGCACGGTTTCACGCCACCGGCCGGGCGCCACAGGCGCTATTTTGAACAGCGTTCCCGCATTCGCGCTACCGCCGCCGACCAGAGTACTGCCAAAGACATTGCCTTGGCGATCCACAACCACAGAGCTATAGGGATGCTGGCCGTCGCGCTGCGTTTCGCCGAAGTGATGCGTGACGTGATAAGTCCACGTGAGAGAGTCGGAGGCGGGGTCGGTTGTTCGGCTCAGTTCGAAAGCCACGCCGTTGCCGTTGCCGCCGTAAAGAGTGACCCCGTAGAGGTTGCCTTTCGCGTCCCAACTCAGCGGATCTGGCACGGAGCCATCCCCGTCGAAGCAGTGGTTCTCGCTACAGAAGACGTAAAGCGCCGTGTAGTTCCAGCCACTGGAGCCCCGCGAAAGCTCCGAGATCGCCGGATAGACATGTGCGCTGGAGCCCATAACTCCATAGATGTTGCCCAGCTTGTCCAGAGTCAAGTCCCCTGCACCCAAGTCATAGATCAGGTCGAAAGCCCAGCCGCTCTTTTGGGGTGTTAGCTCGAAGACGTTAGAAAGGTCGTTTGGTCCGCCGGCGGAGGCACCGTACAGGTTGCCCTGCTCGTCGAGGACCAAGCCGCTAACGGGGCGACCGTCCGTGTATTGGCCTTGAAAGTCGTAAAGGACGCGCCCCCTCCACTTACCATTCGTCCCAGGTGTTAGCTCGAAGGCCGTGCCGCAACCGTAGTCCTCGCACATCTTCGATGTGCCCCCGGCGCCAGTTGCTCCATACAGGTTTCCCCTAGCTAGAAGAGGCGGGCCAGCGGGCACGGCCCCGTCGCCAGTCGCCCCAAAGTTGTGCAGCACTTTGTAATTGCCTCCCGCCCACGCTGCCTGCACCAAAACAGCCACGACCGTCGCTAGCACGCGCAAAAACTGTCTTCCCCCCATGGGACACCGCCTTCTGCGGGCCCGAACGGCCCGGCATTGCACCAAATCACAACCTAAACCTCAATCATCCGGGCCGCCGTCCGGGCCGGTCGGCGTATAGCTGGGATGGTTGTAGTAATAATTCTGAAAAAACTGCGCGTTGTACTGATAGGTAATACTGGTAAAGGGGCGCGGTGTGCTTAAGTTGAAGAAGTCCGACAGTGGAATATTCGTGCGCAGCGGGCCCCAGTCGGGTGCGTTGTAGTCGGCGTAGCCGTTGTCACCACTCTGGTCGATCGGCTGCATTTTGAAGTTCCACTCGATAAACGACAGAATGCTGCCAAAATCGTGCACGTAGGGAAAAACGTTGTTTGGGCAGCTCCCGAGGGCGCAAGCCCCGGAGACGTAACCACTGTAGGTGCCGTCTTTGTATACGCCTGTATATGCGGACACCACCAGCAGGGGAACACGGAAGCCGTACACATAACCGCAGCCCCACGCGTTGGGGGCCAGGCAGCCTTGCTGCGTCGTACGCCACTCGTTAGGGTATGGTGTCGGCGATACGTGGTCAAAGAAGCCGCCCCAGTCGTCCCACACAATGAAGATGGCCGTGTCGTTCCAGTAGCCGGTTCCATCGCAGTTGTTGGCTTGGCCGACCGCATCCACGATGTCGCCCACCCAGGACGGGCCGTAAGCAGGCGTATCGGAACCCCAGCCGGGATGGTCCGACCAGACCGAGGCGGGGATGACCCAACTGATGTCCTTCAGCGCACAAGTCTGGATGTCGGTCAGAATTGGCGCACTCTGCCCCTGGCCACTTTGCCCGGCAACTACGTGTTCGGTGTAGACCGCCCCGTTACATTGCCACTGGCCGGTTTGCTGATTAAATATTAGTGGAAGACAAATCTCCGAGAGCGCGCCGGGCGCGTTCCAAACTCCCATTCCTCCGACTGGAAGGTAGTAGCGCCAGGAAACGCCCTTGCCGCCGTTGACGTTCGTCACCAGGCTGTCATGAGTATAGCAATCGCCCGGCCAGCCCTGCGGAAACGTCGAATGCTCCGTGCCAAGAGGATCGACCCACAACGCCACGGGCTGCAAATCGAGGCAGCCCCCGGAGCTGTAGTTCTCCGCCACGAAGTCGAGAAAGAAATTGTTTGAGTCATTGGGGTAAGTCGGGGCCGAGGTCCCGCTGAACAGAAAAAGATGCGCGGGAAAGCTGGGGCCCTCATTCGTTTGGAAAAAATAATTGGCGAAACTGTAGGTCTTGGCGATCTGCATGTAGGGCTGCACGTCGGAGGCTTGCACGTAGGAATACTGCACGCATTGGCCTTGGATGACCATCTCGCAGAACCCATCCATGTTTCCGCCGTCGTACTGCTGAAACCAGCCTTGCCCGTAATACGCCGTTCTTAGGTCGTAATAGTGATGGTCGGGATCGAAGCCCGCGTTCATCGGTAGCGGGATATTGCAGATTTCCTGCGGACACCATTCGGTGGCGTGCCCCAGCCGCCGTTATCAATGTCGACGCCCGCCTCGAAGGGATCCGGCGAGCCGCACGTTGCGCCGACTGACGGGGCAGAGCCGAAGAGATTATCGGGCGTGCGGTTTTCCTGCACAACGATGATTATGTGCTGAAACGTGCCTTGGGGAATGGCTTGGGTGTGCGCGAAGATTGGGGCAAGCAAGGAGAAACTCAAAAGCAGCCTAATCGACACTTTCATGGGAAACCTCCTTTAGCTGAAACAGAATTCGAGACGGCTTCTCTTGGGGGTTCCTGAGTGTTAACCGGTGTAAAGCTGAGTTGCAGTTAGGCCAATTATGCGCCCGAAATCTTGCCTGTCAAGAGATTTCGATCAAACTCGCGAAGCGTCTTTGCGTTCATCAAAAGGGGAGTCTCGTTTCTGGACAGAACGCGGGATAGAGTTAACTCATCGGTACACCGCTGTAAGCTGTGGCAGTCTTGTCAACGCGCAATGCGACTTCCTCCGTTGACCCTCCGGGCAGAACCTCTTAAACTGGCAGTGTGCCCACCACATGTCACCGCTCTGCAGGAGGGTTTCCTGGATAGGTTTCGGAGTTCGTGGTTTGTCGCCTTGCTGGTGCTGGCGGCGGCGCGGGTTTTTCCGGCGGAAACTTCGCCTAAGGTCGCGCTCGATACCAATGAAGCGCTATTCACCGTCCTGACCGCGATCAACGCTTGCGGTTACGATTCGGAACTGAGCGTCTCGGACCCACTGCGGGTACAGATCCGGGACGAGGTTTCTAAAGCCGTTGAGGCTTCGGCTGAGGCAAAAGAATCCACCCAAATCCTGTGCCAATTTTATGCGGAGCATCAGCCCGCGGATCCGGCGCGGACGCTGGCACAATACGTGTCACTGGCACTGTGTCTCGAAGCTCCGCCGGCCCTGTCGTTGAAAGTCAAGGAAGCGGATCTGCCGCCTGACGCCAGCTATGTTTCGGGGTTGGTCCCGCTGATCCAGAAGTTCTACGGCGAAGCTGGATTGCACGCAATCTGGACGCGCCATCAACTTGCTTACTCTGGCCTGACCGCGCGCTATCACGAACCGCTATCCAAGGTGCTGTTCGACACCGAAGTTTATTTAAAGCTGCCGTCGGCTGGGTACTTGGGACGCACCTTTACGGTTTTGCTCGACCCCATGGGCGCGCCGGGGGAAGCCAATGCCCGCGATTACGGAGCCGATTATTACGTAGTCATTTCTCCGGGGACGGGATCGGGGCTCAAGATGGATCAGATCCGGCATACTTATTTGCACTATCTTCTCGATCCGCTGGCGCTGAAATATCCGATTGCCATCTCGCACCTGCAACCGCTGCTGGTCAGCGTAAAGAATGCGCCCATGGACGATAGTTTCAAGACGGACGCTTCGCTGCTGGCGACGGAGTGCCTGATCCGCGCCATCGAAGCCCGCACCACGGGGTCGAGCAAGACACCGGAAATAGAACGGCAGAAACTGGTGGAGCAGTCGGCGGAGCAAGGGTTCATTCTGACGCCTTATTTTTATGACGCGCTGGTGAAGTTCGAAAAAAGTCCGGCGGGGTTGCGCATTGCCTATTCCGATTTTATCAGCGGCATCGATGTGCACAAGGAGCAAAAGAATGCGGCGCAAGTAAAGTTTGCCAGCAAGGCGGACCCGGAATTATTGCATTTGTCACGGCCCACCGATGTCAAACTGCTGGTGACCGCCGAGCAGCGCCTGTCGATCGGAGACCCCGAAGGCGCTAAGAAGCTGGCGCAGCAGGCGCTCGACGAGAAGAAGGAGGATCCGGGCCGGGCGCTTTTCATTCTGGCACAAGCCGCCGCGATGAGCCGCGATATGCCCGGCGCCCGCAACTATTTCGAGCAGGCATTGAATGTTGCTCACGAACCGAAGGTGGTGGCGTGGTCACATATTTACCTGGGAAGAATCTTTGATTTGCAGGAAGATCGAGAGGCCGCCCTCGATCAATACCGTGCAGCATTGACGGCGGGCGGAGCGTTGCCCGAGGCTAAAGCTGCTGCTGAGCATGGGATTGAACAGCCTTACGAGCCGCCCAGCCATCCGCAGCAGGAGTGAAGTGGAGACATTGCGTCGGGAGCTAGAATCTCATTCTAAGGAGAGAGCATGAAGCGAACAGCCATAATATGGGGGACGATGCTGGCAGTAGCGATTTTGGCAGCTGCGCAGCAGCCGGCGCCTACTCAGCAGAAGCAACCGGCGGGGGCGGCGAGTGCAACGCAGGCTGCGCCACCTCAGGGCAAGCGGCCACCGCAAGCCAAGACGCAGAAGGAGTTTGACGCATATAACGCGGCGGTGGCGAACCAGAAGGATCCCGCCGCGATGGAGAAGGCCGCCGACGATTTCGCAGCCGCCTTCCCCGACAGCGAACTGCGCGGTCTGCTTTATAAGGCGGCCGAGCGCGGCTACCAGAATGCGAACAATGGCGACAAAATGTCGGAGATGGCGCAGAAGCTGCTGAAGCTCGATCCGGATGATCCCGAGGCTCTGGTCGCGGTGTCGGAAGTGATCGCGGAGCGTACGCGCGATACCGATCTCGACAAAGATCAGCGCTACGATCAAGCCAGGAAAGACGCCGAGCACGCTTTGGAAACGGTTGACACCGATGTTCCCATCCCGGCGAATGCGCCCCAGAGCCAGATCGACGCATACAAAGGATTATTGCGATCCAGCGCATATTCGGTTTTGGGTACGATCCAGTACGATCAGGAAAAATATGCGGACGCGGAAGGCTATTTCCGCAAGTCGATCGATGCTTATCCGGCTCAGCCGGACCCGGTAGTTGTATTGCGCCTGGCGCTGGCGCTGGATAAGCAGGCACGATATCCGGATGCGCTCAAGGAGGCCAACCGGGCCGTCGAATTGACCCAGGAGGGAACCGCGGCTGGAGCTACCGCGCGTCATGAGCGTGATCGGTTGCTGCAGTTGACGGGAGGCGCTAGTCCGGGCAGTGGTAGTCCAACCCCTGCGTCCAAACCGCCGGACAGCGCGACTCCGAACCCGGCTCCGTCTGCTCATTAAGTGGTGAGGTGTCGGCCCTCAGACGCTGGTTTGGAATCAGGCTTGATTCGCAAACGGAGACGTTGCAAGCAACGTTTCTACGGTTGTGTTTTTGATTTGCGTCCTTTGTGTCCTTTGTGGCTCCGGCACTTGCACTTCATCAACCACATAAGGACACGAAGGTCCACAAAGGAAGAACAACGAAATGTAGCTTGCTACGTTTCAGATTGCTGGCCAACCGGCAATACATCCACCAGGACGTCTCGCGAACCCGGACGTCGCGCCTACTTTTTTCAAGCAGATGAAGTCGCGGAACATCTCGGAATTGGAGCAAGCTCTGGAGTACCGATTCTCGCGCCCGGAACTGCTGGAGCAAGCTCTCACCCACAGCTCGCATGCGCGCGAACTCGAATCGCTATCGATTCAGCCGGCGGCGCGAGTGGGAGATAACGAGCAACTCGAGTTTCTGGGAGACGCCGTCCTGGGGCTGATTACGGCCGAGGATTTGTTTCACCGCTTCCCGCATTTCCGAGAAGGTGAGTTGTCCAAATTGCGAGCCCATTTGGTCAGCGAAAAGCACTTGATCCAAGTCGCGCGTCAATTGGAACTTGGTCACTACTTGCGCCTGGGTCGGGGCGAGGAAAAAAGCGGAGGGCGCAACAAGACTGCCCTGCTGGTGGACGGCTTGGAGGCCGTACTGGGTGCGATGTACGTGGATGGCGGACTGGAGGCGGTGCGGCGCGTGGTGTTGCAGCATATTGTCGCTCCGGAGGTGGAATACCTGGCGCGAAACGGAAGCAGCTTGCCGCTTACGGACTATAAGTCGGCGCTGCAGGAGAAGCTTCAGGCTACCGGTCGTCCGCAGGCATCTTATGTATTGGTGAAGGAATTGGGTCCGGAGCACAGCAAGACGTTTACCGTCGAAGTTCGATTGCAGGCGGTGGGCAATCACGGAGAGACGGAATTCGTAGGCCGGGCAGAAGGGTCCACCAAGAAGAATGCCGAACAGGGCGCAGCGCACCAGGTGCTGGAACACCTGGCGTCGCTGACGGGGGATTCGGGCAGCAAGGCGTCCGGCAAAGGACGCGTCTAGCTGGAAGTTTAATGGAGAAAACCCCATACACCGACTGGGTGATTTCGCTGCAATCGCTGCTGACTACGGTGGTGATTGCGGTCTTTGTCATCACATTTATCATTCAAGCATTCCAGATTCCTTCCGAGTCCATGGAGAACACGCTGCTGATCGGGGATTACTTGCTGGTGGACAAGCTGCGTTACGGCAGCGGCCGGTTCCTGGACCGCATCCTGCCTTACCGCACGGTGCATCGTGGAGACGTCGTGGTTTTCCATTATCCGGTTCATCCCAGCGAGCACTTCGTGAAGCGCGTGATAGGCTTGCCCGGAGATCGTGTACGCATGATCGATCGGCGAGTGTACATAGACGGCACGCCGCTAACAGAATCCTATGTGCGTTACAGTTCGCCGATACACGACGTATTTCGAGACGAGTTTCCCCGCCTGGACATGCCAGTTCCAGGCCTGGAAGGAGGATGGTGGCTGCAGATGAGGAAACTGGTGGAGGACGGCGAACTGATTATCCCGGAAGGACACTATTTCGTGCTGGGCGACAATCGGGACGAGAGCCTGGACAGCCGTTACTGGGGCTTCGTGCCGCGGGAAAACATCATTGGGCGTCCTCTGATCATCTATTGGTCGGTGCGCAGTTTGGAGGATGACTTGCCGGTTTCTTCCACGCCAGGTGATAAACTTTATCACTTCACCTACGCGCTCAGCCATTTGTTTCAGCTCACGCGCTGGGACCGGACATTTCGCGTTGTCAACTAAGGGCGGCATCGCCCATTAACGGGACAAAATCCAGTGGCCAAGAACGAAAATACGCAGGCGGAAAAGCCTCGCGAAACCACAGTCGAGTTTCTCGCTTCTCTAGCGGCCGTTTTGGTAACCGGCCTGTTCATCATTACGTTCATCGTGCAGGCATTTGAAATTCCTTCGAGCTCGATGGAAAACACTCTGCTGATCGGGGATCACGTGTTTGTGAACCGGGAACAGTTCGCGCCGCGGACGCGGTGGCTTGGCCCCATCCTGCCCTACGGGCAGATACGGCACGGCGATGTCGTGGTGTTTCTGTCCCCTGCAGAGCCGGGGCTTTACGTGGTCAAGCGAATCATCGGCGTTCCTGGGGACCGCATTCATCTGCGCGATGGGTTGGTCTACCGCAATGGGGAAAAGCTGGATGAAGCCTATGTCATCCACCAAGGCGACGAGGCCAGTTACAACCCTTACCGAGACAACTTCCCCGCAGTCGCGCCCTCCGAAGGAGGCAATGTGACGCCGGACTGGGAACTGGCTTTGCCGCAGCACATTCAAGGCGACGATGTGGTCGTGCCTCCCAACAGTTATTTTGGCATGGGGGACAACCGCGACGTGAGTCTGGACAGCCGTTATTGGGGATTCATTCCGCAGGAAAATGTGATTGGGCGGCCCATGTTTATTTACTGGTCGTTTGAGACCCCGGCTGGGCAATATCTGGAGCGAGAAGTCGGCCAGCGAATTGGTTTCCTGGCCCACGTCGTAATCCACTTTTTCGATGAAACCCGCTGGCGGCGCACGTTCAAGGTGGTGCGGTGAGTTTTTGGCGATCAAAGCGCGGAGTTCTGACGCTGAGCGTGGTTCTGCTCCTGGCGCTGTTTCTCATACGTCCGGGGGCAAATCGGCTGAGGACAGGGATCGTCAATTCTATAAGCCAGGCCTTGGGACGGCCGGTAGAGGTTGCGGCCGTACGCCTGCGCCTGCTCCCCCGGCCCGGCTTCGATCTTGAAAATTTCGTAATTCATGACGACCCCGCGTTCAGTGCTGAGCCCATGCTGCGCGCCCAGGAAGTGACCGCCTCGCTGCGTGTGACTTCGCTCTTGCGGGGACGACTGGAGATCGCGCGGCTGAATCTCACCGAGCCCAGCATTAACATGGTACGAAACGCGGCAGGGCATTGGAATCTGGAGGCGCTCATTGAGCGGGCCGCCAAAATCCCGGTTGCTCCCACAAGCAAAGCAAAGACTGAAAGGCGTCCCGGCTTCCCTTACATCGAGGCGGACCACGGCCGGATCAATTTCAAGGTCGGACCGGAGAAGAAACCGTACGCGTTCACCGAGGCAGATTTTGCCTTGTGGCAGGATTCGGAGAATGAATGGGGCATGCGGCTGAAAGCGCAACCGGTGCGGACAGATTTCAATCTCAGCGACACCGGCACAGTCAGCGTGAGCGGATCGTGGCAGAGGGCAACGACTTTACGCGAGACGCCTTTGCAGTTCACTCTGCAGTGGGAGCGCGCGCAGTTGGGCCAAGTCACAAAGCTCGCCTATGGCAACGATAAAGGCTGGCGTGGCGGACTCAAGGTTTCTGCCAGCATTGCGGGCACACCCGCGGACCTGGCCATAGCGGCGTCGGCCTCGGTGCAAGATTTCCGTCGTTATGACATTTTCGGCGGCGGCGATTTGCGGCTGGCCGCGCAGTGCAGCGGACACTACAGTTCGCCGGAGCACACGCTGTCCAAGGTAGCCTGCAGCGCTCCGGTAGGCGATGGCATAGTTACCGTCAATGGCGGCATCCACAGTCTTCTCTCACCCCGCGATTACGATTTCGCATTGACTGGTCAAGATCTGCCAATCCAAGCGCTGATTGCCTTTGCACGCCATGCCAAAGAAGGTGTGCCCGATGACCTGGGCGCGACTGGGCGGCTGAATGGGAGCGTGAGGTTTCGGCGGGCTGACAACGTGGCAGTAGGCGATGTGGTCTGCGACGGTAGTGGCGAGACCGCAGGTTTCGAGCTTGGATCGCGACTCACCAAGACGGAGTTGGTATTGGGAAGAGTTCCGTTCGCGATATCTTCCCCGGTCCATACAAAATCACGGGCGGGCTTAGGAGAAATTGTTTCTCCGCCAGAGACTCGCTTTGAGCTGGGGCCTTTCGATCTGGCCTTAGGCAGGCCAGTGCCCGCCACGGTGCGCGTCTGGGCTTCCCGCTCGGGATACGGCTTTTCGGTCCGAGGGGATGCGCAGTTGCAACGCCTGCTGCAAGTGGCGCGGACGGTGGGCATTCCCGTGCCCCAGTCAGCGGCCGAAGGCTTGGCCAAAGTCGATCTGCAACTCGCCGGCGCCTGGTCGGGATTGGTGGCGCCGAGAACAATGGGGAAGGCTCAACTGCGTTCGATTCGTGCGGAAGTGCGGGGGTTGAATGCGCCCTTGGAAATTATTTCTGCGAGCCTTGCCCTGATGCCAGACCAAGTTAAAGTGGAGAATTTGACAGCTTCGATCGCCGGCACTTCGTGGCACGGTTCCCTGACGCTTCCCCGACAGTGTGCCCAGCCGGACGCCTGCCTGGTGGGCTTCGATCTGTCTGCCGACGAGATTGCGACCGATCGACTGAACCAGTTAGTCAATCCGCATATTCCCAAAGAGCCGTGGTATCGCTTTCTTTCTTCGCCAACACCCGGAATTCCCTACCTGCTCACAGTGCACGCCGCGGGAAAGCTCACGGCAAACCGAGTAGTGGTTCGTAAACTTATCGCGAACCGGGTCTCGGCGAATGTGGAACTCGATAAAGGCAAACTGCGGCTGTCGGATTTGCGGGGTGATGTGCTCGGCGGCAGGCACGCCGGCGAATGGCAAGCCGACTTCACGGCAAAGCCCCCGGAGTATAGCGGAAGCGGCATGCTGGAGCGGGTCGCACTGAATCAGCTTTCCGAAAGCATGAACGATGATTGGATCACAGGTTCAGCAACCGCAACTTATCGCGCGAAAGCATCGGGGCTCGACGCGACTACATTGTTTGCTTCCGCAATTAGCACGCTGAAGGTCGATGCGCGGGACGGCCTGCTGCGCCACTTCGCACTTGCCGAGGGGACGGGCCCGCTGCAGATGCATCGTTTGGCAGCTCACTTGTCCCTGCACGACGGCAAGTTTGAAATTCAGGAAGGCAAGCTGGAAACTCCGGCTGGTATCTACCAAGTGAGCGGCACGGCGTCTCTGACTCGTATCCTGAATCTGAAACTGACGCAGGCAGGGGCTCCGGGCTTCAACGTCACAGGCACATTGATGGAACCGCACGTGTCGCCAATCCTGACGCCAGAAACGCAAGCCGCGCTCAAACCCTGAATTGTTCCCTAGAGTGTTTCTTAAGCCCTGCCTGAGTTGATTCGTCCGATTGGGCGTCACATACGCACAGTCGCAGCGGGGACGGGCGGTCGCCGCCGGATCAGGCTGAGTCCAATCAGGCTCCAGATACCCAGCGCCAGCCATTCGTATGCACTAAAATGCCCGGGGATGCCGGGGACAATTTTCATCAGGATCATGAGCAGCCCGACCATTACTCCTACGACGGCGATAACTCGTTCGCGCGGAGCCGGCCCCATCCGGTAATAGGCCGCGCAAGCCGCCAGCCATCCCATGGCGGAAGCCACCGAGCCAACTTCGGAAATGGGCACTAGAGTGGCATCGCCCAGAAACATGCACGCCGCGGTGGCCAGTCCGATACAGAGCACGGCAACCGAAGGCGTGTGATTGCGCGGGTGTACATGGCCAAGACGCTGGTCGACCAGGCCACGCCGCCCGATGGCGAACAATAACCGGCTGGCTGCAATAAAATTTCCGTTGAACACTTTGAAGAGCGAAAGGATTGCGGCGCTAAGTACAACGCTTACAATCCAACGCGAGCCCACGGCGCGCTCGAAAGCAACTGCAGTCATGAATTTTTCATGAGTGAGCTGCTTCCATGGCGCGACATATCCAACTGCGGCGACCACGACAGTGTAGAAAAGAATTCCAACCACAATCGCCATCCAGATGGCCTTGAAGAACCCGCGGGCGCGGAATTCAGGGCTGGCCTCTTCCGCACCCTTGACGACAGATTCAAACCCGGTCATGAAATAGGGCACAATCTGCATCACCAGAAGCACGGACACGAAGGGGCTATGGGTAAACAGTGGCGGGAAATTCCGTGGCGAGCCTTTGCTCACGCCGAACCCCACAAACACGACGAACAACGCCAGCGTCCCGAAGGCTGTCCAGTTCTGAAAAGTCGCGCTCAGGCGGATGCCGCGATAGTTCAGCAGAGTGAGCAATCCGGTCAAGCCGAACCCGATCGCCAAGTGCGGCAGGTAAACCGGTCGACCGGCGATGCGGTAGAGTTCCATTGAATCCAGCGCGGGAAAAATGTAGCCCGCGATCTTGCCGACCGCGACTGCCTCCCACGGGCACACGATGAAATAGGCGAGGATCATCATCCAGCCCGTGGCAAAGCTGACCGAGCGGGGAAAAACTTTGGCGGTATATGCCACTTCACCTGCCGCATCCGGCATCGCAGTAACCAGTTGGCCGTATACATAGCCGATCGGCAACAACAGTGCCCCACCAATTGCGAAGCCGAGGATCGCGCCCAATGCGCCGCCGCGAAGCAGCCAGTCATCCATCACCACCAGCCATCCCACGCCCACCATCGTGCCCCAGCCCAGGGCGAAGTAATCTACAAGGCGAAGTTTGCGGGCGAGCGTGATCACAAGGGTGGCGCGAATTATAAAGCATTGCGCATGAGACGCGGCAATGGGGGTTCTAACCAGCTAACCTGGGCCGGATTTCGCGCCTCGCGTGTTAGTATCAAATTCAAAGCTTGATGACCCTGCAGCATGTTGACATCCTGTTTCAGTTGATCGTTTTCTTGTTCGCGATCAGCATCCACGAGTCGGCGCACGCCTGGATGGCGAACCGCCGAGGCGATCCCACTGCACGCATGCTGGGGCGAGTCACGCTCAATCCCCTCAAACACATTGATCCCGTGGGAACCGTTTTACTGCCGCTGATCGCCTTGGCGACTCATCTTCCGGTGATCGGTTGGGCCAAACCTACTCCGGTGGATCCGAGGAATTTTAAGAACCCGGTATTGGATGACATTCTGACCTCCGTGGTCGGACCGATCAGCAATTTCGTAGTGGCAACGGGTGCGGTGCTGGCTTTGATTTTCGTTTCGCTGACCTCGCACCTGGGAGCGGCTATTGTCCATGCGATTCCTCTGGTCTATCCGAATCATCTGGACATCCTGGCAAGCCAGACCGACTCGTTTCTGATGCCGGTCAGCCTGCTTTTCTACGAACTGATGGTGATCAACATCATTCTCGGAGTCTTCAATCTGATTCCAGTTCCGCCGCTCGATGGCAGTCATGTGCTGCGCCACTTTCTGCCTCCCGGTGCGCTGCGCATTTACGATACGCTGGGAATGTTCGCTCTGATGGCCTTGGTGTTTCTGGGTGGAGGAATCCTGGGCAGGCTGATTTTTCCCGTAATTGGGATTTTTAACTCCATTCTCTTGAGAATCTGATGCCTACTGGATCCAATCAACGGAAACGCGTGCTCAGCGGGATGCGCTCGACCGGCAAATTGCATTTAGGCAATTATGTCGGCGCTCTGCAGAACTGGGTGGGCATGCAAGATCGGTACGAATGTTTTTTCTTTGTGGCTGACTGGCACGCGCTCACCACGGACTATGCCGATACGTCGCGAGTGAAAGAAAACTCTGTCGAAGTTTTGCTCGACTGGCTGGCTGCGGGGCTCGATCCGGAACGGTGCACCATGTTTATCCAGTCGCACGTGCCGCAGCATGCGGAGTTGCATCTGCTGTTCTCGATGATCACGCCGCTAGGGTGGCTGGAGCGAGTGCCCACTTACAAGGAGCAGCGGGAAAACATTACGGAAAAGGACCTGGGCACGTACGGTTTCCTGGGATATCCGGTGCTGCAGGCGGCGGACATTCTTATTTACAAAGGCGACTTTGTTCCTGTAGGCGAAGACCAGGTGCCACATGTGGAGTTGACGCGAGAGATTGCGCGGCGGTTCAACGGGTTTTACAAACGCAATGGTGCAGAGGTTTTCCCGGAGCCGCAGCCATTACTAACGCCCACGCCGAAACTGCCGGGGACCGATGGGCGCAAGATGTCGAAGTCGTACGGAAACACCATCATGCTTACTGACCCGGAGCCGGTAGTGCGGCAGAAGCTGAAGACCATGGTGACCGATCCCGCGCGCGTGCGCCGCACGGACCCCGGCAACCCCGATGTTTGCCCGGTCGGCGACTTACACAAGATTTTCAGTGATCGTTCTACTCTGGCGAAGGTAAACGAAGGCTGCCGGTCTGCGGGGATTGGCTGCATCGAGTGTAAAGGCTGGGCGGCGGACGCTCTGGTTAACATCTTGAATCCCATGCAGGAGCGGCGCAAGAAATATGAGGAGAATCCGCGGCTGGCTTGGGATATTCTGGAAGCTGGCTCGACGAAAGCAAGTAAAGTCGCTAATGCGACCATGAACGAAGTGCGGGATGCCATGGGCATTTCGCTTGAATACGAGGCCCCGAGATCTCCTCGGGCTGCAAAGTAGTTGGCGGAAAGCAACACCATGGGCGAAGAAGCAAAGATTGCTTTCGATGGTACCGCAGCATTGGATCTTGCTCCCGCGCTGGTCGGGAGCGCACCGCCGCGTGAGCAGGAAAAGTCCGCGAATGAGCGGAGCGACTTTCCTTTTGCCGTCACCGTGGGCGATGTTTACGAAGGGCCGCTCGACCTGCTGCTTCACCTGATTCGCAAGCAAGACATCGATATCTACGACATTCCTATTGGGAAAATCACTGCGCAGTATCTGGGGTACGTGGAAAAACTACGCGAACTGGATGTGAATGTGGCGGCTGAGTTCATCTACATGGCCGCGGTTCTGATTCACATCAAATCGAAAATGCTGTTGCCGCGCGATCCCGCAGCGGCCACGGACGCTCAAGACGACCCGCGTGCGGAGTTGGTCAACCGTCTAGTCGAGCATGAGAAATTCAAGTCTGCGGCGCAGATGCTGATGCAGAAGCAACAAATCGAAGATGCGGTGTGTTCGAATCCGGCACTGAAAGAGTTCCGCGATGCCGAAGGCACAGAACCGGAGTTCGCAGCCGACGTTATTGATTTGGTGAAGACGTTCCAGCAAATCCTCGAGCGTGCCCGCAACCGCCCGATGATTCAGGTGGACGAAGAAACCGTCACCGTGGGGCAGATGATCGAATATCTGCGGCGGCGCCTGGCTCTGGAGGAACGGCCGATCCGATTGAAGCAGATGTTGCGCAATGTCGAGTCGCGGCAGGCGCTGGTCTGCATGTTTCTGGCGCTGCTCGAAATGGTGCGCCTGCAAGCGATCCAACTGCGGCAAGACCGGTTGTTTGGCGAAATCCTGCTGCGCAAGCATGTCGGATTTGATGCGGTCATGGCGCAGCAGTCGGTGCGCGACGATTGGCGGTGACCGGAGGCGGCGCACGTTTAGCGCTGTCATCCTGAGCGGAGCAGGTTCTCCGCAACGCGGAGAGCCTGCGGAGTCGAAGGACCCCGCGACTGGTTGCGCTACGATGAAGTGGAAAGGCATTCGAACCAGGCTTCCAAAGAGACTGAGGGGTGTGAACTCCCTGACGCGGATTGGGCGGATCGTCGGAACTGGGGTCCTTCGACTGCGGCGTCGTTCGCTGCGCGAGCGACGCCTCCGCTCTGGATGACAGGTTTTCAGTGGTGCGCGGTAGGAGCAAGAGAATCGTCGAACCCATGAGCCTTAAAGCCAAACTCGAAGCCATTATCTACGCAGCGGAAACACCGGTCACGCTGGATCAACTGATTGAATTGGTCAAGGATTCCGTGATCAGCGACGGTGCGGCCAACGGCACCGAGGTCAAATCGCGGGTGCGTCTCGCTCTCGAGGCACTGATCGTCGATTACTACAGCCCGGATCATGGTATCGAAATTCGCCAGGTCGCCGGCGGATACCGGATGTCGACAAAACCTGAGCATCACGATATCGTGCGCGCCTTTGCCCGGAGCCTGAAGCCACCGATTCGCCTGTCCCTACCCGCGCTCGAGACCCTAGCGGTAATCGCGTACAAGCAACCGGTGACGGTGCCGGAGATTAGCGAGATTCGCGGCGTTGACTCCAGCGGAGTGATTGCGACTTTGCTCGATCGCAAGCTGATCACGACCGCTGGCCGCAAGGCGGTCATCGGGAGGCCCATCCTTTATAAGACAACCAAGGAGTTCCTGATGCGGTTCGGCTTGAAGGATGTCAACGAACTGCCCAGCATGGAGGAGTTCGAGAAGTTGGTGGCGGAATCGTTCCAGACGGATTTGTTGCCAGCCGAGAGCGAATCGGGGAATGCGGCGAGCGGGGCCGTGACAGAGGTTGTTAGTAGCGACGGAGCGCTATCGCAGCAAGATTCCGGACTGGCTCAAATCACGGAAGATTCCGAACTGGCTATGGCACAAAAGCACCACGCCGGCGAGAGCGATCCGGCCGCTTGAAGCAGCGACTTACCCAACAACTCTGCAGATTTCCAATTGCGACGTCTTATGCCGGCTGAACGACTACAGAAAATTATCGCCGCCGCTGGAATCGCTTCCCGCCGCAAAGCCGAGGAACTGATTACTGGCGGACTGGTGTCGGTGAACGGGCAGACGGTCACGGAACTCGGCAGCAAGGCCGATCCCGAGCACGACCACATTCGGGTGAATGGAAAACTGCTGCACGGCCCGGAGCGGCATGTTTACCTGCTCATGAACAAACCAAAGGGATACGTCACGACCCTGCGCGATCCTGAACGCCGGCCCACGGTCATGGATCTACTGCGCGGCGTGGGGGCGCGGGTTTATCCCGTAGGGCGTCTCGACTATGCCAGCGAAGGCTTGCTGCTGCTGACCAATGACGGCGAGTTCGCCAATCGTTTGATGAAAGCCGCGTCCCATGTGCCCAAGACTTACATGGTGAAAGTAGCCGGAAATCCTCCGGGGGAGGAATTAGCGCGGTTGCGCGAAGGCATTTACATTCCGTCGGATCGCGGAAAGCGAGTGAAAACGGCTCCCGCCAAAATCCGCGTGATTCGTGAATCCGCCAATCCGTGGTACGAAGTGACCTTGATTGAAGGCAAGAATCGCCAGATCCGGCGCATGTTCGAAGAAATCGGACATCACGTGGAAAAAATCAAGCGGGTACGCTACGGTCCGCTTGAGTTGGATGTGCATCCTGGGAAGTTTCGCAAGCTCACGATCGAGGAAGTTTCGCGATTGAAATCCCTTACCCGATAGAACGCGCGACCAGGTGACACTTCCCGAGCAAACATGGTAAAGATTATCTAGCCGACAAATGAGCGACTACAGCCAGTTTGTGCCCGAACACGTGCGAAACCTGGGCGGGTATACGCCGGGTAAGTCGCTGCGGCAAGCGCAACGGGAGAGCCGCGTGAACTGCATCAAATTGGCCTCGAATGAGAATCCGTTTGGACCCTCGCCCAAGGCCGTGGAAGCGATGCAGGGCGTGCTGGCCGAGAGCAATTTCTACCCTGACAACGATGCCACCGAGCTACGCCAGAAGCTGGCCGAACAGCACAACGTTCAGCCCGAGCAAATCGTTCCCACGGCCGGTTCGACCGCGTTGCTGGGCATTATCGCGCGCACTTTGCTGTCGCCGGGGCTCAATGCCGTCACCTGCGAACGTTCGTTCATCGTTTATCCGATTGCGACGCAAGCCGCCGGGGGACAGCTTATCCGCGTTCCCATGAGAGATGATGGATTCGATCTGAATGCCATAGCCGACGCGGTCGATCAGCATACCCGCATCATTTACATTTCCAATCCCAACAACCCCACCGGCACGCTGCTTCCTCCGCGAGAGCTCGATCGTTTTTTGGATGAAGTGCCCGAACACTTGATCGTCATCCTCGATGAAGCGTACTACGATTTCGCCCGTCACTTTGCGATCAACCGTGGCGTGGATTACTCGCGCGCGCTCGATTACGTGAACCAGGGCCGCAAAGTGGTTGTGCTGCGCACATTCTCAAAAGCGCATGGCTTGGCCGGACTCCGGGTCGGCTATGGGATTGGCCCCGCCGAGCTGATGTCCTATTTCGCCCGCATGCGCACCACATTCTCCGTTTCGAGTGTGGCCCAGGCAGCCGCGTTAGCCGCGCTTGGTGACGAAGTTCACACGCAGAGAACCCTGCAGAACAACGCCGAGCAAGCCGAACGGCTTACTGGAGCGATTACGGAACTGGGCTACCATCCTGTGCCGACGTGGGCCAATTTCGTGTATTGCGAATTGGGCGATGATGCCGCGGCCGTCGCCAAGCGACTCCAGGCCGAAGGTGTAATTGTTCGACCGCTAGGTCCCTGGGGTGCGCCAACCGCTATTCGAATCACGATCGGTACGCCCGAGCAGAATGAACTTTTCCTGAAGGCATTCAAGAAAGTGATGGAGCGAGCGACAGTACGGTAGCGCTTGCCGGCGCTGTAGAGACGTTGCTGGCAACGTCTCGTGCCCACGTCCGGGCTCACAGCAAGAAAAACAACTGGCGAGCTACGGTTCTACGATCATGGGTAAGCGTGCGGCTCCGTAAAGGCCGGCGTCGCTGCCCAGCAACGCCCGCGTGATAATGGTCTTTGAAGAGCCTCCCGGCGTGACATGCGCTGAAGCTCCTTCGCGGCTTCGTCCCGAAGAATCCGGCGCCGTGGCTGCGTATACCAGTGAACGCTTACGCAGTTCTTCGAACATCGACGGCGCAAAAACTTCCCAGGCGCCGGATACGCCTCCTCCGACAACATAGATGGGAAGATTCAGCGCATTCACCAAATCCGATAGCGCGATGCCCAGCATCGTTCCCACCGTCCGGAAGACTTGCGCAGCCCGCTCGTCGCCCTGGGTCGCCAGGTTGTAAATTACTTTGGCGCTAAAGTCGCCATTCATCTGGGCAGCGTCGGCAAGACCGGGCGCACTGCCGCTGGCGATTGCCTCGCGCGCCATCCGGACCACGGCGGTCGCGGAAGCGTAGGCTTCAAGACAGCCGCGATTCCCACAGCCACAGCGGGTTCCCGCTGGTTCAACCGTGATGTGGCCAAACTCGTTCGCCATGCCGCTCATGCCGTGCCAGATGCGGCCATCCAGCACCAGCCCACCGCCCACCCCGGTACCGAGGGTCAGCACAGCCATGCTGTCGAAGTCGCGCGCGGCCCCCAGCCATTTCTCACCCAGGGCGGCGGCATTGGCATCGTTCTCCAAAATCACTCGCGTGCCCAGCCGCTTCTCAATTTCGGCTCGTGCCGGGTAGTCAGCCCAGTCTGGCAGATTTGGCGACGCGCGGACCATGCCCGTGTCCAGGTCAATGATCCCAGGCACACCGATCCCGATCCCGAGCAGCGAACTCGCGCCGCGAAGTTTGGCCGCCAACCGCTCGATCGCCTCGCACATATCGTTGACCACGTGATCGCGACCCAGCGTAACTTTTGTGTCGAGGTTGATCGTCTCCAGCAGGATTCCCTGCTCGTCGATCGCTGCGATGCGAAGGTTTGTACCGCCGAGATCAACGCCGATCGAGTAAGCGGGCATAGGTAAGAGAGCCAGAGTAACATTGAAGCATGCAATTGCCAATCACCAAACGACGTGGAAGCGCCTAGAAAATCGTTTTAGTAGCTGACAATTGCCAATCCTACTTCTGGCACCTGGGACAATAGTGGCTGCTGCGGCCGGCGATCACGATCCGCTTAATGGGAGTATTGCAGATCAGGCACGGTTCCCCTTCCCGTCCGTAGACACGGTGTTGGAGTTGAAAGAATCCTTCTCCACCCTCGGCATCCACGTAGTCAGAGATAGAAGAGCCGCCCAGCGAGATGGCCTCTTTGAGCACCTCGCGGATGGTGCCATGAAGCCGCGACAACTCCTTGCGAGTGAGGGAATCGACGCGGCGCCGAGGCCGGATGGCGGCCCGGAACAGCGATTCGTCCGCATAAATGTTGCCCACGCCGCGCAGCAGTTTCTGGTTGAGCAACGCGCTCTTGATCGGGGTTTTGCGCCCGCGGAACAACTCGACGAAGCGATGCAGTTCGACTTCGAGTGGTTCGGAGCCGGCCACGTCAAAACCATGGGCCACGCTTAGACGCCCAAAACGTCGCGGGTCCACGAATCTCAGTTCTCTGCCCGAGGCGAGCTTGGCAACCGCGTGCGTGTGTTTCTCCATGGCTTGGTCCGACTTGCAGACCAGCATGCGCCCCGTCATGCCAAGATGCACGATCCATTGAGCCGTGTTCGATGTGGGCGCGGGCGCCCCCGCTCGTGCTCTTGAGGATTTCTGGCGAGACTTCGTCGGGACGGTCGAGGACTCCCGTCTTCCATTTTCCAGATCGAATACGATGTGCTTCCCGACTCGGCGCACGCCCATAATCCGCTTGGATTCGAGAGTGGCAACAATCTCAGGCGCCGCGGATTTCAGCGGTTCGGGCTTCGATCCAAGCCACACGGATTCGATGACGTCGCCAGTGACCCGGCTAGCTAAGCCACGGGCAATGGTCTCAACTTCGGGGAGCTCGGGCATGCAATCAGTTTACAGGCTTCCGAGCTTCGGCTTCGGCCCTCAGGAAACGACTATCGGAACGCCGCCCAACCTTCGCAAGGGGATACGATGTGAGTAGGCTCTACCAAGCCTGCCCGCATGATTGCCATCTCTCGCCCGCCAGGGTTATCATTATATGTACACTTCTGCCCCGCCTACACCCTTTGTCATTCAGCGACCTGTTAGCACTGCGGGCAACGAGTGTGTGCGACCCTGAATTGCGGCTGGGGCGGCCGCACGATTCATCATCCGAGGAGTTGCATTTGAAGAAGGGCAAAGCTGCGGTCATCGTGGGCGTTCAATGGGGCGACGAGGGCAAGGGCAAGATTGTCGATGTCCTCTCCGAGAACTTTTCCATTGTGGCCCGTTATGCGGGTGGACACAATGCCGGCCACACTGTCATCATCAATGGGAAAAAGTTCGTTCTGCAACTGGTCCCGTGCGGCGTTCTTCGCGCCAGGTGCCGCAGCGTAATCGGCAATGGAGTCGTGCTCGACCCGGTGGCTTTTCTCAAGGAAGTTGCCGCGCTGCGCGAGGCCGGAGTCAAGGTCGATGGCAGCCTTTTCGTCAGCAACCGCGCGCACGTGATTCTGCCGTACCACCGCATGATCGAGTTGGCGTCGGAGAATGCTCCGGGACGAGTGAAAATCGGCACTACTTCTCGCGGCATTGGCCCCGCGTACGAAGACAAAATGGGACGTCGCGGCCTGCGCGTCGCCGATCTGCTAGACCTTCAGTTGCTAAGAACCCACATTCGAAATGCCTGCCACGAGAAGAACATGATCGCGCATGCGCTGTTCAACTCGGAACCGCTCGACTCGGACAAAATGTATGAGGAATATGCTGCCGCCTCGGCGAAGGTTGCCCCCTTTGTCTGCGACACCGCCGCTCTGTTGAACCGGGCTCTGGCGCACGGCGATTCGGTGATGTTCGAAGGCGCGCAAGGCACCATGCTTGACATCGATCACGGCACCTACCCATTTGTGACTTCGTCGAGCGCCACCTCGGGAGGCGCAGTCACCGGAAGCGGTGTTGCTCCCACGTCAATTGACACAGTGATCGGGGTAACCAAAGCTTATTGCACGCGGGTGGGCGGTGGACCCTTTCCCACCGAAGAATTTGATGCGAACGGAGACATGCTGCGCAAACGGGGCAACGAATTTGGCGCGGTGACGGGGCGTCCACGCCGTTGCGGCTGGCTCGATTTGCCTCTCTTGCGTTACGCTGGCATGATTAATGGAATCTCCTGGCTGGTGGTAACGAAACTGGATGTGCTCGATGAATTAGAGAAAATTCCGGTGTGCGTCGGCTATAAAATCGACGGCAAGGAAACCGAAGAAGCACCGGCGCAGGACAGCGGCTACGGCCGGATCGAATGTGTTTATCGGAAAATGCCCGGCTGGCGCACTGCAACCCAGGGGATTACGAAGCTGGAGAAACTTCCGAAAGCAGCCCGTGAATACCTGACCTTTGTGGAGAAAGAAAGCGGGGCACGCATCGGCATGGTCTCCACCGGGCCGGGGCGTGAGGAGACCATATTCCTCGATGACTTTGCGGCAAAGCTTCGGGAATTGACGGGGTCGAAAACCAGGGCGCAGGCGGAAGTCTAGGAACGGAGCGAGTGATGGTCGTTCTGGCGGTGACGTGGATGGCGAAGGTCGGCCGTGAAGCAGAAGTTACTGCTTTGTTCTCCAAACTAACCGAGGAGTCGCGCAAGGAACCCGGCTGTCTTCTGTATCAGGTGCATCGGCACAAGACCGAGCCGCGCCGGTTTTTTATTTACGAGCAATACAAAGACGATGCCGCGCTGGAAGCGCATCGCGCCGCGCCCCATTTCTTGCAGTACGCGAAGAAGGAGTTGCCCAAGTTCGGCGATCGAGTGGAAAGCCAATTGTACGAACCGCTAGGCTGAGTTCGTGTGGCCGCGGGCTACTCGCCCGCGAGGACCCCGCAGTCAAACTCGAGTACCCTTCTTATTTGTCCGCCATCAGCACTCCACCCGAGGCGTAACTCTCCTTCGAAACTTCATGGAAAGCCACCACGATCGCTTCGCGGCGAGCACCGGCTTCTTCCACCATGGCATCGGTGATGCGTTGCGCCAGTTTGCGCTTCTGATCGGCAGTGCGACCGGTCAACATAGTGATTTGCACTAGAGGCATACTGTCACCAGAGATCCCTCACTTCGTTCGGGATGATGCCAGCTGGGCTCGGACGCCCAGCCAAACGGCATCACTTAGCCAATTCGTATCCGGCGAAGAAATAGCTCAATTCGAAGCGGGCGGTCTCGTCCGCATCCGAGCCGTGAATGGCGTTGTGTTCAATGTCGCTCGCCCACTTCTTGCGGATTGTACCTTCCTCAGCGTTAGCGGGATTGGTGGCGCCCATGAGCCTGCGTAAATCGGCAATCGCGTTTTCTTTTTCCAGCGCGAGCACCACAATTGGACCGCTCGACATAAAATCGGTCAATGAATGAAAAAAGGATCGGGCCGCATGCACCGCGTAAAACTGTTCCGCCTGATGCTTCGAGATCTCAAGCATCTTCATGGCCAGTATCCGAAAGCCGTTTTTCTCAAACTGCTCGATGATGTCGCCCACCGCATTCTTGCATACCGCATCCGGTTTAATGATGGTAAAAGTGCGTTGCAGAGTTTTCATAGTTCGGTCGTTTTCCTCGGTCTCTAGTCCTTGGTTGTTGGTCCTAGGTCGTTGGCCTTAAGCCTTCGCGGCGACACCCATAGCCGCCACCACAGTCTCGCCAATTTCGGCCGGCGATTTGGCAACACGAATGCCCGCGAATTCCATCGCTTTGATCTTCTCGGCGGCCGTTCCCTTCCCGCCGGAGATGATGGCGCCCGCATGGCCCATGCGGCGTCCCGGAGGCGCGGTTTGGCCGGCGATGAATCCCACCACCGGCTTTTTCATGCGAGATTTCACATATTCCGCCGCCGTCTCCTCGGCGTTGCCGCCGATTTCCCCGATCATCACTACCACTTCGGTTTGCGGGTCCTTGTTGAACAGTTCGAGCGCATCCAGGAAGTTCGTACCGATGATCGGATCGCCGCCGATACCAATCGCGGTGGACTGTCCGATCCCGCGCGCGGTGAGCTGATAGACCGCTTCGTAAGTCAAGGTGCCGGAGCGCGAAACAATTCCCACTGAGCCTTCGAGATGGATCCGCGCCGGCATAATGCCGATCTTGCACTTGCCCGGCGAAATGATGCCTGGGCAGTTGGGCCCGATCAGCCGTGAGCGCCGATTCTGCAGGTACTCCCACGCGCGCACCATATCCAGCGTCGGAATGCCCTCGGTTATACAGACGATCAGCTCTATCTCGGCGTCTGCCGCTTCCATAATTGCGTCAGCGGCGAATAGCGGCGGCACGAAAATCACCGAAGCGTCCGCGCCCGTCTTGTCTACCGCGTCCTGCACGGTGTTAAAGATGGGCCATCCTTCGTGGGTGGTGCCGCCTTTGCCGGGAGTGACGCCGCCGACGATCTTGGTTCCATATTCCGCACAGGCTTTGGCATGGAAGGTGCCTTCCCGTCCTGTCAGCCCTTGCACGATGACTCGCGTCGATTTATCTACCAGAATGCTCATAAGTTCTACCTATGATTTCTTTGTACTAATTATGCCGCTGCTGCCGCTACGACTTTCTCGGCCGCATCCTTCATAGTTTCTGCCACGATGAAGTTCAATCCCGACTGCTTGAGGATTTCCCGCCCAGCCTCGACGTTCGTGCCCTCAAGACGCAGCACGATGGGCAACTGAATGTTTGTTTTCAGCGCCGCCTCCACTACCCCAGTCGCCAGCGTGTCCACGCGAAGGATTCCGCCGAAAATATTAATCAGTACCGCTTTCACATTCTTATCGCTGAGCAGGATTTCGAAGGCATGCGTAACTTGTTCAGCGTTGGCCCCGCCACCGACGTCAAGGAAATTTGCCGGCATTCCGCCAGCGTACTTGATGATGTCCATGGTAGCCATGGCCAGTCCCGCGCCGTTCACCATGCAGCCCACGTTTCCGTCGAGCTTGATGTAATTCAGGTTGTACTTCGAAGCCTCGACTTCGAGTGGATCTTCTTCGGTGATGTCGCGCAGCTCGCGCTGGTCGGGATGCCGGAACAGAGCGTTGTCATCGAAATTGATTTTGGCATCCAGCGCAAACAAGCGGCCATCGGTGCAGCTGATGAATGGATTAATCTCCATGAGCGAGGAATCCGTCTCCTGGAAGGCTCGGAAAAGTCCGGTCATCAAGCTCACGGCTTGGTTAATCTGCGCCGGCTTCAGGCCCAACTTGAAGGCCATTTTGCGCGCCTGAAACGCCTCCAGACCCATCCCGGGTTCGATATGCTCTTTAAGGATGGCATCGGGATTCTCGGCCGCCACCTGCTCGATTTCCATTCCGCCGGCGGCGGATGCCATAAAGACCGGCCTGGCTTCGACGCGGTCGATCACAATTCCCAGATAGAGTTCCTTCTCGATGGGCAGAGTTTCTTCGATAAGCAGGCGGCGCACCACGCGGCCCTCGGGGCCGGTCTGGTGCGTCACCAGCGTCATCCCGAGAATTTTTGAGGCTAGCTCGGCGGCTTCCTCGACCGATTTCGCGATTTTCACGCCGCCGCCTTTGCCGCGGCCTCCGGCATGGATCTGCGCTTTAACGACCACTCCGCTGGCGCCCGCGTCAAACAACTTCTTCGCGGCGGCCTCGGCTTGCTCGCGGGTCTCAGCCATTTCGCCACGCGGCACTGCGACCCCGTACTTCTTCAGGATCGCCTTGGCTTGGTATTCATGAATTTTCATAAAAATTCCAGATTCACTATGATTTTGGGCAGGCTCGCTTGCAGCTTTAGAACTTCGGGCGGCAAACACTTGATTCTATCGAAGGGCTGCGCATAGGGCAAACGCAATATGGCACACGGGCCCCGGCAATCGTTTCATTTCGGATGTGACCTTTCGCGGGATGAGAACGCTTTGCGATGCTACTCTGGTATTCCATCGATGATCATTGACGCGCTCCATCGCATTGCCAATCACCGCCAATCGCTCTCCCGCGAAGAAGCGCGGGCGGTCATGTCGCAAGTACTGACCGGGAAATGCACCGATGCACAAATTGCCGCCCTGCTGGTCGCGCTGCACATGAAGGGCGAGACGGTCGAGGAGATCGTCGGTTTCGCGGAAGCCATCCGCGCCGCCGCGACTCCGTTGAGCCTTCGCCCGGATCATACGGTGGACGTCAGCGGCACGGAGCGCGATGCCCTGGTGGACACCTGCGGTACTGGCGGCGACGCCAGCGGCACTTTTAATATTTCGACCGCAACTGCTTTAGTGGTCGCGGGCGCAGGCGTGCGCGTAGCCAAGCATGGAAATCGCAGCGTGACTTCAAAGTGCGGTTCGGCTGACGTAATGGAAGCTCTGGGCGTCAACATCGATCTGCCCTCCGCCCGGCTATCTGCCTGCATGGAAGAAGTCGGCATCGCATTTCTTTTTGCTCCCGCCATGCACTCGGCGATGCAGTATGTTCAATCCGCCCGCCGCCAACTGCGCTTGCGCACGGTTTTCAATCTGCTTGGTCCGCTCACCAATCCGGCCCACGCCTCGGCCCAGGTAGTCGGCGTCTATTCCGCAGTACTAGTGGAAAAGCTGGCGCAAGCGCTCAGCGTGCTCGGATTGCACCGGGCGCTGGTGGTGCATGGCCACGACGGATTGGACGAAATTACCATCACCGGCCCAACCCAGATTGCGGAACTGCGCGAGGGAACGGTCCGTGCATACGAAGTTACGCCGGAGGAGTTTGGGATGCGGCGAGGCAAGCTTGATGACATCTCCGGCGGAGACGCTGTGGCGAACGCGGAGATTATTCGTGAAATTCTCGGAGGTGCGAAATCGCCTAAACGCGATGTGGTCCTGCTGAATACGGCTGCAGCCCTGGTCGCAGCCGGCAGAGTGGACCATCTGGCGGACGCTGTCCCGCTGGCATCGAAGTCGATCGATTCCGGAGCCGCGGCCGAAAAGCTGCAGCGACTGGTGCGCTTCACCAATACCGGCGAGTGATCTACCCCTCCGCCGCCTGCTTTTTCAAACGCTCGATTTGCGCCAGATGATTCGCGCCGTGAGTTCCAATCCTCTCCACGTAATCCGCCACGGTGACGTCGTGTTTGAGTTCTGGATGAAACGCAGTTTTTTCCAAGTCGCCCGGCTCTAGACGGCGCAACAACTGTACATTGTGATGCCGGTTCAATCCATAGAGCGCAACCAACTCCGGAGCGGGAGTCTCCATGTAGCCGAGATTTTGCGCCCAGGCGTCCTGATCCATGGGCGCAATCACCGGAGTCTTGTCGGCGAGCATCTGCCGGAAGCGGTGCGCGTACACGATTTCAACATCTGCCAGATGACCCAGAACCTCAAGGATGCACCACTTATCCGGCGACGGCTTGTAGCGCAACGTTTCGTCGGGCAACCCCGACACCGCCGCCGCAATCTGCTTGGGACTCTTCTCCGCTGCATCAAGATGCTTTTTCAGTTCAGCTTCCGTCATCAAGACCCCCAATTTGGTAATTGAGTAATTTTGTAATTGAGTAATCTGAAAGCGTCCAGCCCGCGGTCACAAATTACCCGATTACACAATCACTCAATTACTAAATGACGTTCACTTTCTGCATCCACTGCGCCACCTGCACGTTCCATCCTAATTCCTTGGTCATAGTGTCGCGCAACTGCGCGGAGGCCGCAGGCTCACCGTGTACCAGGTAAGTTGCAGGCGGCTTCTTCGGAAAAGTGCGCAGCCATTGCAGCATCTCCGGGGTGTCGGCGTGATCGCTAAACTGCTCGATCGCCGCGACGTGCGCGCGGATTGGCACAATGTCGCCGAAGATCTTTACTTCACGAGCGCCGCTCTTGATGATAAACCCGCGCGTTCCAGGTGCCTGAAAGCCGATAAAAATCACGGTGTTTTTCGGATCAGGCAGTCTTTGCGAGAGATGATGCAGGATGCGTCCTCCGGTCACCATGCCACTCGAAGAAACGATGATCGACGGAAATCTTACATCGCTGATCTTCTTCGATTGTTCCGCGGTCGACGCGAAAGTGAAGCCGGGCCACTCGATCGGCGAGCCGTATTGGCCTACCAGGCGGCGTGTCTCTTCGCTGTACTCCTCCGTGTGCTTCATGAAGACCTCGACCGCTTTGATGGCCATCGGGCTGTCGCAAAAGACCGGAATCGCCGGGAGTTGCCCGGACTGCATTAACTCTTTCAACATGAAAAGGAATTTTTGCGTGCGCTCAACGGCAAACGCCGGCACGATGACGCTCCCACCGCGTTCAGCAGTGCGGCGAATCAGTTCCGCTAACTGGGGCCGCGGATCAACCGTCGGGTGTTGCCGGTTGCCATAGGTTGACTCCATCACGAGGATGTCTGCGGTCTCGCCTTCCGTGGGGCCCGACCGCACCACTTTGCCGGGAGCGACATTCTGATCGCGTACGCGGCCGATGTCTCCAGTGAACAACAGACGGCGAGTCTGCCCGTTGCTGCGCAGCGTTAATTCAACCATCGACGATCCCAGAATGTGCGCCGCCCGCACAAAGCGGAACGAAATCTCCGGGCAAAGCTGCTTGTTGTCCCCGAACTGCACCGCGCGAAAATACTGCAGCGACGCTTGCGCTTCCTCCAGCGTGTACAAAGGGAGCGCTGGATCATGTTTGGACTTCTTGAATTTGTTATAGAACGCGGCGTCTTCTTCCTGCAGGTGACCGGAGTCGGGCAGCAGGATACCGCACAAGTCGATGGTCGCCGGGGTCGCGTAGATCGGCCCGCGGAAGCCCGCTTTCACAAGGCGCGGAATCCATCCGCAATGGTCGATGTGCGCATGCGTCAGAACCACGGCATTGATCTTCCGCGCGGGCACCGGCATGTCCTGCCAATTGCGCTCGCGCCACTCTTTCGGCCCCTGGAACATGCCGCAGTCAATGAGAGCCTGGAACCCGCCGCTGCCGCGGGAATCGGGACCGATGCTGATAAGATGCTTCGAACCAGTGACCGTTCCCGCAGCCCCAAGAAATTGGATGTAGGCCAAGAAGACCCTCTCGCAATTACATTTAGTTCACACTGATTTTCAATCGCCAATTGACAATTGACAATTGGCACTCTCCATCACTTCGCCGCCTCGGGCGGCGGAACCTTGAAGACGTTGTTACTCATGTCACTTTCCGGCACACTGCCATCGTTGACCACGACTTCCAGCGGCGTCGTGGGCGCCTCGATCCGAACTGCCGCCTTAGATTTCGCATGTACTTCCAGCCGCTTGGTGACTTCGCCGTCTTCCATTCGCAGGGTTACTGGGACCTCAGCCCCAGCGTTTCCGAGATTCTCAATCGCGATGGTCACGATGTAGCCGCCATTTACAATGGGCCGCGCGTAGACTGAATCGACGCGGAAGTCCGGCAATCCCCGGTCACGATAAACCCAATCGTCGAAAAACCACTGCAGGTCGCGATGAGTCTCTTTCTCGATCAACCGCTGCAGGTAGGCGCCGTCCTTGTCCTCGGACGCGTGATAGTTGAGCAAGGCTCCTGCGAATGCAGGATTCCCCAGCATGACCCTCAACATCCACCAAACATCCATGGCTTTGGTTTGAAGGTATAAGTCATCCGGTGCATTGATCAACGAGTGGGCTGTTTCCCAACCGGCCGTGCCCGGTTTGAATTGTTTTTCAGCTTCGACCAGGGGCGCCCTATGTGCAGTTAGATAGTCAAGCGCGGCCTGTCCACCGCCTTGCTCCTCGATGAAGGCTGCTTGCGCGTAATGCGCAAGCCCATCTTGGATCCAGGCCCTGGGAGACGACACTAGATGGCGGGCCTTGGCATAGACAATATCCAACACCGCCTCATTCGTCACCGGTGATTTCAGGGGGCAAAGCAACATCCCTTCGCTGACAAATGATGCCGCGTCGGGACCGGGCAGACCTAAAATCTGCAGGCTGCCTGAACCGCGTCCTATCGGAGGAATGGGATCGATGTTGGGCGCAACTTCGGCATACTCTTTCGCTCCCTCTTCCTGACCCGGCAAATACTGAATGGTGAGTAGATCGTTGGGCGCGAGCTTCTGGTAATTGCCAATCACAAAAGTGGGGACGCTGACTCCCGGATTGGCCACGCTGAAGGCGGCGACTTTGGCGATGCCGGGTTCACTCTTCCCCATGAACAGACTAGATGTGCCCGTAAAGAATATTGGCTCGTCAACGGTTGATTCAAAGATTACGGACATGACGGCGTAAGCAAATCGTGCATTCCATCGACCTACCGTCTCCGCTACGCTGTTGCCTTCCGACAAGTTCGCCGACTCCGTCGCCACCGGGTACCACGCCACATAACCAATTCCACGCACGGCGGTGAACGACTTGCCGATCTGGTCCCAATCTGTGTGTTTGGCTTTGTCTTCGGGCACGCCGATTCGCGTGAGGCGCGTTCCATCGAGGGGAATCACTCCTTCGTATCCGATTTCTAGCTCAATTGTGCCCTTGGCTGGAATTGCTTCCGGCAAAGTCATTATCGCTTCGGACAGCGAGCCTGTGTGATCGATGTCGGAGGTGTATTCGTGAGCGACAAACTCCACGGTTTTCCCCTCGATCTGAATCGACCTCCAATCCAGGGTTGAGGAAATTTGCAGCGCAATATTCTTTTGGGGAGCGGTTGAATCGTTTCTTAGCGTAATTCTTCCCCGCACCCCCAAACGCTGCTGCTCCGGTTCGACGCGGACGGACAGATCGTATTTGGTGAAAGTGAACGCCTCGCGATCAAGTGCGAGGCCGGGAAGAACCAAGCCGCAGATCACACTTAGGGCACGGAGCAACTTCATGCCGACTTCTTTCTCCGCTGCCGCACGATTTCGTACAGCATCACTCCCGCCGCGACGGAGACATTCAGCGACGGAACTTTCCCCAGCATGGGGATCGAAACCAGGAAATCACATTTCCTCGCCACCAGATCGTGCAGGCCTTTGCCTTCCGCTCCCAGCACAACGGCACAGTCCATGTTGTAATCGAGCGAGTCGTAAGATTGCGTGCCGCGTTCATCGAGACCAACCATCCACAAGTTCTGCGCTTTCAATTCCTCCAGGGTGCGCGCAATATTGGTCACCTTGGCGATCGGCAAGTGCTCGCTCGCGCCGGCCGACGCCTTGGTTACAGTCGCAGTCACTCCCGCGGCTCGACGCTCAGGAATCACTACCCCGTCCGCGCCGGCCGCGTCGGCGGTACGGAGAATCGCGCCCAGGTTGTGCGGATCTTCTACGCCATCGAGCACGACGATGAGCGAATATTGCCCGCGCTTGGCGGCGACCACATCTTCGAGATCGTTGTACTGTTTCGCCGAGGTGACCGCGACCACGCCCTGGTGGGCATTGTTGCCGGCCATGTGATCGAGTTCCTCGCGCAGGACAAAGCGCACGGCGACTCCCTGCCTGCGGCACTCATCGACGACATGCTTTAAGCGCAGGTCATGACGCTCCTTCGCGACTCCCACCCAGGCAAAGGTGCGACCGCGTGCCTTCAGTGCCTCGGCTACGGCATTGATCCCGTAAATGTAATTCATGCTCTCGTAGTTTAATTCAGAGAGCGAACGGCCGTCGTTGTAGGTCTAAACTGAACCCATGTTTAGAACCAGGTTTAAGAAGGAGATAGTCGCGGAGTTCTTGCCTCCGGTTCGCTCAGGCAAGCTGCAGAAAGTGATTATTCTCTGCGATGGCATGCCTTCGATTCCCCGAAAACAATCTCTCGTCGAGTATCTTTCGGCTAAAGGATATTGGGTCTTCTATCCCCGGTGGCGCGGAGCTTGGGAGAGCGGAGGACAATTTCTCGAGCGTTCTCCGCATCAGGACATTCTCGATATCGTCGGCGAACTACCCAAGGGAATCAGGGAACTTGCGTTCGGCCGAACATTCCATTGTTCGCCCGACAAGATCTTCGTGATTGGTGGAAGCTTCGGAGGCGCCGCTGCCATTCTTTCTTCACTGGACCCACGGATAAACAAAGTGATTGCCAATTGCCCGGTTGTCGACTGGGCCATCTTGCGGCAGGAGCAAAAGAAGGAAACTTCGAACCCGAGCTACCCCGCGTACATTCGCGCAGCGTTCGGCAATGGATACCGCCTCTCCGCTAAGAATTGGAACAAACTGCATGGCGGCGTGTTTTACAACCCGGCGCATCATCTGAAAGAGCTTACGCCTTCCAAGATATTCATCTTCCATGCCAAAGACGATCCCTACATTCCCTGGAAAATTGTGGACGGCTTTGCCAGACGCGCGGGCATAAGACTCAAGCTTCTCTCGCGAGGCGGCCATCTCAAAACCGAATATGTCGTGCAACGATATTGGTCCGCGATCGAGAGGTTTTTTGATTCATAGCCACTCTCCGGACGGCCCACTTCGGAGCCTCGCCCGGCATCGTCGCATCTAAACCGTTACTCATCGAATGCTAGACTGAAATTGGAGGTTCCATTGCACGACGTTTACATTCTCTCCGCGGTGCGCACGCCGATCGGCAAGTTCGGAGGCTCACTGGCCTCCATGAGTGCCGTCGATATGGGAGTGGTTGCAGCGCAAGCTGCGATCAAGCGCGCTGGAGTTCGTCCAGATCAGATCGAGGAAGCGATTTTCGGCAATGCCCGCCAGGCTGGCGGAGGCCCGAATCCCGCTCGCCAGATCTCCATCCGCAGTGGCGTTCCACAGGAAGCGCCCGCTTACACGGTGAACAAGGCTTGCGGCTCAGGGCTCAAAACCATCGTGCTGGGATACCAGGAAATCGCAACCGGTAGTCTCGATTGCGTGCTGGCTGGGGGGACCGAGTCTATGTCTCGTCTGCCCTACTACCTTGACGGTGCACGTTGGGGCTATCGCCTGGGCAATCAGGAACTGATCGACGGAATGTACCGCGACGGCTTTTTCTGCCCTCTGGCGAAAATGTTAATGGGGGAAACCGCCGAAATCCTGGCCGAGCAATACAAGATCACTCGCGAGGAGCAGGATGAATATGCTCTGCGCTCCCAAACCCGCGCGGCGGCAGCCGTCGAGGGAAAGCGATTTGATAACGAACTGGTCACGATTACTCTTGAAAGCAAGAAAGGACCGAACACTTTTAGCCGCGACGAACATCTTTTTCTCGGCGCCACGATGGAGAAGTTGGCCAAGCTCTCTCCGGTGTTCTCGAAAACCGGAACCATCACCGCGGGCAACTCTTCCGGCATCACGGACGGCGCCGCCGCAGTGGTGATCGCGAGCGAAGACTTCATCAAGAAGCACAACCTCAAGCCGCTTGCCCGCATTCTGGCGGTGACGTCGGCGGGTGTAGATCCGCGCATTATGGGGATTGGTCCGGTGCCGGCGTTGCGCAAGATGGAGCAGAAGCATCAGCTTCGCGTGGCCGATTTCGACTTAATCGAGATCAACGAAGCCTTCGCCGCCCAGGTTCTGGCCTGCGACCGGGAGTTGCATTTCGATCCGCAGAAAACGAACGTCAATGGTGGCGCAATTGCGCTCGGCCATCCGATCGGCTGCACCGGAACACGGATCACTGTGACGTTGCTGCACGAGATGCTTAGGCGCAAAGCCAACCGTGGCGTTGCCACACTCTGCGTAAGCGGTGGCCTGGGAATGGCGTTGGCCCTCGAGAATGTGGCCTGATAGCATGGACCCTCTTTGCGCATCGCCGAAGCTCGGATGCCGGTCGGCGCATTCGATCATCATTCGTTTGATCTTATGCAGAAGAGAATGCCAATGAAGAAACTTATTTCGGCGACCGTTGTTCTAGTGCTGCTGTCGACGGTTTCGCACGCGCAAACCAGCACTCCCCAGGCGGAGGTCGCCGCGGGATACTCTCATCTCGAAATCCTCAAGGGCTATACCATCAGTATGGACGGTGCGAGTGGCTCAGCAGCCTTTAATGTTAACCGTTGGTTCGGAGTTGCCGGCGATTTCGGCGTGTATCACGGCGATCCGGGAGAGAGTTTGACCGGGGAAACTTATACGTTCGGCCCACGATTTTCCTACCGCAAGTTGCCCAGGCTCGTGCCCTTCGCGCAGGCGCTATTCGGGGGCTCGCACTTTTCGGCGTCGTCCGGAGGGATTACGGGCGGGGGAAGCGAATTCGCGTTTGGCCTCGGCGGCGGTGCGGATGTTAATCTCCGCAGAAACAGAAAGTTTGCGGTGCGGCCGCAACTCGAATATTTTGGCATCCGCTCCAGCGGTTCCACTACACCTTCGCTACGCATCTCCATCGGACTCGTCTATCGTATTGGGAAAAAGTAGCCAGTTCGCTCTACGCGGATGGCCGAAGATATAACTTTTCGCTTCACGAATCTTCTGCTATTCTGCCTGCGTTCTACCGCTGACGCTGCGGAAGCTTCATGACGTAAAATCTGTCTTCCCGGCCAAATTGAGGAGGATCGCCCATGGACCACAGACTCAGTCGTATGTTTTGCCTGATGGTGTTTTTGCTTATTACTACTGGCGTTTTCGCCCAGGAAGATTTTTCCGCGAACGTGGTGAACCTGCAATCCGGAAAACAGACAAACAATCCGGTCAAAATCTATATCACCAAAGAGAAGATGCGATTTGAGTCCAGCCAACCCAATGGGCGCAGCGGTGCGATGATCGTAAACTTCTCCACCCAAACCAGCGATGTGCTGATGCCGGAACGCAAAATGTACATGGAATTCGCCCAGGGCCAGGGCCCCGGCGCACAGCGGATGCAGGGACTGTTCCGTATCGGCGACGTCGAGGACGCATGCGGCGAATGGCAGAAAATGGTAGCCAAGCCGGGCGGAACCTGTCATAAGGTTGGAAGCGAAACTGTGAATGGCCGCAGCACCGTCAAGTACCAGGCCACCTCCGCGAGTGGCGAAGTCAGCAACGTTTGGCTCGATCCTAAACTCCGGTTCCCGGTGAAATGGGAGGGCAAAAACAGCGGCGGGGAATTACAAGACATCAAAGAGGGCTCGCAACCGGCGAGCCTGTTTGAAATCCCAGCAGACTACCAAAAAATGCAGATGCCGGCGGGGATGCCCAACATGCCTCATCCTCAGTGATCGTCATTGTTGCTGATGCTGACGGTTTGACCTCGGCGAAACTGCGCCCATATACTTTTCTTAGCGCCTAGGAGAGGTATGCTTTCGGCTGTTATCGTAGACGACGAGCAACTGGCTCGCGACGAACTTGCTTTTCTCTTAAAGAGTATTGGTGAGGTCGAGGTCGTAGCCCAAGGCAAGAATGGCGTCGAAGCTGTCAATCTCATCCGCGAACACAATCCCGACCTGGTTTTCCTCGATGTCCAAATGCCGGGCCTGGACGGCTTTGGCGTAATCAAGAAGCTTCTGGATCGAAAAGTCCCGCTGCCGAAAATCGTTTTTTCCACCGCCTTCGACCAATATGCGGTGAAGGCGTTTGAAGTGAATGCAGTTGACTACCTGCTCAAGCCCTTCGACAAGAAGCGGGTGGCCCAGTCGGTGGAGAGGGCGCGAGCCAAAGTCGAAGGCGGCTCATCGTCCGAGAAATTAGACACATTGATGCGGATGCTGGAATCCCAGAAGCCGCAGACCTCGAAAATTCTGCTGAAGGCGGCTGGCCGCTTGTTCTTGGTGAATCAGAAAGATATTTGTTTCGCTTCCATTGAGGATGGCATTATTACGGTTGTGACGAGTGGTCCGAACGGGATGGAAGGACAATCCAATTGCCGCAC
>Ga0182014_10000232_pt1 | contig 70381 bp, 72 predicted proteins | sample 612S2DmetaG_FD_120489 | JGI IMG/M metagenome (GOLD analysis project Ga0182014, IMG submission 120489) | Permafrost microbial communities from Stordalen Mire, Sweden - 612S2D metaG | ecosystem: Environmental > Terrestrial > Soil > Wetlands > Permafrost | place: Sweden: Stordalen | collected...
GCCGCATGGGAGGACCGCCGTAACAAGCACCACACAAAGGCCGACTGGCAATTCACCACCGCCGACGCGCGCATCAAGCTGAAAAGGTTATACCCAGCATTGTGAACGACTCAGGCCACTAGGGCAGTGTTAGGGTAATTTAACTCGAAATCTCAAACCTGATAGGCTATGGTCGTTGCCTGACTTTGATCCTCAACCGCCGCGCGATGCGCGCAAGGGGGCACGTCACCGGGCGGGCGATGCAGAGGGTTCACCGGGCAGCGGAAGCGCGCAGGGATGTCCGGGATCAGCCGTCGATGCTGGCTGAGGGGTTGATGAACCACCGCGTTGCAAATGCGCTCGCCGAGATTCTGTCTGGTTTGGTGGCTCAATTGCGCCGTCATGGCGGAGCGCTGGCGCGGGTTGCCCGTATCGGCGCGGATGTGGCGGAACTTCTGGCCAGGGTGGCCCGTCGCCCGGTGGTCAATCACAAGGCCGAGTCGGAATTCTGGCATCGGGTTGGTCAACGAGGCCAAGATTTGCGGGATCACATGGAGCATCGGAAGCAAACGAGGCGGCATAGACGATAAGGGAAGCAATCGAATTGTATTGCATAATGCGCTACAGAGATCTATATGCATCCCATGACAAAAGCCACAGCCATGACCGCAACAGCCAAGCGCAAGGACCATCCGCTCTCGATGCGGCTCCCGGAAGGTGACATCGCCATTATCGACCGTGCCGCCGATTTGCGCGGGCGCTCGCGGACGGATTTTGTGCGTGAGGCTGCGGTGCGGGCCGCCGAGGAAGTGCTTATGGAAAGCACGCTGGTACGCATGAGCCCGGAGGGGTTTGAAGCCTTTATTCAAGCCGTCTCCGCGCCCGCCGCTCCCGTGTCGGAAATGGTGGCATCCCTTCGCCGCAAGGCACCGTGGGAAAAGGGGCCGGCGAAGCGCTGATGGCGGAGCCGCCGCTCTCCGCGCCGGAGCTCCTGAATGCCGGTCACGATGTATCCCAGTTCTCCTGCAGCAAGCCCTCGCTCGACCATTGGCTGAAGACTCGAGCGCTGGCCAATCAGCAAAAGGGGTTCACGGTGGTCATGGTCGTTCATGTGGCGGGCCGCGTGGTCGGCTATTACGGCTTGGCGCCGACCGCCATTGTGCCAGCCACTCTGCCGCGCGCGATCCGCACGGGCCAGCCACCGAATCCGGTGCCGTGTATTCTGCTCGGGCAGCTTGCGACGGACCGCGCTTGGGGTGGGCAAGGGATAGGCCTAGGATTGTTCAATCATGCACTGGCCCGCAGCGTGAACGGCGCCGCGTTGATCGGCGGGCGGGCGCTTATCGTCAATGCCGTTGATGGTGACGCAGCCGCGTTTTGGCGCCGCCGGGGTTTTTTGCCTTCTAAGGATGATGGGCTGGTACTGTTCCGGTCGATTGCCGATATCGCTGCTTCGCTGAGGGCTGTTGATGACCATGCCGATGGGCAGTGACTTGGCTTCGAAATTTAACGCGACGCTATTTCACAACGGCCTTTCTACTGCAAAAAAATCCGCCAGATATTGAGATGTCGGTGATAGCCGGCTGATTTTTACCAAGGCTGGGGACATCTGGTGCTGGGGACCTCGCGCCGAAATCGAGAAAGTCTTCGCCGACAATCTGAACGAAATCGTAACGCAAGCTCTACCTCGCGACATCAACGCCCCAGGCAGCCTTCACGTTAAAGGATTTCTGGAAGAGGCTTTGGTTCTGGCCTTGGTAAGAGGTCGCCCTCTTTTGGCACATAGTCGCTACTCATCTTCCATTCTGATTGCCGACGGCCACTCCGTGGACCAATCTTCGCTTGATCCTATCTTCAGGTTTGTCGGCACGCTACGCTACATTATTACTGACGAGTTAGGCCGGGGCCCTCCACGGGGCTTAGGCAGTAATAGGCTCTTGATCGACAGTATAATTTGTCTGGTAGCGGATAAATGTATATGCCGGTTTACTAGCCGGGCCGAATTAGAGCCAACGAATAAGAGTTCGCGGGAATCCGCTTGCATGAGGGAAAGAGGGAGTACATGAAAGTTTACATTCTTGGTGCCACAGGCTTTATCGGTGGCAATGTCGGTGCGCATCTTGTCCGCTCTGGCCATGAAGTCAGCGGCATGGCCCGCTCGGCGGCGGCCGCCGCCAAGTTGCAGGCGGCCGGCATCAAACCGATCCTCGGCGATTTGGAAAGCGATCTTGCAGGTGCCGTGGATGCTGCGGCGCAAGCGGATGTAACGATTTTCGCGCCGCAACTGCTCCTGGAGCAGGAACAGGTGGCCGTCAAAGCGTTTTTCGACAGGTTTGAGGGCAGCGGCAAAACATTCATCTTCACCTCCGGGACCGGCGTGCTTGGCCAGCGCACGGCGGGATTTTGGAGCCCGGATAGTTTCGCGGAGCAGGACGCGTTCACCCCGGCACGTTCCCTGGTGCAACGCGTTGAAACGGAAAATTTTGTACGCGCGGCGACCACGCGCGGCATTCGCGGCATCGTGGTTCGGCCCCCCATGATCTGGGGGCCAGGAGACCACGGCCATATGTCCATGATCTACGAATCCGTCGCCAAGACTGGGGCAGCTTGTTATGTCGGCCCTGGCCTTAATTGCTATACCAATGTGCATATTGACGATCTGGGCCGCCTGTATGGGCTTGTGGTCGAGAAGGGCACCGGCGGGGCGCTCTACCATGCCGTGGCCGGGGAGATTGCCAACCGCTGGATTGCCGAGCGCGTGGCGCAGGATTTGGGTTGCCCGACGCGCAGCTTGAGTGTGGAAGAGGCATTCGAGGTCTGGGGTAAGTTTGCGACGTTGATTGTGATGGGCGCTTCCAGCCGCTCGCGCAGCCCGCGCTCGCGCGATGAATTGGGCTGGGTGCCGGTGCACACCGACCTGCTGAGCCAGATTGGCGAGGAGCGGCTGCGGGCGCTGGCCAAGCAGCCTGGCTGAAGCCGGCTGTGCGGGGGGATGAAACAAAGGGAGCGGAGAAGATGCGTTGTCGGACAGGCTGGATTTGTGCTTGCGTGACCTCGCTGGGGCCCAATATTCGCGCGCTGGTCACGCGCCGCACTTTTGGCACAACGGCATCTAGCAGATGTTCGATGCCAGCCTGCTAGTACCTCGTCACAGTGGTTTTGACGGGTTGAAGGTGGCTCGGCTGTAGTGGTGGCAGCGCCATTGGGTCGACGAGCAGGCCGATGCTGCGCGCGCGGCTTGGTTCGCGTCGAATGAGTCCTGCGCGTTCGAGCGAAAGCACCATGCCGTGCACGGCGGGTGGGGTTACACGGAAGTGGCGTTGCAGATCGGCTTCCGCCGGAGGACGCCCCAGCACGAGGGTGTAGGCATGAATGAAGGCCAGATACTGGCCTTGTTTTGCCGTGAAGCTGGGCGGTGTCGCGGCGTGACCCGGCTCGGAGATGTGATTCATCGGTTTGCTCTCAACCCCAGGGGAGCTTCTGATGAACATACGGTATCGCGTCGAGCTGAGCCAAGAGGAACGCGACCAGCTCACCGCGTTTTTGAGCGGGGGCAAGCACCCGGCCCGCAAGGTCAAGCGCGCGCAGATTTTGCTGGCCGCTGACGCGGGTGTTGGCGACCAGGTGATCGCCGCCAGTGTGTCGGTCGGCGAGTCCACCGTGTACCGCACCAAGCGCCGCTTTGTGGAAGGCAACCTCGAGCTTGCGCTGGCGGAGGAGGCGCGTCCGGGTGCGGCGCGCAAGCTAACCGGCCGGGAAGAAGCCCTGCTGGTGGCAACAGCCTGTTCAAATCCGCCCCTGGGGCGGGCGCGGTGGACGCTGGATTTGTTGGCGGGCGAGATGATCAAGCTGACCGAGCATGCGGCGGTCTCACGCGAGACGGTGCGCCGGCGCTTGGGCGAAAACAAATTGCAGCCGTGGCAGAAGGACATGTGGTGCATCCCGAAAGTGGATGGCGCCTACGTCGCCCGCATGGAAGATGTGCTCGACCTCTATTCGCAATATCCCGATCCGAAATTTCCCGTCGTGTGTTTCGATGAGAGCCCGACGCAGTTGATCGGCGAGGTCCGCGAGCCGATCCCGGCCGCACCCGGGCAGCCGGCAAGGTACGATTACGAATACCGGCGCAATGGCACGGCGAACTTGTTTGTGTTTCTCGACGCCCACAAATCCTGGCGCCACGTGAAAGTCACCGAGCATCGCGCCGCCGCCGACTTTGCGCATTGCATGCGCGATCTGGTTGATATCCACTACCCAGATGCCGATCTCATTCGCGTCGTGCTGGACAATTTATCGACCCATACGGCGGGCGCGCTCTATGAAACCTTTCCGGCACCCGAGGCGCACCGGGTACTCCAGCGGCTGGAGTTCCATTATACGCCCAAGCATGCCAGCTGGCTGAATATGGTTGAAATCGAAATCGGCGTGCTACGCAGCCAATGCCTGGATCGCCGGATCGGCGAGCGTAAACGTCTCGACAAAGAAATAAAAGCGTGGGAAAAGCAGCGAAATGAAAGTGGCGCACGCGTGAAATGGATGTTCACCACAGAACGCGCGCGAGTGAAACTCGCCCGCGCCTATCCGCACGCCGCCAAAGAGTCAAAACCACTGTGACGAGGTACTAGCCCCCCCCCCGCGATACCAGGCAGCCGATCAGCGACGCCCTGTTCGCCGCCTGGACCGGCGGGGCGTGGAAGAATTGTAGTCACCACGAACATACCCAGCTTGCTCACCAGCCTCGCTGTGGCCCGGGCAAATTTCTGCCCGTCTTAGCCTTCATTGCCAGCCAGCCTTTCCCGACACCGCGAACGGCATGGAAACGCGCGGCGACGTTTCGGCTGATATCTTGAGATACCGATTCATCGCCGCAACATCTCCCTCTACACCATTTTGGCGCCCGGCAGTGAACGCTCAATCATGCCGTATGTTACTTCGCCATCCCATTCATAGCGTACGCCGCCTTGATGAAATGGCAGACCAACCAACACTGGCTGTCCAGCCTGCGTCCAGTTACCAAACATCGGGTTATTCTCGCGAATACAGGTGGAATCATGGGTGCGGCCGCTGATCCGAACCGGCTGTCCTGCAACTTCAAGCACGATATCCACTGGCCCGTCATGCGGGACAAACTGGTTCATCCATGGCGCTTCAACCACCTTGGCATAGTGTTTTTGCTTGCCGTCATAAATATATGCCTCGCCAAACGAGGGCGTTCCGTCTTTGCGTGGCGGAAAGCCCATCAATCCAAACGCCTTGCCGCTCGGAAACACCGCCGATTGCCAGCAGTGGCCGGGGAATTCGCCAATATCCCGTGCACCAGAGCGGCGAACGAACAGGCCGGAGCCGGTAAATTTAAGCGGCGCTTCGCCGGCGATATGAAAGCTGCCTGTGCAACGGAATAGCTGCTCGTGGCGATGCCCTCCCACCGCGCCCACCGCTTGCACGGTTGCCGCGTCGCGCGCCTGCTCGCCAGGACTCCAGGCCGGCACTACCATTGTCGCTTCAACCTCGATACGCACGTCGCGCGGCGTGCCGGTGGTGACGCCTTGGGCCTGTTGTTGAACCGTGGTTTCATAGGTTTGGCCATCGAAAACCAGCGCCCAGCGTTTTAGAGGCTCCCGCACCTCAAAAGTCAGCGGTCCAGCATTGAGCGTGACGGCGTTGCCGTCGACGAATTTAACCGGAGCCGGCGCGTAGCCACCGGATCCGATCAAGACACGGCCGTCGGGGAAAGCGATATTGGCTTCGACACCGCGATTATCCCATTCGCTCGAAACCGCCTCGATGGTCAGACGAGGGAAACCAAATCGCCCTTTGTCATCCGAGATCCACATAGACGCGCTGTCGCGCATTAGCGGATTATCGGGCTTTTCACCAAGAAAGAACTCATGGGCCGGATCGTAGCCGCTGGACAAATCTTGTTCACTCATCGCACTCTCCTCATGTTTTGAATCTTCGGCGCAATCAGCGCCTTGCCCAGGTTGTTTTTCATCAAGATGAATACACCCGGAATTTTCTGTTGCTGTGCCATTTCATTCAGTTGAAAATAAAACATTGCGGCTGAAGGGGTCGGTCGAGCCGGCATGCAAACGCACCAAACGGGATAATTTGGCCGCCCGAAGGAAAAAGGTTCGACTGGTTCACAATTAACTCCTTGGGATAACTAGGGTTTCGTTCAAAAGTCACACTACGACCGGCGCCCTCTTCAAATGATGATATCCAGCGCAGCCAATATATCCGTTGACCGTTCCCACAACATGTACGCTGCCAGTTCTTCGGTGACGCTGGCATCGAACCCCGTCCATGGATGCGTCTCGGGCCCAACAGGCAAGGCCAACGCGCAATCTTCCAGAACCAGCCCCCCGCGCGATTCAAGCTCCGGCGCCGTTGCTGCCCAGATAGTCGTCGCGGCTCCCTGCTCAACGGTTTTCATCGCCGGGTTCGGCTTGCCCTGTTCGTCAAAGAAGCCAATCAGCCGTTTCAGCTCATCACCATGATAGCGTTGCAACCCGGTCAATACCGAACCTGGCAAGACCGCATTGGCGAAAATGCCGTCGGACGACCAACGCTTGGTGGCTTCCATTGCGAACAGAATATTCGCAGTTTTAGATTCGCCATATGCCATCAGATCGTCTCGCGGACGGCTCTGCCATTGCATATCATCAAAATGCAACGGCCGACCTTTATGCGCGGCAGAACTCAGCACAACAACCCTAGCGCCATTCAAGGCAAGTTTGCGGAACAGGAGGTTCGCCAGCAAGAAGTGCCCTAGATGGTTGGTGGCAAAACGAACATCCAGACCATCAGCGGTATGGGCATCCAGCGTCTTGGAAACCCCCGCATTCGCCACCAGAATACCGAGCGCCTCCGGGCGGTCAGTCACGGTTTGCGCGAAGCTGACCACCGAAGAGGGGTTACTGAGATCGAGCACGCCGACAAGCACCTGCCGCCCTGTTTCAGCACAGATCTTGTTGGCCATGAGACGTCCGGCATCCCGGTCGCGCACACCCAGAATCAAGTCCGCGCCGGCCGCTGCCAAGGCATGAGCGGTCGCCACACCAAGCCCAGAGGTTGCACCGGTGACAAGGGCCGTGCGGCCCCTGAGGTCGGCTTGTGCGGCAACCTGCATGGCGGTGGAATGGCGATCAAAACCCATGGCGTTTGTCCTATCTCGCCGGTTCGGACAGCAGATGCCCGAACCGCTCGCGATACTCGGGCATCAGACCCTTCAGGGTGGCCTGATCGAGACCGAAATCCTCGGCGTTGTACTTATGCTCGCCATGCTTGCCTTGCGGATTATGGGCGATATGCTCTTCGATACGGTGGCCATGTTCGGCGCTGAACTCAAAGCCAAAATGGTCGTGAATCCGTTTAACGGTGCCAACAGGATCGAGGACCGTGTCGCGATAGGCGATATCGAGCACACGGCTGTCGACCGCAGGATCGCGCCGGGCGATCGTGCCGCGTTCAAGATGGGCACCAAATAATTTCAGCGCCTCCCGTCCTGCTTCTTTCTTTGATAAATCTGGTTTGAGCATCGTCTGGATGGTCCAGACGAGGCTCGCGTTCGAGGGTAGTGTGCGTGCCGGGTCGCGATGGGTCTGCACGATACATGCATCAGGATAGATTTTAATTAATTGGTCAAGATTGAGCAGATGCATGGGCTCTTTCAAAATCCAGCGACCTTTCGGCCCCTTCCACTGAAGCTGCTGCAGCGCCCTGTTATGGCTGCGATAGATGCCGTCAGGATGGGCGGTCGCGAGCCAATGGGCATATTGCGGGACGTAGATACTCGCAAAAAACCGCGTGCAGTAAAGGCTGAACGCGAAGAAGCTCAAGCAATCCGCAGGCAGTGTTGCGCCCCAGGGGTGCATGGTGCGCAGCACCGGCATGGCCTCCAGCATGGCGTCGATCCCCGCCTGGGTTTGCGCAATCCTCGGGTCCGTGGTGTAGGTGGCGGCCTCCGGCGCCGGCCAGGGGATGGCAGACTCCCATTCCTGCGGCGCGCGGCCAGCCGGATCGAGCGCGCAAAGATCGTGAAGGATGGTCGTCCCGGTCCGCGGCAGCCCCGTGAGGATCAGCGGCCGGACGATTTTCTGTTCGGTGATTTCAGGGTGCAGCTTTTCATCCTCGACGAAATGCAGGCGGATCGCGAGCTGCGTGAGGATCTGGTCCTGTAGCGAGGCTGCCCCGGCTTCCGAGAGTTGCGCGGCAACGGCTGCGCTCACAAGTTCGCCAAGCCCAATGCGGAAGGCCTGATCGGTTCCCCAATCCGATAACCCGGTTTGCGCTTCAGCGGCGCTTAGGAGTGTCTCTACATCTAACATCATTTTTCCTTCTTGGACGTTTATTAAGAATTTTTACTAACCAGAAAGCTCACACATGCCGAAGCCTTCCTCGCCATCCCAGATGAAGCGCGAGCAAGACTGGCTCATTATTTTCGCAGCTTCCTGGACCAGACCGTGACCAGCGGCGAACGCCCCGGTGCCTGCGGCTTTGCGCTGGACAGACGGCGCCGGCCCGCCCCAATCGCCAAGCGGAATCCAGGTTGTGTGGAAATTCATGCCCTCGATACGCGCCGTACGATTGCCCGCCTGTAATTCAACGGAGAATCCATGCTCATTGGAATCACGCGAGAATTTCGGGGAGTTTATGATCTCTGCACGGAGAATTCGGCCATCCTCTGCGAGATAAGCCTCACTGAAATAGGGCGTTCCATCCAGGGTGAAAAGCTGCTTCAGACCAAATCCCCGCCCACCTGGAAACTGCCCAGTCACCCAGGCGTGAGAGCCCATGCCGGTGGTATCGCGCGGTCCGCGCACATGACCGCGCAAGCCGACGCCAGAGAACGCATAAGATTCTCCAGCGGCCGATATTGTTCCTTCGCCGCGGATAATCTGCTCATACTTACCAAGAAAAATTCCATCTGCCGTCCGTGGCGGCCCGACCAAGCTTTGCGGCCCGGTTGAGAGTGGAATCAACCAGGGCTCAGTAAGCGTTTGAGCCTTAACCTCAACAACCACTTCAGCCGTGGGGCCGGTGGTAACCGAACCCTGCGCTTCCTGCTCCTGCGTCAGCGTTATCGCTTCGGCATTCCACCGATACTCCCAGTTTTCATACGGTTTGACACAACGGTAACGCAGACTGCGGCCACCCGGCTCGGCACCATTTTCATAACGTCCCTCAGAATGGGTGATGAACCGCCGGCCATCGGGGAAAAACAGCGTTGCACGTTCCCGGGCGATGCCATCACGGACATAATAAAGATGTAAATTGAAGCCGATCCGGCGCGGTCCATCAACCAGCCAGACATTGAATGTTTCATAGGTCAACGGGTCCGCTGGCCCATGCACGAGCGCCTGATCCAGGCTGGGATTAAGGCCACCACTACGATCGATTGAGACTGTCATGCTAATGCCCTCCACAAACGGGGCTAGGGCCGGCCCACTTTTCCTGAAAAGCCAGTGCCAGACCTGGCGCATCCCATGTCGCCGTGAAAACAACGCCGCAATGCAGGCCGGTGATGTATGCGGTCCGCATATCGGCACCGCCAAAACAGATATTCGAAGGATCGCCGGGGACGGTTGGAATACGTTCGGCGGTGCCGTCCGGCGCGACGCGCAGGATGAGATTATTTCCTGGGCAGGCCACGCAAACCTTGCCATCCGCCTGAACGGCAAGCGAGTCCATCAGTAAACTAGCATCGCCGAACAGAAGTGCAGATGCCTGCATCGCGTTTGTGATCTTTCCAGGTTCCGTCAGAGAGAAACACCAAACTCGGCCAGAATGGGTCTCCGAGACATACAACTTGGTTCCATCCGGGCTGAGACCAACCCCATTGGGGCGCTCCAACGGCGGCGTGACGGCGTGCAACCCCGTGCCATCGGCTTGTGCGTAATACACCTGGCCCATTTGCGGCGCTGCCCTACGAAGAGAGCCAAAATCGGAGAAATAAAAGCCGCCAAATCCATCGAAGACCAGATCATTGGGAGCAACCAGCGGAACGCCATCACATTGATTATACAGCATTTTAACCTCGCCTGTTTCGAGGTTCACCGTCTCAATTCGGCCTAAGCCGGGATCGATAGCATCGCCATCCTCGCCTTCACGCAAGCGGGCGATATCATCGGCGTCCAGGCCACCGTTATTACAAATGTAGCAAAGATTGTTTGGTCCAAAGGCAAGACCATTCGGACCTCCGCCAATCTGCCGCGTCGAAATGACAGCCCCTGCAGCACTGAGATGGGTCATTTGCCCAGCAAGCACCTGGACACAAAGCAGGCTCCCATCACCCCGCACCACCGGCCCCTCGCTGAAAGGCAATCCAATGGCAAGAATGTCAAACTGCACGGCAACATTGGCGCCGAGACCGCCATGTAAGCTTCAACTGTATCACTTCGCCTGTCCTCCGTCGCCGATTATACTGCGATCAAGTCTGGATATTATGCAGAGTATCGGAAAATTTGACCGATAAGTCAACGCCTGTCTGGACATTCAACGCAAAATACGGATGATCCAAATATGGCCAGCAAACCATCCACACCCAACCGGATCATTGAAGCCGCCACCGCCTTATTTTGGCGTAGTGGCTATCACGCGGTATCCGTGGACGCCATCTGTGGTGCCGCTCTCGTCCAGAAGGGCAGCCTCTACCACGCCTTTGGATCAAAAGCTGATCTGCTTACGGTTGTCATTCAGCAGATATGGGAGAGGGATCGCGGGGAGATCGAAAAGATCTATCTCACGGACGACCCATTACTGGAAAAACTCCGTAATCATTTGGAATGGTTTGGTATTTCTCAGCGGCGGCTAAAGGCACGTTATGGCTTTGTGCCCGGCACGTTCGAAATCGTCATTGATACGAATATTCCCGAAAAAGCACAGGAATTCATGTCCGCGGCCAGTCATGACGCCATAGGTATCATGCGCGACACGATCAATACCTTACTTGCGCCAAGGCGACTAAACGCCGAGACCGTGGAATGGATTACGACGGTGATCAGACAGCTCGTCAGGGGGGCTTTGATCGAGGCGCGTCTAGGCAATTCGCTGACGCCGCTCGATGCGTTGCCTGAATCGGCTCTGGCGTTGATTGGCCTGGCACCGCCGCCGATCGTTGGTGTCAATCGGGAAGTTATGTTTCCGATAGGGTTAGGGGCTATCGAAACCGGGCTCCGCGAGATGCAGCGTAAAGAGCGTGACACAATGGGGTTTGACTAAATAGTCAAATAATATATACGCACCCTGCGCCAGATCAGATAGACAGGCTGCGCGCAATAAAGGGGAGCTGGCAGAATTGCGCCATCAACGTGATCAAGATTTACTATCAAACGCTCCAACTCTGACCCACCTGCAGCGTTTGGAGGCTGAGTCGATTCACATTATGCGCGAGGTTGTGGCGGAGACGGAGAAACCGGTGATGCTGTACTCCGTGGGCAAGGACTCGGCGGTGATGCTGCATCTGGCGCGCAAGGCGTTCTACCCCAGCCCGCCGCCGTTCCCGCTGCTGCATGTGGACACGACCTGGAAGTTCCGCGCCATGTACGAGCTGCGCGACCGCATGGCGCGTGAGAGCGGCATGGAGCTGCTGGTGTACCACAACCCGGAAGCCGCCGCGCGCGGCATCAACCCGTTCGAGCATGGCGGCCTGCACACGGATATGTGGAAGACCGAAGGGCTGAAGCAGGCGCTCGACAAATACGGCTTCGACGCCGCTTTCGGCGGAGCGCGGCGCGACGAGGAAAAATCCCGCGCCAAGGAGCGGATTTTTTCCTTCCGCTCGGCCAACCACCGCTGGGACCCCAAGCAGCAACGCCCGGAATTGTGGAACCTCTACAACGCCCGCAAAGCCAAGGGGGAGAGCATCCGCGTCTTCCCCATTTCCAACTGGACCGAACTGGACATCTGGCAATACATCCACCTGGAAAATATCCCCATCGTGCCGTTGTACTTCGCCGCCAAGCGCCCCACCGTGACGCGCGACGGCCTTATCCTTATGGTCGATGACGACCGCTTCCAATTCCGCCCCGGCGAGAAGGTGGAGGAACGCTCCATCCGCTTCCGCACGCTGGGCTGCTATCCGCTCACCGGCGCAGTTGAATCCGAAGCCACCACCCTGCCGGAAGTGATTCAAGAAATGCTGCTCACCACCACCTCGGAACGCCAGGGCCGCGCCATCGACCACGACCAGGCGGCAAGCATGGAAAAGAAAAAGCAGGAGGGGTATTTCTAATGTCCGAAACCAAGGAAAGCTCCTACGTCACCGAGGCGCTGATAGCCGAGGATATCGACGCCTATCTGGAGAAACACCAGCACAAATCCCTGCTGCGCTTCATCACCTGCGGCTCGGTCGATGACGGCAAATCCACCCTCATCGGGCGGTTGCTTTATGACTCGAAGATGATCTTCGAAGACCAGCTCGCTGCCCTCGAAGCGGACAGCAAGCGCGTCGGCACCCAGGGGCAGAATATCGACTTCGCCCTGCTGGTCGACGGCCTTGCCGCTGAGCGCGAACAAGGCATCACCATCGACGTCGCCTACCGCTTTTTTGCCACGGAAAAACGCAAATTCATCGTCGCCGATACGCCCGGTCATGAGCAATACACCCGCAACATGGTCACTGGCGCCTCCACGGCAGATCTCGCGGTGATCCTCATCGATGCGCGCAAAGGCGTACTGACCCAGACCCGCCGCCACAGCTACCTCGCCAACCTCATCGGCATCAAAAACATCGTGCTGGCGGTGAACAAGATGGACCTGATCGGCTACGACCAGGCGAAATATGAAGCCATCGTCGCCGACTACGCCAAATTCGCTGCCGAAATCGGCATCGCGTCCTTCACCCCCATGCCGATCTCCGGCTTCATGGGCGACAACATCACCACCCAATCGCCGAACATGCCCTGGTACAAGGGCGTGCCGCTGATCGAATTCCTCGAAACCGTCGAGCTAAACGTCACCGCCGATCAGGACAAACCCTTCCGCCTGCCGGTGCAATGGGTCAACCGCCCGAACCTCGACTTCCGCGGCTTCTCCGGCCTCATCGCCAGCGGCACGGTGAAGCCCGGCGACGCGATCCGCGTGCTGCCTTCGGGCAAAACCAGCACCGTCACGCGCATTGTCACACTGGGCGACGATTTGCCCCAGGCCGTCGCCGGGCAGTCGATCACGCTCACCCTCGCCGATGAAATCGACTGCTCTCGCGGTGATGTCATCACGGCCGCCGAATCCCCCGTGCAAGTGGCCGACCAGTTCGAGACCACCATCGTCTGGATGGCCGACGAGCCCCTGGTCCCCGGCCGGCCCTATTGGTTGAAACTCGGCACCCAGACCGTCACCGCCACCATCCACACACCCAAATACCAGGTGAACGTCAACACGCTGGAGCATGTTGCGGTCAAAACGCTGGAGTTGAACGCCATTGGCGTCACCAACCTCAATCTTGACCGTCCCATCCCCTTTGAGTCCTACGCGCAGAACCGCACGCTCGGCGGCTTCATCCTCATCGACAAGTTGACCAACGCCACGGTCGGTGCCGGGATCATCCACTTCTCGCTGCGCCGCGCGCAAAACGTGCACTGGCAGGCGCTGGACATCAGCCGCGACACCCATGCGTCCTTGAAAAACCAGAAGCCCGCCGTGCTGTGGTTCACCGGCCTTTCGGGCGCCGGTAAATCCACCATCGCCAATCTGGTGGAGAAGAAGCTGGTGCGGATGAATCGCCACACCTTCCTGCTCGATGGCGACAACGTCCGCCATGGCCTGAACAAAGACCTCGGCTTCACCCAGGCTGACCGGGTGGAAAATATCCGCCGCGTCGGCGAGGTTGCCAAGCTGATGACCGACGCCGGGCTTATCGTCATCACCGCCTTCATCAGCCCCTTCCAGGCCGAGCGGCAGATGGTGCGCGACATGATGGCCCCCGGCGAGTTCATCGAAATCCACATCGACACGCCCCTGGCCGAAGCCGAGGCGCGCGACGTGAAGGGGCTGTACAAAAAAGCCCGCGCCGGAGAGCTGAAAAATTTTACAGGTATCGACAGCCCCTATGAGCCGCCCGATAGCCCGGAAATCCGCATCGACACTGCGAAGCTGACCCCGGAGCAGGCGGCTGATTTCATCATTGAAAGACTGATTCCGTGAACGACCTCGAACTGGCGAAACATATAGCGGAGACGTCGGGCAAGCTGCTGCTGACCCTCCAGGATTCGGGGCTGTTCTCGGAGAAGGCGTTGGGAAAGGCGGGGGATCGTGTAGCCAACGCCTTCATCATGGAAGCGCTGACGGAGCAGCGGCCCGAGGACGCGATCCTCTCTGAGGAGGAGAAGGATAATGCCGAGCGCTTAAGCGCCGGGCGCGTGTGGATTGTCGATCCTCTTGATGGCACGCGGGAATATGGCGAACGGCGGACGGACTGGGCGGTGCATATCGTGCTCTCGATTGGTGGCAAGCCGGAGATTGGCGCCGTGGCGCTGCCGGGTTTGGGGCTTGTGCTCGCTTCTGAGCCGCAGGCACTGCCGGACGTGGCGCCCAAGCTGCGCATGCTGGTGAGCCGCACGCGCCCGGCGAAAGAGGCTTTGGCCGTGGCCAAGGCGCTGGATGCCGAGCTCGTGCCGATGGGCTCGGCGGGGGCGAAAGCCATGGCGGTGCTGCGCGGCGAGGCGGATATTTATCTGCACACCGGCGGGCAATATGAATGGGACAACTGCGCCCCCGCCGCCGTGGCTTTGGCCGCCGGCCTGCACGCCACCCGCGCAGATGGCACCGAGCTTGTTTACAACAACGAGAATCCGTATCTGCCGGACCTGCTGATCTGCCAAAAAGACCTCGCACCAAAAGTGCTGAAGGCGCTAGCGGCGGTAGAGTAGCGCCTTCGCCTGCGTGAATTCCACGATCTTTATTTGATATTGTGTTCATCAACTGAGAATATAAAAATTATCTCTAGGGATATAGTCTACATAAAGATTTGGCGTCTCATCGCGAAGCTCTGTGTCGCAAGTGCCCGTACTGACCAGCCATGACAGTGAGTAGGTAATCCAGCGGATCTGGGCCGTGAGCGCAACATCAGATATAGAGGCTGAGCCACCCTTTCCGAAAATAAGACGAATATCGCACGCAAAGCGCCAGATGTAAAATCTGAAAAGAGAAAATATATGTGGATTATTTTCACCTAACCACATTGGTCTGAATTGATTGGCGTTGTCGATCAAAAAGCAAAGTTGGCCAATAGAAATTCGTGAGCTATTGTCACAACCTTCAGTGGTACAGTTTTCGAGGCTCAGTAAACGAGAGGCGTTAAGAACACGTGCTTGCGACGAGCGACGCGCCATTTGTCATCTTGGCCTTTCGTCAACTGATCCCAATATTGGCCCATGCCGGCCAACTGCATAGTGGACCCAACCGTCATATAGAAGCAGTAGTAATTCGCTTCGGCATCTGCCTCCCCAGTCAGTGTCACGTCTACCGCACCTAACTGATGACGTAGCTGGCTGGCGCTTCCTTCCCAACTCCCGGTCAATCCAGAAATAAGGTCTGCACGGCATGAGTATTTCATTTCTTTGCCATCAAAAAAAATGACACTAAGTGACACGTCTTCTGACCAGCAGTCCGAAAAGACTTCGCGGTCCTGGGCGTCGAGCGAAAGCATAATGCGGCTGAGAACCGATACGATTTGGCCATAGCTATCCAAGAATTTACCCCCCGAAATGTAGCATAATGGAAAGCAACGGATGGATGCATAAATACTGTCCCCAGTTGCATCGTTTTTTAGTGTCCGCTACGTCACCCGCCGCTGTGAGCAATACTAGTTTTTTACCAGAAATATGTAAATTCTATTTTAAAGGCCCCGAGGTCTAACGCTGGCTCTTGACCCACGATGAACTGTTGAGAGAACAGAAATGCAGCCTAAACTACGTTGGCCGGTTCGCTAAAATTTTTTACGTTGTCTTCTTTCAGTGCATGAGCTGAATTCTTCAGCTTTACGAGCAAGCGTTGTCGTGGACAAAAGCAGCAACGAAACCTTCTGTTTGGACCCATGTCGGTCAAACAGGCAAAACTTGTCCAACAAATCTTCTAGACCCAATGTCCGCTGAGTGAACGGCGGCCCCGCCCTTGGCATGTACAATGTCGAGGGTTGTGCCGGATGGCCGGCACAAAGCCTCATACATGGAGGGCGGACCTAATGGACAATATCACGTTTGTTGGATTGGATGTGCATGAGGCGACGGTATGCGTGGCGGTGGCTGATAGCGCCCGTGACGGCGAGGTGCGACAGGTAGGTGTCTTTGAGAACCGGCCGGATGTTTTGAGTAGAATGGTGACATGGCTTGGCAAGAATAGTCGGCGGCTCAGTTTTTGTTACGAAGAAGGTCCATGTGGCTATGGTCTGCACCGACAGTTAACCGGTGCCGGACATGAGTGCGTTGTGGTTGCGCCATCGTTGATCCCGATCAAGGCGGGCGACCGGGTAAAGACGGATCGCCGCGATGCGATGATGCTTGCGAAGCTGCATCGGGCTGCCGAATTGACCGCCATCTGGGTTCCCGATCAGGCACACGAGGCAATGCGCGATCTGGTGCGGGCACGCGCGGCGGCGGTCCGCGTGCTGGGCAAAGCGCGGCAGCATCTACAAGGTTTTTTGCTTCGCCATGAGCGGGTTTATCACGGGCCTCGCGCCTGAGAGCTTGTTCAACCGGCGTCTTCGGGTCCTGTCTCCTGCCTTGCGCATCTCTATAGCCATGCCCGGTCACCCGCAGATGCGAAACGAATAATCGCGATCAAACACTTGAATGCGGACATGAGAACAGTTCGCTGAAAAATTTCTTGCTTGCGCTGTCATGATGTGATTCATTGGTGCAGCGAAATTCTATGAGGCGCTTTGATGTGGGGTTCTTTTTGAGATCATGACGGAATGTTTTCATATCTGTCAGCGGAGAGCCGGGTTCCGGCGGCGCTGACGATGCGGGAAATCGCTGGAGATACCACACGGCCTGTCCTGCTTTGGGCCATTGAGGATACGCCCTTAGACTTTGAGGCGACGATTGGCATAAATTACACTATACAGACCACCGCGGTCTGTATATAATTCAAGTGCGATCTGCGAGCTGACTCCAAGGTCGGCCGCAACCATCGCTAATAGATAACAAACACGCCACCGGCTTCAAAAACTGTGACGCTGCCGGATTGTGCGAGATCAATTTAAGGAAAGCTGAATCCATGACAGAGTTACGTTTTGACAACCAAGTCGCCTTCGTTACCGGCGGAGCTGTAGGACTTGGCCGCGCTTACGCCATATTGCTGGCAGAACGCGGCGCAAAGGTCGTAGTTAACGGCAATTACCGCGCGTCTGGCATTGGCCCTGAAGCCGATGTGGTGGCGGAAATCCGCGCGAAAGGTGGTGAGGCCATTGGCGTCAATGGTAGCGTTTCCGATGAGGCTGCAGTGCAGAGGATGGTGGCAAAGACCATCGAAACTTATGGCAAGCTGGACATTTTGATCAACAATGCGGGAACGGCGAGCTCCGAAGTCCTGATCCAAAATGCGCCGGACGACGTGACCGAAGCGCAACTGGATGTACATCTGCGCGGGCACCTGCGCATGGCGCGCGCCGCCTGGCCCCATCTGGCGAAATCCGGCAACGGACGCTTGGTCAATACGGGCTCAGCAGTCACCTTTGGTTACGAGTGCCCTGATGGTTGGGATGGCGCCTATACGGTGGCCAAGTCCGCGCTCTACGGGGTTACCCGTCAGATGGCCGGCGCTGGCGCGGAGTTCGGCATCAAAGTCAATATGATCATGCCGTGGGCCAACACGCCTTTGGTTGAACGTTTGCTTGGCCATACCCCGTTTGGACGCTGGCAGCGGGAAAAGCTCGATCCGTCAAAAGTTGCCGCAGCGGTTGCCTATCTTGTCCATGAGGACTGCCCTGTAACTGGCCAGTTCATCTCGGCGGCGGGTGGACGCATAACCCGTGTTTTGTTCGCCTCGCCGCCAGGCTACTTTAACGCCGATATCACGCCAGAAGATGTTCGCGATAACTGGGCGGCGATCTTCGGCGACGTAGACGCCCACGGCAACATCCGGGGCATGTTTGAAGTAACGGGGCAGCAGCTCGAATTTGCAAAGATCAAGGAGTGCGTGGGCGATATCGTCTAGCGAGCTGATCCCATACACTTGAGGTGGCCGGCCATCTCCGCAAGGAATTTGCGGGGATGGCTGTCTCAATTGGGCACTCATGCCGCGCCATAGACCGATGACGCTGGCGGCTAGTGGTTGGGGAGGGTGATGCCGAACAGGTGCACTTCGCGCTCGTGAAGGCGCCACTGGCCGTCTTCGACGCGCCAATAGTCATGGTATTTGCCATAGCCTTGGATTTCGGTCTGACCCGTCGACAAGATATGCACATATGTGGCGTAAGATCGGCAACGGATCATCTGATTGGCGGCCGGTTCAATCAGAACGGTTCCGATATGATGAACCATGGAGCCGGGCATCCAGGTTGTGTTGGCAGCCCAGCCGCTGGCGATATGGGCGATGATCGCGTCTCGGCCCCCCACGCGATAGAGTTCATCAGTTCCTTGATTCTTGAGGATCAGCATGCAGTCCGAAGCGTAGATGGATTGCAGTTCCTCCCGATTGCGCCGGTCAACGGCCCATTTCTGGCGGGCCAATTGGGCACGCACTTCATCTGGTGGGCTCAGAATCAGCCAGTCTGAGGCCGGTGTGCCGGTGTTGTTAGCCATATCAAGCTCCTCCCAGGGAGTTGGTTTTGGGAATGTCAGGCATCGAGCGGAGCCAGAATGACCGGCATGGCATTGAATGAATTGGAAAGCACCGAAGGCCGGCGTTGAGGGTTGCCCACGACTTTGTAGCGGGGAAACCGTTCGAGCAGGATCCGAAGGGCCAGCCGGCATTCGATTCGGGCTAGTATATTGCCAATGCAAAGATGCGGTCCGGCGCCGAATGTCGTGACGGCTTTGGGTGGACGTTGCAAGTCAAGATCTAGTGCATTTGGCCAGATGTCCTCGTCAACATTGCCCGCACCGAGAAGGAAAACGATCCATTGACCCTTGCGGATGGTTACGCCACGCACGTTAATATCCTTGAGCACATAGCGCGCCACGCCGTTGGAGGGCGCGATAAAGCGAAACAACTCGTCCATCGCGCTGGGCCACAGCTCTGGGTTTTGAATGAGCAGTTGGCGTTGATCCTGATGCTCAAACAGAATATTGGCGGCGCTCATAATGAAGCTCTTGGCGGATTCGTAACCACCCGACACTAATGTCCCGCAAAGGCCGAGGATCCACTCGTCGCTGAGCTTGATGCCGTTGACCTCAATCGCCAGCAGCCCCGAGACGAAATCATCGCCGGGCTGAGCGCGGCGCTCCGTTACAAAGGCCTTAAAATAGGCGTGCATCTCCTCAAGCGTGCGCGTGATGGCGTCCCAGTCGGTGGTTTCGGAAAATTCAGTGGAGTCGCGCGTGGCTTGAGCCCAAGCGAAGAACTTTGGATAGATGTCACTTGGAACGTCTATTAAGCTTGCCACCACGTCCGCTGGCAGGCGCCCTGCAAAGTCTTCGGCGAAATCAAACGGAGTGTGTTTGGGTGCCTTATCCAAGACCTCATGAATGACCTGCTCCATATGTTCCTGCATCGCACGGATCTTGCGCGGCGAGAGAAGCTGCAACAGGGCGGACTTCAATTGGGTGTGTTCGGGCGGATCGGTAAAAACCAGCGTCCGGCGGCCAGATTTAGCCAGATAGTTCTCGGCCCAGTCATCGCCTCTCGAATTGATTAAGGTGCCTTTGGTGTTGCTGAGCGCCGCCGGGTCCTGCATCAGGGTGCGGATGTCGTTATATTTCGTAATGGCCCAGAATTGCCCTGGTTCATACCAGAAGACAGGAACTTCCCGCTGCATTCGCTGGAACAGCGCACGGTTGTCGTTGACATAGAAATAGGGGTCGTCTAGACGAATTTCTCTTTTCCAGTCAATCAGTTCTTGGGATATCGACATGGCTGTGCTCCCCAGCGTTGCTCGTGTTCAGGTCATTTTTGCCGCGCGATTGACGCTGATCGGTCAGCTCTTCACGCTTGGCCTGTTCTGTCGTGAGAATATACGGACCTTTTCGGTCTGTAAAGGTGATTCGTAGATGACGGAGCCAGGTAGTGCGCCCGATGTTGCTGCCACGTCGAGTGAGGTTCGTGGCCGTCCGCGAGACCCAGCTCTGGAGGCGCGGGTGTTCGATGAGGCGATTGCAATCTACGCCCAGGGTGGATGGGCGGCCTTCACGTTTGGCGCCGTGGCGCTCGCCGCATCGGTCGGCAAGGCGGCCCTCTATCGACGTTGGAATGGGCCGGGGGAGCTGCTGGGCGAGACGCTCACAGCGCGCTGGTTTCCGCTGGACTCAGGTGACATGGGCTCACTTAAAGGCGATCTCGTCAAATCGGCGACCATTTGGTTCGATCTTTTGACAGGTCCCCATGCCGGCGTCTTGCTACATTTGCAGGCCGATACCTGGACCAATGAAGAAGCACGTCGCTACACGGGAAAATATGGCGCGCAGTTGTTGGAACAGGGTCGAGCCGTTACCCGAAGAGCCGCGAAGCGAGGAGAAATCCCCGCCGGCGTCGATGGAAAGATGCTACAGGATCTAGTGGTTGGTGCTGTGATCAACCGGATTTATTCAATGCGCGCCGCTGACGTGCCGGCCCTTAGGCGGCGGCGTGACCGTTTCATTCAAGATGTTGTCGGAATCGTTCTTACTGGAATGCAAGGCTATCGCCCGTCAACGCCGGAAGTCGGCGCCGAGCGGATGGGCGGGGTCTAGCTCAGCTTCGCCACATCGTTCCCGTCTGGATTGGCGGTCGTCCGATCTCGACTTTCGCCGCGCCGTGCCAGGCTGGCCATCCAGCTCGGCCGAGCACAGGACCAAGATCCACAGGAAAAACCCACAGAAAAGACTGAATAGGGAAATAAAGTGCCAAGCCGAACCTCCCGGCGGTCTACAAAACGGGGGCTATCCCAAACCCACCTACTCACCGACCACGCAAGCGTCAGCCAAACATAACGGTTGTAATGTTTAGTTGACGCGCGATCTGCCGTGCGTTATCTCTCGTGACAACAAGAGTTTTTCGACTGCGAATGACCAGAGAAACGTGCCGGTTTAAAATTCTGGTCAGCGCCCGTTGAACGTGAAGAGCATAAAGGCCTCAGGAGCGGAATCAGGCATTGGCTGGCGGTAACGCCAACTAACACGCGTTAGTGTCGAAGAAGAAGTAAATCATTATGCAACCGAAAAGTGGGGGCGACTATGCGGTTAGATGGTAAGCGTATCTTTGTAACCGGTGGTGCGAACGGATGCGGGGAAGGTGTCGTGCGCGGCTTGATTGCCGAGGGTGCGAGCGTTGTCTCCACCGATATCGACGATATTCGCGGTCGAAGCATCGTGGATGAGTTGAATGTCGGCGAGCGTCTTTCCTATATGCATCTCGACGTCTCGAAGCGCGAAGATGTCTTCGCGGTAGTCAATCAGGCGGCGGCCCATCTTGGCGCCCTCGACGGCCTGGTTAATTCAGGCGGAAACATTCTTCACTGTGCGCCGGAAGATGTCACCGATGAAAAATGGGACACCATTTTCAATGTCCATGTCAAAGGCACGCTGTACACCAATCAAGCGGTGTTCCCCCATCTCCGGGCCGCCGGCGGTGGCACCATCGTCAATTTCGGGTCCGCAGCCGCGATCCGCGGCGCCCCGACTTTCTCGATTTACAGTGCCGCCAAGGGCGCCGTGTTCGCCTGGACCCGCGCTCTCGCCATAGACTGGGGACAATACAACATCCGCGCCAACGCGATCGCCCCGTTTATGGAAAGCTCCCTGCAGGAGGAGTCGAAGAGAACCGGAACGCCGGAGGAGCGGGCGCGGCTGGAGGGATCGACGCGGGCGGTGACGAAAATCCGCGGCGCTTTGGGCAAAGCCGAATACGACTTAGCACCGATGATCGCGCTGCTGCTTAGCGATGGCGGCACTTATATTACAGGCCAGGTTCTCGCCGTTGATGGCGGCTTTGCGATGCTCGGCTCCTGAACATCATAAACGCCGCCGTGCAGGCTGGGAGATATTGAATGCTACAGGGAAATAAAATCCTTTTAACCGGCCTGACAGGCCGTATCGGTGGCGCCGCAGCCGTTGCGCTCGCGCCTTCGAACGAAGTCTGGGGCTTGGCGCGCTATACCAAGGAGGGCACGCGCGAGGCCGCCGAAAAACTCGGTGTCATACCCGTTGTCGGCGATTTTGCCCGCGGGTCGCTCGATGCCGTCCCGCGTGATTTTGACTATATCGTGCATATTGCTGCCAACGTCTCTCCGCGATCTGCCGAGGAAGGGATGCTGGATAATTCAGATGGAGCCGCGCGGCTGATGAGTCACTGCCATACTGCAAAGGCGTTCCTTCACGTGTCGGCGAGTAGTGTCTACGCGCAAAATGCGGACCCATACCATACGTACCCTGAGGACTCCGATCTCGGCGGCAGCTATGGCGGCCAATATTCACCGACTAAAGTAGCTGCCGAAGGTGCAGTGCGCGCGGCGGCGCTAATCCTGAATCTGCCTACGGCGATTTGCCGGCAGAACGTCCAGTATGGCGGCCTCACCGGTGAACCGGGTCTGATTGACCGTTTCCTCGATGTTTTTGTCGAAACGGGCGAGGTCTATTTGCCGCCGACCGGGCCCATGGTCATCGGGCCGATTCATGAGGATGACATCGTCGATCTGATAGAGCCAAGCCTCAAAGCTGCCTCGGTTCCGGCTTTTATCGTCAACTGGGGTGGGGACGAGCGGGTTGATTGGCAGGAACTTTTTGAATATGTCGGCTTTCTGATTGATAAAACACCAAAATTTATTCGTAAACCTGAGTTTGCGTTTCCAAATTATTTTCCAGACCCAACAAAGCGCCGGGCCATGGCGGGGCCATGTAAGATTGACTGGAAAACAGGTATCCGCCGCACCCTGCAACTTCGCTTTCCAGATATGGCCTTGAAGCACGTCGATTGAAACAGGTCCGGTGCCGCATGCCGCGAGGGCATTTCGCGCAAAGTTAATGCAACGATATAGTAACGAAATTCAGCTCAATACCGCAATCTGACTGAAAGGAAAAATCAATGTCCCATAAACTTGCCCACCAGCTTAACATCGACGCTTTGCCTCTGGACATGCCGAACAAACGCATCACGGAATTAATGGACCTGCGCGGCAAGGTGGCAGCGGTTACAGCCGGCGGCGGCCCCAGTCTTGGCCAAGCCTGCGTAAACCGGCTCGCGGGCCTTGGCGCGGCGGTGGCCGTCATCGATATTGATAGCGAGGCCGCGCAGCGGGTTGCCGCCCAGGTTGCCGAACGCTGGGGTGTGCGCACATTTGCGGTCACTGCGGATGTGACGCGCTTCGACGATGCCGTGCGGGCGGTTGCGGCTGTCAACGCGCATTTTGGAAAGATCGATATATGGGTGAATAATCTAGGCATCCCGGAGCGTGGCCTTCGCTTCGCGGAGGAATCGGAGGCGGTTCTTGATCGCATGATCGCGATCAATCTGAAAGCACCGATTTATTGCGCGCGTGCGGTCCTAGATGTAATGCTACCGCAAAAATCCGGACGTATCATTAACATCGCGTCCGAAAGCAGCAAACGGGCAACAGCGCTCAGTGTCGTATACAGTTCCTGTAAAGCTGGCGTTGTCGGGTTCACAAGGAATCTCGCGCTGGATTTGAAAGGCAGCGGCGTTACGACCGTCGCTGTCTGTCCTGGCGTGATGCTGACCGCGGAAATTGCGGAGCATTATCGTGCGTTACCGGAAGACGAGACCCCGCAAAACCTGGTGAATGGCATCAATCGCGTCATCGCAGGACGTGCCTCGCTCGCGGAAGAGGTTGCCAACATGGTGGGGTTTCTTGCCACTGATGCAGGTGCTTACGTGCAGGCAACTGCTGTTAGCGTTGGCGGCGGTTTGTCCGACTAGAGTAGTCTGTCTTAGATGAATGCTCTAGGCTCTAGAACCCATATGAACCTACAATTTATTGTGCTGCAGAGTGACATGAACGGAGATGGTGATGCTGTCTGGTGAGAAAATTCTGGTGACGGGTGTTGCCGGTCTTGGTCCCTTTCCCATCGCATCGATGCTGGCCAAGAACAACGAGGTCTGGGGGTTGGCGCGATTTGGCGATGCGGCGACAAGGCGCAAGGTCGAAGCGGCCGGAATTCGCGCTTTCTCCGCTGATTTAGGCTCGGGACAATTTGACGGCTTGCCGAATAATTTCACTTATTTGCTGCATTTTGCCTGGCGGCGAGCGGAACTCGCGCAATTGGAAGATGCCATTCGGGTGAACGTTGAAGGTTCGGGCTTGATCTTGCAACATTGCCGTAAGGCGAAGGCGGCGCTCGTTATTTCATCGATGGGCGTGTATTCGACGAATGAGGATCCGATGTACACCTACACCGAGACGGACCCGATAGGACGCGGTTCCACCCCTTACGCGGCGACAAGCCCAGCGACAAAGGTGGGACTTGAAGGCGTTGCGCGGTTTTGTGCGCGGGCATTCAATTTACCGGTGACGATTGCCAGATTGAACACGGTTTTTGGGATTGCCGATCATTTGAGTGGAAATTACCACGCGCGCCTGATTCAAAGTGTGCGTGCGGGAGAATCGTTTCCCGTGCCGGGGGACCCCAATCCACATAGCCCGCTGCATACGGACGATATGCAAAGCCAAGTGGAAGCCTTGCTCGGTGAAGCCGGCGTACCGGCGCTGACCACGAACTGGTGTGGTGATGAGGTCGTGACGACACAGAACGCCGCGAAGCAAATCGAGCGCCTATCCGGTCTTCCAGCAATGCTGAAGATCGTGAAGACGCCGGGAGCACCACAGGGGAATGCTGCCAACCCCACCCGCCGCCGGTCGATCACCGGCCCGTGCAATGTATCCTTCAGTGCCGGCCTGGAGCGCTTATATCACGCGCTGGCGGAAAGCCCGCCGATCTAGAACGATATTCAGACCCATCAGCCGGTGAGCAAAATCCTCTATGAGAGGGAGGTTTTTATGCTACACGCACAGCCCTGGTGAAGGATCAGACCGCGCCCCTCAAAAGACGCATGAAATCTAAGGCCGATTGACCACAACGGCTACCCTAGCGGGATTAGTCCTCTGCTTGCGGAGAAATAAACAACGGCCGCGTCAATAGATCGATCCCCGCTTCCAAAAACCGGTGGTATACGGCGGGATCATCGAGGTCGAGATCGCTGGTGCCTTCGAGCAAGGGTCGCAAAAGCATCGGCGCGGCGGTAATCGCATGGTAAAGCAGCAGGCCGATTTCCGGATCGGGAAGCGGGCGAGCTATGCCGGCGGCAATGAGTTGCTGCATCTGGTCGCGCTGCATAGCACCCATCGCGTGGAAAACCCGTGCCGCCGGAAGCCCGCCGACAAAATAAACATGACGCAGATAAGCTGCGATCGCCGGATTGTTGCGCATAAATGATTCGGTGGCAGCGCGCCTCGCCCGCATCGCATCTAGTGTGGGCAGGTCAAGCCCGACACCGGTGATGGCATCGCTCATCCGCGAAAGCACGGACTCCAGCACCGCCTGCTCCAGTGCGTCCTTCGACTTATAATGATGCAATATCGCGCCCGTCGACACACCTGCGGAAGCCGCAACCATACGGATGGAGGTGGCAGCGGGTCCATTTTCGGCAAAAAGGCGCAAGGCGATCTCGCGGATACGCACTGCCGGCGCAAGGTCATCGAGGCCGACATTGAAGCTTGCTTCGGATTGATTGTCGCGCATTCGCTCTCCTTTGTACGGCTCATATTGCATCTGGCTCACCCCACGGGTGCACTGTCATCAACGGGCACACGCGCGCTATTGATATAACAGGCCCGGTCTGAGGCCAAGAACACAATGGTATTTGCATAGCCCAGCAGCGTACCTATGCGTCGCGACCAGAACAGCGCGTCGTGCGGCGCCACGCATGGATTGGTCCGTTTGTGCTGGAAGCCGCTTCTCCCGGGCAGCCCGCGCCCCCCCACATCCGTTCCCGCGCCGATCGCAAGAGCTCGATTGCTATGTAATCCTAAGTCCAAACACACCTCGTCATTCGGTCGTTGGCGCAAGCTTGTGAAGCTGTAGGCCAAATATATGCACCTCCCGCTCGCGTAAGCGCCAGATATGGTCCTCCTCTGCCCAAAGGTCATAATATTTTCCGTAGCCGCGCATCTCCGTGGCGCCAGTCTCCGACAGATGCACATAGGTGGCGTAACACCAGCTGCGGATCATCCCCTCCGGTGCAGTTTCCAGCAGCGATGTCCCGATGACGTGGATCATCGAGCCGGGCCGCCAGGCGTGGTCTTGATTCCAGCCTTTAACCATCATCGCGATAACCTCGGCGCGGCCAGCCAGCCGCCCCAGTTCTTTCAACCCGTCCTGCTTGAGCAGCAGCACACAATCGCGTGCATAAATATTGTAAAGCACACCTTCATTATGCGTGTCGACCGCCCATTTTTGGCGCGCCAACTGGGCGCGGACATGGTCGAACGGGCTCATCACCAAGCCCCCGCTTGGCGTGCCGCGATTGGGTGGATTTGTCATGCTCCAGCTCCGCGCTTGTGATCCGGCTCAACGCCGAATCGCTTGATATAAAAGCCGAACCGGTCCCGCAGCCGTTCAGTGTTGAGACCATATTGCTCCGGCGCATAATCATGCCGGCCGTGCTTATCCTGCGGATTATTGGTCTGAAAGGCGGCGACGCGGTCTAGATATTCACTGGTGAGCTGCATGCCGAAATGATGGTATATCGACGTCACGGCACCCACAGGGTCTGCCATCAGATCGTTATAGTGAAGATCGTAAAATCGGCTTTCGTCGGCCATACAGTCGCGCGCAGCCATCGCCCGCAACAGACCGATCTCTTCTAGGCTCGTCCATTCGGCACCGAACCGTGTGGGATCGTAAACCGGGCTTGTGAGCTTGCGAATTGAGCCGACGAAATTTGCAACAGATGGCAGAACCGTGCCCGGATCGCGATGGGTCCAGACGATGCGCGCGTCCGGATAGGTGGACAACAGCGCCTCCAACGAGAAAACATGTTTCGGCCATTTCAGCACCCATTGCCCAGGGTTGCGCCATTGCAGATGTTGCAGCATGCGCCGGTGGTGCTCGTATGCGGTCCGGTGATCGGCGGCGAGGAACCATTCCAGATAGGCCGGCATGCGCTGCGGCGCTACCGCTGCGGCGTTCATAAAGCTCCAGTCGAGCAGCCCGATACATTGTTCCGGTCGCGTTGCGCCAAACGGATGGATTTTCATCAGCACGGCCGCGTTCGGGCGCGCATCCAGCTCCGTCTGAACCTTGGCGATGCGTGGATCGTTCGTAAAGCTGTCGTGCGATGGTGGCGGCGACGGTTCACTCATCTCCCATTGCAATGGCGTGCGAATTTGTGGACCGCCCGCCAGCAAGCCGTGGAGATGGGTCGAGCCGGTGCGCGGCAGACCGAGCACGATAATCGGCGCCGTGATTTTTTCCGCCATGATGGCAGGATAACGCTTGCGGTCCTCGACCAATCGTAACCGCTTGACCAGCAACGCCTCGATGCCGCCCGTCAAACGTGGCAAGATCTCCGGGGCATGGCCGGATTCATGCTCCATACCCCAAAGCAATACCTCCAACCCTTCACGGAACGGCAAGTCACCAAAATCGGTCAAACCGGCCGCTTGCGCCGCCTGTTCAAGCAACCTGTCGACATCCAGCACAGCCATCAGGAAATCTCCGCCGCAGTGAACGTAGGAAAGCGGCTGCGCAGAATCCGACGAAAACCGTCCTGCCATTTGACCTTGCATTCCCCCACCAGAGCAACGCGCCTGCTGTTATCCGTTGCGCGCGGATAGGCCGTCGCTTCACGCGAATAGACGAAGTTGTAGTCAACCCCCATTTCTTTGGCGATCCATGGGATGATCTGCTGCACTGAAACGGCATCATCGCCCGCCCAGTTGGTGACGGTACCGCCCACCGTCGCGCCGTCGAAAAATCCGTCGATATGCGCAGCCAGATCGTCCTCATGGATTGGCCCGCCAACCATTTCCCACTCCGGATGAATCGGGATCGGTTTGCCCTCGGCAAGCATACCCATAAGAATCGCGGGCAGGCCGCCATTGCCGCCATTGCCATACGACCAGTTCAGCCGCGGAATGGTCAACTTCACACCGTGAATGCGCGATAATGTGCGCGACACTGCCTCACCGGCGAACTTACTTGTACCGTAAGCAAAGCGCGAGGTGATGCGGGTGCTGCCGCCGAGCCGGTCGGTCTCCTTGTATTTGTACCAGGGGTCGGGATGGTCCCAATAAACTCCGGTGGTCGAGACATAGATCCAGGCTTTAGCCTTGTTCAAATGGGTGAAGAGCAGGCCGGCGCCTTCGGCATTCTGCCGGAGGCCGGTTTCGATATCGGGCGGATACACATCGGCGGCAACATGCAGAACGTAATCAAAATCATTCGGTACGCCGTTCAGCATGCCCGTGGAATAATCGCCGACGATGGGCGTGACGCCTAGGGCTTTCACCATGTCCTGCGAACCCGGCTTGGAATACCGCGCCAGGCCGTAAATGTCATTGTCGGGCGCGAGAATCGCCGCGATTGATGAACCGACCTGTCCCGTAACGCCTGTCATAAGCAGTCTGGCACCCTTGAGCATCTTTTCCCCCTAGCCGCCGCATATTTTTGGTCGCTATGGCAGTGCGACGGCTAGACGAGTTTAGGAAAAGGCATAACGGATGTCAATTAAACATTACATACGTTCTGTTTTGCGTGTTGGGCTTTGCACAGATGCGGCAGGCCTTTTAATGGATTGGATTACGTTGCGACGGGGCGTAGCGACAAGGCGCTACCCGTGCACAGGGCCTAGACGGTGCGGAGGTCATCGAGCGTCACCACCGCTTCGCGCCCGGTCCGACCTCCATCCCGGCCGACGCGACGGTTGCCCGGCAGCGTACCCTCGCTGACGGGCGGCGTTACCCATGTTCCGTTCAACAGCACGAACAACGTGCCGGCGCTGGTTTCGGCCACGCGTCCGGCGCGGCTGAACGAGAGGGCCAATTTTAATAGATTGCCCATGCGTTCAGGCCTGGCAGGTTGTGGCGCGGGGCACGAGACGAATGCGGCCGGTATCGCGCATGCCCGGAGCCGGTGTGCCAAGTACGATGCTCGCGACCCCGTCAGCCACGAACTCGGCAATGTCGGTGTAATCGACAGCCACGGTCGTGAGCGGCGGCACGGCTAGGGCGGCGGCTGGGATGTCATCTACCCCCACGACCGCAAGTGTTGATGGGACGCTAATTCCCGCTTCGCGCGCGCCGGCCAGAACGGCGAGTGCCACATCGTCATCGTATGCGCATATGCCTGTGAGACCGTCGGCGATGAGACGCCGCAGCACGGAGGCGGCTGCGCTCGTGTCTTGTGGGACGACCACTGTAACCAGTTCGCTGGCCGACAGCGCGTGGCAGGCCTCGCGGGCACCTTGCAGCCTCAGATCAGCGAAAGCGCGCTGGCGCATGTCCGGCGAGTAGGCATAGGCGAGCCGGCGGCGGCCACAAGCTAAGAGATGTTCGACCTGAACGCGGCCAATGCGCGATTCGTCAATCTGCAAGCCCTGTGCCTCTGGACCGGCTCGGCCGGTAAACGTAACGATGTGGTCGATTCCACTTTGGCGAAGCCTGTCCAGGGGGGCACCCGCCATCTGGTCGAAGACAATGACCAGCGCCGGGTCGATGCTTGCCCAGAGGCGCTGGCTCGCTTCGCCTTCGGCGGATGTCTGGTGGTGGATGACCAGCACCAGCCCGCGTTTTTCCAGGAACCGGGTCAACGCGCGCATGCCCTGCTCAGCGGCGGCCGGCAAGGGGTAGTCCGGAACGAGCATGAGCACGATTTTGGAGCGCCCCGTGCGCAATGCGCGGCCCGCAGCCGACACGACATACCCAAGACGTTCAGCGACGGCACGTACCTTGGCCCGCGTGACTTCTGGGATCGTCTGCGTGATGTTGCCGTTGAGTACGTAGCTCACCGTCGCCCGCGAGACGCCGGCTTCACGGGCTACGTCCGCACTCGTCGCGCGCCGTCGCGTTACCTGGGGATCTCGCATGTCTCCGGTCTCTCAGTTGCCAACGCATGAGCGGTTAGCACGTCCAACCGCGTTTGGCTCTCTTCTGGGGTTGTCAGCGCCATTGCCACGCCGATGAGCAGAAAAGCCTGAAGAGCTGAGACCGCGCCTGCAAGGTGAATCCAGATTGTGTTCGTCCCTGGCGTGTTGAGCGCGATGAATAAGGGCCAACATGCAGCGGCATAGAAGCAGAGAACCACCGCCGGGACGCTGAGGATGACAACCAATGCACCGCCCAAACCTTTGATCCGCTCGCGGTGGTGGTTCAGCGTCAGCGCCAGAACGATTGCCGCCCCTGGGTTCATCCACATGAACCATAGCGGGACACCCCAGTAATCGAACGGCTGTGCCCCGTAATAGACATAGATACCAAGCCAAGTCACCGCGAGGGTCTCGCCGAACAGGTCCCATGCGAAGCACAACCAGAGGACTTTCCATTGCCAGCGCCGGCCCCGGCCGGCACGCGCGCCGTTGTAGGCCAGCAGCGTGCAGCCGCCCCAGTAGGCCACCCATCCGAACAGCACGAGAAGCGGCATCGGGCGCCCCAGCATATGGGAAAAAATCCACAAATTGTCATTCGCGTACCAAACCATGCCCAGATGGTCGAGGATTGGCTCAATGAATGGTGCAAGGAGCAGCCCGCCGGTGAGGATGTAAAGCGGAATAAGGTCTCCCGCGCGCGCGCCCGGAATCGCGCGGGCGATGATGATAAGGAACCAAATACCGATCACGGCGGTTGCAGCGACGCTTGCCGTATGATCGACCGACAGGCCCGTCGGCGGCAGGGTGAATCCGGCTAATGGATCAATGTTCATTGATGTTCTCCAGGTCAGGGTTTGAGCTATAGCCGACGGCTTACACGTTAAAGTGACTCGAGACAAATCTCTCGATTTTACTCACCCAGGGCGGCTGGCGGTTCGCTCCTTTTGGCCTGAATCGCCTTCAACACTGAGCCACATCACTGCGCCGGCGCCACGCTGGCGTGGCGGGATATCTTTCTGCGCGGTGGAAGCGTACTCAACTGCGATAGCCATCGCCCGTTCCTCTGCTGGTTCTACAAGGTCGAGCATCGGCTGGGCGACGTTCGGATTCCGGCCGCAAAATATGTACTGAACAACCCCGACACGGTGTTCCGCTACGCCCCGTCTCGCCTGACCGAAGGGCTGGCGGCGGATACCGGAGAGATCATCTCTTGCGCGGCGGTGACACATGAGCTGGGCGTGGAAATGCGCCTGGTGCTGGCCCGTCCGGCGCTGGACCGGGTGTTACAGCGCCGCCGCCGGATTGCGGGCTATACGGGCTGCGGTGTTTGCGGGCTGGAGAGCCTGGAGCAGGCGATGCGGCCCTTGCCGAAGGTGGGGCAGGGGACCACCGTGCCGGCCGGGGCGCTGCGCGATGCCTTTGGAGTGCTTGAAGCCGCGCAGCACCTCAACAACCAGACCCGCGCCGTGCATGCCGCCGCCTTCTGGTCGCCGCAGGCGGGGTTGGGGCCGGTGCGTGAGGATGCGGGGCGGCATAATGCGCTGGACAAGTTAGCCGGCGCCCTGGCCCGAAGCGGGCAAGCGACCGGCGCGGGCGCCGTGCTGCTCACCAGCCGCATCTCCATCGAGCTCATGCAGAAGGCTGCGATCCTTGGCGTGCCGCTGATCGCGGCCATTTCCGCGCCCACCGCGCTGGCCGTTCGCGCCGCCGATCAGGCCGGCATCACCCTGGCCGCCATTGTTCGCGTGGATGGGTTTGAGCTGCTCACCCATCCCTGGCGGATTGCGTTGGCGTAAGCGGATGCCGGATGGCGCGCCATGATCTGGTCCGCGGCCAAGGCCTGATAGATGCAAACCCGCCGCCTGCCTGTCATCACAGTTAATCAGACATGCAGGGCGAGAATCGGTCAGGGGTTGGTGCTGTGGGGTGCTTCGACACTCATTAGGGCATTTTTTGCCGAAAAGCGGAACGATAGGCGATTTTTAAGTGCGTTTTCTAGGGTAGTACACATTGTGAATTCTAACCGAGGTGCGACACTGACCTGGCCAATATGTCTCTGCTTTGAGCTATTGTCACGAATTCCTGAAACACTTCTGCCGGGGTCCTGTAGCTCAGACATTTCCTGGGCGTGGTGTTCATCAGATGTGTGAGGGCAGTGAGCTCGTCGGCTGTGGTGCCGGACAGGTCCGTATCAAGCGGGAGGAACCGCCGGAGCCGTCCATTGGTGTTTTCAACCGTGCCTTTCTGCCAGGGAGCTTGCGGTGCGCAGAAATAGCTTTCCACGCCAAGCCTTTCCTTCAACCGTGGATACCCGGTAAACTCCGTTCCGCGATCGAACGTGATTGTTTGGCGACATGCCGGTGGAAGTGACGCTAGGTCTTTCACCACACCGGCCATGACACCCGCGGAATGACGACTGGGGTTGCTGGTTAGGAACGTATACCGGCTCAACCGCTCGACCAAGATCGTGAGCTTATGTTTGCCGAACTCTTGTCTGAAGCCGACCAGGTCGCATTCCCAATGCCCGAAACTTACCCGTGCAGAAATTTCTGCTGGGCGCTTTGCAATTGTATTTTCCTCGGGAATATAAAAACCGCGCGCCTTTCGGGCGTATCTCGAACGGCGCTTGCGGCGACGAGGGGGGAGGAGCCGGTAAAGCTCTGCGGTACGGCCCGCCGGCCCGTAAATGTAGCGATAGATGGTTTCATGGCAAATCGTCGCAGCGTGGCCTTCACGGCGCATCCGGCCAGCAATTTGCTCCGGCGACCATGCATCCTTCAGCCGCGCCACAATGTTGGCCGCCAAACCTTCGTCACGATGAAGTTTACCCAGATGCCGACGGCGCCGGGCTGTTTCATCATGCGCCAGCACCGGGAAATATCCCCTCATCCGCGGCGCCTCGGCATCGTCATACCAGTTGCGCCGAACCTCGCGGTAGATCGTCGCGCGATGCCGGCCAAGCCGCTCGGCGATTTGCCGGATGCCCGCCTTGGCCTCGCGAAGCCGAAATATCAGACGCCGTTCATCAAGGGTGAGGCGGTCGTACTGCTTTCCCATAGGAAAATCCTTCCGACAGCTAACTAGCTGTAAAACCTCAGAAGTCGCACTTCAAAATAGAATCCACCCATGCTATTTAAAAAACTTGCAGAATATATTTAAGAAAGTGTAATCGCTATCAGGCTCATAACCTGAAGGCCGCACGTTCAAATCGTGCCCCTGCAACCAAGTTAACTAATTGAAATAACACGGGTTATTTTGGTTTTTCATTCTGAATTCGAGCGGAATCGATGGCTGCCAGGCTTTTGGCCTGACGGCCGACCGGACTTTCCGGATATTATGACAGTAAATCAAATACTTATATAAACAAGGGCTGCGGTTTGGTGCTGGCACAAAGCTAGCACATGTAAAGCTAGCACATGTACGGTGGGAAGTTTTCGACGGAAAATCTGGAAATTGTCGTCCACACGTCACCGATGCGGATCGACAAGGCGCAGATCTGGAAACTGGCCCAGGCGCCGGTTGTGAGCGGCCCGACCGCATTCCGGCAAACGAGGCTTAAAACCGGCCCTTCTCGAACCGATCCAACCAAACTAAGCCGGTTCGCTTTTTTGCGAGACTCTCCGCACATTATAGTTTATAGTTAAACTATAATGGTATTAGGGGTATTGCCATGCGCGGACTTGAACGACTCTCAGCAGTAAAACGCAGCACCCCGGCGATGGCGGAGGCGCTGCCGGATCTGCCTATGCCCGAAACCGTGATGGTGCGGCTGATCCGCGCCACTGTGGCTGGCATGGGCCAGTATTTCGAACCGGTCTTCCGCGCCATTGGGCTAAGCGAAAACTCCTTCCACGTGCTTTGCCTGCTTGTGGCAACCGATTCCGGCCGTGCCGCGCCGAGTGAGCTGGCCGAGTTGGTGGGTATAAGCCGTGCCAACATGACGCGCATTCTCGACACACTGGAGAGCGATGGGCTGGTGTCGCGTGCCATCGAGGAGCGTGACGCAAGGCGCCACGCCATCCAGATTACCGATGCCGGCCGCGCAATGGCTGCGGCAGCTGTGCCGCGTGTGGCGGAACCGCTGACGCGTGCCTTTGCCGGGCTGGCGCCTGAGGAATTCGCGCAGCTCGACGCGCTGCTGCGTAAAGCCGTGAAGTCTTTCGACCAGCCGGCTTTGCCGTTGCGGGCCAGCGCCTAGTCTAAAACAAAAATATAAAGGAAACGTAAACATGGATGACAAAACCAGCCTTCGCTATCAGCTCTGGTGCGCCTGGAGCGGCCCCGCGTTTTTACTCACCTTCATTGTGTTCTGGGGCATTCTCGGCACCAACCTACCGGCCCCGGTTTCGCCTTCGCTTAACCCGCATGATGTCACAACGCGGTATCTGGGTTCCTGGACGGAGATGCGCATCGGGTTTGGCCTCTCGCTGATCGCCGTGGTGCTGTATCTGCCCTGGACCGCGATGCTCACGGTGCAGATGGCGCGCATTGAGGGTAAATTCCCGGTGCTCTCGCTGCTGCAATTGCTCGGCGGCGGGCTCACCGTGATGGTTGTTTCGTTCAGCGCGATGTTCTGGGCCGTGGCCCTGCTGCGGCCGGACCGTGATCCCTCGCAGATGCAACTGCTGAACGATACCGGCTGGCTCTGCATTGATCTGCAATATGCCTGCACCACGCTGCAGATGTACGCCATGGCCGCCGTCGGTCTCACGGATAAAAGCAGCAAGAAGCTGTTCCCCGCCTGGGTCTGCTGGCTTACCATCTTCTGCGGCACCAGCTTTTTCCCAGCCTCGCTCACCGGCTTTGTCACCACCGGCGCTTTTGCCTGGGACGGCATCGGCAGCTACTACTTCCCGTATTTCTGCTGGCTCTGCTGGTACGGCATTGCGAGCCTGTACATGATCGCGGAAATCCGCCGCCGCACGACCTCGCCGACTTTGCAGGCCGTGCCCGTGGCCTATCCTTCGTCGCTACCGGTCTAACCCGGCTCTTCCCGGCTTTGCCTGCCCCTCCGCCAGCCCTGCTGGCGGAAACGGAAGCCCTTTGCCTGAAGTCCAGGAGCAAGACCAATGCTTTTTACCGAAGACCAGAAAACTTTGCAGGAGGCCACGCAGCTTTTCGCACGTGAGCGGCTGCTGCCCTTCTACATGCAGCGCGAGCGTGAGGCCAAAATGGACCGCGCGTTGTTGCGCGAGATGGGCGCGCTCGGATTCATTGGTCCCGACCTGCCGGCTGAATATGGCGGCATGGACGCCAGCGCGGTGACTACCGGCATGATCATCGAAACGCTGTCCTACGGTGACTTCAACATCGGCGCGCTGGCCGTGGTGCAGTCGCTCTGTGGCGCGGTTCTGCTCCGCAATGCCAGCAAGGCGCTGTGCGAGGAATGGTTGCCGCGCGTGACAAAAGGCGAGGCGATTCTGGCGTTGGCGGTGACCGAGCCACACGCCGGGTCGGACGCTAGCGCGCTGCGGCTGCGGGCCCGCGCCGAGGGCAATGTTTACATTATCGACGGTGAAAAAACCTCAATCACCTACGCCGACTGCGCAGATGCCTTCATGCTCTTTGCTCGGACAGGCGGAGACGGTGCCAGAGGTGTGAGCGCATTCCTTGTGCCGTCCGATACGCCAGGCATCACCCGCACGCGCTTCAACGATGTCGGCAGCCATATGTCCGGTCGTGGGTCGGTGTTTTTCGATGCCGTGCGTGTGCCTGCGGCCAACCGGCTCGGTGGCGAAGGCCAAGGCTTTTCCGAGGTGATGGCGGGGTTCGATTACAGCCGCGCGCTGATCGCATTGCAGTGCCTTGGCGCCGCCCAGGCCTCCGTGGATGAAGCCTGGGCCTACACAAAAGAGCGCGAAGCCTTTGGCGGGCCGATCGCGCGCTTCCAGGGTGTCACCTTTCCGCTGGTGGAGGGTGAGACACAGCTCGCCGCGGGGCGCCAGCTCTCTTACCACGCGCTGGAACTGCGTGATGCCAGGGCGCCGCACACGGTCGAAGCCGCAATGGTGAAATGGTTCTGCCCGCGCACGGCCTTTGATGTCATCCACCAGTGCCTGCTCACCTTCGGCCACTACGGGTGGTCAATGGACCTGCCGCACCAGCAACGCCTGCGCGATGTGATGGGGCTGGAAATCGGTGACGGCATGGCCGGCATTATGAAAATGATCGTGGCCCGTGCCCGGACGAAATAGAGAGGATTATGTTATGAAATATCAATCCGTGTTTAAGCCGGGGTTGTTCGACGGCCAGGTGGTCATCGTCACCGGTAGCGGCAGCGGTATCGGCCGGTGCACCGCGCATGAGCTGGCTTCACTCGGCGCGACTATTGCTTTGGTTGGCCGCAAGATCGAGAAGCTGGAGAAGGTTCGCGACGAGATCATCGAAGACGGTGGCAAAGCCAGCGTCCATGTGTGCGACATCCGCGAAGAGGAGCAGGTCATCACGGTCATCGACAACATGCTGGTGATGCATGGGCGCATTGATGGGTTGGTGAACAATGCCGGTGGGCAGTACAAGGCAGCGCTCAAGACCATTACCACCAAGGGTTTCGAGGCCGTGGTGCGCAGCAACCTCACTGGCGGCTTCATTTTTATGCGTGAAGTCTATGCGCGCTGGATGGAAGAGCATGGCGGTGCCATCGTCAATATGATTGCGGACATCTCCAATGGGTGGCCGAATTTTGCTCATTCTGGGGCCTCCCGCGGCGGCATGCTCACGCTAAGCGAAAGTGCTGCCAGCGAGTGGGCGCATGCGGGTGTGCGCGTGAATACGGTGGCGCCCGGCGCCATCGCCTCCAGCGGTCTGGACACGTATGACGCCAAACATCGTGCCTATATCCAGACTGAAATCGCGCAGGAAATCCCACTCAACCGCTTCGGGACCGAGGCCGAAGTGGCAGCGGCGATCGTGTTTCTGTTGTCGCCTGCCGCAGCATTCATCACCGGCTCATGCATCCGCATCGATGGCGGGGCGCCAAACGCCCGTCCGGTCTGGGGCAAGATGCCACACACCGATAAGAGCCGACCCTTCAATGGATTTCACCGCGCTGCACCGCCGGAAATCCTTGCCTCTTCTACGTGATTCTACAGGAGAAAAAAATGTCCGAGAAAGTGCTCTACGAAAAAAAGAATGAGATCGCCTACATCACCCTCAACCGGCCTCAGGTAAAAAACGCCATCGATCTTGATGTGCATCATCGCCTGCGTGAAATCTGGACTGATTTTCGTGACGATGACAATATTCGTCTCGCGATTCTAACAGGCAGCGGTGACGCCTTTTGCGCCGGGGCAGATTTGCGCACGCACGTGCCTGAATGGGACGGTGTCGGCCCGAGCCTGGGGCGCGACAAGCTGCCGGATGGCTTTGCCGGCGGCATCACGCGCGGTCTGCACCGCATTTACAAGCCGATCATTGCTGCCTGCAACGGCTGGGTGCTGGGCGGCGGGCTGGAACTGGCAATGGCCTGCGACATCCGCATCGCCTCCGAGCACGCGCAATTCGGCTCGTTCGAGCTGCGGCGCGGCATGCATCCGGCCGATGGCGGCATCGTGCGGCTAGTGAACACCTGCGGCGTCGGCATCGCACTGGAGATGGAGCTCACCGGCGAACCTATCTCGGCGCAGCGCGCGCTGGCGGCAAATATGGTGTCCAAGGTAGTACCGCATGACGAGCTGATGGCGGCGGCCGAGGATATGGCTGCGCGGATTTTGCGAAACGACCGCCGGGCGGTAGAATCCGCCAAGGAGACAATCTTCGAGGTGATTGGGCGGACGTTGGATGAACAGCTCAAAGTGGAATGCCTCTTTGGCTACGCGTTGTGTGGCGGCAACCTGGAACTCGTGCGCCGCTCGGCGGAGTTTTTGGACAAGAAAGACAAAGGCCGCGCTGGGGTCAACGCAAGCGCGTTATAAAAACCAGGAAACACCGGACAAAGAATGCCGGGGAGGCTGCCATGTGGAGATTCGCCGAGATAAAGACGCTGCCCGACATTGTCCGCTATTGGGCGGACAAACGGCCAGATAAAATTGCGCTAATCGAAATATCTGGCCAGCGCAGCTATGCTGAACTGCATAGCCGCTCCAGCCAGATCGCCAGCCGGCTGATCGCTGCAGGGGTTACGCTGCAAGCGCACGTCGGATTTGTTGGCAGAAATTGTTTTGAGTTTTTCGAAATCTGGTTCGCCGCAGGCAAGGCCGGATGCGCGTTCGTACCGTTCAACTGGCGCAGCGCGGTCGAGGAAATGCGTGGTCTCATCGCCGATGCAACACCGCCGATCATGTTTGTCAGCGCCGAGTTTTTGCCCATGCTGCGCGAGGTACAGGCGCGGGCTGCGGTACCCTTTGAGATCGTGGCATTTGATCCAGAAATGCGCGGCAAGGATGGCCTTGCCACCTGGATTGGTGATACCCAGGACACCGATCCCGGCGTGAAAGTTGCCGATACCGATATCGCTCTGCTCTCTTACACATCGGGCACCACCGGCCAGCCGAAAGGCGTGCAGAGTGCGCACGGTGCTTTCAATCTGTCCTTTCTCTGCGGCAGCCTGGAGCCCGCCATGGCCTGGCACGATGACGACATCATGCTCATGTCGATGCCGAATTTTCATCTCGCTGGCAGCTGGGTTTCCATCGCCGCACTTTATCATGGCGCGGCGCTCTCCATCATTCCATCCTTCGAGGCGGCTGCACTGCTCACCGCGCTGCGACGCGACCGGCCGAGCATTGTGCCCATTGTTCCCGCCGCCATGCAGATGCTCCTTAACGAACCCGGAGTTTCTGCGGGTGATTTTATATCCGTCCGGTCCATGATGTATTTTGGTTCTCCCATCAGCCCGGCGTTGTTGGAGCGCGCATTGGCCACATTCGGCTGCGAGTTTTACCAGTTCTATGGCGCAACTGAAGCATGGTTTATCGCTATTCTGCCGCATGTAGAGCATGTCGCTGGTGCGGCATCGCGCCTCACCTCCTGCGGCCGCCCCCTGCCGCTGGTGAGCATGAAGGTCGTTGACCTCGACGGCGAAGAGGTGCCGGACGGCACAATTGGCGAATTAATGGTCCGCACGCCGATGGCGTTTTCCGGCTATTGGCAACGCCCCGCCGCCACGGCGGAGGTGCTGCGCGAAGGCTGGTACCGCACCGGCGATATGGGGCGCCGCGATGCCGGCGGATTTTACTATCTTGTAGATCGTACCAAGGACATGATCATCACCGGTGGCGAGAATGTGTATTCCGTCGAGGTTGAGCAAGCGCTGCTGATGCACCCGGCCATCGCCATGGCAGCAGTCATCGGCCTGCCGGATGAACGATGGGGCGAGAAGGTGACGGCAGTCGTTGTGCCGCATGAGGGTGCGGCGGTGACGGAAGATGAGTTGCGGCAGCATTGCCGGCTTCATCTCGCGGGGTTCAAGGTGCCAAAGACGATCTATTTCGAAGCCTCGCTACCGGTAACGCCGGCCGGAAAAATCCAGAAACCAGCTTTGCGGGCACGGCTGAGAGCGGAGGAAAAAGTACCATGATCACTACGGATATTGCAAATGCCGGTGTCGTTATTCTGGGCGGCACGGCAGGGGTCGGGCTGGAATGCGCCCGGCAGTTCGCGGCAGGGGGCGCGCGGGCCGTGCTGCTCGGCCGCAATGCCGAGCGCGGGGCGGCGGCGTGTGCTCAGGTGCGCGCGCACGTGCCGGGCGCGCGGGTTGAGTTTGTGCCCGTGGATGCGATGGACCCTGCCGCGACGCAACGTGCGGAGGTGGCAGCGCGCGGCATGCTCGGCGCTATTAACGTTCTGGTTTGCACCACTGGACCCAGCCAGCCGCCCCGGCTGCTGCAAAACATCCCCATTGAGCAAATCCGTCCGCGGCTGGAAGAGATCATCCTGCCGCCGCTGCATATGATGCACGCGGTGCTGCCCGCCATGCGCGCGCAAAAATCTGGCGCGATCATCAACGTCGCCTCCGACGCCGCGAAAATTGCCACACCGGGCGAAACGCTCATCGGCGCGGCCATGGCGTCGATCCTGTTGTTTTCCCGCGCCGCGGCTTTGGAGGAGAAGCGGGATGGGATCAGGATCAATGTGCTGACCCCGTCGCTGATTGCCAGCACGCCTGGTGCCGAATTGATCTTCGCCGAGCCCTTCAGCGCGCGAATGTTCGAGAGAGCTGCGAAACTGGCGCATCTGGGCGTTCCTGAACCGGAGGATTTGGCGTCGATGATTCTCTATCTGGGCAGCCCGGCGGGGCGGCGGATCACCGGGCAGGCGATCAGCATCAATGGCGGCATCTCGGTGTCCTGACAGAGCCGCCGCACGTTACATGCTGACCTGCCGCGGGGTGAATGACTGGGGCGGCGTGTCGCCGGTAACGGCGGATCATGATTGACATGCTGACATTTTAGTACATAAGATCATGCAAAGATTTGCCGTAAGGCAGACGAAGCCAGGGCGTCAATCCCTGGGACTGGGGCGTTATCCGCGTAGGAAAATTCGAGATGAATCACAAAGAACTACAGAGAAATCCGACATCTGAGTGGATCAACGCGCTGCGTTTACGCTATCCGATGGAACGGACGATGGACGACACGCTCACGCGCAAGCTGCGCCGCCGCGCCGCGCCGTCACCAGCCGGGGGCGAGGACTTCCCCGCGCAGGTGCAAAACTTCCTGGCCAAGCGGATCGACGGCCCCTTCACGATGAAAAACCTCCGGCCGCTGACCGGCGGCGCCTCGAAAGAGCAGTTCGTGTTCGACCTTGACTGGACCTGCAACGGCGAGCAGCGCACTGCTGAGCGCATGGTCATCCGGCGCGAGCCCGAGGAATCCGTTGTCGAAACCAGCCGGCTACGTGAATATCAGCTCATCGCGGCGGTGAAGGACATACTTCCGGTTCCGCCGGTTTACTGGCTGGACGAAACCGGCGCCGAGCTCACGCGCCCGACGATGATCTGCGGCTTTGTCACCGGCGTGCAAAAACCCCCCGCCGGAACGAGCAATGTCACCGGCGTTGGTATCCAGTTCGACGAGGCGCATCGCGCCGCCATCGGCCCGCAATTCATCGAGTACCTTGCCAAAATCCACAATTTCTCCAACCCGACGGCTGATCTTTCGGCTTTCGACATGCCGCGCCTGGGTACGACTGACGATGTTGATTGGCAGATCAACTGGTGGTCGCGCGTCTGGCGGGAAGACTCTCTTGAAGCCGTGCCACTGTTCACCTTCGCTGAGCGCTGGCTAAGGGCTAACCGCAAGCCGTTGGACAAGATCTCTCTCGTGCATGGTGATTTCCGCACCGGAAATTATCTGTTCGATGCCACGACCAAAAAGATCACCGCGATCCTCGATTGGGAGCTGGGTTATTTCGGCGACCGGCACATGGATCTTGCCTGGATACTGATGGAGATTTTCTCGACCACTGATGCACAGGGCAACAAATTCAGCTCCTCGCTTTTCGACGAGGCAGATTTCCTCGCCGAATATTCGCGCGTGAGCGGCCTCACCGTCGACCCCGAGCGCCTGCGCTACTATAAGGTTTTCGTGGCCTGGAAAGGCGTCGTGCATACCCAGGCGACCGCGCTGCGTGTGGCCAGCGGCGCCAAATCGCATCAGGACGTTCTGCTTTCATGGTTTTCCGGCCTCAGCTACCCGTTGCTGGAAAGCCTACGCCGGACCTTGGCGGTTGCCATCGATGCCAAAGCATAATTCAAGGAGGATTAAAAATGCAGCCAGGATTTGACCTGCGGATCAAGGCCATGAACAGGGCGATGAAAGAGGTTGTGCTGCCCGCCATCGGAGTTGGAAACAGTACGGCGGTGGAGCAAGCCTCCATCATCATGGCGACGCTGGAGATGATGCGCGACCAGATTGACCATGCCCATTGGTTCGAGGTCGAGGATCTTCTCTCGCTCTGCGATTTTGCGCAGATTCTTGCCGACGCGGCGGGTCTTCCGCCGGATTCGGCTTTATGCCAGGCCGCCGCCGATGCGAAGCCGTTGACCGCGCGCCATGACCTCACGCTCTCCACACTGAAGACGGCAAATGGCAAATTACGCGACGCCATTTGCACTTTCATCGATGAGGTGTTTGACCGCGATGATGCCGCTCTGCAAACGGCGGTTCAGGAGATTATCCTGACGCGCAGCGAAAAAGACATCGGCCGCGAACGCGCCTATGTCGCCAAGGCCAATTGGGATGTCTTTCCCGAAAGCCTGAAGCCGCTTCACGAGGCTCTCGCAGGATAAAAAAATGGCTGGATCTTTTCAGGTCCAGCCATTTCGTTCAGCCCCGGCGGCGTACCGCCTGCACAATCTCTTCCTGCTGATCTGGCGTCGTGCCGTGAAGCAGAATCTCATCGGCCCCGGCATCGAGATATTCCGCAAACCGGCGGGCGCAATTGTCGAGACTGCCAACTGCGGCCCCAGTCTCCAGCCATTCCCGCGGCAACAGTGCCGCGGCTTCCGCCATCATGCGCCGCGCAGTCGCTACATCCACCTGGCCATAATCGAGATTACCCATGCCCTTCTCGATCAGCCTGTTCATCGGCCCCTCATCCCAGCCATTCATGGCGACCACAAGCCCGCCAACCTCGCGATGCATGAAATAGGACACGGCGCGAGCTTCAAGAATGTTCGCACGCTGCGCATCGCTGAGCGTATCGGGAGCGGTAACGGTCGTCGTGTAGATGGTGATCTTCGCCGGATCGCGCCCTGCCTCCTCGGCGGCCTTGCGTACTATGCCGGCGGAGCGCGCCACACCCTCTGTGGTGAGGAACGGATGCAACACCACGCCATCAAAATGCGCCCCGGCAAGGGCGAGTGTTTTTACGCCGATCGCACCGAGGATGATTGGGGGCGGGTTCGGACAACCCTGAGCCAGCTGCATGCTGGGATATTCGCCCGCAGGACCAGAATAGGTAACTGTCTCACCGGCCCACAGTTTACGCAAAATGCCGGCATAATCGGCCATGCCGGCATTGTTGAACACGGGGATGCCAAGCTTGCGGAACTCATGCGGAATGCCGCGCGCAAAACCCAGCACAAACCTGCCGCCACTGAGCATCTGCATGGTCGAGCCCATGCCGGCCGCCACCAGCGGATGCCGTGTACCGAAATGTGTCAATCCGGCGAACAGTTTCACGCGGCTGGTGATTTGCGTGAGCGCGCCAAGAACGCTGCCAAGCTCCTTGGATTCCCAACGTTCAGAAAGCCAAATTCCGCCAATCCCGATTCTCTCGCCCTCACGCGCCTGATCCAGGCCCGCAAGCGGACTCGTCACGCGGCCCGGCAGAATATAAGAGTTGAGCTTGTTTTCCATCGTCCCCATCGTTTTTCTCCCTTGTGTGCGGATGACTATCCGCCACAGCCTAACTTCCTGCCTCCAACTTAAATGTGGTTTTAGCAAATTTGTCCGGGTTTTTTCCCTGCAGCTTGCTTCGCCAATAGGGTAACTTGCTGGTCATGCCGCCGTCAACGGTCAGTGTTTGACCGGTAATCATGGAGGCGGCATCCGAGGCAAGAAATACCACAGCATTTGCCAGATCCTGCGCCACGGCGATGCGCGGCAGTGGGGTTTCCTCCGCGAATAGCGCAACCATCTCAGGCGTGAATGTCGCCCGCCCGCGCGGCGTGAGCACAAGCCCCGGTACCACGGTGTTGCAGCGAATATTATCCCGGCCATAAGTTGCCGCAACCTCGCGGCAGAGCTGATGCACGCCGGCCTTCGCCGCGCTGTAGGCGGCCTGGTTCACGGTTGCCAGAAACCCGGCCAAAGATGAGATGTTCACAATCGATCCGCCCCCCCGCGCGATCATATGTGGCAGCACATGCTTGCAGGCCAGCATCGAACCTGTCAGATGTCCGGTAATTGTCGTCGTCCACCAGTCCAGCGGCATATCGATAACTTCGCAGTCAGGCGCAACGGTTCGCGGAATCCCTGCACTGTTGACGAGGATATCGATGCCTCCAAAGCGCTCCTGTGTGAAGTTCATCACACCGGCGATCGAGGTCTCGTCCATGATGTCGGTGTGGCAAAAGGCGCATTGCAATCCTTGCGTCGCCAGCGTCGCGGCGACCGTCTCAGCGCCCTCACGGTCGACATCGGCGATGACAACCGCCCCGCCTAATTCGCACATCGTGCGAACCGTCGCCTCGCCGATTCCGGAGGCACCACCGAGAACAATGGCAGTTTTTCCGTGTAGATCGAACATTCGCTCACCCTCCCCGTCTAAACGGAATAGATGTCCAGAAGGCTAGGAATCTTGTCATTCATCACGATGATCTTGCGCTTGAGAATGCGTAAGCCCTCTCCCGCATGGCGCAGAACATGGCGCTGATGGCCATAAAAATACGACGTCTCATCGAGCTTGTAACTGAAGGTAGCCCAGTTGGACTCCACCACAATGTCACCTTCGGCTGTCACGTCGCTGCTCAATATTGTCAGCAGGCGGGAGGTGCGCGGCAACGGCATGGATGCCAGGGATTTTTCGGTCCGAATACGAAACACGCGATCCTCCAACCCCGCACGGCTTGAATAATAAATCAACGAGATCTGGGTGAGTGGATCAGATGTCGGCTCGTATTCATCAAGCCAGCAAGGCAGCCAGTATTCCGCCGTCTCCATATATAGCGCCAGCCAACTGTCCCAGTCGCGGCGATCGAGCAGTGCCGCTTCACGCACCACAAGCTCACGTGCGGCTATCAGACTTTCCCCTGTATTCATAACTAGTTTTCCTGCTGGCTGCGGAGGCCCTGGATCATCAGGTCACGCCATTGATGATGCTGGTTGAGGTAGATGCCTTCATCTTCAAGCTTCAGCCCGTGATATTTTGGCGTAAAGCCGAGCCGGTCGGCGCGCTCATCGGCACCCTCAGCCAAATGCTGAGCGCCCCGTGAAATATCGCTCCATTCGACGTTTGTCGCGCTAAACCCTTCCTGACTAGCATTGAAGGCGGCGAGATCATCGGGTGTTGCCATGCCCGCGGCATTGAAGAAATCCTCATACTGGCGGATACGCTGGGTCCGCAACGCCGGCGTATCGCTCGCCGGTGCAAAACACAGGGTCTTCACCTCGGTGCGATCGACCGAAATCGGCTGGATAACACGGATCTGCGTGCTCATCTGGTCCATGATAAAAACGTTTGGATAGATGAACAAATTACGCCAGCAGCTGTTCATCCAATAGGCCCGCTCCTCGCCAAATTTTTGCTTATAGACATCGTTCAGCGGCCAGGACGCCCGGATCTCCGGATTCGGGGACTGGTTCCATAGCACCACATGCCCGTTCTCAAAAGCATAGTAACCTCCGGGGAAGTCAGAAAACTTGCTGACATCCATCGGCTTCACGCGAGCATTAGCGCCGGCAAGCGCATGGCGGTTTTGGCCCGTTTTGACATAGTTCCCATGAATGGGGCCGATGTGGTAGCCGTCGACGCCGTTCTCCGCCTGAAGCTTCCAGTTGCCCTTGAAGGTGTAGGACTGAGGCCCGGGAACGATTTCGATCTTCCCGTCCGGGTCCTGATCCACGATCAAATCCAGAAATGTCGTCACAGCGCCCAGATATTCCGGTAGGCTCTGCACATTATCCGACAGGCTGGCGAAGATGAAGCCGCGATAGCTCTCCACCCGGGGCACGGATTTCAAATTCATGTTGTTCTTGTCGAAGCCAGGCCCGTATCCAGCGGCCGCTATATCGCCGCAGCCGAGCAGCTTGCCGTCATTGCGGAAGCCCCACGCATGAAACGGACACACAAACAGCCCGGCGTTGCCGGCCTTCTTCGTGGTCAGCATGGCACCCCGATGCGAACAAGTATTCAGCACTGCGCTCAGTTTTCCGGAACTCAGGCGCGTCAGGATGATAGGTTGGCGGCCGATCTTCGTCGTCAGGAAGTCATTGGGCTTCGGGACCTGGCTCTCATGAGCCACATACACCCAGTTGGACTCGAAGATGTGCTTCATCTCGAAGTCAAAAATCTCAGGGTCGGTGAACATCGTGCGCCGTACCCGGTAGAGGCCGGTATCGGGCCGCTCGTCGATCATTGCCGAAATATACGCTTCGTCGAGCGGCATCGGTCGAACTCCTCCTGTTGTCGTTCGTATCTTTTCTTGGGATGGTGGATAGGTGTAATGGTAACATGTTAGCATAGGCCACGGAAGTCTGGCAAGTGCGGCGCCGTTCCGCTAAATCATTCTAATTGCTGGTTCGCCCGGCGCTGCGTTTACCGCCATCGCGGCTCTTTTCCTGCAATTGCTCGGCATTGAAGCCAACCGAGACGGGCTTGCCGATGATATGCGCCTCCATCAGCCGCGCCGCCTCATCGGCATCCCGCGCCTTTATCGCCCGGGCAATCTCACGCCGCTCAGCCGAGAGTTTCTTGGCGGCTTCGGTCGTCAACGTGCCGATACCTTGCCACAGGTAGAAATGCGCCAGGCGGCGCAAGCCCGAGAATTTGGCCTCCAGCAGCGGCGCACGCGCCATCTTCCAGATCTGATTATGGTATTCATCCACATAGTGGATATAGGCTTGGCGTTGCGCCTGATGCCCGCTGAGCTCCGACAAATCGCGGGGGGGCTGAATGGCCAGAAGCCCTTCCACCTCCCGGTCCTTATGCCGCTTGGCCGCCAGGGCAGCAGTTGCGCTCTCGATTTTCCCCAGCATCAGAAAAAAGTCGAGCACTTCGCTCTCCGAGGACACCACGATCTGGCAGCCGACCTGCGGCATCACCTCCACATATCCAGCCATGCGCAGATGCGCGATCGCCGCCCCCACGGGCTGGCGGCTGACATTGAACTCCTCGGCGAGCATGGAAAACGACAGCATCTCGCCCGGGCTGTAATAGCCATGGATCAGCCGCTGCTCCATGATCGCGACAATCTGGCCGGCCTTGCCGGTTGGCCCAGTCATCTTGTTGCGCCCGATGCCGACTTCAAAGTCTTCGTCAAAGCGGTACGCGGATCTTGGCGGTGCGGTCATGTCATCCTGTAATTCAGCTAGGGGCAGTGCCTTTATAGCTATGGTTATGTAGATTTGCGACATATCTCAACACCTCTCGCGGGCCGGCGGTGCCTTGACGATCTATATGTGACATGTCAGCATGTAAGCATTCAAGTGGCGTGCGCTCAGCTCTGATGCCGCGATAAAAATAGCCAGGTTAGAGGGGAAACAATGACGTCGCCAACCATACCCGTGGAGCTAATTGCCCCGCTATTCAGCCCGCAAAGCTTTGCGGACCCGCAATTTATCGACGTCATGATGCGCGAGGTTCGGGAGAAATATCCCCTGGCCATCGCGCAAGTGCCCGGCTTTGCGCCGCATTGGATCGTCTCCAAATGGGCGGATCTGCGCGAGATCACCCGCCAGGACGAGATTTTCCATAGCAACGAGAATTCCAAGACTCTGGTGACCGAGGCCGGCCAGCAGATGATTTACGACTATACCGGCGGCAAGCCGAACGTGCTGGAGACGCTAGTACACATGGACCCGCCGGTCCACGGCAAGTATCGCGCCGTGGCCGCCCCGCAATTCATGCCCGGCCCCATTGCCGCGCGCGAGGAGCAGGTGCGTGGCATTGCCCGCAAATATATCGACAAGCTCATTGCGCACGCACCGGAAGTCGATTTCGCGGCCGAAATCGCCTTCTATTACCCGCTGGAAGTCATCATGACTCTCACCGGCGCGCCGCCGGAAGATCTGCACAAGATTCTGCAGATGGCGCAGTGGTTTTTCAACTATGCCGACCCCGATTTGAAGCGCCCGGATTTCGACCCCACCGATCCGGTACAGGTTGTGAAAACCTGGACCATGGTGCTCGAATTTTTCAACGAATACGGCAACAAGATCATCGCCGACCGGCGCGCCTGCCCCAAGGATGACATCGCCACCATTCTCGCCAATGCCAAAATCGATGGCTGCCCGATGTCGGAAAGCTCGCTTGGCTCCTACTTCCTCATCCTCGGCACAGCCGGGCACGACACCACGGCGGCGAGCACGGCCACGGCAATGTGGATTCTCGCCGAGCAGCCGGAGCTGTTGGCGCGATTGAAGGCCCAGCCGGAGGATATTCCAAAATTCATCGAAGAGGTTGTGCGCTGGGCGACGCCGGTGAAGCACTTTATCCGCACCGCCGCCCGGGACTACCAGCTGCGCGGCCAGACCATAAAAAAGGGCGATCGGCTGTATCTTTCGTATGTGTCCGCCAACCGCGATGAAGAGGTGTTCAGCGACCCCTTCACCTTCAATATCGACCGCCCGGCGAACAAGCAGCAGATCGCCTTTGGCTATGGCGCGCATATGTGCATCGGCCAGCATCTCGCCAAGATGGAATTGCGCGTGTTCTGGCAGGAGCTGCTGCCCCGCCTCGACTGGGTGACACTCGCTGGCACGCCAAAGGTAGCCATGTCCGAGCTGGTGCCGGGACCGAAATCGGTTCCCATCCGGTTCTCAGCGAAATAGGCAGAACAACCCATGTTCAAAAAATATATTTGCTCCATTTGCGGGCATGTCTACGATGAAGCCCTGGGCGACCCCGATTCTGGCCTCGCCCCGGGGACCCTATTCGAGGATATTCCCGAGGATTGGATTTGCCCGGACTGCGGTTCGGACAAATCAACCTACTCCCTGATTGAAGATTAAAAACAAGACGACTTGGAGGCAACATGATCAAGGTAACTGAGCTCGGCTATCTCGGCTTCAACATCTCTGACGCCCAGGCGTGGAAGACCTACGCACAGGAATGCGTGGGCCTGGAAGTTCTGGACGAGGGCGAAGCTGATCGCTTTTATCTGCGCATGGATAACTGGCACCACCGCTTCATCATGCATGTTGGCGGCGGTGATGACCTTGCCTATGTCGGCTGGCGCGTGGCCGATGGTGAGGCGCTCAAAGGCATGGAGAAGCAACTGCGTGATGCGGGCGTGGAATACCGCGTTGCCACCAGGGAGGAAGCCGCCGAACGCAAGGTGCTGGGTCTGCTGAAGCTGCACGACCCCGCTGGTATTTCCACAGAAATCTTCTATGGCCCGCGCGTTGACGAGCATCTGCCGTTCCATCCCGGCCGGCGCATGCATGGCCGCTTCGTCACCGGGGCGCACGGCGTGGGCCATGTCTTGGTAAATTGCAAAGACCCGGCAGATAGCTACCGCTTCTATTCGCTCCTCGGCCTCACCGGCTCCGTGGAATATCATCTGCAAACGCCGATGGGTGTCGCCGAGCCGATCTTCATGCATTGCAACGACCGCCAGCACTCCGTCGCCTTCGGCATTCCGGGTGAAAAGAACCTCAACCATCTGATGCTGGAATATGCCGAGCTGGACGATCTTGGTCTCTCGCACGACTATGTCCGGCGTACCGGCATTCCCGTGGCGCTGCAACTTGGCAAGCATTCCAATGACCGCGCGCTGACATTTTACTCAGCCACGCCCTCTGGTTGGTTGATGGAGCTAGGCTGGGGCGGCGAAAAGCCCGCGCCACAGCAGCAATACCATGTGCTCGATGTCTTCGGCCACGGACCGGAAGCAACAGGCATGGGCCTGGACGTTAAGCTATAAAAAATAAGGGAGACAAAAAATGTCCATGCTGAACATCCGCGCCGCCATCGTGAAAGAGATCGGTGCACCCTGGGAGATTTTCGACGTCCAGCTCGCTCCGCCCGGTCCTGACGAAATCCTCATCCGCATGGTGGGTACCGGCATGTGCCATACCGACATCATCTGCCGCACCGGCTTTCCCGTGCCGATGCCTATCGTGCTTGGGCACGAGGGCGCCGGTGTTGTCGAATCTGTTGGTAAGGCCGTGACGAAGGTAAAGCCAGGCGATCACGTTGTGCTCAGTTTTGACTCTTGCGGGTCCTGCCGCAACTGCACACATCACCAGCCGGCCTATTGCTTCGAATTCCTGCCTCGCAATTTTGGCATTGGCCGCAAGGCCGATCATGGCAGTGCCCTGTCGCTTAACGGCGAGCCGCTCACCGCTGGGTTCTTCGGACAATCCTCCTTCGCCACGCATGCGCTTGCCCGCGAAATCAACACGGTGGTCATAGCCAAGGATCTGCCGCTGGAAATCATGGGCCCGCTGGGCTGCGGCATCCAGACCGGCGCTGGCGCGGTGGCAAACTCGCTTGGATTGAGGGCAGGGGATTCACTTGCCGTATTCGGCGGGGGCGCGGTAGGGCTCAGCGCCGTGCTGGCGGCACGGGCGCTCGATGCGGGCACCATCGTCGTGGTCGAACCAACAGCCGAACGCCGTGCACTGGCGCTGGAGCTAGGTGCAACGCACGCCATCGACCCTCGCGTCACATCAGATGTTCTCGCCGAAATCAAATCTCTCTGCGGCGGTGTGAATTATGCCTTCGACACCACGGGCATTCCCGCCGTCATCGGCGTGGCGATCGAAACCCTACTGCCTGGCGGCGTTCTTGGCATGGTTGGCGCGCCGCCGCCGGATGCGATGATGCCTGCGAGCCTGATGAGCATGCTGGCCCGCGGCGTCGGCGCTAAATACATTCTCGAGGGGGATTCCGAACCACAGGTCTTCATTCCAAAAATGATTGATTGGTACCGCGCCGGGAAATTCCCGTTCGACCGGCTGATCAAAAAATTCCCCTTCGAGGCAATCAACGAGGCAGCGCATGCTTCAGAAATCGGTGAGGCGATCAAGCCGGTTCTCATCTTTTAAAGCACAAAGGTGGCAGCGATATAGAGCTGCCACCTTTGCCGCGTGTTTCATGGCCCCGTGGTGTTCCCATCGATAATGCCACATGGAAGACTCCGAGAGACAGGCAACGGTCACCGCAATGCTGCCTCGTCCATTTTCTTTCCCCATCTTGTTAGTTTTATGAAGCTGCGGCGGTCTGCATTCTGCTGCGAATCTCTTGCATCATTGCGGTACCCATGGAGGCCGCCCACACGAAGAAAGCGGCAAAACCGATCCAGAATGTGACGAGACCATCCCAGGCAAACGGACCCGTCTTGAAAAATGGCATCAACGTAATGGGCACAAATACAAAGCCAGTAAAGATCGCCCACAGGGACACCCAGCGCGGAAACACGGGATTCGGGCGCTTATCCATCAGGCCAGTAATGCCTGCGGAAATCGCCTGCAACGACGTTGCCGAATAGGTGAGATTGAACAGGAAGAACCCCGTATCGTTCATCGCCTGCGTGATCATTGGATCAGCTTCCGGCCGGTATGCTGCGGCAGCCCAAATCGCGGGACAAAATATAAACGCCCAGCTGGTAATGCCACCGCCGATCACCTGTATAATCGTTAGTACGGGAAAGTCGCCTTCAATCGGTCGCATCGTCAGCGCCAGCTGCGCGGTAAAAGGTATCCACATCGCGGCAAATAGGCAGGCCAACGCATTACCCAGCAGAATCGCATTGTGGTGCAGTACATAAAACGCCGCCAGATCAACAGCACTCAACGCCGGTGATGCGGGCGGTAGATTATGCCCAATTACAGTCCAGCTCACACCATAAAACAGATCGAACATGACGCCGCAGAGGGCGGCAATCATCTGTATCCGGAAGCCCAATTTGCTTGTCATTTTTCCCCAACGAAGTGCTTAAGGAGCACTGCTTCATTATTTATGATCGGCTAACGGCGTTGTCAGATGCGTAAAGCTGCCGCCATGCACCCGTCCCCAGATGGGACACTCAGCGACTCACAGCGCCATGTGCTTGGAAGAATCCATGCCAAGATCCTCCATGATCTTCATTGCGGTGGCGCGCCCGCCGCCGGTTACCGCGCCGCCCGGATGCATGAAGGGGCCTGTGAGGTAAAGGCCATCGGCACCTGGCACGGCATATTGGGCGAGGCGTGGTGTCGGCCTCCGCCCCAGCAGCTGGTGCTGGAACATGCCGATCCCCATGAAATCTCCGCCCGCGAAAGACGGCGACCATTCATTCTGGTCGGCCGGCGATTCCGACATGCCGGCGATGATGTTCTCCGGCCCCATATTGGTGCAGTATTTGCTGTATTCCTGCATCATCCATTCCTGCACGCGGTCGCGCGCCGCAGGCGTCCAGCCGCCATCGCGCAGAATTTTGGGCGCGAAGGAGAAAAAATACAGCGTATGCTTGCCCGCTGGCGCGCGCGACGGATCATGCACCGTCATATGCGCAACAATCGAGGCCAGCCTCTTGGGCATGAGGCCGTTTCCGACATCATCGAAAATCTGCTTCAGATCAGCCAGCTTCGAGGGCACCGGCTGCACCAGCAGCGCATCATTGACCTCGGGACATTTGTATTTTGGTGCTTCGTGCAGGGCCCAATGGGTCATCACGCCGCTATGGCTCGACAATTCGCAGCGCCGTGCTTCATCCACCATGTCCGGGTCCAGGCCCGCAACCATGTCGCCAAGCAGATGCGGATGGATGCACCCGATCACCGCTTTGCGCGCCAGAATCTGCTCCCCGGTATCAAGCTCGACGCCGGTGGCCTTGCCGCCGGAGACGAGGATTTTCCGGACCATTGTGTTGGTGCGGATTTCGCCGCCGTGATATTCGATGCACTTCCCGAGAGCATCCGAGAAGGCCTGAACGCCGCCATAGACGCCGGATTCCTCCTGCGTATGCGCGACCGCGGTGGCGCTGTAGAACATCAGCCCGGTACCGCGCTCATCAGGATGGAGCAGGAAAATGCCCATCCATTTCATGAAGTGAATCTTGACCTTCTCGTTCTCGAACAATTCATCGAGGATGGCCGAGCAGCTCATCATCATGCCGCGCAACAGCTCCTGGCCGAGCGGGCTCTGATCCAGCATCATAGCAAACTGGCCGTAGGGAACGGGCGGTTTGAACATTGCCCCAGACAGCAGCGGCGCCATTTTGATAACGCGGGTGACAAAGGCGCGATAGGCTTCGGCGTCGCGGTTGGAAAATTTGGCAATGGATTCGCAAGTTTTATCCAGCGAGACGCAGGTGCTCATCCAGGTCTCATCGTCATACACCGTGGCGATGGTCTTTTCCGGCGTAAAAAAGCGCAGCCCGAAGCGTGATTTCAGCTCCAGCTCGTCATTCTTGATCATCGGATTGGCCATCACGATGATCAGCCCTGTGGCGTGCGGCTCATGCTTAAAGCCCGGCACCGTCAGTTCGCGGCAGACCAAACCGCCGCCGATCACCTCATTCTTCTCCAGCACGCAAACACTCATGCCGGCCTTGGCTAGATAGGCCGCGGCCGAGAGCGAATTCGACCCACCGCCAGCGACGACGACGTCATATTGTTTTGCCATCTTGGTTTCCCCCTCTATACGGTTCTTCATTCACGCCACGTGGTGGGCGTTGTTTTAGGCTTTCCGGAACAAAAAAGTTGTCAGGAACAGAAACAGCGTCCACGGCCGGAGCAATTTCAGGCCGTTGCGCGCCTCCGATGGCGTAATCCGTCCTTTGACAGGCATGGCACCCATGACGGTGCCGCGGAATTCAATATTATTTCCTGCCCGCTCGAATGATTTGATCTCCATGAGAATGGAGCCGTCTGTGTTAAAAATCTTCATGGTGTTCCATGTCTTGTTTACTTGCCAAAGCGTCCGGGCTCGCGGTGTGCTCGCACGGCCACTCTATCCCCAGATGGAATGCTGGCATGTTAGTCGTCGTTTGGCAAGCCTGCCCCCACGGGACAGTGCTGGTAGGCTCACATATAGCGGCCGCCATTCACAGCCAGAACCCGCTCTGTCATGTACGAGGCCACGGGTGCCGCCAGAGATGCGACCAAAGCGACGACGTCAGCGGGCGTTCTCTTGCGCCACATGGGGACCGTCTCCATGCCCCTTAAGCTTTGTGTTTGGCATCGGAACCTCTGATCGGAGGGAGACTAGCGCGGCGTAACGCATTTGTCAGTGCAAACTAACTTCGCCCTACAAGTCGAGCCGAAAGGCTGGCGAGCAGCGAATGAACGAATTTTCTGAAGTTGTGAAAACTTTACACGCGCTTTAAAAGGTAAGGATTAAATTCATAATTAGCCTACTATATAGCCCATTTTCTGAATGTGTGCCATATTATTGAATTATATCATGTACTTATGTTGTAGCTCGTCAGGCTCATAACCTGAAGGCCGCACGTTCAAATCGTGCCCCCGCAACCAACTTAACTTGCTCACACAGAACAGACACAGAACCATCGGCGTTCCGGCGCTGGTGGTTTTTGTCGTTTGCGGCTAAGCCAAGGATGCCAGCCAAAGCACCGCGCAGTTCAACGCGTAGTTTGCCATCCTCTGGGATCAGACGCACTGCATCGATCAATGTACGAATAATGCCAAAGGCTTCATCCTTAGTGCGTGGGTCGGACAAGGCCGTGTGCAATGCGGCGACCTTCTCGCGGTAAATCTCGGCAAGGTTGGGATGCAGTGACGGCTCACTTGCCGGCTGGCCGGCAATCAGGGCGTTCAGCTCGTCCTCGCGAGCCTCAAGGGCGACCAGTTTGTCTTTAACACTACGGGAGCCTCTGCCGTCGGCCAGATCATCTACCAGATGGGCCAATTTTGCTTTGATCGTTGTCAATTCCTGCTTAGCTGCTGCAAAATGCGCGTTCTGCTGCGCGAGGATGGTGCCGCCGGTGCCGTGGGGCGCCGCTAAATCTGACTGCCAGAAACGTATCGATGAGTTCCCGGCCAAGGGCGGAGCCGATAACTTTGTTCGCAGCGACCCAAGCGCCAACGCCCCTGCCACAAAACTCTACGCCGCGCTAAATCTGCCGGCGGCGACAGCTTTGGCGAAGGGAGTGATAAAGTCGGGATATTCATCCACAAGACCCAATCTACGCGGGCCAAAATCAACTATCTCGTACACCTTGCTGCGCAATGCCTCAGCTATTGCGTCTTGAGGACGACCCTATGTGGCGGCGGCGAACGCCGCCTGAGTGCGGTACAGAAACACCTCAACTCAGTCCGACTGCTGATCGTCGACGAACTTGGCTACGTGCCATTCGCCGTGGTTGGCGCCGAGCTGTTCTTCGACGTGCTCAGCCAGCGCTACGAGCGCGGCGCCGCGCTGACTCTACGCCCGCTATGGCCTCAATGCCTTCGCCTTAGCTTGTGATTGGCCGACCATAAATCCTGATCTGGTTCAAATGGAAATAGCAAGGTTGCATTGCCCGGATTCTGATCCATCTCGCGCCTATCGCTGTGGCAGGATGCCAGACCAAAGGACGGCCGTCCGCCCCACCGAAAATGAGATCGTCGCGCTTTTGAAATACGGAATCCCAACTCGTTGCATCAACTGAAATTTCGATCGTCAATTTCGCAGCTAGCCTGGCAAAGCCAATCTGATCGATCCTGTTATAAACTACGATCTCATGGACCTCACAGATATTCATGAGATCGGCTTGCCACCACGGGCTGGTCTCAAAATCCGTATGGAAACTATAGTCCGCGCCGATGCTGCCAGTAAGTGCAAGCTGCGCGTCTTCCGCTGTTGTCGCGCCCCGCGCATGCTGCCAGATGGAGCTTTGGTCGGCGCTCGCCTCGTCCGAAAGGCATTCCAATCCCCCGGGAGCACTTGGAAGTGGTAGGGGGGTGCGGATTTTCTCCCGCCAGATCGCCTCCTCGGTCTCCAGCAGGGGCAGCCTTGGAGTCTCCAACATCGTGACCTCAAAGAAATTTCGCATAAAGTGCGAGTCCAGGTCGCGTGAAAAATCAAAAAACTGGTCAATTAGTTTAATCAGAACCTGGCCTTCGAGGCCTTTAATATAGGCTGGAACTTCATGCGGTGCCCCTTTTAAGTAGAAGGGATTGAAGTTTGCTGCGGAGAACATGGCGCCATGGATAAGATCCCGCCACTCCGTAGCGCCGTATAAGATATGGCATTGGGATTTAATGGGCGTTACAGCGAAGTTCGGCCAATAATGTTTTATATTATTGCCGATGTCATTATATCGATGATCAAAGTCGATAAAGGGAGGTTCTATCGAAAACTGCGGCGCAAAACTAAGAACTCTTGAGATATGAGACGAAAAATTCGAAAAGAGTAACGCCGCGGAGCCGCCCATGCTCGATCCCAGCGCACCGGCATTCCTGTATTGGCTCACGGTTTTTTCTAACAGGTTGAAGACCTCGACGGATTCTTCGTGATTGAACCATCGTAGTTTTTTGTCCGTAACAAATACCGCCGAGAGGCCGGCCGCGATGAGCGAAGCCTTGAATTCATGGAGATTTCGTTCATGCGCGGCGCCGCCCGCGCTGGTGAATGAGACGACGATATCCCTGCTGCCAGTATCCAGCAAGGCGACGTGTATATTCTCGCTTCGGTACAGAACATCCAGGTTTTGGTTCATCAGCTGCGAGATCGAAACGTTGTTTTTAGGCGAAGTGTGGTGCAGCAGCATATTATGGGGATTATCCATGCTGCGGGCTACTCAGCAAGGTCGGCGCCGGAGCCCCCAACGCTTGCCCATAGACCTCAACCTCATCCAGATGGAGGTATCCGGTTGTATTCAGATGAACTTTCAAAAACCGGCAGGTCAGCATCGTGCCGAGGGGGATCGTCAATGGTGAGCCATTGACCCCAAATAACTCAGTACCTTTATGCTCGAATAATTGTGTCCAGGTCACATTGTCAACGCTTGCCAACACGGTCAAGCCACTAGCCCGGGCGGCAAGTGCGGGATGATCCATGCGGTTGTAAATGCGTATTTCCGATACGGCGCAGGGTATCAGCAAGTCTAGTATCCACCAAGGACTGTCCTCCAAATCCGTATGAAAGCCGTAAGTCCCGGTTTTGATGCCGTTCGTCGCAAAGCCGATTCGAACGCTACCGTCGGGCTCTTTCGAGACGGGCTGATATACCGAGCTCTGACGTGAAGGCATCTTCAATGCCAAGTTCCGTAAACCAGAACTGGTACGGGTAAATCGCGTTTGGCTGGCGGGCTGCGGCACCTGCCGTTTCCAGTAATCGGAAAGATATGTATCATGAATTTCGTTTGTCTTCGTAAGAATGGACATATACACGCCGCTCTCATAGGCATTTTTCCAGGCATCGCCATTGTCAAACCCGCCGCGCCGCCAGCGCCGCAAAAAATCTTCCTCTGATTTGAATTGAAAATGTGCGACATAGGCTCTTTCGATTACCGCCTCCGTATACCCTTCCCGCAGCGCAAAGGCGCCGGCGCTCTTTGGAAAGTCGGAAGAATAGCCATCGGTTGGTGCGAGCAGGATATCCCGGCAGCGTGCATCTGGAAGCCTGTAATTATCAAGAAAATGCCAAAAAGCGCCTTTACCGGCGCGAAGACCGGCCTCCAGCAAAGCAGCGTCTATAGCTTCCGATCGGCATATCATTTTGGTGTGCCGATCCACACCCGCGGCCCGTTGGCAATAGGAGGTCAATATTGGGATGTTTTCACGGTGAATTCTGCCGCTATTGCCGTAAATAATCCAATTAAAATACAAACAATCAACTACACTTTTGTAGGACTCCATAAAGAGCGAGATATTATTGAGGTATTTTATAACAAAAAACTCATCGATATCCAAAAAAGAGAACCACTCCGTCTCATCTTTATAATTGTGCAGAAAATGAAGGTAGATACCAATCTGATCTCCTACGATCGGCCAATGGAAAAGCGTTACAAATGGAGAATCGCCTACTGCGTAGGGCGCCACCACGCTAAACAGCACTGTTGGATCGTCGTCGTTCGAATAGAGATAGATATGATCGAATCCTATGGATTGATGATACTCGATCCACTCGTTAACATCATTTTCTTCCCACCGCGCACAAGCCACGATTGAGTACCGATATTTTTTTTTGGGTATTCTTCCTGCTACCAATTCCGGATTCCAGCTAACGGTCATCGTTGCTCCAGTCTAATCACGATGCAACAAGAAACCGGGTTACCTCAGTGAGGCGATCAAACTCGGACAAGGCACATTGATCTTCTGGTTGCAGCTCAAGAATTTGGCGATAGACCTCTCGGGCTTCATCAAGCGTCCACATGTCAACCAGTGAGCGGGCCATCTCGTGCAGTAGGCTAACGGAATTTGGATTTGACACTAATAGGTTTTTAAAAATCGACAATGCCTCCGACCGGCGGCCACGCCGGCGGAGGGCCATGCCGAAGCCCATGAGACCACTAGAATGAAACGGGTCTGTTTCAAGGATTTTGCAGTATACCAACTCTGACTGTTCGTATTGTGATAGAGCAAGAAATTCCGCCGCGAGTTCCGCTTGTATGTCTAGATTTTCAGGCACGGCCACGGAGGCAATCCCAAGCCATTTGCAGGAACGTTCATGATTGCCTCGCTCTCGATCAATATGCGCCATTCCTATAAGTGCGGCTGCGCAATCCGGCTCAATCGCCAATATATTGCAATAAATGCGTTCCGCTTCGTTCGGGCGCTGCAAGTCAACAAGACTCTGCGCCATTTCCAGGCGCGCGGCGTTGTGCGTGGGTTTGAGTTCCGCCGCTTTCATGAAGAAGTAGAGTGCGCCGCCGTGATCCCCCGCCTTTCGGCCGGCAGTTCCCTGGGCAAGCAGGCGGTCAAACTCCCCTGAAGCCGTCAATCCTTCCGCATTGGCGCAGCTGTTTTCAAAGGGCTCAGCTTTAACCGGAGAGGCTTTTGTGACTGTGCTCATGATGTCGTCTCCGCATGTATAAACATAGAAACCGATACCAGCAATAAAAGCAGACATCCGAAAGCTGGGTTATATCGCGTGCGCGCTCAAGCGCCAGCCCGCATAAGGAAGCCGGCCTTCCTTAAATCCGTAGGATTCGAAATGCTCCTGTAGTGCTGCGACATCTCCCGCCAACCTACGAGTATCGGGATATTCGCGTGTATAGAACTCAGGATCGATTTTTATTGGGTGAGGAATGCGATCCTCGAAGAATCCATAACGGATATAATGGTCCTTTGCACTTTCAAAATTGCCATGGACCAATTGTGCGTAGAAGTCCGGATATTTTTCCTTGTACCATTCCTCATCTACCACGACGGCCTCCAGGGCAACGCTCAGCAGATCACGAAATAATTGCCGCGGCATACTCACCGGTGATTTGGGGTCATCGGTTTTACTGAACTCGCGGGCAAGAGCGCCGTAGAGCGCGCATTGCCGTAAACCCACATGCTTTACAATCGCATCTGGAAGCGAGAACAACTGAACGGCCGCTTCACTTGGCATTGCTGCATTCACCCAAAGCTGTTGCAATTAACTCGTCGCACGACGGACGCCAACAAGTCAATATAAAACAAAGTAGATAGACTATTAAATAAGTTTAAATCGTTCGTTGTAAACTATTTAACACAATAAAATCAGTGTACTATATCAATTGACATCAGCGTACTAATTCGGGTTATATAATCGTATTAGTATGGAATATAAAGGTTTTGGCCATGGTGATACATGAGTGAGATTGGGGGGCGCCGCTTTGCGCTGTTGACCTATGAAGATAGGGGCAATCTTGGCGACGAGATCCAAAGCCTCGCGGCGCGACGTTTTTTGCCTCGTGTTGATGATTGGGTGGATCGCGAACTGCTGGACGGCTTTCGCTCGGAGTCGGGTGTGCCGGCACAGATCATTCTGAATGGCTGGTTTTGCATCCGGCCGCAGAACTGGCCGCCCTCGCCGGACTTGCGGCCGCTGCTGGTTTCATTTCACCTTTCTCCTGGGGCGCCGCAAAAAACGCTGCTGAGCGAACCCTGTCTGTCGTATCTAAAGAAATTCGGCCCCGTTGGCGCGCGGGATCTGCCAACTTTAAGGGCCTTACAGGCTGCGAATGTTCCAAGCTGGTTTTCGGGCTGCCTAACGCTGACATTGGAGCGCCCCAATGTCGCGCGTGATGATGGGTTGGTCATTTTAAACGACGTGCCACCGCAGTTTGTGCGGGCGGTGGCGGGTAGGACGCGCAAGCGCATCGAACTAACAACACATCTTGGCGACCCGGGGGTCAGCCAGTCCACGCGCTTCGAGATGGCGGCCGGATTGTTGGAAAAATACGCGAGTGCTAGCTGCGTGATTACCAGCCGTCTGCATTGCGCATTGCCATGCTTGGCCATGGGTACGCCTGTCCTGCTCATTGATCTTTTTCCTGATCAATGGCGCTTTGAAGGGTTGAATAGTCTTCTGCGGCATGTTGATCCAAAATTCTTTTTGGAGAATCTTGATTGCTTTGATACCGACAACCCCACGCCAAACGCAGAATTGCACATCCCGTACCGTTTAGACTTGATCGAGCGTGTGACACGTTTTTTGAGTGCCCCGATCGAGCAGCCAATGCCGGCGGAGTATTAATTGATGGATGAGCCGCAGGTGGAAGACTTCAATTCAGGCCTTATAGGCAGTATCGTTCAGAGCGGAGAAGATGAATCTTGAAGGGAGACGCTGAAGAACTAAACCTGATTCAGCCCGCCTTCATGGCCGTATGGTATATGAGAACCTACCAAATGAAAGCCGTGGACGAAAGGGGCGTTCTGCTTGATTACTATTCCCAGGGCGCTTTTGAGGGACGCGATCCGAATCCATTTTTCAACAGCTCCTGGTATATGAAGCAATATTTCACACCGCTGGATGCCCTGACAAACCCGCTAGTACACTATATGCGATGGGGCGCCAGGGATGGGCTTAACCCCTCGCCAGCATTTGATGCGCAATATTATGTGGCCAAGTACAAACAAGCCAAAGATAACGCGCTGCTGCATTTTCTGGAATTTGGCCTTGCCCGCGGCTACCAAACGAGTGCCAGCCCGCAACCAAACGTCAAGGGCCACGTACTCATCCGCGAACCAGACGCAGGACTGGCGCATTTGGAGCAAGCCGCGAGGGCATTTGATGCAGAATTCTATTTGCAGGAGTATCCCGACGTTGTCAGGGCAAGGGTAGATCCTTTACGGCATTATTTGGATCATGGTGGGTTAGAGGGGCGGCGGCCCAACAGATATTTCGATAGCTTCTGGTATTTGCAGCGTTACGCGGATGTCGTGGAGTTGGGCCAAAACCCGCTTGTGCACTACATGAGCACGGGCGCGGCAGAAGGCCGGCAGCCGTTTGCCGCATTTGATCCGCAGTATTACATTTCACAAAATCCGGAAGCGGAAGCGAATCCGTTGCTGCATTATATGCAGATTGGCAGAAATGGTGACCTGCCGATTTATGATCCCATCAAGGGGCCACCGCAGACGAATTTTGGTGCGTCCACGGCATCGGATGCGCGCGAGCTGCTGAGAGGCATCTTTGACCCGGCATTCTATCTATCCGAGTACCCGGATGTCGCCCATGCCGGAATGGATGCGCTGGAGCATTATTTGGAACATGGCGGATTTGAGGGGCGCAATCCGAATGCCTGGTTTGATAGTGAGTGGTACTTTCAGTCGAACAAAGACTTAACCGAAAGAAGTATCAATCCGCTTCTGCACTATATGAATTGGGGGGCACCAGAGGGGCGGGACCCATCGCCAAACTTCGATGCGGCGTATTATATAACGGCATATAAGGATGCAGCGGCCAATCCGCTCAGGCATTATATGCTGTATGGCCGCGAGCAAGGATATAAAACGACGAAAGAGCCGGATATCCTGGATTATTTGCCGGCAAAACAGTCACGTGCTCCGGAAATACCGGATGTCGACATTGACATCATCATTCCGGTCTATAAGGGAATATCGGAAGTTCAGGACTGCTTGCGATCGTTGCTGGAAGATAGCAGCCAGTGTTTCTCACGTATCATCATCATCGACGATAAATCTCCCGAGCCGGAAGTCTCCCAGTGGCTGAGAGAGTTTTGCCCAAGTGATGAGCGCATTCACCTGTTGAGCAACGAAGTTAATCTGGGTTTTGTCGGCACGGTAAACCGCGGCATTCGATATTCGGAACGAAATGACGTGGTGCTGCTGAATAGCGATACGATGGTACCGGACGGCTGGTTGCAGCGGCTCCGAGGCCATGCATATGGTTCCGATAAGATTGCAACCGTCACGCCATTTTCAAATAATGCGACGATTTGCAGCTACCCCAGCGCCAAAGGCGGGCCCATGCCTTTTGGCCTGAATCTGAGCGAAATCGATGAAGCAACGGCACGCGTGAACCGGGGGAGAAGCGTATCGGTTCCAACAGGCGTGGGCTTTTGCATGTATGTCCGGCGCCAATGCCTAGATGAAGTCGGCTTGCTGGATGAAGCAAGATTCGGAAAAGGCTATGGCGAAGAGGTCGATTTCTGCAAAAGGTCCGGGCTGGCTGGCTGGGATAATCGGCTCGCGTGCGATCTCTTTGTTTATCATGCCGGCGAGGTTAGCTTTGGCAAGAACTCGCCGCATCTGGCGGCTGGTCAACGCGCCTTGCAGGAACTCTATCCGGATTTTAATCTGATTGTTGATAGGCACGTACGGCGAGACGAGGTGGCATCATACCGTTTCTGCCTCTCGGCTGAATTGTTATTCAAGAGCAAGAAGCCGAAGCTGTTGCATATCACGCACAACCTAGGCGGCGGCATAGAACGGCACATTCATGATATCTCCAGGGTTGTTGGGAAACAGGCGATTCATCTGGTCTTGTCCACAAGTCCGCTGGGATTCACTCTGTCTATTCCCAGTATGTTGGATATCCCGTTATTGTCAGTGAATACGCGCGATTTCGCGTTTTTGATCAAGCTTCTGAAGCTTATAAAATTGGACCGCATCCATATTCACCACGCATTGGGGGCGCACCCGTACCTTAAAAGATTGGTACAGAACCTGAAGCTTCCCTTCGACTTCACGGTGCATGACTTCCATACCGTTTGCCCGACGATAAACTTCCTGCCATTTAGCGGGACCGATTTCTGCGGGCAGCCATCAGAACGGCACTGCAATAATTGTATCCGCCTATCCCAGAACAGCGCCTATGATATCGATACTTGGCGGCTGGAGCATGAATGGCTGCTGAAAGATGCCGGCCGGCTCATAGCACCTAGCGAAGATACGCGGCGCAGACTGGCAATTTATCATCCGGCTTTAAAGGTCATGGTGATTAATCATGATTTTACGGCAGTGAACGTTGCTGAAGTCACCGTTCCACGTAGGCAGGATGATGGCCGCATACGAATCGGACTTGTCGGTGTACTGTCGGAACATAAGGGGCTTTCAATCGTCAGGGCGGCACTGAAGCAAAGTTCCGAGAGTAAGCTTGATTTTATTCTGATCGGCCATAGTGAAGCACAGGATGAGCTGGTTTTGCTCGGGCTTGAGGAAACCGGTGAATACGATGACGAGCATTTGGGAAAGCTTATTCATGATGCCGACCTGGATGTGTTATGGTACCCGGCGCGCTGGCCGGAAACTTATAGCTATACGCTGACAGCCGGATTGCAGACCAAGCTTCCCATCGTCGCAACGGATATCGGCGCATTTCCGGAAAGATTGAGAAATCGTCGGGGTGCGTGCCTAATCGACGTGACGAAGCCGGCGTCCGAGTGGATAGCGCGGACCATGCGGCTTATGGCTGAAACCCAAGGAGACTATGACTGGAATGAGGTGGAATTTGCCGCCGATGCGGGTAGTATCAAATTCTACGCGGATGACTATGTGCCGGAAATGGTGAAGTCTGAATGGAAGATCAGAAAAAATACTTCCGCGGTCAGGAAGGTTCTTATCGTCCCCGAATTGCTCGCCAATGGGGCGCCGACCCCATGCGCCTATATCCGGCTGATTTTGCCCTTCAGGTTGCTTCAGAAATCGCTGAAATTTGAGCTTGAATTGGGGCGCCCGGAAGATATCGGGCTCAGCAATACGGATTTGGTCGTCACCCACCGCCATGCCGCGCGCAACGTTGCCGATGCAAAGACGATCGTGAGTAGCATAAGAAAGATAAAAGCACGGTTTTTATACGATCTCGATGACCAATTGATCACGGTATCGGAGGAGCATCCGGAATATGCCATGCTGCATAAAATTGCGGCGACCGTGAAATATCTGACAGCCAGCGCGGACACACTATGGGTATCGACGCAGAGGCTCGGCGAGCAGGTTGGAAGTTTCGCACGGCAGTGGAGCGTGTGCGAAAATGGCCTCGGTGCGGAATTATGGGAAATAGACCGCAAGAGAACGTATAATTCTGGGGGTGTTATCCGTATCGGTTACATGGGAACCGCGACCCATATAGGCGATTTTTCAATTATCGCACCGGTCGCCGAGCGCGTGAAGCGCCGCTTCGGCGAGCGCGTGAAATTTGAAATCATCGGTGTCACCGCGGGTGGTGATATGCCTTCAGGATTTGAGCGTATTGCCATACCGCAGGACGCGGTGCGCTCGTATCCGTTATTTGTGTCCTGGTTCAGAAATCTGCCGCTCTGGGATATCGGTCTCGCACCCTTGCAGCATTCGCCGTTTAATAGTGGGAAGTCGGCGATTAAAAGCCTGGACTACGCGGCGGCCGGAATACCGACATTGGCGTCCCGCCACGATGTCTACCGTGGCTCAATCGCCGATGGGGAAGGCGGGATGCTGCTGGGCGATTCGGCGGATGAATGGGAGGAGGCGATATGCCGCCTGGTGGCGAGCCACGTCGAACGGCGGCGGCTCGGCGATGCGGCTAACGCCGCCTTGCAGGAGAAGTTTACCCTGGAGGCGCAGTATTCGGTGCGGCGCAGGCTTTTCGAAGCGCTGTTCGACACCGTGGCCGAGCAACCCCTCGCGTAAGGCCATCATCCTTGGCCACGGGAATTATAGTCCCTTTTTAAACAACTCCGCTTCCTTCGCTAGTAAATCAAGATAAAAAGTACCGAAGGCTTGTGAGGGTTCCATATCCTTACTGACCTCCGCGGAGGGCTGCTCACCTTTTTTCCACTCATTAAACGTGCCGGCCAGGACAAATTTTGGCCCGATGCGGCGCGCCGCTTGCCAACTTTCCGTAAAGGTGATGCCGTGCCGGCGCGGACAGGCCGCGATATGTTCAGGCTTACTGGAACGCCAGGACGCGACAACGGTCATCACTTCCGGCCTGCCGTCAACAACCGGAAATGACGGAACACCCCGATCCTCCCAGCTCCAATAGCCCCTTATACTATTCCCGTAGGGGCCTAGAATTTTCGGCTGCTGCGTCACGAAACATGTCATGAAGCGAATCGTGAATCGGGAATCCGTCCACGGCGGCAGACTCTCCGTATAGAGCGCCGGGGTGGGGCCGTAGATCACCACAAGCGGCTTTTGCTGATAATAGAGCAAGAGACGATTGAATCGCGGATTGGCAACAAAAACCGACTGTATTTCGTCGCATTTGAGGGTGAGCGCACCGTTGAAGAGTGCTTGCGGCGCCAGCGGGTTGCCGATCATGATGCTGATAAGCGGAGGGTTTGGCAGCATCGAGAATTCCTCGAAGACCGCCATCAGGGCCTTTTCCTCAAATTTTTGATAAGGATAGCCCGTGTCATCGCGCAGGTCGGCGCCAAGGTCATTCGAGCAATCCACCAGAATGAAATCCACGCCGGCATCCGTAAGCCATGCGGCGTGCTGGCGGATGATCGCGCGATCGGTGGAAACATAACGCCCAAGTTCGGGGATGCCCCAGGTATTGTCCCAGAAATGGCCGAAGGCGGACGGATAATGCCAGAGAGAATAGGCGACGCCAACCTGACGCTGGCTGGCGGGGGGCGGCGGCCAGGGGAGTGCCGCAAGCGGGGCGGATGGCACGGGGCAGGCGCCCAGCATGAGCGCGCCGCCGCCAAGGGCGTTGCGGGAAAAATTCCGGCGGGTTACGGGCGCCTGGGGCATGACGCCAGCATAGCATGCTGCCAGATGTCCGGAAATGGAAAGCGGTGTCAAATCGCTTCCAACCGCAGCTCTGACGCAAATTTGGTGCAGGTGTCACATCCGGGCACATCTAAAGGTATGCCTGTAACCGCTTCATTGAAACTGGCCGTAATGACCGCAATTGGAGAAGCGGTTGGCACGGGAACATTCGGCGGGGAAAATAGCTCTGTTCCTATCGGGACGCTTCGGATCATCGTCGCGGCAAAAGCCGGCCCGATTTTCAAATCACCGTAGATCGCCCTCTCGTGCCCGAGGCTCTGCGGCGGCGCGCTGGCTATCTCGCCCCGGCGCCTGGCCGGTGCCCGTGCGGCTGGGTGCGAGGGGGAAAGGATGTGGGGCAGAGGCAGGGGCAGAGGGGCGCCGGGCGGAAAGCGGCAGCGCGCCCGGCCAAGACTAAAACTCTCGGACGGTGGTTTTGCACCGTGGTCCCCTGGTTGGCCCCCTTAAACTGGCCGTAAGTCAGCATAGCTGACTGTTTGTTTGCCGTAACCACTTGAAAAGAAAGGCCTACCCGAAGGGAGTCGAAGCCCTAACCCCCAGATTCGTAGTTTGTGGGATAAGAGTGCGTCGGACGTAGTTTTTGTATCTTTGAGGGGTTTCATCGGCTTACCAAGCGGCTGAAACGCTGTACTGCCGAAGGCCTTTTACCTTCTCCACCCGGTCTATCCCCACGGAGGAAGACGGAGGGAGCTTTCAATCGCCTCCTTCCGCTCGCTTAGGCTGTGGCTCCTGTTTCAGTGAACTCCTGGATGATATTCCCCCGTTCATTAGTGCTTTTTTCGGCAAGACTCTCAAACTTTCTCAGCAACTCGTCCTGCCTGAGCACAGTCAGGGCCAGCCGTTTGCAGAGATTTCGCAGCCAATCTTCGTTAGATATCTCGACGGTATCTCCGTTCTCATTGTGCGCGAGCCGAACATACGCACCCAAATAATTTTCGTCGTTCAGAACCGACTTCGCCTGTTCCACGGGATCGGTCCACTGTGGCCCTGGGACCATCCCTTCCACTTGCTTTTTTATAGCTTCGCGCAGGAACTCTGATGCGTTTGTACCGGACTCGACCATCGACCTATTGAAGATTTCATGGAGCGATCCCGATACTCGGACGCTTAAAATTCGGTCTGTCATACCACAGCTCCTTTAATGCCAATGCCAAAAGGGTCACGGCAGCGCCCTCCAGGAAGGCCCAGATCAGGACCGGCATTATGCACGCCCCTTGCGGGGCACGAAGGCGTTTTAGTGCTGCTTCCTGGTGAAGGGGCTTATGCCGACGTTAGGGCTACGCACGGCATCCGTCTCGCCCCCGTTTTCGCATGCGGTGGTAAGCATCCGCAAGACCGAGGCTGCTGGCCGCCCTGCGGCTTGGCCGCCGCACTGCCAGTCTGACGCAGCCGTTGCGACCACTTCACCGCACTCGCAACGCTCACAGAAAACAGCGCCGCCATCTCGCGGCATGAACGGCTAGATAATACCGCCACCGCAACCCGTTCCCTCAGATCATCCGAATAAGCTCGACCCATCCGATGCTGACCTCCAATCCAGCATGAAGCTTGAATCAGATTTTCAGCCGAGCCGGAATCCCTAAATGATTCATATCAAACGAAAAAGACTCTAACGTAGCGGGCGCGTGGGAGGTAGCTGTTTGCCCGCCTGGGCAAGCCCGGGTGGGGTCCGGGGAGGGGGCGGGATCGTTCAGACGCGGTTTTTGAAGCGCCAGCTTTCATTGCCGGTTTCGATGATGTCGCAATGATGGGTCAGCCGGTCGAGCAATGCGGTGGTCATCTTGGCGTCCCCGAACACCTCATGATACCGCTGATCTCGATCGGCGAGTCACTCATGTTTCGGTTGTTGACCCCCATCACCCTCTTTTTGGGGCCCGTTTACAGGTGGCTGAGCGCCAGTCTTGCCGTGGATCGGCTGTGGTTGTGCTCATTCTTCCCGATGGGCGGGAGCGATCGGTTCCGCGCGCTGCAACAGGTTTAGCAGACGCTCCGATTCTACATCCAAGAATATGCCCGCAAGCTCTAATTTCCATGCGGAGCCTTTTGCCGTTGGCGAATCGGATCCGAATTATGCTTCGCTGCCAAGATGAAGACTGTGGTGGTGAAGCGCTGCCAGGTCGATGGCCTGCACCCTCAGCATGCAGCGGAACCGATCCTGCCGCCGGAACTGGTGCCACGGTTGTGGTGCCAACTTCCGGCGACGGTACAACAACAACTGGCACAGCAGATGGCGCAACTGGTCCAGCGGCTGCGATTGTCTGCCGACCAGTGCGAGGAGGGGCGTGATGTTAAGCACCTCACTGGCGGTTGAGGAACGGATCACGACCGCGCACCGGGCCAAGCTGGCCTACGTATATGTGCGGCAATCGTCCCCGGGGCAGGTTCGGCACCATCAGGAAAGTACTGAGTTGCAGTATCGTCTTGTCGAGCGGGTCGTCCTGCTTGGCTGGCCGCGAGAACGCGTGCAGGTCATCGATGATGATCTCGGCAAGTCCGGGGCCTCAAGCGATGAGCGTTTTGGTTTCCAGCGGTTGATCGCCGAAGTCGGGTTGAACAAGGCCGGGCTGGTGATTAGCCTGGACGCGTCGCGGCTGGCCCGCAATAATCGTGACTGGCATCAACTCCTTGAATTATGCTCAGTCTTCGGTGTTCTAATCGCCGACGGCGAGCGGCTCTACGATCCAGGCGTCTACCATGACCGCCTGCTTCTGGGGCTCTCGGGTATCATGAGCGAGGCGGAACTGCACCAGATCCGGATGCGCCTCCATCAAGGTGAACGGCAGAAGGCGGCGCGCGGTGACTTGAGATTGCCGTTGCCGGCCGGATTAACGCATAGTCGTGAGGGCGGCGTCATTCTGACCCCCGACGAGGAGGTGCAGGAACGGCTGCGTCTGGTGTTTACAAAGTTCCGGGAATTGCGCAGCGCCAAGGCGGTCATGCGTTATTTGCGGCGGTCGGGGTTGGTGCTGCCGGTACGGCCGATCCAAGGGCCGGCACCACACGAGATCATTTGGCGACCGGCCGACAGCGCCAAAGTCATTCACATTTTGAAGAACCCGGCGTACGCTGGCGCTTACGTATACGGCCGGCGTCGGCAGAACCCGATACGGCAACAGCCTGGCAACCGGCGGATCGCGACCGTCAAAGTCGCCCTGGAGGACTGGTCTGTTTGCCTGCGGGACGCTCACCCGGCCTATATCGACTGGGAGGAGTTCATGGCCAATCAGCGGCAATTGGCGGACAACCTAAACCGTTACGAAGCGGGCCGTCCGGGTGCGCCCCGCAAAGGCAGCGCCCTGCTGCAGGGCATCGTAAGCTGTGGCCGCTGTGGGCGGCGCATGTGCCTGCGCTACTCGGGTCCACAAGGCAATTATCCTGTCTACATGTGCGTTGCCGATAACAATTTAGATGGCAGGCCACGTTGCCAGGAAGTTCGTGCGCTTTTGGTCGATGCCGAAGTTGAGCGCTTATTCCTGGTCGCATTGCGGCCTGATCAGATTGCGCTGGCAATCGCAGCCCTGGGAGAGATCGAGCAAGAATCACTGGTTTTGGAGCGCCAGTGGACCTTGAAGCGGGAACGGGCACGTTTTGAAGCAGACCGCACTCGCCGCCAATATGACACTGTTGAGCCTGAGAACCGTCTTGTTGCGCGCTCGTTGGAGCGCCTCTGGGAGGAGAAGCTGCGCCGTGCCGAGGAGGTTGAGCGTGAGTATGATGCCTGGCGCCGTGAACAGGCGATATTGATCACCGAGGCAGACCGAGCCGATATCCTGGCTTTGGGGGAGAACGTACCTTTGGTCTGGCATGCTGGAACGACCACATCGGCCGATCGCAAACAGATCGTCAGATTGGTTATCAGCGACGTCTTCGTCGATCAAAAGCGGGAGCGTGGCCGTGTCTGGATCAAGATTATCTGGCAAACCGGCGCTACCAGCGAACACTGGTTACAAAGGCGGGTGCAAAGTTATGCGCAGCATGCTGACCCAGATCAATTGCAAAGTCGCATACGGGAGCTGAATGCCTTAAACAAAATGGATGCCGAGATTGCAATCATCCTCAACGCCGAAGGGCTCTGTTCGGCTCGCGGCCCGGCATTTAACCCTAATAGGCTTCTTTTGAACAAAATGCGCCCGACGGATCTTCGATATCGTCTCCACTATCAGTATCCCAAATCCGGCCCCCATGTTCCCATGAAAACCATTGTAAACCCCACATCAGGGGGTCCCTATTGGACGCCGATCACCCCCTAAACGGGGTCCTTATTCCACGCCGAATCACACCTGGTTCCGGCAAGAGCTGACCGAACGCGGCATTACGCCATGCATCCCGAGCCAAAAAACCGAAAATGTGCCTTCGACTATGACAAAACCCTCTTCCGGCAGCGCCATAAAGTCGAGAACATGTTCGCTAAACTCAAGGGCCTGCCCCGGCGAAGGCCGGGGACTGGCGCCGCGTTGCCACCAGATATGACCGATGCGCCCACACATTCTTCTCAGCCATCTGCCTCGCAGCCGCCGTTGCCTTCTATCTTAAAGAATGAGTCC
>Ga0182014_10000233_pt1 | contig 70377 bp, 55 predicted proteins | sample 612S2DmetaG_FD_120489 | JGI IMG/M metagenome (GOLD analysis project Ga0182014, IMG submission 120489) | Permafrost microbial communities from Stordalen Mire, Sweden - 612S2D metaG | ecosystem: Environmental > Terrestrial > Soil > Wetlands > Permafrost | place: Sweden: Stordalen | collected...
GCCGTCGATGTGATTGGTGACAACGCCTTCAAGAACCGTGCCCTCGAAGATCCGATAGAGACGCCCCTGATACTGGTCGAACTCATACGGTCCCATCGGATCGGTCTTGGCGTTTGCTTTCGTCTGCGCAGTCGAGGGCTGCGCAGGCACATCGGCAATGGTCGTGGCAAGCGGCGCTGCCGTCGCCGCTGGAACCACAGCGGAAGGAGCCGCGGCTTCGCCCGTATGGGCGAAGTCAAGCGCCACGGTTCCGCTGTTGATAGCGTCCTGCTTCAGCTTTTCCCGTGCCAACACTTTCTGTTTGGCTTCGGCCTGAGCCTCGGAGACATTGGAAGTGTGTTGCGGCGCATTGGAACTCGCGCCGTAGATGGTGTCGCGCTGCGCCGTGGTCATCGGCGCGGCGGTTGTGGACTCTGGACCGGGCGCGCCTTCGGCGGCCTGGAGTTGTTGCATTGCCGCAACCAATTGCTGTTGGCGCTCGCGCTCCTCGGCATCGTGCTTAGCCTGTAACTGCTGTTGTGTCTCGAAGCTCGACACCTGCTGCGCGTTCGGCGAAACCGGGCGCATCTGCAAGCTGCTCGCCGGTGCCGCCTTTTTGTTACCGCGCAGCAGGCTCGATACGTTGGCAATGCCAAGTATGGCGAGGATCGCCACAAGGGCAATCACCACGGGCATACCCTTTTTGAGTGGCAGCTTTGCCTCCGGCTGCTCGGGTACTGTTGCGGGAGAATTCTGATTAAGTTCTGTCATGGCTATTTCGTGCCTCCCACGCGATGGAATTCAACCTTTTGCTTGCCGATGGCGAGATACCCGTGCTCCAGCAGCTTCGGCACGGTATAGAGCCCACCGTTGAAATCGAAGTTGATGAGCGAACCCTTGTTGTCTTTCAACTCGTAGAGCGCAGGTGTTTCCTGAAAGACGCCGCGCAGGTAGGTGAATTTGTCGTCGCGCCAGATTTGCTGGAGTCCAAGTTCCTTGGCCTTCTTCTCGTCCCACACGTAATCGAAGTGCAACGAACCTGGGTACTCCGAGCGGTACTGTTCCGCCTTGGTCTGTTCGGCTTTGAGTTCCGCGGTCTGAGCGGCCTTCGCGGCAGCAGTTTCCTGTTTCGCCTTATCCAGTTCCGCTGCTGGAACAAAGACTGGAAGCTGTGCCAAACGGTCCTTTGCAGCTTGGTCGCCGGGATTGATGAAGACCTTGGAATCGAAGTGCGGATCGGGGTCATTCGATACCTCGCGAAGTGCAAGTGTGTACTCATTGCCGTGATCGGAGACAATGTGAATGTCCGTGGCTGCATTCGCCGTCTTCGGCTTCACGCTGATGAAGCGCGAAGCTACATGGCCGCCGTCGAAGATCCAATTCACCGTGTCACCGGCGAAGACGTTGGCGACCTTCTCTTCGGCGGGCAAGACGATGAGGGTCGATTGCAGCAAGCCCGCACGTACCTGTGGCGGCGTCTCCGCCTCGGTGACCATTACCGTGCGCGGAGCACTGGATTGAAGAGGATGCGTTTCGGTTGAAGCATGAAGAAGGCTCGTAGCCAGCATCATGCAGACAGGAAATGAGACAAAAAGGTTGGGGCGCATACCGTTTGAGTCCTTTCTGTGGTGAGGTTTTGGGGTTATTCTTGCTCGCCTTGAGCGAACCGTGTGATGCCCTCCGCGAGTCCGTACTTGGCGATGAGTTTTGCGCGGCGCACGCGGTCCTTCGGTTTGGTCGAAAAGACTGCATAGCTGCGGCTGTCGAGATTGAGCTTGATGACTTTGGTCAATCCGTCGCGGCGCATATAGAGACCTTCGCGGTCCTGCAAACTCTCGAAGAGAGCGAGCTGTTGCTCGTTCATCTTGAACAGCTCGCCATAGCGTTTGCGATTGAAAGTGGCGTCCTTCAGAAACAGAAACGACGTGCAGGAATTCACGATGCTGTCTGCGTTCGCGCCTAAATCCTCGGCGGATTGGCCGATCATGGTGACGCCGCCCAGATTCTTGCGCACCGTCTTGATGGAGGCGAGCGCGCCATCCAATAGCTGCTTGTTCTTCATCGAAGAGAAAATCTCTTCGATGAGGATGTGCTTGGGAACGCCAAGATTGGCAGGGTTATAGAGAACATCGTTGATCCGCCTGAGCAGCCACACCATGACAGGCTCGATCAGGTCGGCGTACTGCTCGTTGTTGACGCCCTGGAAGTCGAAGCATTGCAAACGGGACAATGAGAGACTGTCCTCCACGTTGTCGAAGACCGCGTGATAGACACCGTTGCCAACCCACTTCGACAAGTACCGGTCGAGTTTCTTGGGTAGGAAGAGATTCGCCAGACGGCGATTTTTCGCATCGAGCAGGTACATATCCCGCACGGCCTTGTGAATCACGTCATCGTCTTCCGGCTCCAGCACGGCGCCGCCGTTTGTGAGCAGGAGTTTCACAAACGAATAGAGAAACGTGACATTGCTCTCGGTGGGTTCGAGAGCGAAAGGATTGACGCGCGGGCCGTCTTTACCGATGCGATCAACCCTGCCCCCGTATAACTCAACGACACTCTCATAACTCCCGCCGATGTCGAAGATGTAAGTGAAGCCGCCATACTTCTGCTCATGCGCGATAGCAATATTCCCATGAACGGACTTCCCGCTGCCCGTTGGCCCGAGGATGAGCATGACCCGCACACCATTGACATAAGCATCCTGGAAGAATGGCGTCCGCGTGCGCGTCTCGAAGACATTGAGATACTCGTTGTCGAGGTCTTCGGAATACGGATGTCCGAGATCGGGCGCGAATATGGAGGACAGGCGGGCATGGTGATCTTCCGCAATCCACATGGGGAAGACGTTGAACTTCTGGTTGCCTGGAAACATGGCGTAGAACGCGGAGAGATTGCCCAGTGTTTCTTCCATGATCTGCGCCCGCGCATCGACGAAGACGCGATGTATGGCGGGGGCGATACCGCGCAACTCGTCCAGGCTGCGCGCGGCCACAAGCAGGCGCAGCGAGTATTCGCCCTGCGCTTTCTTGTCGAGTGAGCGAATGACTTCACCCAAGTCATCGACCTGCGTGTTGGCGGCTCTGGCACCGGCACCAGTTTCGAGCGAAGCCGTATCGTGCCCGCTCATGACGCGCGTCAGCACACCGACCTTGAAAAACGAAATGAACTTCTCCTGCGCGTCGATCTCGCTTCGCGCAGCCGTGGTAGACTTCGGCCGCCACGTTGAGCACAGCACGCTGTCACAATCGAGAGTCATCAGACCTGAGAACAGGCACGGCCTGGATGCTTCTGGTGTCGTCTTCAGCGAAAACATCTGGACGTATCTGCGGCCAATGGTGAGATGATCGCTGTGCCATGCCACCGGGCTTTTCACGATCTGCCGGTCCACGCCGTCATCGGTGGACAATGTTTCTGCACTGGCCCACTCTTCGAGATTGAACAGGTAGCTGAAAAACTGATAGGTATCGTTTTTCTCAAGCAACTTCAATCCGAGTGAACTGCCGAGATGGCCTTCGAGCAGCGTGGCCGTCTTTTCAAGGTCGGCAAGCATCCGCGTGGTATCGGTGGCGTGCTCCTTGGGCTTGCGCGCAAAGGCTGCGGCCTTGGGCGGTTCCAGTGTCAGGCACCAATGCAGATCGATGCGGCGAAACCCTGCCGTCTTTTCGAGAAACGCCAGCCGGTCATCCACGAATACCTGTGTGACGGGATTGGCGTAGTGCTCTTTGCGCGGCAGGTTGAAGCCCGACATGACGCGGGTGTATTGGTACAGGCACGACCCTTCGGGCAGGCCGCGCAGCGCGCCTTCAATCGAGCGCATCTGCGCCTCAAGCCCCTGATCGGTCACGCCTTCTTCGTCGAGTCCGGCCAGAGAGAAGAGGCAGCCGTATCCGCCGCCTTTGAGCGCGAATACTCGGTCATTCACGAACCGGCTGATCGGAACGATCGAGCACGCGGCTCCGGCCTTGGCGAACCACGGCGTGCATTTCAACTGCTCAGAGTTTACGCGGGTCATAGTAAGACCTCTGGCTTAGACTCAAGCCCCAAAGCTCGAACATCTTCGGATGTTTGCGAACGATCAGCCACGCGCTCACGGCGAGCGACGGGAATGCGATCAACGCGACTACGCGGAACCCAACGAGGAAAACCGTTACGCAGACGAATACGATCGCCATCCATGCGCTGAGGTCGAGGCCGAGTTTGGCTCGTGGCCTATTAAGCGCCTGATTGATTGGTAACGGTTCTCCTCGCTTGGTCATGGCCGCCACCTACTGCATCGTCTGACCGGTGAGCGAGCCAATCCAGCCAGCACCCCATCCGAGGACTCCAGCGCCAAACAGCGCACCGAAGAGCCCCGGAATCGCATCCGCAAAGCGACCGCTCATCATCCGGATTCCAGCAAAAATCAATCCGCCGAAACAGATAACAGCGCCCGCGTAAATTGCGAAAGTTTTGAAGGTTGACATCAGCGTGGTCGCCCCGGAGAAGTCCATCGTTCCCTGGGCATGGGCCACGCTCGTAAGCGAGAGCGCAAGAAGGGTGGGGGCCATCGCACGAATGGCGCAGGCAATTTTTGGTTTACTGAATTGTTGTGCCCACCTCTCGGTGAGCCGGGAATCGATCAGGAGTTTGATTTGCATTGGGCACCTCATTCAACCGTGGAGTCGGTTGTGATATGCGCCAACGTAGAGGCATTCTGACTACGAAGTCCAATAAATAAGATAGGGTCGATTATTCAGTAGATGAATAAGTCGAAGGAAAAGTGGCCCGCCGTGTAGAGCCAAGAAATGGTGTAGATGCGGTCGTCGAAGAGCTCGGAATCGTTTTTGAGCTGGAACTCAATCGTCAATTATCCGACTGCCATTCGCAACTGCACTTCACGTGGGTCATCGATACCCCGCCACCGTACCAGTCGCCGCGATGATGCCAGCGTGAAGATGGAAGGTTGCCATCGAACATGCGCGTGAGGCAGGTTACTGCGCCGACCAGTGCAATGACTACTCGTTAGGCTGATTGTCTGGCACTCATGGCGTCGATAAAAGATTCCAACGGGGCAAGATTGCCGTTCTCGATGAATTCGATTGGAGCATGGCTCTCAAGATTCCGGTTTGGAGCATTGAGGAAGATGCGTGCATTGGATTTATCACCGGCGTAGAAACCCACGAGCGCCACCCAAATACGACATAGTCTGCGAAGCTCACATTGCAGACTGCTGGAATCGGGATGCTTGCGAACGCCTGGGGCTTTGCGTCCAATGGCTCCCGCAATCATGCCTACGGGGACATTCAGTTCCCGCGCAAGACGGACAGCGTCCAAGCGGCCCGTCTCCGGGTTGAACAGTGCTGGGTCCGTCGTTAGGAAAGTATGGGCAGCAGACATGGGACACCTCTACTTGGAATTTACCTGTAACCAGGCACTGGGCCTAGAGCGAGTCATAGAAGACGGCCTGCCCTTTTGCGTCAAGTTGCATGAGCAGATCGAAATCCGTGACGTTGCGTGTGAGCACCACGCAACCATTCTTGGTCGCTGTGAGAAAAATCAACGCATCATTAAGCACTTTACGCTGCTCGGTCTTACCGTATCGTTGCAGCCGCGCCAGAAGTCCGGCGAGGATGCCGGCTTCACGCCAAGTGTCCCGGTCTGGTGTAAGAATGCGATGCTCCGGTCGCAACTCTATCGACTTGGCGACCTGGGCAATCACACTCGCTGTATCCGGGTGTGTCGGGTCCAGCAGACCAGTGAGGGCCGCAAGCTCCGCTTCCGTAACCGAAGAGTGCCAGAGGCTCCCGGTCCGGAGAGCAATCTCCATATTATCTGGCAGTCTTCCTTGCAGAACGTCGATATAGACAGTGGTGTCGAGTAGCAGTTTCGGGAGCGGAGGCTTGAGGTTCGACAGAAATCGCAACTGAGAGCGATCACGGTACACGAGCCCCTTCAGACGTTTCTCCGGCTTCAGTCGCCGAAGCGATTGTTGGAACAGAGAGCTAGAACTCAAGGTCGAGATCCTTGCTCACTGTACCGCGCTGGGCAAGAAGCCAGTCACCGTACTCGTCCGCGGCCACAATGTTCGCTAGCGCGGCTTCGATCAGCTTGGAGTCGGATTGGATGCCGGTCTTCTTCTTCGCCTGCTCGACGAGAAGCGATGGCATCCGACCGCGCACAGTGAGTGTCCGTCCGCCACTCAGCAGCCCCTGCTGTCCGGCGATGGACAGTGCATCGCTGTACCGGCTACTACTCGTTGCCAGCTTCGGTCGCTTTGAGCTTCGGGGAATTTGAAATCCAATTGCCTGGGCCATAGGGGAACCTCCATGAGAGTGTAGCACATATTATTAAGAGGCGTGCTACACGTCTAGCTGCCGTTCACGCTTTTCCAGTGACGACGCCATATTCAGAGCCAACGCCTCCGATTTACAGCATTTTCCAGGGTGAACTCATCCGAAGCCTGCATCGGCCTCTTCCAGGGGCATTTGAAATGCGTCATCTCCATCCCGAGTTGGCAAAACAGGGAACCCAAAGTCAGCGTTGCCGCGACATTGGCGGTCACACCTATGACCGGGCAAATGCCAGGAGTGGTTGAATGTCGCTCTTGTCGGCAGCGCGAAGAGCATCAATGTAGCTGCGCCGGAAGTCGCCGGCCTGCACGATGTCCGCACTGCCCCATGTGAATGCCGGTCTGCCCTGCCTCCGCACCACCACATCCGCCATGAGTCGCGCGTGGCGACCATTGCCGTTAGCAAATGGATGAATCCAGACAAGGCGATGGTGAAACCGTACAGCGAGTTCGTCAGGCTCGTAGGTTTGATGTTCGACCCAATAGCGTGCATCACCCAAGAGACCTGCCAGTGCCTCGCGTATCTGGTGATGGGGAATGCCGATGTTCTTTTCCGTAGCTCTGTAAATCCCAGCCCACTTCCATGTCTGGTCGAACATGCGGCGATGCAGCTCTCTCACATAGGCTTCCGCAAACGGGTCCTGACGATTCAGGTTTCGTGGATTGAGCGCCCAAGAGTAGGCTTCAAAGATGTTCTGACGCTCCCACTCGTTTAGCTCCTCCTTTGTCGTCAGGTCAGGGATGAGCTCGTCCTGCTCTTCGGGAGACAGTGGCGTATTGCCGTCTCCCGTTGCGAAGAGAGTCATCGGGATGCACGCTTTCTGACGAGGCGGCGTGTTTCTGCCTCCACCGCTTCGTCGATTCTGCCGACAGCCTGGTTTTCCAGCGCCATCGAGTGTTCGACTCCGAGGACATGCTTCTTGACCTCGGCGCGCGCGCGCGTTTCCATCAACCCCTGTATGTTGTCGGCTCGCGGGACAAGCGCGTAGACCAGATCGCAGTCGAGCGCATTGGCGACGGCGCGCAGACTCTTCAACGTAATGCGGTCTTCCGCTTCGCCCTTTTCCAGTTGCAGCGGGAGTTGGCGGCTCGTTCCCAGCCTGCGCGCGAGTTCGCCCGAGGAGACACCGAGCGCCTGCCGGATCGTGCGTATCCATCCCTTCGACGGGCGCGGGACTTTTCTCGCAGCCTGGTATGACTCCAGACTGCGATCCAGTTGTTGCAACCGGAGATTGCGGAACTCGTTACGCATGGGGCACGCCTCAGACGACAAGATAAATATAGTCAAGTGGAGCAGAAATGACAAGTTTTATATTGTCTCTTAGACATAAAATGACAATATGTAAATTGTCACAAGCTCTAATAAGTTGCTTCCCAATCATCGGGCTTCCCGACCGCTCTGCAAGGCTCTTTGCCATTTCTTAAAACTCCGTATCCGGGGTTAGTTGGGGTCGGCGATTCGCGTAACTGACGGATACCGGGCGATGGCAGGTGGGGCCGTTGGGATGGAGAACCAACGGTCGCTGCAGGGTCCGAGAGAAGCTGCGGCAAGGGATGCCACGCCCGGTCGTCGCCGGACGCGAAAACGAGTCCAACAATCATTGGTTGGAAATCCCGAAACGGAAAAGCGAATAAAAAGCGATGAGCCAACGCTCACAATCGAGGGCTAACCCCACGAGATTTGACCCCGCTCCAACCCCATATAACGACGGCGAAGGACTCTTTTTCATTCATTTTCAACGACTTACGACTCTTTGAAATTACCGATCACGCCATGTAACTCGTTGATAATACGTTACTTATGCCACTCATAACCCAAAGGTCGCTGGTTCAAATCCAGCCCCCGCAACCAAAAAATCAACAACTTACGTAATTTCGTGGGAATCTTGAGGGCGCAATTGGGGCGCATCCACTCCAGCCGCTAATAGTTCCTCGACTAGCCGTGCATTCGCGGGCCGGGTTGAGTTGAGCATAGCGTTCTGCCCGTACTTCATCGTCATGTCGATAGACGCATGGCGCATCAGCTTCTGCTGGACTTCCAACGGAAGCCCAAGTTCAGCCAATTTCGCCCGGTACGTGTGCCGGAAGGCGTGCCAACCCAACTTCGGCAGACCGATTGTTGCAGCCGCCCGGTTCAGGTGGCGTTGCCGCATCGTATCCGCATGGTAGGGTTTGCCCGTGTCGAGGTTGCCGAACAGCCAGCCATTCACCGGCTTTTCGGCCTCTCTCCACTCGCGAAGAACTTCGGCCAGTTCAGGATGCAAGGGCAACTCATCCTCGCTGGCCTCCGTCTTCGTGTCCTCCACATGACCGTTGACCACCGAACGCCGCACCTGAAGCGAGCCCGCCTCCAGGTCCACGTGTCCTCCCACCGAAGTCCGAGGATTTCGCTGACGCGAAGCCCCAGGCACATGGCCAGAGTCACCATGACCCGGCAATGCTGTGGGAGCAGGGGCAACAACTTCTGATATTGCTCCGTAGTGACGAGAACGATCTTGCGCGTCCTTTTCGACGATCCGTGCAGTTCGATCAGTGACATCGGATTGCGCTGGATCTCCAGGTACCGCCAGCGCATCGCCTGCCGGTCAGAAGAAGCCGGTCTCCAGGAGCCACCTCAATGGCGCGCCGCTCATGAACAGAAAAGGAACGCGTTTGCGCCGTTCAGGCGAACCCGCGTGGCGGCATGGCTCTCAGACTCTTCAAGAGCTTCGCGGACAGCTTTGTCATGGGTGGCAAGCAGACGCTCATCGCCGCCGACCAGGGCCTGAACGGAAACCGACTTCGGTGCAGAAAAGGTCAGATCGTACAGGGACCGCCCCTTACTTTGTTCGTTTCCATCCACACCCATGCGGTCCGCACTGTGGCGAGGTCGTAGGCAACCCCACCCCGGGTGAGAGCCTCGAACATTGGTCGATCAACTTCGGATCGAGTTAGGTAACATTCGATTTCAGTCCGAAGGCCGTCTGAGGCAAAACTTTCGAGGGTATTGTTTCAGCCCCGCTGTGTGGAGCACGCTGTTTCCATAGTTCTATTGAACACTCCCCGCTCGAATGTGAAATGGCCGCCTTGGACGGGGAGGCTATAGCGCGGACATGCCTGTTAAGAGGAAAACACAGAGGCCGTGCGGTTGAAGCCGTGCGATGGAATGGCTGAGGAAATGGTTGTGCCTGATATGTGACTAGCGATTCCACCGCTCTCGCCCTGCCCTACTTTAAACGAACCCACGAGGGTGCTGAGCTGGTTGGCCAGCACTGCCAGTTGCTGGCAAGCCTCAACGGATTGTTGTGAACTAGCTGCCGTTCTCTTAATAATTGAGGCGATCTCACTCACGTTAGCGGTGACAGATTGCGTGGAATATGACTGCTCAGTAGCCGCTGCGGCAATCTGCGTCACCATCTTCTGTACCGACTCCGACCCCAGGATGATGCTGGTCAAAGCCTCACCGGCAGAGTTGGCGGAAGTAACGCCACTTTGTACATGGCCCATGCTAGAGCGCATCGCTTCGACAGCCTCTCCAGTCCCTTGCTGGATGGCTCGTACCGTCTCGTCGATCTCTTTTGTGGCAATGCTCGTACGTTCGGCCAACCGACGCACTTCGCCGGCCACGACTGCAAATCCGCGTCCGTGCTCGCCTGCCCGGGCCGCTTCAATCGAGGCATTCAAGGCCAGTAGGTTTGTCTGGCCGGCAATCTCGTTGATCACATTGACGATCTTGCCGATGGCGTCGCTTGACCGGCCCAACTCCTCGATCTTAGCTGACGTTTCCTGGTTTGCTTTTAATAGTTGCCCAATCGTCGAAACCGTCGACTGGACCGTCAGGCCGCCCGCTTGCGCGCTCTCCTCGGCCTTTCGCGCATCCACCGCGGCACTTTGCGTCGTATGGCTGATCTCTTGCACGGCCGAAGACATTTGCCCCATCGTCGCCGCAATCCGTCCGGCCTGTTCCTGCTGCTGTTCGGCTTGTCCGGCGGTCTCGCGCGCAGACGCGGCTAGTTCCGTGGCCGCCTGGCCCAGCGTGGTTGCGTGTTCACCCACTTGACGCACTATGTCCTCAATGCGGCCAATGAACACATTGAACCAGATACCGACTTCGTCGATTTCGTTGCGGCCATTCACCTCGATGCGATGCGTCAGATCGCCTTCACCTTCCGCGATGTCCTGCAGATGCAGAGCCAGAGAACTCAGCGGCCGCACCACCTGAGTTTGAATGATCCACCACGCCACCGCACAAATCACCACGACAAATAGCAGCATAACCAGTCCCGTGATCTGGCTCCGCACCGAATAGGCATCCACAACATCCAACTGCTTCTGGAAACTGGCAGAGATGGCCTTGTCGAATGGGATCATGGCGTCACTCAGCGCCTTGTTATCCTTGCCCAGTGCTCCAACCTGTCCCATTAACTCGTCGCTTGGTCCACCCGTGGCAGCCAAAATCGCGGCATATGTATCGTGGTCGCGCGACCGGAGGGACGAAAACTGGGTGAGCAGATCGTCTGCCTGCTTGCTCAGTTCGGGCGATGAGGCCAACAATGTTTTCACCTTCTCTAGCGCCGCGCCGGTCGCTTCCGCATCCGCTCCCGCACCCTTCAGCGCAGCCGCATCCTGTAGCACCACCGCATCCCCGTAGTGCTTCTTCATCCGTTCGAAGGATGCTTCCGCTTCCTGTATCTGCAGTGCTGCTGGAAACAAGGAGGAAGAGATCTCTGACATCCGGCTATGCGTAGCGGTGGCTGAAATCTGTACCACCGCCAGCAACAACAGGTAGCCACCGCCAAGCACCGCCAGGATTGCGAGAATTTTCGTCTTGATCTTCATCTGTCCAAACATTGGATCACCTTACCGCCAAATTCTTGATGAACTCATGTTGCCGATGTCTATCCGTACCAGCAACATGACCGCTGCATTACGCACTCTCTTGGCGGGATGAGACGAGCGTTATTGTTGCCTTGTTTGCAACTCATTGTTCAGCTAAAACTTCACCGTACAGCCAGCACCTTTACACCTGCATGCGGAGTCGCCTTGCTGATGTAACCGATCGCGCCTGTGTTGTGTGCGACGAAATCGACAACGGCAACTTCGGTGTCGAGGCTCTTGGGCATGGAAGCTTGACCGGAGAAGACCAGGCTTCGCCAGCTGGCACGATAGGCCGAGTCCGACTTGCCGATGTAGGCCTGAAGGAACTCCTCGTTAGTCGTGCCCGCCTTGAGCAGGATGGGAACCACACGGCTGCCGTCTTTGAGCGAGGTCGCGCTACCCGTGAAGACATCGCGCAGGTCACTCTTGCTGATTTCGGTCGCCTTCACGCCGGGATTGGCGATCACGATCACCTGGGCCTGGGCCTGGGCGATAAAGATCGACGCGGATACTGCAATCAAAAATGCATACACTAGCTTTTTCATTTCGACATTCTCCTTTCGCCCAGGTTAGAAACTGAAGCCGGTACGAACTACGAGAGCGTTGGTGTTGTTTGCAAAACCGTTGGGGTTTACCGTGGTGTAATAGCCGTTTGGATAGGGCTGGTTCGCGTATCCAGACATGAAGTGGCCTTCCACCTTGACCGTCATGTACTGATTGACCGTAACTTTCCCCGCCACCACCTTATCGAAATCGCGCGCCGCATAATCGCTCGATACTGTGCCATTAGGGCTTACGTTCAAAGCATTAACATTTCTGTAATGCGAGTAGTACGATCCTGCCTCAAACCACTTGCACACGCGAAAGCCACCGCTCATATACCAGCCGCGCACATCGACGAGGCTCTCTACCGTTCCGTTGGCGATCATCTGGTCGCGAACGTACCGGCGATACTCCGACTCTGCGTGCCACCGATTCGCCGTGTATTGTCCGTAATACTGGTTAGTCCAGTCGTGTTTGGAGTGTTCGTTGTAGCTGCTCATAGGAATGGCCACGCCGCCCGCACCTACGTTTGACATTCCAATGCCCGTGATCCGCTCGTTCAGCCGTGAAACCCCAACAAGAAGGCCGCGCACGGGCGTCTTCCAGCGGAAATCGCCGCCAAAGACCGGCCCGCTCAGGCTAGTCAGCTGAATTCCGAAGCTGCTCAGCAGATAAGGATAGCCGCTGTGCATACTATCGGAGCGGCGTCCGCCGTACGCGGTATAAGCGATGGCGCCGAGTTTGTGCGGCAGCCTTTCTTTCCCGTAGATGTCGCCGCCCTCATGCGCAATCGTCGCGTCGCGCAGATCGATCGGATAGACGCTCTGCGGCATCAGCGCGAAGGTGTTGGCGAAGTCCATATCCTGCGTGTCGGTAAAGAGTCCCAATACGGTCTTTACCTTGCCCACGCGGAATCCCAGCCAGGACTTGGGGTGATAGTCAAGCATCGCCCAATCCATCAGCGGTTCCCAATTCCCCAGCTTGCCGAGCTTGCGGTCGTAAAACTGTCCGGCAATGCGTAGATTGGGACTGATCTGCATTCCCATGTTCAAGCCAAAGTCGGTAATAGCGCCGCTGCCAACGCCGCTTGTATTCATGGTCAGCCAGTTGTTGCCGTTGGTATGGATGAACCCTTGGGTTCCAAAACCATGGACCTGAACCACTTTTGATCCTATTTTGAACTCTTGCGCATGCAAGACCGACGCAAGCAATAGAACGGTGAGCGTTCCACCAGCTAAAAGTCTGCCAATCACATGTCTCATTGTGTATCTCCTTTACTTCAAAGCGGAGACGGACGCAATGAGCGCGACAATGCGCCCAACAGGAGTGACCCTGAATTGCAACCGTTCCGAGGTACTTGCCATTGCGGAGCAATTGAACGGGTTGCAATGGGTTCAGTCAGTACATCGACTAGGGCCACGGGGACATGAGCGCCCAGCTTCATAGGCACATTACTGTCTGCCATCAATGCTGTTTGCTGGCAGCAGAACCTGCATTGGTTGCAACTGCTTGCATGCCATTCCTATTCTGGGTGCGGCAATTTCGCCACTTCCGTGCTCGATTGCTGAAATCTCTGAATATCGTAGGTCGGAGCGAAAATGCCCAGCGCGCACCGCGTCCCTACTCGGCCGCATCAAGGACGCGGGAAGAGCGCCTATGTTCAATTAACCATTGCCATTCACACAGGAACGCTTAAATCAGGACAGTTTAGCGCCATTTTGGACTAATTTTAGAGTCCAACATTCATCTCTTAACGCTGATTCGAAACGGGGTTCTGTGAGCAAATCCAGCCCCCGCAACCAATCCTTCAACAACTCATAAATTTTAGGCGCCTCCGGGAATTCCCCAGGTATCTTCCAATAAAAACAGCCGCAATTTACTGAACGGTCGCAGAAGCCGCGTTTGCTGGCATTTGCCTGGCGTTTGATTTCCGTCATCGCCCGCTCGTAGACGTTCATCGTCGTAGATAAACACCAGAGCCTCTGCTTTTGCCGTTTTCTGCGTTCTTCTCTTCCTTTGCCGGTATCTCAACTTTTCTGGGTATGCGTGACGTGTTTTCCGCGCGTTCTACGCAATAAGAAAGTGAATGGGTCGTTTCCAATCCTGCTCCACAAAAGCATGAGGAAAGCCGTTCCTTGAAGGGAGATTCGATGGGAAGCATTCGCGGAAAAATACTTAAGGTTCCAGACATGACTCCTGGGCTGCTGTTTGTTAACGGCCAGCAGAAGTCATTCGAGATTAATGGCGTATGGCAGTCGTCCACCGTGGCGCCGGCAACGGGTATGACGGTTGACGTGGAGTTGGACGATGGTGGCGCAGTCACCGCCATTCGTCCGGTCACCGATTCCGATCTTGCCCAGGAGCAAGCGAAGCAGGCCGTAAACGCGGCGGGAGAGAAGGGCAAACAACTTTTGTCCTTTGCCGTCGTCAGGGTTGGCAAACCAGCGCTGATTGCCGTTGCTCTGCTTATCGTAAGCTGCTTTTTTCTAAACTACTGTTCTGTTAAAGCCACCTCCACCGTATTCTCTGTTGAAACCCACATCACATTTTGGCAAGGCATGGGGGCTTTGAACATTGTTGGTGACGACCTGGATAATCTGCCTCAACTTATGGCCGACCTGTCGAAATACAGCGACAAACATGGCGAAAAGCCGTCTGCCGGTATCTATGGCTTCATTTGCATTCTGGCTCTTGCGGCGCCGTTATTGCCCTTGGTTTGGAAAGACAAGCGGGCGGTATTGGGAGCGCTGTTGCCATTGATTTTTACGCTTGGCGTTACGTTGCAGTATCTCCATTACACGCACTCCATCGAGCAATCCGTCCGCACCGCAATTACGAAAGCTTATTCGAGCTTAGCCACGGGCAACTTAGAAGGTCTGATGGGAACGGGAAGCGCCAGCCAGCCAACCGATCCGCGCCTCTCGGCACAGATTCAGGCTCAAGTAAATATGGAAATAGAGCAGGCCAAGAAATCCGAAAAGTTCAGTCTCGATCTCGGATTTTACCTATCGAGCCTTGCGGCTTTGTATCTGGCCGGAGACGGGCTTAAGAGGTATCTGGTTCTCAAAGCAAGCGCGGCATAGCCTCGCGGATTGTTGCAGCGATCACTTATTCGACCGATCTAGATAAAAACCGGGCGGTCAAAGCAAAAAGCGGAGGGAGGCGATCCAGCTTCCCTCTGTTTTCATGCGCCGCTGAAGGACACGCGTACCACTTCCATTTACGCCCAGGCTCAAGCAGCAAGCATCGGAGAGTTATTCCTCAAATGCGCGTACAGAATTGCGGAAATATAGGCGTGCCCTCAAATGAGACACGCCTATTCATCATGTGGGATGCGGGTCGTGCGCCGGTAAGTATCCTGCGGCTGAGGCGAGAGCATCTTCCTTGGGGATGCGTGCATAGTTAACGGGAAATGAATGCGAGCCGCGTGCTATAGTGGCTTTTCGATATTTTAGCGGCTGTTTTCCCCCACAATTTGCAACCTGCGCGGCGATCTGCTGCAGCGCCACGTTTACGTTTGACGCAGGAGACAAAATGGAATCTGTTCATGACGTTGCTGATAAAGCATCCGTCAACAATTCTGTCGAAGAAAATCGGCGAGAGCTGGATGAACTGTTCAGCATCGTCTACGAGGAGCTGCGGCGGCTGGCCGCGGCCATGTGCAGAAACGAAGCGCATTCGACACGATGCGCGACAGAACTGGTGCACGAGGCCTGGATCCGGCTCAAGGACAGTCCGCAATTGGCCGAGACGACGCCACTGCATTTCAAGAGGATTGCGGCGCGTGTAATCCGCCAAGTATTGATCGACGCCGCGCGTAGTCGTGCGGCAGGAAAGCGCGGTGGCCCCGGCGCTATCCGCATCACGATGGACGAGTCGCTGTTAGGCAGCGAAGAGCCAGCGCTGAACCTGCTATGCGTGGATGAGCTGCTGCACCAGATGGAAGGAACGAATCCGCGTTTGGCTCAGTTGGCGGAGCTGCGCGTTTTTTCTGAATTAACCAATGCGGAGATTGCCACGGAACTGAATATAAGCCTTTCAACAGTGGAGCGCGGGTGGCGGCTGGCCAAGGCATGGTTAAAAGCGGCGCTGGCCGAGCACTCGAAGTGCAATCCAGAACAACAGGGATAACAGATGCCAAAGAGCGAGAACCCCGCGTTGACACCGGAGGAGTGGAAGATAGTTTCCGCCACGTTTGAGGCGACCGTTAATCTGCCCGCGGAAAAGCAGGAGGTGGCCGTACGCCAACTCTGTGGAGAGCGCGCCGATCTGGCTGATCTGACGTTGCGCATGTTGGCGCAAGAGCGGGAGCAGTTGCCGATCATCGATGTGGGGCTGCCCGCCATCGCGGCCGACATGCTGGAATCTTCCCGGCAAAAATTCGAGACCATGAACTTCGGCCCTTACCGGCTGCTGCGCGTGTTGGGCGAAGGCGGCATGGGCGTTGTCTATCTGGCCGAGCATAAAAACAACGGCATGTTGGTGGCGATCAAGATCCTGATCGATGCGCGCCTTTCGCCGGCGCGGCGGGAGCGGTTTGCCCACGAGCAAACAATGCTGGCCGCGCTCGATCACCCGAATATCGCCCGCCTGTATCACGCCGATCTGCTTGAAAATGGCACGCCGTGGTTCGCCCTGGAGTATGTGGGACGCGACAAGAACACCTCCGGCGCGCTGCCCATCGATCAGTACTGCGAGCGCCATCACGCGACGATCGAGACGCGGCTGCGGCTCTTCGCTCAGGTATGCGCGGCGGTGCAGCACGTGCACAGCAAAATGCTGGTGCATCGTGATTTGAAGCCCTCGAACATTTTGGTGACCGAAGAGGGAAAACCAAAGCTGATTGACTTTGGCATCGGCAAAGAACTGACGGAGGCGGGCGGGGATGTCGAACTGACGTTGCCTGGATTGCGGCTGATGACGCTGGCCTACGCCGCGCCAGAGCAGATTCGCGGCAATCAGGCGTTGCCTTCGGGCGACATCTACGCTCTGGGCGTAATCCTTTATACGCTGCTGACAACCCGTCATCCTTTCGAACTCGGCGGATGCACGACCGCCGAGGCCGAACGAAAGATTATTGAATCCACGCCGTTGAAGCCATCCCAGGCCGCGCGTCAGGCCGGGTTGAGCCGGCGCGCGACGGCGGCGCAATGGCGAGACCTGGATGCGCTCTGCATGAAGGCCATGCATAAGGAGGAACAGCGGCGCTACACGTCGGTTGAAGCGTTGCTGCACGACGTGGAAAATTATCTCGGCTCGCGTCCTCTTGAAGCGCGGCCGGATGGTTTTTTTTATCGGGCGTCGAAGTTCGCGCGCCGCAATTGGCGACCGCTCGCGATCACATCCGCGGCCTTGGCGGCGGTGATTGCGATGACGGCCTTCTATACCATTCGTCTGAAACAGGCGCGCGACGCCGCCAGAGCTGAAACGGCGCGTACCGAACGGGTAGAAAGCTTCATGCTCGGTTTGATGACCGACAACGAGAACGAATCCGGGCCGGCCGAACAAACGAGTTTGGCGTCGCTGGCCGAGCGCGGACTGAAAGAGGCGCGTTCGCTCGATCGCGACCCGGCGATTCAATCCGATCTTTACCAGACGCTGGGCTCGATCTATCAGGCTTGGGGCAAGGCTGATCTCGCCGATTCGCTACTGGAACAGGCCTATCGCATCCGTCATGCCCTTTACGGGGATCAAAGCGTGAAGACCGCCGAAAGTCTGATGTATCTCGGCTATTGGAAGCAAGGGCAGGACCAGTTAGACGCGTCCAATGAACTGTTGCGCCGCGCATTGGCCGTCGAGAAAGCGCATCCGGGCGAAGACGTCGGAAGCACCATTCGCACGCTGAACGCGCTGGCGCTCAACCTGCAACGCAGGGGCAATTACCGGGAGTCGATCGACACCTTGAATCAGGCAATGGCGCTGGCCGGCAACCGGGCCGAGACGCTTGAAAGCAAGGGCGACAGCATAACGCTGTTGGCCAACGACTATTTTTATATGGGCGACTATGCGCGCTCCGAGCAATTGAACCGGCAGGGACTGGAGCTTGATCGCCGGCTGCACGGCGACCGCCATCCGAATGTCGCCGAAGATCTGATCAACCTGGCGAACATCGAGGAATCACGGGCGCAGTTGCCAGAAGCGGAGCGCGACTACCGCCAGGCATTCGAGATTCTTCGCGACTGGTACGGCGCCAGCCATCCGGACGCGGCCGAAGCCGAGGTCTATCTAGCGCAGACGCTGACCAGGGAACAGAAATACACCGAAGCGCAGGCGGCCATCAGCAACGCAATTGGCATTTTGGAAGCGGCAGGCGACAACGCGCCGCGCCGCATGTTGGCGATTGCCTTCAACGCGCAGGGCAAAATCAATCAGCGTATGGCGCGCTGGGCGGAGGCGGAAAACGACTACCGGCGCGCCGCTGAACTCTATGGCCAGGTAAACGGCGAAAATAGTTGGCTGACAATTACCGCGCTAGGCAATCAGGCTTCGGTGTACATCGATTCGGGCCGATACAAACTAGCCGAACGGCTGCTCGGCGACGTGCTGCAGCGCTGCGACCGCAATTCAACAATGGACCCACTGCTGGCCGGCATCGAGCATATTCGCCTGGGAAAAACACTCCGCCTGGAAAAACGCTATATCGAGGCGGAAGCGGAGTTAGGAAAAGGGATGAAACTGATCGGCGTCGAGTCGGACAAAAATCAGGAATGGTTTCGTAAGGGGCGACAGGAGATGGCGTTGCTCCGGCAAGCCATCATCGGCGCCAATCTCCAGCCGTCGCCGCGGAAGCCATTGTCCCATATCGCGAATTAAATAAAAATCAACTGACGGTTTACCGCTTCATTTCTCGCAATGGAGAGTGAGTGGGAAGGCGTAGTGAGAATTAGACGCCGCCCTTAGCTTTCATCCTGCAAGGAGCAATCATGAAGCGAGTCGGTAAGCTGTTGCTGTCCATGGCGGTCTGTTTCCTCACTGCATCTGTTTCGTCGCAGGCGCAAGGCGAACTTTCCGCGCTTAAGGATAGTTTGTACAACCAATTCAAACTGGTCCAGATGTCATCGGACATGATCCAGGTGGTCACGCCGGGCAGCATTCTTGTATTGCACAAGGGCGGGCTGACCATGGTTGATATTGGCAATTCCGATGTACCTACTTTTTCTTATAAAGATGGCCGCTTGACGGCGAGCTTCGTTTCTCAGGGAATTATCTACTCCGCGAAGAAAAACGGAACGCCGGTGCGCACCTTCGGGCCAGGAGAACGGCTCTGGATCAACGATATCCAAGTAAAACAGGATGCGGTAACGTTGTTCGTGTTGAGCGACGTGATCGGCGACGCCCGTTATCGCGGACAGATCAAATTCTCTTATCCGGGAAGGCATGAGATTCCGCCGGCCGACCAGTTTCTGAAAACGATCGCCGAAGTGGTAACCGTGGAAGGCGACGGAACCCAGGCCGCCACGCCGGTGGAAGAGAAAAAAGTAACGCTGCCCCCCTTGCCGCCGCCGCCCGATGCCGCGCCGACGCAGCCTAAAAACATCGCATTAGGCCAGAACCGGGCGGTGGTCATCGCCATCATGGGGCAGCCGGAACATGCGTATAAGGTGGGAACCAACAAAGAAATTCTCGGTTATTCCAATCACATAAAAATCACGCTGATCAACGGCAAGGTTACCAATATCGAGTAATGGAGCAGCGGTTATTTCGCGCGCCTTTTCGGTTAAATCGTCTTCGCCGGTCATGTGAATTGGCGAAAGAAATTTCTCTGGCATGCAACGGATTTCAATCCGACCGAACCGGCCGGAAGAGGAGCTTTCATGTATCGGCGTTTCTATCGCGCAGAGTCGGTCGTCATCTCCGTTTTGTTTGCCGCGGCGATGTTGGCGCCCGTAGCCGCTTCGGCGGGAAATAAACCTGCTCCGGCAAAATCTTCGCCCCCAGCAAAGTCTTCACCTCCAGCAAAATCTTCAGGATCGTCTGGCGGCGGATCAAACTCTCATCCTTCTGGCGGCGGCGTTTCCGGTGGCGGCGGAGGAAGTTCTCATCGATCGATTGGCGGCGGCGCAGGTGATAATCACGGCTCATCGATTGGCGGTGGCGCAGGCGGTGGCACTCACAAATCGATTGGCGGCGGCGCGGGCGCGATGAAACCGGAGATGCCAAATAGAGGCAACAGCTTTGGCGGCGGCCAGATGAAGCCAGAAATGCCGAACAGAGGCGGCATGAACGGCCCCTCGATGAAATCCGAGATGCCGAACAGGGGCGAGGGCGGGGGCGCGATGAAGTCCGAAATGCCGAATCGAGGCGCGGGCATGAACGCTCCCTCGATAAGGCACGATTCGCCGATGAATCGCGACATGCGGCAGCAGTCAGGGCAGAATCACATGTCCTCCGCCTTTAACCATCCGTCACCGAATGGCGCGCACATGATGAATACGCCGCACGGCGCGGTGATGCAGCGGCCGGGCGGAAAGCTGAGCGACATTCACGACGCAGGCCGCGGCATGGACATCCATCATGGACTAGACGGAAGCCGGCGGGTATTTGCCGAGCGGCCCGATCACTCGCGGGTTTTCGCCGAGCGCGGCCGTCCAGGCTTCGTCGAGCGGCCATATCACTTTCACGATCACGATTTTTCTCGCCGCGCCTATGACTGGAATGGGCATAGGGTCGATCGTTTCTATGCAGGTTACGAATACCACGGCGTAGAGATCAATGTTTATACCTCGCCCGCCTACTACTCGCCGGGTTTCTACGGATGGGTAGACAATCCCTGGGGCGGTCCGGTGGCGTATAGCTGGGGCTTCGCCGCCAATCCATGGTACGGCTACTATGGATTTTATTTTGCCCCGGCTCCGGTTTATGTCACGCCGGCCGATTGGCTGACCGACTACGTAATCTCGACGAATTTGGCCAATGCCTACGCCGCGCAGCAGCAGGCCGGCATGCCGGCTCCGCCGCAACCAACCGCCACCGGGCAACCGGAACTGACGCCGGAGATCAAGCAGCAAATCGCCGACGAGGTGCGGACGCAGATCGCCATTGAAAATGCCGATGCGCAGAAAAACTCCCTGGGCCAGACGCCTGATCCGGCGGTGAGCAGCATCGACGGATTGTTCTCCGACGGCAAGCCGCACGTTTTCGTCGTTTCCAATTCGCTGGACGTGGTTGATAACGGCGGCAACGAGTGCCTGTTAAGCGACGGCGATGTATTGCGCACGACAGCGGCTCCGGCGGCCGGTGCGACAGCCGCGACGCTCGAAGTCTCCGTTTCCAAGGGCGACAAGGAATGCGCGCCAGCGGCCAACGTGCAGGTAGCCATCACCGACCTGCAAGAGATGGAAAATAATCTGCGCGCTACAGTCGATCAGGGAATGTCGGACCTGCAGGCGAATCAGGGAAAGAAGGGACTGCCGGCAGCGCCGCATTCGGCGGTGGGATCTCCTGTTCAGGCGGTCGTGGCCAAGGCCGCGCCTCCACCGGAAACCGGCGTCGACTCGGCGGTAAGCCAGCAACTGACGCTGGCCGATCAGGTTGACAGTGAAGCGGCGCAGGATGCGCACGTTACGCTCGATGCCGCGCCGGCCGCCAGCACCGCTTCCGCGCAAATCGATGTCGGTCCGGGACTGACAACGGCGCAAGTCGTGGCCGCGCTGGGCAAGCCCGCTTCGGTCAAGATGCAGGGAACGAACAAGATCTACAAATACAAAGACATTGAAGTGGTCTTCAACAACGGCAAGGTAATCGACGTGCGGTAGTGCCGTTTACTTTCCTCCCCCGCTCCCCCAAGCGGGCCGAATCGGGCACCCTACCCCCCGATCCGGCCCTAAATGCGGCGGACTGCAAAAGCCCGCCGCATAAATCAAGGCAAGGAAGCAGCAATGCGACGGGCGAATTCCATGCGATGGAAAAAGACGGATTCAGTGCGAGCTTTTCTCGTGCCGGCAATTTTCGGATTGCTTGTCGCTAACATCGCTCTAGCGCCAGCAGCCGGGCAAAGTTTGGCCGAGCAGTTGATGAAGCGCTATCGGGTCAGCCGCGTTACATTAACGCCGTCGGGCGCGCCGGCGACCGAGCCGGGAGAAATCTACCATCTGCGCCGCGGAGGCCTGCTGGCTTTTGCCGAAGCCGACCGGGGTAGAGAAGAGATCTGCGCGGCGACCTTTCGCGCCGGCGCGCTGCATGTTGAGAGCGGCGCGCTGTGCCAGAGCGGTCGGCACAAAGTTCTGCGCGCCGCCGATCCGGTTTGCATCACCGCCATTTCAGTGAACGAGGAAAACGATGCCGCCTCGTTCTACCTGATCGAATGTGGAAGCCGCGGCGCGATTGCAGACACTTACTACGCAAAGTTGATCTTCGACTTTCCCAAAGAATCGCTGGCTTCTTTGAGCGCCGCCCGTATGGCGCCGGTGATTGCGGAAATGCTGACTGCCGGGAAAGACGCTACGGAAGAGAAGCCCAAGCTCACGGCCGTGGAAAGCGCTACCTTACCGCAGGAAAAACAATCGCCGACGAAGAGTCCAGCAGCCGAAAAAGCGGAAGATGCTTCCGGCAAAGAAGACTCCACGCCGGAGCAGGAGCCGACGCCTTCCGCGAAAGCAGCCGATCAAAAAAACCACACCGAAGCGGCAACAGACCAGACGGCGAAAACGCCCGACGGCGGCAAAGAAGAAACAAACACGCCGCCGAAGGAACAAACACCCGCACAGGGACATGGCTATGCGATGGAGCAGCCCCCCTCGGTGGGGCAAACCATCGAGCAGGTCAAGGCGCTGCGAGGCTTGCCCGACGTTGCCGCCGATCTGGACAAGCGCTTGATCTGGATCTATCCCGACGGAATGCGCGTGATCTTCGTCGAGGGAAAAGTTACTGCAGTTGAACCGCCGGAAAAACATGAATGAGGAGATTTGCATGTTCGATTTGAACCGCAACACTTTCGCAATGGCCGCAGCACAAAAAGCGGCTGCTCCAGGCAAACGCCCCGCGACATCGTATTGGCGCGGCGCATGGAAGGCACTGGTCATCAGCCTTATCGCCGTTTTCGCGCTTCAGACGCCGGCCGGTTTTGCGGCTACATCGCTGCTCACGCCCGACAGCCGGCGCGATCTCGAGCTGCAACCCGGCGTGGTGCTGATCTATGTCCAGTTCAAAGCCACGCTCGGCCCATGGAGCGTAACGCCAGGCTTTTGGGGCAGTGGCTTTCTCTATCGGCCCGACGGCTATCTGATCACCAACGGACACGTAGCGCAATTGGCGAATGAAAAAGATCCCAAGGCAATTCAGCGGCGCATCCAGATCGCCGCGCCGCTGGTGACCAAAGCGGTGCTTGATGCCGAAGCGAAACGCGCCAGCCGCGACCTGACCGCGGACGAAAAGCAGCAGATACTCGGACAGTTGCAGAAGCTCTACGAATCCGGCGCGATCGAGATTGAAGAGATGAGCCTGAACGTGCTGCTGAGCAACGGAAAACGTTATGTCGGCGAAATTAAAGCCTACAGCGATCCGGTCGACGAGAACGGCAAGGATGTGGCAATCATCAAGATCGACGGCAAGAATCTGCCGACGGTGGCGCTGGGAAATTCCGATAACGTGAACGTAGGCGATCCGCTGACGGTGATCGGCTATCCGGGCGAAGCGCTCAACGCCAGCCTCAACGGATTCTTCAGCGCCGGTTCGGTGCTGGTGCCGACGGTGACGACCGGACGCATTTCTGCGGTAAACAAAAGTGATTACAAAGGCACGCCCGTGTTGCAGTCCGAGGCCACAATCAATCATGGCAATAGCGGCGGTCCGGCCTTCGACGCCGACGGCGAGGTCATCGGCGTAGCCACCTACACGCTGAACAAATCCGATGGCGTCGTTTCTGGATTAAATTTTTTCGTGCCCATCAACACGGTGATGGAATTCGTACGCCAGGCGGGCGCGCCGCCCGAGCGCGGCGCCTTCGACGAAATATGGCAGCGTGCGCTGGACGCCTACGCCGGCAAGCACTGGTACAAAGCGCATGCGCTGATGGGCAGCGTGCTCGAAATGATGCCCAACCAACCCGACGCGCTCAAGCTGCAATTGCAGGCAACGGAAAATTTGCGCGAAGAAGGTTTCTTCGGCTATTGGCTCGATCGCATCGGCGTTGCCGGCCTGAGCGCCGTGGGCGTGGCTCTGGCAGTACTGATCGTATTGATTGTGCTTTCGGGCTTGCGCAAGCCAAAAGCGAAGGCGAAGGTTACAACCGGCACAATCGCAATTCCGCATCCTGTTGCTTCCGGGCAAAAGCTGCCGAATGCCGCCGTGACTCCCGCCGCTACGCTAGTCGCGCAAGCAGCGCCTACGCCGGCACTGGCCGAGCAGGAAAGTTTTGGTTCGCTTTATGTGAACAATGGTCCGCTGCGCGGCAACCGCTTTCCAATTCCGAAAAAAGGATTGTTGATCGGCCGCGATCCGTCGCTCTGCTCGATCGTGCTATCGGACGAGACCGTCTCGAAGGAACATGCGTGGGTGGTGCCGCTGGACAACGGCGTGGCGGTGATCGACCGCAGCTCGGTCAACGGGACCTATATCAATTCAGCCGATTCGCAACGCATCTCCAAAATTATTTTGAAGAGCAACGACCGGATCTTTATCGGGCGCAAAAATCCAACCGAGATCACATACTTCAGCGCATAAATCAATCGGCGGCCGAATGAGGGGCGCGCATGGTTGCACGGTGCGCTCTGGCTGCGACGCAACAGAAATAAAGGAGAGAATGGAATGGCAAAATTCTGCGAAAACGGGCATCAGATGGATGAATCCTGGCCCGAGTGCCCGTATTGCAAGCGTGTAGGCTACCGCGATGCGTCTACGCAAAACGCCGGCAAAACCCGGCCCGAGCTGGGTGCGACGCGCGCGGAGGCGGAGACGAAAACAAAGACGGCCACGAAGCCCGGCTTTGACGGCGGCAAAACCGTGCTGTTAAATGCCGCGCACGCCGCGCCGGTCGTCGGCTGGCTGGTGGTAATGGAAGGTGAGGAAAAGGGGCGCGATTACCGGCTGCGCGAGGGACGCAATACACTGGGCGCTTCGCCGGAGGCTGACGTTTGCCTGAAAAATCACACCGTCTCTCAGATTCACGCCAGTCTCAGCTACAAAGACAACAAATTCGTGCTTACCGATTTGGATTCAACCAACGGCACCTTCGTGAACGGCGACGACGAAAACGTAGCACGCGTCGAATTGAAAGACGGTGACGTATTGCGTCTGGGCGAAACCACGCTCAAATTCAAATGCCTCTAGCGGCGTAACGGAGAACCATGCGAATTCGAGACGACGTGGAGTTGGCCAACGCCAGCGATGTGGGCTGCGTGCGCCAAAATAATGAGGATTACTTTCTATTTAGCGAACCGGCCGACGACGCGGAGTTTGCGCGGCGCGGCCGTCTGCTGTTGGTTTGCGACGGCATGGGCGGCTGCAATGGCGGCGAAGTCGCCAGCCAATTGGCCGCCGAAGCGGTGCGCGCGGCTTTTCTTGCGGATGAAACGGGCGATCCGCGCCAGGCGCTTATCGAAGGCTTTCGACGCGCGCAACAGGCGGTACTGGCGGCGGCCGACGACGACCACTCGCTAACAGGCATGGGCACAACTTGCTCGGCGGCCATCCTGCGCGACGGCCATCTCTATCTCGGCCACATCGGCGATAGCCGCATTTACCTGCTGCGCGCAGGGCAGGCGCGCCAGCTCACCGAGGACCACACGCTGGTGGCGCGGATGGTACGTGACGGACTGCTCAGCGCCGAAGAGGCCGAACGGCACGAGCAGCGCAACATTTTGACTCAGGCGTTAGGGCTCGACGCGAACAACGTTGCGGGTGATTTTCCGCCAGAGCCGGAGCAGCTTGCTGCCGGCGACGTTGTACTGCTCTGCTCCGACGGCCTGCATGGATTGGTATCAGGCCGCGAGATGGCGCTCACGGCGGCCGATCAGCCGTTGAATCAAGCCTGCCTCGAACTCGTCACTCTGGCCAAGGTGCGTGGCGGCCACGACAACATTACGCTGCAAATGCTGCGCATGGTGAAGGAGTCTTCATGATCGGAAGCGTCATTCAGGACCGGTTCCGCATTGAGAAGTTCTTGGGCGAGGGCGGCATGGGCATTGTGTATAGCGCTTATGAGCTGCGCTTGAAGCGCTTGGTTGCCCTGAAATTGTTGCGCCCGGAATACGCGGAAAACGAGCAGATGGTCCAGCGTTTTCTGGTCGAAGCCACCGCCCAGGCCAACATCGTGCATCCCAACATCACCACCATCCATGACCAGTTCACCTGGGAAGGCCGGCCGATCATTGTCATGGAATTGCTCGATGGGGAAACTTTCGCCAGCATGATTGCTCGCCGCGGCCCCATTCCGGCGCACCTCTGCCTGCCATGGGTAATCGACGCGCTGGCGGGGCTGGAGGCAGCGCATCAACGCGGCATTGTTCATCGCGACCTGAAGCCCGCTAATTTGATGATGACCAAAACCAATGTCGTCAAAGTGATGGACTTCGGCATCGCGCGCATGGAGCAGACGCCGGGATTGACGCGCACCGCCGCCGCGCTCGGCACGCCTTACTATATGTCGCCCGAACAGATCGACCGGTCGCGCTTCGGCTTAAAAACAATCGACTTTCGCGCCGACATTTATGCCATGGGCGTCACGCTTTACGAACTACTGGCCGGCGAGGTTCCCTTCCACGGCGACTCCGAGTACGCGATTCAGCGCGCGCATCTTGAAGAGCGCCCGGAGCCACCAACCGCGCGCTATCCTTACATTCCCGACTCTGTAGTCGCCGCCGTCTACAAGGCGATGGCCAAAAATCCCGCCGACCGCTTTGCCAGCGCCGCCACGTTCTCATCCCAACTGAAACTCTGCCTGCCAGAAGCGCGCAGAATGGGCGGCGTTACCGAGGCCGACATCAGGGTATCGATCGAGTTGCCGGTCGAGTTCCCGCGCGCAACGGTAAACGAAACCGTAAGTAAATCCTCTGAGGCGGCCGGCCCGCTAACTCAGCCGGAAAATATTTTCTCTTCAAACCAATCCGGCAATCAATCGCAATCCGTGACGACGCCAGAGACGCCGACGCATCTCGATCCCATCATCATTCCTTTTCCAGATGTCACGATGCCCGTCGGCTCAGACGCCATTGCGCAACCGCCAGAGGGCAATCGCCTGGATGCGCTGCTGGCTCGCTGTTTTGGACGTGCCGGGCATCCGCGTCTGATCGGCGCAACGGTTTCGTTGCTCGTGGTCGCCGGAATTGGAGGCCTGGGCGTCAGTAGCTGGTATGAGGCGCGCACGCATGTCGCCACCGGCTCGCCGAGCGAAGATACGCGCTTTCTCTCTAGTGGCGGAGGCAGCACTGAATCCAATATTCACGACCAAAAGCGACAAGACGAACCCATACGAGATTCGCCGAAAAATGGAAAATCCACCGAACCTTCCGCGGATGATACGAAGAAACCTGCGGCCGGAAATAATCTTCCGGAACAATCTCTGAATCTGCCGCCTAAAACATCGCGTACGCCCGCGCCGCAACCATCGCCGGCGTCTGCAACCGTTGTTGCCGGCAGTTGGTCAGGCAGCATTCAGACCTGTGATGAACGGACTTTAACCCCGGCGACGCTGCGCATTTACGAGTCGCCGAGCGCGAGCGAGAACCGGCTAGTTATCACCGGGCAATTGCGGCTAGGCAACGCGAACTGCCACATGGCTGGCAGTTATGATCGTACGAAAAACCGCATGGTTTTGCAGGCGCTAAGTTGTTCGGCTGGTGCTCCAGATTTCCTGAGCCACGCCAACAGCAGCATTCTCAGCCTGCAGCATAGCGAATTGTCCGGGGCCGTATCGCCATCATGCGCGATTGTAAAACTCAGTCGCGCGGGGCAATAAAGAAGGAACTTATCGCGTTCGTGGATTCTGGATTTTAATCTGTCGCGATGACGGATTTTGGCCGGCAAATACGCACTGCATAAGTAGAAAGAGTTGCATGAAGCAAGCTGATTTTTTGACGCCGGGCATTTCACCAAGCGACGGTGAATGCGAATTTACACGTAAAATTGCCCGCCAGAAAATTTTGCAGGCGTCTATGTGCATTTCTAGCGCTCACGTTTTCTCAGGGAAGGAATTAGACCGATGAAAAAACTCGTGTTTTGTATTTTGCTTTTTTCCGCTTCTTTTGCCGCGGCACAAAACGACTCGATTCCGACGCTGCATGGGCATCGGTTAGGCGAAACGTACCGCCAGTTTTACCAGGCTTCATATCGGCTGCAGAGAATGATCTACACTTGCACTCTCAATAAGCGTAGTACGGGGTGTGCACAAATACCTTTGGATCTGGACTCACCGCCTGCGGCCTTTCTGCTTGATAACCGCAGAAATACTACTTCATTTCTTCTGGCGTGCGATTTTAGATCCGATATCACGACGGCATTCGATCCTATCGAATTTATCGGTGCCGCGAAGTTTGAAAATGGCCGACTTTCGTACCTCAATATTACGCAATGCGGTTCCTGGAGTGATGCCAGCGAAGATCTGGAGCGAAAGTTTGGCAAGCCGACCGACGAATCGGATCAGGAATACCAAAATGATTACGGCGCCCGTTATACCATCGCCACGGTTAAGTGGGTACGGCCGGCGTATGTGGTTTTTCTTGCTGAATCAATGAACGGCTACCATGACCGCGCGATCGATTTAGAGATCATAACTCCAGACGGATATCAGAAACTTATGAACGCGGAAAAGCGCCATAAGAATTCCTTCGACTGAAGCGTTGCGGATCAAAGCCGGATAACATCAATATGCGTTTGGGTCATAGTCGGAAAGGATACTTATGCCACCGGTAGATTGCAGTGCCGCTTTTTTACCTCATCGCTCACGTTCTATCCGATTGATTGCTATTGGAGTGCTGGCGCTATTTTCCGGCTCATTCCTCCTCTCTCAAGCAACGTCGGCTCCTGGCAAAAATAGCCCTGGACGGGCGGTTTCCGTGCCCGTTCCGGCTGCCGCGCTCTTTGTCGTTGCGAACGATATGGATTTGGATGATGCGGTCAAGAAAGGCAAAGATCAGTGGCAAAAAGACGATCCCGATCAGAACGGCGCCATGGAGGCGCTGGCCCTGATTCGCGGCGGCAAGCTGAGCGACTTACCGCAAATGCGCGCCCGTGAATTGCAAAATGAAAATATTTGGTACAGAAGGATGAATACTTTTTGCCGGAAATACTCGCCGCACGGCAAAGAACTGACTCTGATCCACAACGGAGCCGCCGTGGGAACAGCGACTTCTCTGCTGAAAAACGACTCGCAATACGAAGACATGCCCGTAAAACTGAAGCTCAGCGATCGATCGATTGGCACCATGATTGCAATCACGTCCTCCAACGCCGTGCACTTGCATGAGAACCGGGCGGAAAGACTGACAGCGGAAGATCATGACGCCGTGCTGCGCGCGGCACGCCTGGAACTGCGGAAGAATAAGGTTCCGGTGAGCGCGAAAATTCAAATCGATTCGATATATTCCGCGCGACTTTCGCCCAAAGATACACGCTCGATTCTTGCCGGAGTATCTTACACGGATAAGAGGCATTTTTGCCACTTACTTTTAATTCTTGACGATGTTAATGGAGTTTATAAGACATCCAATGTAGATATATCGGTTGCTAAAAGCAATCAGGATTCGAGAAACATCATGGTCTATACTCCCATCGATCAGTTAGACATTGATGGGGACGGAATTGATGAGGTGCTTGTTCATGTTATGTATTACGAGGGTGATGACTATTTTGTTCTTCAGTTTAAAAATGGCGCGTGGCGCGAAGTATATATGACGAATTATCCCGATCTGGAGGGATAGTTACTAGCTATCGGCATTCGACCACTTCGCTTTTATTCGGCTTCAGACGAATGCCAGTCGGCGGTGTCGTTTATTCGACAATGGAGCAGTTGGAAACGAGCTTTCGGGAAAGTGAATCTCCGTTATTCAGTTGCCGCGCCGAACCGTTGATTGCCGATCAGAGGTCTGGCCCACAACGCCACGGAGAAGACCCAGCCGAAGGTGACGTAGAGCAGGCACATGCCCGTGCGCAGGCCGAAGGAGTCGGCGATGCGGCCCTCGACCAGCGGCATGATGGCGCCGCCCATGATACCGGTGCAGAGAATTCCGGCCAAAGCGCCCTGGTAGCGCTCAACAGAATTTAGTCCCAGAGAGATCACGATAGGCCACATGACGGAGGCGAAAAGTCCGATGCAGGGAAAGGCAACGCGAGAAACCTGCGCTGGGCCGAAGAGCGCCAGCGAAAGACAGGTCAACGCGCCAACGGAAAAGATACCGAGGACAACGCGACTATCGAGCAGCTTGAGCAGAATCATGCCGATGAAACAGCCGACGGTCATCAGTCCCCAAAAGAGGCCGACGGCCCAGGCGCCTGTGGTCTGCGGATCGAAGCCGTGGTACTTCCAAAGAAACTCCGACATCCAGTTGGCGGTACCCTGTTCCGAACTAACGTAGAAAAAGACGCTGACGAAGTAAAGCCATACGACCGGCTTGGCAAGCAGCTCGCGATACATGCCGATGGTGCCGGCCGACTCGTCCTCTTTTCTTTCGACCGCGGGGAAATGCAAAAAGATGAGGACTGCGATCATCGCGGCGATGACGATGGCGAAGATCCAGTACATCGAAATCCAGCGCATATTGGCGGGCACGATCGCGGCCAAAGGCATAAGCAGTGGGCTGTGCCCGGCGGGATTTTGCAGATCGCGTACGACGTAGGAGTAAACCTGCGGGCTGAGAAATGAAGCGATGCCGAAGACCAGTTGCGCGAAGGCGGAGTTGAAGGCGAAGTGCTCCTCGCCGCCGGCGACGCGCAACAACGGATTGATGGCGACTTGCAACGCCGCCATGCAGGTGCCGATGATGAAGAGCGAAGCGATGGCGGCGGGAAAAACATGCAGGCTGGCAAAGAGCAGCGAGCCGGCCAGCGCGACAAAAAACATGGTGACGATGAGACTTTTTTCGCGCCAGCGCTCGACTAGAAAGCCTGCGGGAATAGAGAAGACGCCATAAGCGATGAAGAAAGAAAACGGCAGCAGGGCCGCGGTAAACAGGCTCAGATGGAAACTCTGAATCATGTCGGGAATAATGGGCCCGAGAATGTTGGTGACAAAAGAAATGACGAAGAAGATCGCGAAAACTACGGCAACGATCAACTTGCTGCGCGATTGAGAGCTTTGTTCCACGGCGTGTTTATTCCTCGACAAACGAATGGCGGAGACTTTTGAAACGTTTTATTCTTCTCGTCTCAGGATAGCGGCTCCGGTTGGAGTCGTGCATGAGCATAAGCAAAAAAATTTTGTTGGTTTTTGCGCGGCGCAATCGACACAAAAACGCGCCGGAAGCAGTCGAGGCTTCCGGCGCGTTTTGTCGATTGCGCGTTTCGTACCGTGACCGGATCATTTCGATCCCCGGCGTTGTGCTTCCCCGATCTCAAAATCGAAATCGGGGACACCCGCGATAGTACAAATAAGCGGTCACGATCCTAACGCTTCCAGGCGTAGAGCGGGAATTTGTTGGCCAGCTCGGCGACCTCGCCGCGAATGCGAGTCAACGCAGCGTCGTCGTTGCGCTGTTCGAGAGCCTTGGCGATCCAAACGGCGACCTGCTTCATCTCGGTCTCTTTCATGCCGCGCGTGGTCAGCGCGGGGGTGCCGATGCGGATGCCCGAAGGCTTGAGCGGAGGATTGGTGTCCCAGGGAATGGCGTTCTTGTTGACGGTGATGCCGGCCTTGCCCAGCGCCAGCTCGGCCTCGGAGCCGAGAATGCCTTTTTGGAAGACATCGACCAGAATCAGGTGATTGTCGGTACCGCCAGAGACCAACCGATAGCCCGCGGCTTGCAGGCCCTCGGCCAACGCCTTGGCGTTAGCGACGATCTGCGCGGCGTAGGTGCGGAACTCGGGACGCAGCGCCTCACCAAATGACACTGCCTTGGCCGCGACGATATGCACCAGCGGACCGCCCTGCTGGCCAGGAAAAACAGCCTTGTCGACGGCCGCGGCCAGTTCCTGCTTGCACAAAATCAGTCCGCCACGCGGTCCGCGCAGGGTTTTATGCGTGGTGGTGGTGGTGATGTGCGTGTACGGCACCGGCGAGGGATGCACGCCGCCGGCAACCAGACCGGCGATGTGCGCCATGTCGAAGATAAAGGTAGCGCCCACTTTGTCGGCAATCGCGCGCATGCGGGCAAAGTCCCACAGCCGCGGATAGGCGCTGGCGCCGCCCATGATGACCTTGGGCTTTTTCTCGAGAGCGACGGCTTCCATCTCGTCGTAGTCGATGGTTTCGGTGTCGCGCCGCACATGGTAGAAGCTGGTCTGGTAGAGCTTGCCGCTGAAGCTGAGCTTGTGCCCGTGGGTGAGGTGGCCGCCGTGCGCCAAGTCGAGGCCCATGATGGTGTCGCCGGGCTTGATGACCGCCGCGTAGGCCGCGGCGTTAGCCTGCGAGCCGGAGTGCGGCTGCACGTTGGCGTGCTCGCAGCCAAAGATTTTACAGACGCGATCGCGGGCTAGATTTTCCACCACGTCGGTGAACTCGCAGCCACCATAGTAGCGGCGTCCGGGGTAGCCCTCGGCGTACTTGTTGGTAAAGACCGAGCCGGCAGCCTCAAGCACGGCCTCGGAGACAAAGTTTTCGCTGGCGATCATCTCCAGCCCTTCGTGCTGGCGAAGGGTTTCGTGATCAATGGCGGCGGCGACCTCGGGGTCGACTTGGGCAAGCGGTAGCGACATACGGTCAGTCATACCTTAAATTTTAACGTCTCCGCCTTGCCAATAACAGCCGGCAACGACGACCGCGTAGTGAATTTCGTACACTGGTTTAGAGCTTGAATTCTTAATTGCCGCGCGAGGACGCCGTGAAAACCAGTTGGAAACAGTTTGCCTGGATTTTGGTTTGCGCCTGCGCGCCACTGGCCTTCGCGCAAACGTCCGCTGTTGACGCGGCTTTATTGGCCAAAGCCAATGCGGGCGACGCCACCGCGCAGGTGGCCGTGGGCGAGCAGTTTGTGCAAGCCGCCGAGGCAATTCACGACAGAGCGCAGGTGGCCGCTAACTACAAGCAGGCCGAAGCCTGGTACCGCAAGGCTGCCGAACAAAACTACATTCCCGGCGAGCTGCATCTGGCGGCCTTTTACCGCGACGGCGGCAAGAATCTGCAGCGCGACATGGCGCAGGCCGTCGTTTGGTATCGCAAGGCAGCCGAACAGGGCGACGCGTACGCGCAGGGTACACTGGGCGTGCTTTATTCGATAGGCCAGGGCGTCGAGCGCAACAATGTCGAGGCTTACTTCTGGCTGGATCTGGCCGCCTCGGTGAAGGGACCGAATCAAGAAAAGTACGCAGCCAACCGGCAGATGGTCGGCACGCACATCACCGCCGAAGAGCTGGCCGACGTGCAGGATCGCGTGGCGACATGGAAGGCCGCGCACCCAAAGGCGAAAGCGACGGAGTAACTCTTTATCGCGAAGCGGCTTGCTCGTCGGCTTCGTGGCAGCAGGCGCAGGATTCGTCTTCGGCAGATTTTTCTTCGCGCAGAGCTTTGAAGGCGCGATAAACAAAAGAGCTCAGGTACCAGCCGTCAATATATTGGTAAGGCGTTTCGCCGGTGGTGTAATGGCCGCAGGGCAAAATGCGCGGTTCAAAGTTCAGCTTCTTTTGCCGGAAAGCCTCGACCACCTGAAGCGAATACTGCTTAGGGAAGGTCAGATCGTAGTTGGCATAGACGACCAGAATTTTTTTGTCGAGTCCGGCAACCTCTTCGCTGGCAATCTGATCGTAATAGCTGACGGGGCTGACGGCGGACCAGAGGACGCGCAGCCGCTCTTGCGTAAAGCCCGCTTCTACCAGTCCCTGGCGAATGTGGCGCGTACTCTGCCCGTCCCAGACCACGTCACCGAATGAAGTGGAGGCATGATTGAAGGCGTTGACGCGCAACCGTGCGTCGAAGGCGCTGGCTAAAAATGCGTAGCAGGAGCCGAGGCTGGTGCCGAGCACGCCGAAGTCTTCGTAGCCTTGCTCCTCGAGCCAGTCGACGCAGCAGCGAATGTCGACCACCGCTTGGCGCGTGGCCGAAAGCGTGCGGCCGATGTTGGCGCTGACCGCGTAGTCGGAGCGCTCGAGCTCGGCCGGGCGGCGAATGTCGTGATAGGGCATCGAGAGACGCAGCCCCGAAATTCCCATGCGATTAAAGATGCGGCAGAGCGCATCGTGGCTGAAGCCGTCGGCATTCCACTGCGGCAGCACGATGATCGCCTGACGGGGCCGTTCTCCGTTTTTGCCGGCGGGGGCAGGGAACCAGCGCGCGTTGACCAGATCGTTTTCCGGGTACGGCGACCGCTCGGGCGAGGTAAAGCGCAGGTATTGCGCCTTGGCGAGCTTGCCCTCGGCGGCCTGCTGCTTGAGCGCGGCATCTTGGGCTAAAGTCTCGGGCCGCACATTGGTGGGGAAGAGTTGCGGATAGCGCTCCTCCAGCCGGAAATCCGTGGGCCGCTCGTAGCCGAAGTATTCGTGGGCGTGGCCGATGAGCGCCTGATTGATCCGCGCCATGGCGGCCTCGGCGGCCGCATCGTCATGCTCCACCTCGGGGCCGGGAATGGCGTCATTCAGTCCGTGCGTTTCAAGAAACGGCACGATCCAGTCGAAGCCCCATTCGAGCGGGCGCACAATGCGATTTTCGTCGCGTGTGGTCAGCCGTGTTTCCCAGGCGTACATCCAGCGCGCATACCATTGTTTAATCATCGGGGTAATTCAAGTTTAGCAGCGCGGAATGCGGCCGAATCCGGCGCGCTCTCTACTTTTTCATTGCATTTTCCGTCAACCGGCGCACGTTGCTCTTTTCGCTGTTCTTCTCCATCTCCCAGCGCACCAGCCAGATCGCACTGAATAAAACAATCAGCGCGATCAGCGCCTGCGAAATCGCGCAATAGAGGCACCACATGTTCAGCAAATCCCACTCGATGCCGGTCATGTGCAGCGAGAAAATCAGCCCCACCACGGCGGCGACGGTAAGCATGAACTGGCGACGAAACAGCGCCAGAATTGCCAGCAGCAGATAGCCGCCGATGCCGATTGCCGCCACGGGAACCTGAAAGACCTCGGAATAAGAGCTGTGGTTGACGGTGTCGCAGTCCAAGCGCTCGCTGATCGAGCAAGGCTCGGTTTCAGTCGCATAATGACCGCGAAGCGCCTGTACGGAAACCAGCACTCCGGCAAGTGACAACAATAAAATCAGGTATCGCATGGCGGATGAACTGCCCCCCGGCTCTATCTATGGACCGATACGATTCTAGCCGATGGACAGCCGGATTTCTCTCACCCATAAGTTTTATCTTTCTGATGCGATAGAGCATTTTTACCAATGGTGTATAGGGATTCAAGGCTGCAAAGTTGTCGCGAACACCAGTGAGCAGCAACCTTCAACGTAATTCGGTACTCTACGGAGTTGATAAAAATGCTCTAGGATGAAGCCATGAACCAGCCAGACCGCGCCCAATCGCCTTCTTTAGCCGTTGAGGCAAAGCCGCGCGCGGGCGCTTTAGGAGGAGGCCGCATCGCCTTTTTCGGCGGCAGCTTCGATCCGCCACATGCGGGCCATCTGGCGATTGCGCGCGCGGCACGTAGCGCGCTCCGACTCGACAGGATTCTCTTTGCTCCCGTAGGCGCGCAGCCGCTCAAACCAGCAGGCGCTTCGGCCAGCTTTGAAGACCGGCTGGAAATGACGCGGTTGGCTATCGCCGGCGAGCACGGATTTGCGCTTTCGCTGGCCGACAGGCCGAGGGCCACGGCGGGCGACGAGCAGGCTCCCAACTATACGATCGATACGCTCGCCCGTCTGCGTGCGGAACTTGCTGCCGGTTCAGAGCTTTTCTGCCTGATGGGCGCCGACGCCTTCTTCGGTCTGCGGCTCTGGCATCGCGCCGCCGCGCTGCCCTTTGTGGCGCAATTGATCGTGGCCGCGCGCCCCGGCCAGCCACTCGACGATCTGCGCGCGGCCCTGCCGAATGAGCTGACCTTCGTTGAAGCGCCGCCCGCCGCGAATAACGCGCCGCTGCGCACCTTTGTGCTGACGAACCCCGCAGGCGAGCAGACGCGCATGTACGTACTGCCGGATCTGGAAATACCGGTCAGCGCCACCGATATTCGGGAACAGCTTTCGGCCGCTCCAAATGCTCTCGCCGCATTGGCCGCGCCGCTGCCCGAGTCGGTCGCCGAATATATCCGCGCGCATGGACTTTATCGCTGAACCGGAACTGCACGCAGCAGTAAAAGACAGAGCCAATCCGGTCCAACGCCGCGTAAATCGGTGTTTATCGGTTTTTCTTTTCTTGCCGCCAACCGGCGGGCAAGCTACGATGAAAGCTGGAGGACGGCCCCACTATATGAAACTTACGCCAGCGCAAAAACAGACGCGCATTCTCGTTCAGGTTGCAGCCGAGGTTTGCGAAGATAAAAAGGGACAGGATACCCGCATTCTCGAGCTAGATCCTGTTGACTCGGGGCTATCGGATTTCTTTCTCGTCACCTCGGCCACCAACAACCGTCAGGCCGTGGCTATCGCCGACGAAATCGAGCTACGCCTCAAGCGCGAATTCGGCATTTATGCCAACTCGGTCGAAGGCCGGCGCAACGGCGAGTGGATTCTGCTCGACTATGTGGACTTCGTGGTCCACGTCTTTTTGACCGATCGACGCGCCTTTTACGACATCGAGCGGCTGCGCAAATCGGCCCGCCCCTTTACGCCCGAGGAATTTGACGCCGAACTAAAGGCCCTGCTGGCGGAAAAAACTCGCGCCGTGCGCAAAAAGGCTCCTGTCGCCAAAAACAAGATTGCCAAGACTAAACCAATCGTTAAGGCGAAGAAGACCGCCAAGCCTGCCGTGCGGACGACTGCTAAGAAGAGTGTCACCGCACCGAAAAAAGTTGCAGCGAAAAAAGCAGCCTCCAAAAAGCCGGCAGAGAAAGCTCCGACGAAGATAAAAACCGCAGCGAAAAAGAAAGCTCCGGCGAAATCTTCCGCCACGGCGAAGAAGCCGGCGATTAAGAAGAGGGCGACCACCAGCAAAGCGAAGCCCGCGAAGAAAAAATAGCGCGCGCACTTTCGCTGCATACACGAGAAATTCTTCTTACACCATCAACCGAAAAAAAGAAGGGCGGAGACTCGCGTCTCCGCCCTTTTGTGTTGGTACCGCAGTACACCATTTTTAAAATTCAAACTTCAGCGAAAACTCCGTCGAGCGCGGGCCGCCTTGGTCAAAGGTGCCTGAGTTGCGGGTGGTGCGCAACGAAGTGTTGGCGTCTGACCAGCTATTTGTGCTGTTGACGTCGTTGGTGAGCGTGGAGTCGTTTGTATCCAGCACCGTGCCGGTTACGCTCGCGAAGTTAGCCATGTTGAAGAGGTTGTAGAACGCCACCGTAGGGGTAATCGTCGTGCCCGCGCCGAGGAACTTCAGGTGGAGTGGATAGCTGGTGTTCAGGTCGAAGGTGCGGAAAGCGGGGTTGCTTCGCGGATGGTTCGCCGGCTGTAGCGCCAGAGTCGGAATAACCGCACCGAGTTCCGTCAATTGGGTCTGCGTAAACAGGCCGGCCGAAACCAGCTCCTGACCCGCGGGAGTCAACTGGCCCGCATATTTTGTGTTGAAGGCTGTAATGGCCTGGTTCAACCCCTTGCCCTTGATCTGGTGCATGTAGGCTCCAGCATTCGTGCCTGGAAGCACTTCCTGGCTGAACTGGCCGTCACCGTCGAGATCAGTCTTGAAGATCTCTCCGGTGCTGTTGCCTTCCGTGTCGATGAACAGCGTGGAGGGAGGTGCGGAATAGAAGTGGCCTATGGCGCCGATCTCCAGTCCGCCCTTCAGCCCGATCGAGCCTCCGAAGCTAAGTTCGTTCGTGTGGTCCATGTCGCTGCGACCCATGTACTTCGTGGGTGCGTCGTTGTCGTACGCGCGCGAACCGCCAAAGAATTGATCTCGGCTATACGCGGAACTTCCCTCTGACGTGGTGTTTATAATCCGCGAAAGCGAGTACGAAACCTGGACGTTGCTGGTTGTCAGCCCCGGAAGCGGGTGCCGTTTCTGTTCCTGGAAGACGACCTGGAGAGCATCATAGGCGGATTTGCCGCTGGGCAAGATAAAGAGTCCCTGACCAACATTCGCATTGCTGCCGCCGAAGGCCGCGCCGGTATCTGGCGTATCCCCATAGGCCGAAGCCGCAACGCCGCCGTAAAGGACCGCGCCGCTGTCGAGGCCATTTGTTGCAAAGTTTGCAATTGTAGCGCCGTAATTCGTAATCGCATCATCGATTGAAGAAGCGCCGAGGGCGGAAAGCGTCTTCGCAATCGCGTTGGCGGCGGCGTTTTTGTTCAGCGTACGCGCAGCGCCCACATGGTTCACGTCAATTGAGATCGGAACCTTGAGCGTGGCATTATGCACATAATCGGCGCTCAACAGGATACCGTTCGCAAACTCGTGCTGCACGCCGCCGTTGAACTGGATTGAGTAGGGCGATACATACTTTTTGGCGTAAATGTTGTCGGCATACAGGCCGTAACCGGTGCCAATATAGTTGGGGTTGGCCGCGTTAACGCCCTTTACTAGAGTCTGCCATGCCTGCCGGATGGCGTACATTTCCGGGGCGGCGTTGTAGATGGACTCGCTGAGGATCGTTGAGACCGGTGTTCCATCCGGAGCGTTGGTTACAGAGCCTTCACCAGGCAGATAGATAGAGGTTCCTTGATAGGTAGCTGCACCGTCGCCGAAATACGGTATCTTCGACGAGGTGGGAATCACCTCCGGGCGGGCATTGCCTGTGTTATTGAAAATGTCGTTTTCGTAGTAGATGCCGATGCCGCCACGGATTGAAGTTTTGCGCGCGCCGGGGCTAAAGACGAAGCCAAGCTGCGGTCCGAAGTTGGCGTAGGGTTGGTGTACCTTTCCGCCCAGCCCCTGCTGGTACTGGTCGAAGAGATACGCACTGGAATTGCTGGAGCTGCAGCCGGTCCATTGATAGGCGGAATCCACCTCGCCGCAGGTGGGCGAGGGCAGATCCTGGTTGGCGCGGTTGGTATCGACGCTCCAGCGCAGACCGGCGCTGATGGTCAGCTCCGGAGTCGCCTTCCAGGTGTCGCCTATATAGGCCGCAACGCGATAGCTGAATTCTCCGCCACCCTCGAGGCCGAAAGCCGGCTTCTCGGTGAATAGGCCGTTACCATTGCCCAGGACGTATTCGTATGCGCTATAGCCCTTTAACGGATCATCAAGGCAGGAAGAGGAGCCCACTACGTCGTTGCAGATAGTGTTTCCATTCGAATCGACATCCGGAATCTGGGTGGTTAAATACGTGAACAGCGACGCGCCGTAGAACTCGGCAAAGCCGCCGCCGAGAATGCGATTAACCTCGCCACCGAATTTTAAGTTGTGCTTGCCCTTGGTCCATGTGGCGTCGTAGCGGAACTGCTTGTCTGACTGGAAGGTTCCCTGCGGCGCGAGGTAGTTCTGGCCTGCGTAGAGTGAGCCATAAAGGGTAATCGGGAAGCCCAGCACATTCGAGGGGTTATAGATCGAGCTGCCCAGAGCCGCCGTGCCATCGCCGAGAATGTTATGGAACTTCTCGTAACCCACGCGGAAGGAGTGCGTAAAGTTTCCCGTGGTGAAGTCCGCGCCGCCCACCAAAGCCGGCACATTGTCACGATTCTGGTAGACGGAATACGGTGCTAAGCCGAAGGTCGCGTCGTCGGCATTGACGCTATATGCGCCGCGGATAAAGAAGCTGATCCCGTGCGGAGCGTGATAGTCAAGACGCGCAAAGCTGAAGTTGTCTTTGAAGGGCGCGGGCGTATAGGGATATTGTTGCGCAAGAGACGTAAAGGCCGTGTCTTCACCTGTCGCTGCGTCCTGCTCGTCCTGCTTGAGGCGCTCGCCGCCGCCATAAAAGAAGAGTTTGTCTTTGAGGATCGGGCCGCCAACGTAGCCGCCGAACTGATTGCGCTGGAAGGGAGCCGCGGCGCCCAGAACGTTGGCAAAGCCGGCGTGGTTATCTTGGAAGTTATAGAAGAGATTGCCGTGGAAGCTGTTGGTGCCCACCTTGGTGACTTCCAGCACTTGGCCCGTCGAGGTGACCTCGCCGGAGACGTCCTGGGTGGCGCGGTTCAACTGCAACTCGCCCACCGCGCCCGATGGCACGTTGAAGATCGTCGTGCCCACCGTTTCATCGGTGATGTCTTGGCCATCGAGTAGGATGCGAGTGGTGCGGCCGCCAATGCCGCTGACCGAGAGGGCTGAGTAGCCTGCCTTGGTCGGGTCGAAGCTCATGCCTGACTGCAAAATCACGCCCGGCTGCAACTGCGCCGTGTCGAGAACGTTATGGCCGTTCACCGGAAGCGTCTCAAGTTGCTGCTCAGAGACGGTGCCGGCGACGCCGACCTGGTCGGTGTTGATCTGCAGCGCGCCGGCATCCACTTCCACCGTTGCGCCTGTGCTGCCGATCTTCAACTTCACGTTGCCCGAGCTTACCGTACCGACAGCCACGGCCGTCCTAACCAATAGGCGATCAAAACCCGCTGCTTCCACCGTAATCGTGTACCGGCCGGGAGGCAGCGGTCCGAGGCTGTAGAAGCCCGCGGCATCCGACTTTAGAACTTTTGTGTAGCCGGTATCGGGGCTGCTGATCGTGATCTTGGCGCTCGGAATGACCGCGCCGCTCGGATCAGACACAGTACCCTGAATGGACCCGCCGTTAGTTGAAATAGCTTGGCTGTACGCTGGTTGTACTGCAAATGGCAAAATGACCGCCAATACTAGCGCGAGTCCAAACGCAATTGATGTCCCAGGAAGCCGGAAAAAACGCATCGTAACTCCTTTTATTGGGGAGAAAACTGGACGAGAACCTCATGTGAGATTTCCCGATCCAAGTTGCACGAGTCCGACGACTTGCCGATTTAGCAAGCACGGTCTCAACAACTGCTATTCTGCTCATAAAATGCGCGAAAATCGCCGTTTACACCCAGGCCCAACATCGATTCGATCTTGAATTACGACCGGATTTTCGGGTGTAACCCATCGGCTATTCACCTACACTCTTTTTTATCCTGCAATTCATTAACCAACTATCGCATCGAGTATAACTTTATGCATCTGCTACCATATAGTGGAGTTAATATCGCGTTCGCTTTTTATAATCTACATGTCTATATGTATTTTCGTATAAGTTTTGCATGGTATTTCCGGTGTTTGGAAATAACCTGTTTTTCCCTATGCTTTGCTGTATTCTCCTTTCCATGCGAGTTACGTTAGCGCACATCGCCAGCCGGGCCAGCTCAAAAGATACGTACGAAGAGCTTATTCGTAGCTATCTAAACCGCTGTGCGGGATTTATGCAGTCAGAAGCGAAATCCTTCCGTAGCGAAGAAGCCTTCTTGGACTGGCTGGGTCGCCAACACGGCCGCACGCAAACGGCCGTTCTGCTGCTTGACGGTCGCGGAAAGCAGATGAGCTCGGAGGCTTTAGCCGCCTGGGTCGGCAAACATCGCGACGAAGGCACCCAGCAGATCGTTTTCGCCATCGGTCCGGCGGACGGCTGGTCTGAGGCAGCGCGCGAGCTGGCCAAAGGTCGTGGTGGATTGCTTTCGCTAGGGACGATGACGCTGGCCCATCAGTTGGCCAGGCTAGTCATGGCCGAGCAGATCTATCGCGCATATACAATCTTGACTGGGCACCCGTACCATAGAGGCAGTTAGCTGTGAGCAGAATCCTGTTCGCGAGTTGGAACTGATCACTGTCCACTAATAACTTACAACTGCTATGTCCAATACGCGTAAGGGCTTAATCCTGATCAACACCGGCGACGGCAAGGGTAAAACCACGGCGGCACTGGGTACGGCTCTGCGCGCGGTTGGCAGCGGTATGCGCGTGCTTGTGCTGCAATTTCTTAAAGGCTCGTGGCATTACGGCGAGCTCGACTCCACCAAGGCTTTTGGCGGCAACTTTGTCATCAAACAGATGGGCCGGGGCTTCATCAAGGTGCGCGGAGCGGCTGTCGAACCAGAGGATCAGCGGCTGGTGGATGTGGCTTGGGAAGAGGCGCGGGCGGCGATTGCCTCCGGGGAATGGAATCTGATCGTGCTTGACGAAATCAACTACGTCATCGGCTACGATATGCTTGACGCGGCTGCTGTAGCCGAAACTCTTAAGCACAAGCCCGAGCATGTGCATGTGATCCTGACCGGGCGCAACGCTCATTCGCTGCTGGTGGAGCTGGCCGACACGGTCACCGAAATGCGCGAGATCAAGCACGCCTACCAGAAGGGAATCAAGGCGCAGCGAGGAATCGAGTACTAACCGGAGGCCCTCCAGCGCTTTCTGCCGCGTCGATCTACGGCCATCAATATACAATGGGTTCGATATGTCGTGGTTTATGCGCGAAAACGGTGAGACCGCCAACGGCGAGGCGCCAGCGGCGGAAAGCGGCGGAGCGAAGAACGTCCGCACCGAAGGGCTATGGGCCAAGTGTCCCGGCTGTCGGGCGACGCTATTTAAGGCCGACCTGGAGGCCAATCTGCGCGTCTGCCCCAAGTGTCAGTACCATTTCAAGCTCGGCTCGCGGGCACGCATCGAGCTGCTGCTTGAGCCAGGCTTTGAACTGGTTGACACCGGCCTGCGCTCAACCGATCCGCTGGAGTTTACCGACGTAAAGCCTTACAAACAGAGGCTCGCCAAGGCGCAGCAGCAAACGGGCCTGGACGACGCGATTCTGAATGCCGTCGGGCGAATGGGACCGCACGATGTGGTTCTATCTGTGATGGAGTACAGCTTTATCGGCGGCTCGATGGGCGCTGTAGTGGGCGAAACCATCGCACGGGCAGTCGACCGGGCGCGCGAGACGCGGCGGCCGCTGATCGTTATAGCTTCATCGGGCGGCGCGCGCATGATGGAAGGCGTCGTCAGCCTGATGCAGATGGCAAAGATCTCCACGGCGCTAGGCGAGCTGGACGATGCGCGCGTGCCCTACATCTGCGTGCTCACCGACCCCACCACCGGCGGCGTTACAGCCAGCTTCGCCATGCTGGGCGACCTGAATATCGCCGAACCGGGCGCGCTGATCGGTTTTGCCGGGCCGCGCGTCATCGAGCAGACCATCCGCCAAAAGCTGCCCGATGGCTTTCAGCGTTCGGAATTTTTGCTGGAAAAAGGCTTCCTCGACGCTATCGTGCCACGCAAAGAACTCAAGAACTACCTGATCCGCGCGCTGGAATTTTTGCGGGCTCCGGCGGCGTAAGCCGATCGAGCACGATTGCCTACAGTCCGTTTCTTCCTTGATCACAAATTACAGCCGCAAATAAAGAGCCCCGGCGCGTGGCCGGGGCTTTTTGTTTGTCTAACTAAAGTGAAGGTTAGAACTCGACACGCAGCGCGCCTTGCAACACTCTCGCCGTGCTCGAAGTACTGCTAATGATGCCAAAACTCGGCGAAAGTATATTTGAATTCGGAGTGCTGAAGCTCGCGTGGTTGAGCGCGTTATATGCATCGACCCGGAATACGAGCTTGTACTTGTCTCTGTACATAGGGAAGGTCTTGCCCAGTCCGAGATCAAGGTCGGTGTAGTGCGGCCCTTTTATCTCGTTGCGCTGGCCCAGCTTCAGGCCAATCGGACCGGTAAAGGCATTGAGCGCCTTCGAGACGTTGGAATATCCATAGACCGTACCCGTTGCGGCATCCTTGTGTACGTGGCTATGGACCAACGTCGGTGAACCGACAAGAATGGCTGGCGCTAGATTTGCTGCGCTCGCTCCATAGGCGGTGTTGTTCGCATAGAACGGAATGCCCGTCCTGAACGAAGGCAAGCCGCTGATCTGCCAGCCGCCAATCACCTCGTCCAGCCATAGCGGAATCGTCGCGGCATAAGCTTTGCCCCGGCCTAATGGCAGGTTGTAGATAAAGTTACCGTTGAACACCTGGGTCCTATCGAAGTCGGAGTTGCTGCGGCACTCGCGTGGACGCACGGCGTCGCAAACGAACTCGCCGACATTGTTCGACTGCCCGTTGGCTACCAGCGAAAAGTTGTCGATCGAGTGCGACCAAGTGTAGTTCAAGTCGAAGTTCAGGCCGTAGCCGGCGTTTTTGTGTAATGTAACCAAAAATCCGTTATAGGACGAAAAGCCCTTGTTGGTGTAGAAATCGTTGCTTACGAATTGCGAAGCCATCACCTCGTTGTAGTCAACGATTGGATAGATGCTACCCAAAATCGGGCCGGTAAGCGTTTGGCTGAAATCGCCAATGTCACCGTTGGATATCATGTTCGCTTCGTTGTCGGCCACAAAGTCAGTATTGTTGGCGTACCTATAAGACTGGCCGATTCCCGATGACACCTGATTCTCGAACCATGGCTCCGCGGGGAGCGTTTTGGGATCTTGCCCGGCGCGTAGTTCCTTGGTCACGTTAGCAAAAGCCGTCGAATAGAGCTCACTCGAACTCGAGTCGGCAATGTCTATCACCTGGCTGCCATCGACCTGCGCCAGCAAGCGGCGGCTAAGGCGGCCAGCATAGTTCAGTTTCAACATGAATCCAGCGCCCAAATCGCGTTGGTAGCCGAAGTCGAGCATAATCGAATACGGCGTCCGCAGATTCGGATCGATGGTTGTATTGAATTCATTGTAGGCGTTGCCATAGGGCGCGCCGTGATACATGTACGGAGTCTCCTTCGACGAGAAGGCCGGCGCCGCCGGAGTATTCGGTATGGCATTGATCGAGCTGAAGCGTGGGTCGTTCGTCAGCGAGGTATCGCCGTTGCCGCTACCATAACGTTTGTTGTTGCTATTCGCGAACAAATAGGAGTTGTGATCCTGGAAGTTCTGGACCGCACTCACGATCGTGTGGTCGTATTTCAGACTTGCGCTTCCACTGAATACAGACTTCCGGTCATTCGATGGATTCCAGGCAAAGCCTACGCTCGGCGCGAAATCCTTGTAACTGGGCTTGTAATATCCGCCTACGGAGTTGGCATTCGCCTTGCCGCCAAGCACATATTCCAGATAGGGGATGGAGGCAACGCCTGTGACTCCGGCCTGACTCTGCGCGACGCGATCTTTAAAGAAATACTCGTCGAAGCCTAATGGTTTGCCGGTACTGGCGTTCACCGAAATCGATTCCTTGCCATTTACCTCGTAGGGAACCGAGTAGAGCTGGTACCGCAAACCGAATGTGAGTGTTAGCGAAGGGGTAATCTTCCAACTGTCGTTTACATAAAGCTCAGTTTCGTAGTTGCGGTACTTACGGCTTGAGCCTAGACCCATCGGGGCCACGGTGCCGTCGGCATTGTAGTTAAACGTCGCATCGGTTTCGGCAAAACGGCCGAGGCTGAAAGCCATGGCACTGTCCCAGTAGGTAGTGGCCGTGCTACCCGTCGACGAGATATCGGCCGGACGCTCGTCTGTGGAAAGCTGGCTTAGATTGCCGCCCATGCCCAGTGACGGTGAGTAATCGTTGTTAATAGTGCTGCTGGACGAATTGAGATATTTGAAGATTCCGCCAAACTCGATTGAGTGCTGCCCCTTCTGCCAACTGAAGTCGTCACGGAACTGCGATACGGGTACTTTACGGGCCTGTGCGTTGTAGTTGCCAAGATACGGGATCGACAGTGGCCCGAAGGACGACCAATACAGCGAACCTGTCGGATTGTAGAGTGAGGGGAAGCCATTCCGCGCGACCGTCCATCCGTAGCTGAATTTGTTCAGCTTATTCACTCCGAGCGTCCAGTCGTGCCCTACCACCCATGCATAGCTGGAATCGTGGATCTCTCGGGTTGACGGATCGCCCGGGAACTGGATCGGCGCTGAAAAGTTAACGTCGTCGCCGTTCCGCTGGCTTACCAAACTACCGCGGGCCCAGAGCTTCTGCGACGAAGTCAATGTATAGTCCAACTTGGCTACGTAATTGTTTTCCTTTAATTTAATCGGCGCATTAAACCTTAACCCCATCGTGTTCAGCCGGTCACCGTAGGACAAATCGTTGCCCGCCGGAGTATACCGCTTGGCGATAAACGACGCCAAGGCTGCGCTCTGCCCGATTTGCTGCGGATCGTATATTTTGGCCACGTCCGATGCGGAGGCTTTGGTGATGCAAGTGGAAACATTGACAGTGCAAGGACCATTCACCGGGTCGGCGTCCAGGCTGTTGTTCAGATAATAAATATCGCCAGCGAGATACGAAGGTTTAGGCACCGTCACCTCAGTGGCATCATCCTCACTGTCGCGTCTGCCGTTGTACTCGAAAAAGAAAAACGCCTTATCCTTCTTGATTGGGCCGCCGATATTGCCGCCGAACTGGTTCCGAATCAATTTGGGACGGGCGACTCCTTCATTGTTATTGAACCAATCATTCGCCTCAGTATTCGTATCGCGGTGATACTCAAAGAGTGCTCCGTGGAAAGCATTGGTTCCGCTCTTGGTGACCATCTGAAACTGGCCGCCGCCGCCCGAGTCGAGGTTCGCCGTCTCGCCCGTCGTCACTCCGCGCAACTCCTGCACTGAGTCCACAGGGGCGTTCGCTACTACCGAACCAAATTCACCGGTCGCGCGATCATCCACTTCCAATCCATCCAGCGTGACGTGAGTTTGGTCGGTGCGGGCACCGGTAATCGATTGGCCCGCGTAGCCGGGCTGTTGCGTGAACAATGCGCTCGGTGTGTCGCGGTCCTGAATCGGCAGATCATTGACCATGTCCACCTGGAAGTTATTGCCGACCGTCGCATCACTTGTATTCAGTGTCACATTTTGGCTCGACGCCGACACTTCCACACTTTCGGCTGCACCGCCTACTACTAACTTTGCGTTTTGCGTACGGGTTGTCATTACGTTCATGTACAGCCCCGTCACCACGGACGTCTTGAAGCCATTCAGTGCAAAAGTGATCTTGTAGCCTGGACCTGAAGGAACGTTCGGGATTGTGTATGACCCGACGGAATTTGTCACCGCTTTGTATGTTGCACCTGTTGCAGTGCTCTCCAGCACGACACTAACTCCAGGTATCACTGAGCCAGTGGAGTCGGTGACGATTCCGGTAATCGATGCCTGGTCCTGTGCTCTAGCCGTTGTGCCGGCGCAGAAAGCAAGGAAAATGGCTAATAAGCCAAACGTTAAATTTCGACTGAGAAATACAAAACGGCGCATCTGAACTCCTCCACGACAGGCTGTTGTTTTGGCGGTAGGTTTTTTACCCGGTACGTGTTACCTACAACACGTTGAATATCAACAGAAGACTCACTCGCAGATTGGCAGCGACCAGCTCTTGCAATATTGGTCGTGAGCGGTTCTTCCGTTCAGTTGATCAGAGGAAAATCATCACAATCATTACTGCAATATGCGTGCCATTTTGGCACTTTGTACCAATTAACGTTAATTAATAGAAAATAAATATCTTATTTAATAATGTCTTTTATGTTTGCAATTATTAATATGGAAATATGTATATATTTATAATCAAATTCCAAATTTAAGCTCAAAAAACAGATTTTAGGATATAGAAATGCCTATCTTTGCTCGTAAAGCTCATGATGATTTTTTGTCGAAGCAGAGAGGCTTCAATGGGGAGGGTCTTGCGCTGTGCCGGATACCGTAACAGTCCGCGATAGATTGGGCTTTGCTCGCTGCTGCAAGCAAAGCCCTGGATGCTTCTATTGCGCTAAATTTCAGATGCGCATGGGCATCAGCACATAGCGATATTTGTACTCCGCATCCGGATCTTCGGGTCGCATCTGGCCGGCCGACTGGGCATCCTTGAATTCGAGACGCACCTCGCCGGAATTGTCGAGGGCTTTGAGGAAATCGAGGATGTAGGAGGAGTTGAAGCCGACCGTGATCGGGTCAGAGGAGTAGGGCGTGTCGATAGTGTCTTCGCTCTCGCCCGAGTCGGTGGAGTTGGCGCTGACGGTCAACTGGTTGTCTTCGAGCTTCATGCGGATGGCGCCGGAGCGCTCGTCGGCGAACTGTGCAACGCGCTGAATGGCCTGCGAGAGCTCCGTCGAGCGGACAACGGCCGACTTGGTATTGTCGTGCGGCATGACGGCCTCATAGTTGGGGAACTGGCCGGTGAGCTTGCGGCTCGATAGCGTGCGGTGGCCGATGCGGAAAAAGAGCGTGTGCTCATCGTCGGCAAATTCAATTTTGTCGCCCTCGGTCGAGGAGAGAAGCTGCTGCAGCTCCTGCAGCGCCTTGCGCGGGATTAGGACGCGCTTTTCGCCGCTGATGCCTTCCAGCGTTTCGTTTGGCTTTTCAACGAAAGAGAGCCGGTGGCCGTCGGTAGCGACCATGGCCAGTGACTCCGCTTTGAGGACGAGTAGCGCGCCGTTGAGCGTATAGCGGGACTCCTCGTTGGAGATGGCGAAGATGGTGCGCGCAATCAAGGTGCGCAGCGCGGCGGACGGAATGCTGGTGGCGGCAATTGTTGGAAACTCAGGAACCTGCGGGTAGTTGGCGCGGGCCATGCCGACCATTTTGGTGTTGGAACGGCCGCTGCGGATCTGTACCCAGTGGTTCTCAAGCAGCTTGATGGAAATGTCACCATCAGGAAGCAGTTTGATGTAGTCGTACAGTTTGCGCGCGGGAATTGTGCAGGAACCGGGCTTTTTCACCTTGGCGGCGGCGCTGGTGGTGATGGCCTGATCGAGGTCAGTGGCAGTAATCTTCAGGCATTCTCCGTCGGCTTCGATGAGAAAATTCGACAGAATCGGGATGGTGGTCTTGCGCTCGACGACGCTCTGCGTCGCGGTGAGTTCCTTCAAAAGATCTTGGCGGCTTACTGAGATCTCCATCGCTGCCCCTTCTGCGGCCGGCTTTTCGATTTCTTCGGTTTCCACCTCTGGCATAGCACACCCCTCGATTAGAGGCCGTTACCGCTCTGCCCACACTTTATAACACCTGGCTGGGCAGCGGAAACGGCTTTTGTTTCTTGTGGTTGATTGTAGCGATACAAAGTCAATTTTGCTCACGTGGAAAAAGCGTCAATTTTCTGCATTCTTCGGTACATATTTATTGTGAGTTTTCGTGAAGGAAGATTCGGTCGCGGAAAAATCCAAAAGCTTATTTTGCAGCTACAGCTCACGCGACGGTGATTTGTGTGTAAGAAAAGAGATTTAAAAGCTAATAATCGCCGTAGGCTTGTAGGAAAAGTGGGAATTTAGACGATGTTATTGAAATAAATAAGTTTAACTATGGTGCGAGTTTTCCAAAACTTGGCTGTGCATATCAGGATATTTGGATAAAGGGCAGAAACGCTCTAGATCGGCTATCTGTTTCCCACCTCTCGCACAGGGGCTGCAAAAAGCCCTGTGGAAGCCGGGGTACCTATGTGGATGACGCGCCGAAGATCAATAGGTAGAGTGAGATCGAAGTGACGCTTCTTGCACAAAAGGGGAATATGGCGGGAGGCGATTTTCCTGGCCAATAGGCTCAGTTTCGTGCCTGCTCTTATACTGAATTATTCATGTCATATGCGGCGGCAATCGAACAATTAAAAGCAATGGGGCCGGAGCTGTATGCAAAAGCGGGTCAGCCGAGGCGTAAATTTTCTCTTGATGAAGTGCGAACATTGCTCGGCGCTTTAGGCGATCCGCAGCGGCAATTTCGCTCGGTGCTGATTGCTGGAACCAACGGCAAAGGCTCGACAGCCGCGACGCTGGCATCGATTATGCGGGCGGCTGGGCAGCGGGTAGGGCTCTATACTTCGCCGCATCTGGAGAGGCCTAATGAGCGCATCAGGATCGATAGCGCCGAGATTGCAGATGAGGATTTTTCGCGACTTTACTTTAAAGTAAACAGTGCCGCGCAGGAGCTGATGAAGGCTGCACGGCTGCCGCAGTTGCCGAGTTTTTTTGAATTACTGACGGCTTTAGCCTTCGCCTACTTTGCCGAAAAAAAAATCGACATTGCCGTTCTCGAAGTCGGAATGGGCGGTCGGCTGGACGCTACAAATGTAGTTGAGCCTCTGCTTTCCGTTATTACCGATATTTCGCTCGATCATACCGAGTGGCTTGGTCCCACGATCGCCGCCATTACCCGCGAGAAGGCTGGAATTTTGCGCGAGGGTGGAACGATGATCGCGCTGCCGCAGCTAGCCGAGGCGAACAGTGTGTTGGCCGAAAAGGCCGCTGAGTTGGGTGCACGCGCGGTCGACTCCGTTGCGTATCTGCCGCCGGCGGAAACTGTTGGCGCGTATTCGGTTCAAGCGCTGGGCGCGGCCGTTCATGTGGATTCGCCGCTGGCTGGGGCGCATCAGCAGCGGAACGTGGCGTTGGCGATTGCTGCTGCCGTTGAGTTGGCCGGTCGGCACGGTTTTCCGGTTACGGCAGCGGCGCTGGAGAAGGGAATTCGCGAAACGGTCTGGCCTGGGCGGCTGGAGCGGATCATTAGCAACGGAGCGGAGTGGATTCTTGATGTGGCGCACAATCCCGCTGGCGCTACGGCTTTGCGCGCCGCGCTGCACAATTTTTTAGGAGATAGAAAACCGCGCGTGCTGGTCTTCAGTTGTCTGCGTGACAAGCCGGCGGCCGAAATGGCGCGGATTCTTTTTCCGCTCTTCGATCGGGTCATCGTTGCGCCGATTCATAGTCCACGCGCGACTACGGTTGACGATCTGATGGAAGCGGCCCGTCTGACAGGAACGCCGACGCTGGCTGCCGCATCGGTTAAGGAAGCCTTGCGCACGGCGCGGCAAGATGTGGCCGGCGGTGTGGTGATCGTCTCCGGTTCGGTATATTTGGTAGGCGAGGCGCGTGTGCTGTTGCGGGCCGGCGAAGGTGAGTTGTGATGGGTCGTAGGCCGAATCCGCTGCCGAGGTACTACCGCTGGAAATCGAATCTGCTGCAGGCGCCGTTCTTTTTTTTGATGACGGCGCTTTGTGGCTCGCTGGCGCTGGCCGCCTCGTTATTTGATCGCCGAGGTCGCGTGCAGCACCGCATCGCGCGCCTCTGGGCGCGGATTTCGGTCTGCTGCTCATGGTCGCCGCTCACCGTCGAGGGCGCGGAGAATCTGCGCAAATGCCCGGTGGCCGTCTACGCCTCCAATCACACCTCCTACATGGATGTGCCGGTACTCTTTGCCAATCTGCCCTTTCAGTTCCGCATTATGGCCAAAAAAGAGCTTTGGCGGCTGCCGTTCATCGGCTGGTACCTTGAGCGCTCAGGCCAGATGGCGATCGATACCGAAAACCAGCAGATGACGCGCTCAAGCCTCGGCGCGGCCGTCAAGACGCTGCGCGCCGGCATGCCGCTCTGCGTCTTTCCCGAAGGCAGGCGCACGCTCGACGGTGAGCTGAATCCCTTTCTTTCTGGCGCCGCCTATCTGGCCATTCGCGCGCAGGTTCCGCTGGTGCCCATCGCTCTGGTCGGCGTCTTCGACCTACTGCCAATGCACACCCATCACTTCTATCCGGGTAAGCTGGCTATGCGCGTGGGCGAGCCGATTGAGACTGCTGGCATGAGCGTGCGCCAGGTCGCAGAGTTGACCGCGCGGCTGCGCGCCGCAATTGTTGAGCTATTGGCCCGTTAAGGTTGGCTTTACACTGATTGCATGGTCGTATCTATCGCCATTCCCGAAGCTACCAGTCGCGACTCGGAGTATAACCGGCGAGCGCTGCCGACGTATGTTGACGCGCTCAAGGCCGCAGGAGCCGAGGCTGTCATTGTTCCACTCGCCGAATCTCCCGAGGCTATTGCTCGTCTGCTTGATGGCGCACAGGGAATTTTGCTTCCCGGCTGCCGCTTCGATGTCGATCCGCGACGCTATGGCGAGGATCGTGCGCCTGAGTGTGGTGAGGACGATCCGGTTAGGTCGAAGGTTGACGAGTTGCTTTTGCGCCGGGCCTTCGCGCATCGCTTACCGGTTCTGGCCATCTGCCACGGCGCGCAGACCTTGAATGTCTGGCGTGGCGGTGCTCTCGTGCAGGACTTGAAGACCGCGGTCAACCACCGGCCAGGACGCGATGTCGTAGAGGCGCATTCGGTTCGGATAGCCCCAGAAACCAGGCTGTTTGCGCTGCTGGGCGAGGGAAGTAGTGCCGAGATTCAGGTCAACTCCAGTCACCATCAGGCGATTCGACGGCTTGGTACTGGATTAAAGCTGGCTGCTGTTTCGCCGGCCGATGGCGTCATTGAGGCGGTAGAGCTTGATGACGCGAATCACTTTGTCGTTGCCGTGCAGTGGCACCCCGAGCGCAGCTACGCGCAGAGCGAGTTTTCCCGCGCGATCTTTGCCTCGTTCATTCAGGCCGCTTGGGATTGGAAGCGATCGCAACCTGAAAAGAAAGAGCGAGATTGATGAGTGTGATTGGCGCATCCGATCGACTTAATCACCTTTTGATTGAGTCAGGCATTCAACCGCTCGATCTGGAGACGGCGCAGCGCTTCGAAGATTATCTTTCGCTGTTTATTCGCTGGAACCAAAAGGTGAATCTCTCGGCTATCCGCGACGAAGATGGGATCATTTCACGACATTTTGTTGAATCCATTGAGGTTGCACGTTTTCTTCCTAACGGAATCGCCTCTCTGCTCGACTTTGGTTCCGGTGCTGGATTGCCTGGAATTCCTATTGCGCTTTGCCGACCGGAGATAACTGTGACGCTGGCCGAATCGCAAGGCAAGAAGGCTGCTTTTTTGCAAGAAGCTGTCCGTTTGCTCGGAATCCAGGCAAAGGTCTTTGCGCAGCGGGCTGAGAACTTGGACGAGAGCTTTGATTGCGTCACGCTGCGGGCTGTCGACAAGATGCCGAAAGCGGTCGCTGCTGCCGCGCCTCTAGTAGCCGATTCGAAGTGGCTGGCGCTGATGACGACCGAATCAGAGTTACTGCAACTGAAGACGGCTGCCGGTGAGCCTTTCGCCTGGGGCGAACCGCTTCGATTGCCAGGTGAATCCCGAGTTCTGGCCATCGGACAGAAAATCAATTGTTAATTTTTTGTCTGTGTTGGTCGATCGAATTAGTTTGGTCGTTTCGACAATAGTGTTTGGATATTGAATACAAATCCGGCATCATTCTGAGCGAAGGCTGGCCGAGTTTTTGGCCAAACGCAGTCGAAGATCCTGTAGTTATTTTTCGCATTATTTTGTTCCTGTCTCTTACGCATCTTTTGTCTGCGAATGCTTTTACTGTGTCGGCGGGCGGTAGATAAATTTTTCGACCACCACAGATTCAGTCGAGAATTTTTACCAATAATGTATAGGACTCAGGATCGCCGAGTTGACGCGAAGATCAGTGAGCGGCAACCTTCAGCACGATTCGGCACTTTACATTGGTATAAATGCTCTAGAAGACTCAGCCTGGCCTATTTTTAGTGCGCTGTCGATAAAGGTAAAGTTGTTGGTGTGGATTTCTGCAAGCGCTGACAGACCTTAATTAGTACAACCGCAGCCGCTATCGATTTAGCGTGATTGTTCCACGTGGAACAAGTGGCGGAGATAATGGCGCGAAAAAGGAAGCGTTCCACGTGGAACAATTCCCATTTCGATTCAAAAATTAAAATGGTCCCATAGTGGAACGCCCCCAAAAAATCTTAAAATCCGACCTCAAAACTAGTTACTTTTCCACCGAAAGTTAGATTTTTTCGCTTCAGGTGTTTACAAAAAGCTGTCTCCTCCATCTATCGATTTAACAATGGTTTACAAAATTCCATCCGCACGCCGCCCAGCTGCTTTCCACAGGTTGTTCGAGTTTCCCACAGTGCAAGTCTTTTGGTGAATTTAGCCCCGCGCCTTTACTCTGGAAGCCCATGAGCAAGATCGTAGGCCTCGTTAATCAGAAGGGTGGCGTGGGAAAGACCACCACGGCAATCAATCTCTCCGCATGTCTAGCGCTCGAGGGTCTTAAGACCCTGTTGGTCGACTGCGATCCCCAGGCAAATGCCTCCTCGGGGCTCGGTTTTCAGCGCGACGATAACCGCCACTCTATTTACGATGTGCTGGTGGGCGACAGCCCCGCCGAGCAGGTGATTCTGCCTACGGAAGTCGACAATCTGTGGATGCTACCTGGTTCGAAGAATCTGACCGGCGCCAATATTGAGTTGGCGCCGGCCGATGACCGCACGATGCGCCTCCGCGACGCGCTCGAACAGGTGCGCGCCGGCTATGACCTGATCATTCTCGATTGCCCGCCGGCTCTCGATCTGCTTACTCTGAATGTGCTGTGCGCCGCCGAGACGCTGGTCGTTCCCATGCAGGCCGAATACTTTGCTCTCGAGGGGATCTCCGAACTGGTCGCGACACTCGAGCGGGTACGCGCCAACTTCAATCCAGACCTGACGATTGAAGGCGTTCTGCTGACAATGTACGACGACCGCACCAACTTGGCTCAGCAGGTGACCGATACGCTGCGCGAGTACTTCAAAGACATCCTTTACCATACGGTGATTCCAAGAAATGTCCGTTTGGCCGAGGCGCCCAGCCACGGCCAGCCCGTAGCGCTTTACGATCCGCGGTCGCGCGGCACTGAAGCCTACTTTGAGATGGCGGGTGAGTTCTTGGCGCGGAATAAGATCGAAAGCCCGCGCGCCGCCGAGCGTAAGGCCCGCGGAGAGAAGCTTCCGGAGAGAAAGCTACACTTCTGGCCTTATGCCTGATGCTGGATCGGTTGCCCACCCGAGATTTTTTGTAAAACAAGTCAAAAAAAAGAAAAAGGATTTGAACGATGACCGTTGCTGCCCCCGAAAATAAACGCCGCGCCCTGGGAAAAGGCCTCGATTCGCTGTTGCCGCGGGTGCACGCCGCGCCAGCTGCTGCCGCTGAGAATCAAGGCGGAAAGCCGCGCGAAATTCCCATTGACCATATCGAGGCCAATCCCTTCCAAACCCGGTCGCATGTCGATCCCGAGCATCTGGCCGAACTAGCCGCCTCGATTGCCGCCAACGGCGTAGTGCAGCCGATTCTTGTTAGGCCGCTGGCCAATGGGCGCTATCAGTTGATTGCCGGTGAGCGGCGGTGGAGAGCCTCCAAGCAGGCCGGCAAAACGACGGTTCCGGCGATTCTGCGCCAGGTCTCCGACGAGCAGGCGATGGAAATCACCATCGTCGAAAACTTGCAGCGCGCAGACCTGAACGCGATGGAGCAAGCGCGGGCCTTCGAACGGCTTTCGCGCGAGTTCCATATGACGCAGGAGCAGATGGCACAGCGCACTGGCAAAGATCGGGCGACGGTTTCGAACTTTTTGCGATTGCTGCGCCTGCCGTCATCGGTACAGACACGGGTCGAATCCGGTGAGCTGAGCTTTGGCCACGCGCGCGCACTGCTCGGTCTGGAGCACGCGGAGGAAATGGAGAAGGCCGCGCAAAAGGTGGCCGCTCTTTCGCTTTCTGTTCGCCAAACAGAAAATTATGTGCAGGGAATCATCGATCCGAGCCGTAAGAACAAAAAGGAGCCAAAGCCGGTTCCTCCGGTTGACCCGAATGTGCGCGACGCTCAGGAACGTTTGCAGCGCACACTGGGATTGAAGGTCACGATTGAGGACCACAACGGGCGTGGGAAGGTGATTATCGAATATGCGCGTTTAGAGGACTTCGACGCGTTTATAGAGCGCTTTGACGAAGAGTAATGTATTGCTGAAATTGAAGTTGAAGGAAAGGTCCACGGCGTATGCGTCGCGGACCTTTTTTATTGCCGCATCCACTCCGGCAGGCCGCTGGCGATGGCCGTGCGTACGGCCTGCATCAGTTCCTCGCGTGTGGAGTAGGCGGCCGGGTCGATGGGGGGGTGGAAGACAATGTGCGCGGTTCCGGGGTAGATGCGTGAGCTGCCCCAGGGAATGATCTTTTCGGTTCCATAGATGGAGACGGGAACGCAGGGCGCGCCTGAGTCTTTTGCGAGGTAAAAAGGACCTTTTTTGAAGGGGAGAAGACGGCCACTGTGGGAGCGGTGGCCCTCGACAAAGGTGGCGATGTGTACGCCTTTAGCCAAAACGCGGCAGGCGAAATCGACGCTTTGCTTGGCGCTTTCGGGGCTGCCGTTGCGGCTTACCGGGATGTAGTCGCCGAGCTTGAAGGCGTAACCGAGAATGGGCAGCTTCATCAGCGAGCGCTTGAGAAAAACCGACGTGCGGCCGGGAAGGTTGGCGATGAGCGCGGGTGGGTCGAGGTTCGAGAGGTGGTTGGCCATGAAGATACAGGCGCGGTCGCGCGGTATGCGGTCGCGGCCCTCGAAGCGTACGCGGACGCCTGCCATGCGCACGGCAACGCGGGCAATCCAGCAGCCCACGGCGTTGAGCGGCCCAACGTTGCCGGTGACGAGAGCTAAGGGAATAAAAACGGCGGCGGCCGGTAGGCTCAAGACAACGATAGTGATGAAAACAATCAGGGAAACAATCATCGGGATTTTGCAAAAGCTAGTAAAAGTATCGCACCCGAGAGATCAAGCGCGAGTTTTTGTGGAACCCACCTTGGAGCATTTTTACCAATTCTGTAGAGTATCTAATCGTGCTGAAGGTTGCCGCTCACTGATCTTCGCGTCAACTCGGCGATCATGAGTCCGATACACGATTGGTAAAAATGCTCCAGCCGATTCGCAGAAAGCGCAAATCGGTGAAGATGGGGCACCCAAAGTCAGAGGAGTTGCCCGCCGCTCGAATTATTTGGCGGCGAGTTGGCGCAGAACGTACTGCAGAATACCGCCATGCCGGTAGTACTCGACCTCCTGCGGTGTGTCGATGCGGAGCTTGGTTTCGAATTCCTTGATGGTGCCATCGCTCGACGTAGCTTTGACGCGGAGTATGCGGCCGTGCGCGAAGCCGGAATCGAGCAGCACGGCGAGGCCGACGAGGTCGTAAGTTTCTTCGCCGGTGAGGCCGAGGGCGGCGACGCTTTGGCCGGGCTCGAATTCGAGCGGCAGAATGCCCATGCCGACGAGATTCGAACGATGAATGCGCTCAAAACTTTCGGCGATAACGGCGCGAACACCAAGAAGTTTGGGCCCTTTGGCGGCCCAGTCGCGTGAGCTGCCGCAGCCGTACTCCTTGCCGGCGAGAACGATCAGTGGAACCTTGCGCTCTGCGTACTTAACGCTTGCGTCGAAGATCGACATCTGCTCGCCTTCGGGCAGCAGACGCGTAACGCCGCCTTCGGTTCCGGGGGCGAGCCGGTTGCGCAGTCGAACGTTGGCGAAGGTTCCGCGGACCATGACCTCGTGATTGCCGCGGCGCGATCCGTAGGAATTAAACTCGGCGGGTTTAACACCGTGCTCGGCTAAGTATTTGCCGGCAGGTCCGTTGGCCTTGATGGCTCCAGCAGGGGAGATGTGGTCGGTGGTAACCGAGTCGCCAAGCAGAGCGAGAACGCGCGCGCCGGAGATTTCCGTGACAGGGGCCGGGGTGAGCGCGATGCCGTCGAAGTAGGGAGCGTGGCGGATGTAGGTCGAATCCGGTTCCCACTGGTAGACCTCGCCCGAGGGGAAGCGCAGGCCCTGCCAGTTGGCGTCTCCCTTTGAAACTGTGGCGTACTCTTTGCGGAAGCTGTCGCTGGAAACGGCGTTCGAGACGACTTCGGCTATTTCAGCCTGTGTGGGCCAAAGGTCGCGAAGGAAGACCGGCTTGCCGGCGTGATCGAGACCAAGTGGATCGGCGTCGAAGTTGTGATCGATGCGTCCGGCCAGGGCGTAGGCGACGACCAGCGGCGGAGACATAAGGTAGTTGGCGCGGACATCGACGTTAACGCGGCCTTCAAAGTTACGGTTGCCTGAAAGCACGCTTACTGCGACTAAACTATTCTCTGATATTGACTTGGATACATCTTCCGCGAGAGGTCCTGAGTTACCGATGCAGGTGGCGCAGCCGTAGCCGACGACGTGGAAGCGGAGCTTTTCAAGATAAGGGAGCAGCCCCGATTTTTGGTAGTAGTCGGTAACGACGCGGGAGCCGGGGGCGAGCGAGGTCTTTACCCAGGGCGGAACCGAGAGGCCGCGCTCGACGGCTTTTTTAGCGACGAGGCCGGCGGCGATCATCACCGAGGGGTTGGAGGTGTTGGTGCAACTGGTGATGGAGGCGATAACGACTGAGCCGTGATCGAGATAAGGGGATGGATCGATGCCGAAGCGAGTTTTAACCGGCGAAGCGGCAAGCGTTGAATCTTTTTCGGCGGCGTCTGTGACCGGGCGACGGTCCCAAGCGGAGGTGGTGCGGGAGCCGAGAGGTTTGGCGGTGGGAGCCAACAGCGAAGGCAATTGCTGCGTAAAACTAGCGGCAACATTTTTGACCAGAACTCGGTCTTGCGGGCGGCGTGGTCCGGCAACGCTAGGCTCAACGGTGGCAAGGTCTAGCTCAAGAGTCTGCGAGTAGACGGGGTCGGGCGCGCCGGCGGTGTGGAAGAGTTCCTGCTCTTTGTAGTAGGCCTCGACGAGGGCGATCTGCTCTTCGGTGCGGCCGGTGAGACGTAGATAGTTAAGGGTTTCGTCGTCGACGGGGAAGAGACCGCAGGTGGCGCCGTATTCGGGAGCCATGTTGCTGAGCGTGGCGCGGTCTGCGAGCGGTAACTGCGTGATGCCAGGGCCAAAAAATTCCACGAATTTGCCGACGACGCCGAACTTGCGCAGAGCCTGAGTGACGGTGAGAACCAGATCGGTGGCAGTTGCGCCTTCGGGCAGCTTGCCGGTGAGCTTGAAGCCGACAACCTGGGGAATCAGCATGGAGATGGGCTGGCCGAGCATGGCGGCCTCGGCTTCGATACCGCCGACGCCCCAGCCGAGAACGCCGAGGCCATTGATCATGGTGGTGTGAGAGTCGGTGCCGACCAGCGTGTCGGGGTAGGCGACGGCTTCGCCGTTCAACTTCTGGGTGAAGACTACACGAGCTAAAAACTCGAGGTTGACCTGGTGGCAGATGCCCATGCCCGGCGGTACGGCGGAGAAGTTGCGAAAGGCCGACTGTCCCCACTTGAGGAAGGCGTAGCGCTCACGGTTGCGCTGGAACTCGATGAGCGAGTTGGCCTGAGCCGCCGAGGGGGTTCCGTACTGGTCAATCTGGACCGAGTGGTCAATGACGAGCTCGGCCGGGGCGAGAGGATTGACGCGCTCGGGGTCGCCGCCGAGAGATTTGATGGCGTCGCGCATGGCGGCCAGATCGACGATGGCCGGAACGCCGGTGAAGTCCTGCATGAGGACGCGGGCGGGCATGTAGGCGATTTCGCGGCTGGGCTGCGCCTGCGGCTGCCAGTTGGCGAGGAACTCGATGTCGGCAGCGGTAACGGCTGAACCGTCTTCACGGCGAAGAAGATTTTCTAGCAGAATTTTTAAGCTGAAGGGCAGGCGCGAGAGATTGAAGCCGCGCGCCTCGAGAGCCGGGAGTCGATAGAAGGTATAGGAGCGGCTGCCGAGCTTTAAGGTCGAGCGGGTCTGGAAGCTGTTCATCGGGGCCTTTCTTACCGCGCAGAGGGCGGAGAAGTTGAGTAAGCGGCGCTAGCGGAGTTAGCGGAGCTCGGGATCGTAGTTCAGTCAAACGCTGTCGGCGAAGCGCGAAATTCCGAGCGTGCAAGATCAACGGCCGCGATCATGGCGCCCGCGGCGAAAGCGCCGGAGCGGCGAGGCGGCGATAAGGGGCGGGCGGCGCATGGTCCTAAAGAAATTTTATCGCGGGCGCGGCGACGCGGGGCAGGCTTTTGCTCATCCCACCTTAGACGTCCGCTGTGGCGGATGCCAAAGGGGCACCCGGCTGGAGTGGGAGTACCCGAAGTTATGTGGAGCCCTCGATCCGCCGCATTGCATACGATCTATTTGTCGGCCGCGTTCGACGGGAAACGCTCGCGCAGCCGCGCGGGAAGTTTTTCATAGATACCGTCGAAGCCGCCGTTGGAGAGGATGGCGACAACATCGCCGGAGGCAAGCTGCGGCACGAGAGTTTTCACGATCGAATCGGCGTCGGGATGCAGCTCGGCCGGAGTGCCGGCGGCGTTGAGCGCGGCGACGACCTCTTCGGGATGCAGGCGCTCGTCTTCGGGAATGCGGTTCTGCTGGTAGACGGCGGCGAGCACAACGCGGTCTGCCTGACGCAGGCTCTGGATAAGGTCTGCGGCTAAAACCTTGCGGCGAAGCGTGTTCGAGCGCGGTTCGAGAACTGCCCAGAGGCGCGCACCGGGATGAATGGCGCGTAATGCGCGCAGGGTTTCGCGAATCGCCGTGGGGTGGTGAGCAAAATCTTCAACCAGCGTGATGCCGGCAATTTGCGCTCGGACTTCAAGCCGGCGCTTGACGCTTTGGAAGCTGGCGAGCGCGGCGACGATGGATTCCTTGGCGACGCCCTGGCCAAAGGCCAGAGCTGCTGCAGCGGTGGCGTTAAGAGCGTTGTGCTCGCCGGCCATGTGCATTTCAAATTCGACCCAGGGCGCGCCATCGTGCAGAACTTCCCAGCGCATGAGGTCGCCTTCGTAGCGAAGATTGCGCAGCCGCCAAGCGGCGGAATCGGAAAAGCCGTAGCGCTCGACGGGGCAGAAGGCGCGAGCAACGCAGTCGGTGACGTTTTCATTGGCGTCATAGGCGATGATGCGGCCGCGGCGGGGGACGAGATTGACCAAGCGTTTAAAGGCGGTTTTGACGGCGTCTAGATCGGCGTAGATGTCGGCGTGATCGAACTCCACGTGCGTGAGGATGAGCGCGTCTGGAAAGTAGTGAAGAAACTTAGGGCCTTTGTCGAAGAAGGCAGTGTCATACTCGTCGCCTTCGACGATGAAAGGGCTGGTGGGGCGGAGCTGGAAGCTCGAGTGGAAGTTTTCCGCCACGCCGCCGATCAGAAACGAGGGCTCGAACGCCGGATTTTTTTGCGCGGCGGTCTGATAGATCCAGGCCAGCATGCTGGTGGTGGTGGTTTTGCCGTGGGTTCCGGCGACGACCAGCGGCGAGCGGCCCCGCAAAAATTCTTCGTGCAGCAGGGCGGCCATCGAGGTGAAGGGAATGCGCTCGTCGAGAATGCGCTCGACCTCGGGGTTGCCGCGCGAGAGCGCGTTGCCGATGACGACCAGATCGGGCCGTGAATCGAGATTGGACTCGGCGTAAGGCTCGAAGACGGGAATGCCGAGCGAGTGCAGCAGATCGCTCATCGGCGGGTAGGCGGCTTTGTCGGAACCGGTGATGCGATGGCCCTGAAGCTGAAGCAGGCCGGCCAAAGAGGCCATGGCCGTGCCGCAAATGCCGCTCAAGTGGATATGGCGCGGAGTGGCGGAATCGATATGTTGCTTGTTTTCAGTGTGTGTTTGCATTATTTATCGCAGTAGTGAAGAGAGCGTTTTGAAAAATTGGTTTGGAGCGGCGATTTTCAAGCCGGTCCGCAACGCAACGGTCTCCGAAAAGTGTTTAGTGTTGTTGCTCAGCAGCCAATCAGGCTGAGCGATGATGGCCGAAACGAGCACGGGAACGTCTGCTTCATGCCGGATCAGATTCCTATTGGCGCGCACGGCTTTGGCATCGGGGTAGGGAATCAGTTCCGGTTCCGTGAGCTTGATCAAATGCCGATAATCTTCGATGAGGTGATCGGCCGCTGAAGAAGGCAGACGGCGTGCGTGAAGAAGGAGGTTTTCCTCGACTTCATCGCGAACCGCTTCAGCCAAGACCAAACGAGTGATTTTAGCCGCACAGAGCGACAAAACAGCCTTATCCAGTCCCCAAGAAGCGACAATTCCGCCGAGAAGGACATTCGAATCGAGAAACAAACGAAGTCTGCGCTGCGAAGTCACTTGGCATGAGTCCGGGAGATGGCCGGCTTGTGCGCGCCAGCGCCGTAATGGTGCGCGTAAATTTTTTCGCGCGCTTCGGGAAGAGTAGCCAAAAGTGCTTTTGGCGTAATTTCAGCCGAAGCCAGCGCCGATCCGATCCGCGCGCAAAGGCGCTCAAAGTGCTCTTGCTGCGGCATGAGGATGAGGCCATCGCCAAGACGCAAAACAGCGAACGGCGCGCCGGAGGCCAAGCCCAGCTTTTCGCGAAACTGCTTGGGGACGGTGACCTGGCCTTTTTCGCCGATCTTGGTTGTCGCCAGATATTCAAGAACCGCGGGTTGGCTAGCCATAAGCAAAATCTCCGGTAGGAATATCCTACCACGCAATCCTGCTTCCATTAAACGACTGCGGCTTCGAGCAGGTCAAGGCGGGTTTCATCGCCAAGGGTGAGTTGGGCTTCAACGCCGAAGGTGAGAGTGACGTTCTGGCGGGAGACGTGGCCGGAGCGCAGGCCGATGGCGATGGGGACGTTGAGGCCGTCGAGAGCGGAGAGAATCGCCTGATCGAGCAGATCAGAAGGCGCGCCGGGCGAGGCGCAATTGAGCATTTCGCCGAAGATGATCGCGGGCACACCCTCAAGTTTGCCGGCCGCGCGCAACTGCCACAACATGCGGTCGATCTGGTAAGGCTTGGCGGCGATGTCTTCGAGGAAAAGTAATTTGCCTTCGGTGGCCGGCTCCCAGGGAGTGCCGAGCAGCGCGGTGATGATGCTGAGGCAACCGCCGTAGAGGGTTCCGCGAATGGAATTTTGCGCGCCTGGTTTGAGCGTGCGCAATCCTTCGGCGGGGCCGAGGCCATAGGGCTGGCCGGAGAGCGCGGCGCGGAAGCTGGCCTGATGAAGGCCATCGGGACGGCAGATGTCGGCGGCGAGCATGGGGCCGTGAAAAGCGGGCAAGCCGATGCGGTCGAGGAGACAAAGCTGGAGGCCGGTCAGGTCACTGTAAGCAAGAAAGGGCTTGGGGTGCGCGGCGATGAGGTCGAGATCGAGGCCGCCGAGCAGGTAGTTCGATCCATAGCCTCCGCGCAGGCTGATAAGAGCGCTTGAGTTTGGATTAGTGAAGGAGTCGTGAAGATCGGCGAGGCGCTGCGCGGGAGAGCCAGCGAAGTAAAGCGGACCGGATTGGGCGGCGTTGGGTGCAAGATCGGGCTTGAAACCCAGAGCGCGCAGAGCGTCAAAGCCGATTCCGACGCGCAAAGACTCGGCCGGCGAGGCCGGAGCAACGACGGAAAAGGTGGAATCGGGAGCAAGAGCGGCGGGTTTAAGAATTCGATTCATCGAAAGCCTCGTGGAGTGAATTCAAGCGCCTTGAAATGCCGTGGATTGATCGAGCGCGATGGGCGCAAGGTATGCACCCATCTTCGCTCAAAATGACGGCTGATTCCTCACAAAAAAATTTGAGCAGCCCGCAAAAGAAGTTTTTCTGCGATTACCAGGCCTCGCCGCGAGAGATGAGGGCGGCGGGACCGGTGAGGTAAAGCTCCTTGCCGGGGCCCTCCCAGGCGACGGTTTGCGCGCCGCCGGGGGCGACGACCCGGAGCGGCGAGGTGCAGCCTTTGAGCGTGAGCGCGGCCGTGGCCGAGGCGGAGCTTCCTGTGCCCGAAGAGGTCGTCGGTCCGGCTCCGCGCTCGAAGATGCGAATCTCGATTTCGCTGGGGCTGAGAACGCGAATGAATTCGACGTTGGTCTGGTGGGGAAAGTCGGGGTGAACGCAGATTTCCGCGCCGATCGATTGCCAACTGCGGCCGGCGACAGAGAACTCGGGGTTATCGACCTCGATGACGAAGTGCGGATTGCCGGTGGAGATTTCGATGCTCTTGAACGCGGAGCCGTCGGCCAGCTTGACGGTTCGCGCTGCGAAGGTGGGAATGCCCATGCCGGCGGTGACTTCGATGCGGAAGCCTTTGTCGGTGTGCAGGCCGTCGATGCGGCAAACGCGCGGGCCGGCGTCGGTGGAGATTTCCAAAGTGTCGCCAATCTTGGAACCGATTTTTTCGGCCATCCATGCGGCGACGCAGCGCGTGCCGTTGCCGCTGATTTCGGCGATGGAGCCGTCGGAGTTGCGCAGGTGGATGCGACCGGATTTGGGGCCGGTCCAGGCGAAATACTCGACGCCATCGGCGCCGACGCCGGTGTTGCGCGCGCAGAGCTGGCGTGTGAGAGTCGCGAGATCGAAATGGGCGGCGTCCTGTTCGGCGACGATCAAGAAATCATTACCGCAGGCATGAGCTTTGGTAAATGGAATCAAACTTCCTCCTGAATGCGAAAGACAAAAATTCACTCGCTTAATCGAAATGCGCGAAAAAACGGCTGCCGGATCATCGATTCCGACGCCGGCAAAGTACACTTCCATTTTCGCTCAAGGCGGCAGGCTCGATTGAAGCTGCGTTTTTACAGACGCTCGGCGAAGCAGAAAATTACTCGGGCTTACGAATCGAGGCGCAACTCAATCTTCTTCATAGTCGCGGAAGGTAAGGAGCTTGCCGATGGCGGGCTCGGACTGTAGTTTGCCGAAAAGTATTTCGTGATGTTTTTTGGTCGTGGTCAATGCGAAGCTGAGGCGTTCCAATTCGCCGATCGCATCGTGCTTTACGTCGGTAAGCCGTTCGCCGGTTGCGTCCATGGAGTCGAGGATCGATTGTAGCATGAGCGTCCGATCGTCGCCGCGCGCCTCGTAGATCATGGAGTAGGCTTTGATGCTGGCGCGGCGCTCGACAAAGCCGACTGCTTCCAGGGCCACGATAACGATGAGGGTGGCGACGACGGCGGCGGCGTAGAGTCCTGCTCCGCAGGCCATGCCGATGGAAGCGACAACAAAAACGCTGGCGGCGCTGGTCAGGCCGTTGACGCGGCTGCGATTGTGCAGGATAAGGCCCGCGCCGAGAAAGCCGATGCCCTGAACGATATTTGCCGCCACGCGGCCTTTGTCGGGATTAGTGTCGCCGGCCAGCACCGCCGAGAGCAGCGTGAAGAAGGCGCAGCCCAGGCAGATAAGCAGATTGGTGCGGACGCCGGCGGCCTTGCGGTTGATCTCGCGCTCCACGCCGACAAGCGCACCCAGAAAAGCGGCCACCAACAAGCGGCCGATGGCGTGGTTGGCGACGATGAGCTGCTGCAAGTTGTCGAAGCTGAAGGGTTGCGCGATCTGTGGCAGGGCGTAGACCATACGGAATTTCCTTGCCCGATGCTACCACTGTGCGCGGAGAATTGTAGAGCGCGGCGATGCGTATTTATCAGGATGTTTTATTGCGGGAAAGATGTGGTATCCAATTCCTCTCCGCCGAAGCGGAGAGGAATCGAAGTTGGAGAGGCGCTACTTTTTATCCTCGACAAGTTTGCCGTTGATGTCGCGAATCTCGACCGGGCCGAGACCGGCGTCCTTGAGGGCGGGCTCGATTTTGGCGCGGTCGCCGGCGGTGACGATCACCAACTGGTTGGGATGCAGATACAACTTGGCGACGCGCGCGATTTCGTCCTCGGTGATGGCCTGGTACTTAGCCGGAAGATTGGCGTAGTAGTCCAGTGGCCGGTTGTTGACGAAGATATTGCTGATGGCGCCGGCGATCGAGGAGGTGGTTTCAAAGCGTCCGGGGAGCGACTGGATGGAAGCCTCCTTGGCGGCGGCCAGTTCCTCGGCAGTTGAAGGATGGGCAGTAAAATTGCTGAGTTCCATCATCATTTCTTTGGCGGCCGGAGCGGTGACGTCGGTGCGGACCAGTCCACCGGCGCCAAAGATGCCACCAGCAAGATGACTGGCAAAGTAAGAACGTGCGCCGTAGGTGTAGCCGTGTTGCTCACGGAGGTTCATGTTGATGCGGCTGCCGAAGCTGCCGCCGAGAGTGTAGTTGAGCAGGTTGAGGGCCTCGGCGTCGGGCGAGCTGGCGGCAATGCCAATGCCGAAGGCTTGCAGGGCCGATTGCGGCGCGCCGGGTTTGTCGACGATGACGACGCGCGTAGGCTGCGGCGCGGGTGCGGGCGGAACGGCGGTAGCTACGTCTGCGGTATTGCCTGTCCACTTGCCAAAATACTGGCGGGCTAAGCTTTCGGCCTGAGCGCGGGTAAGGTCGCCGGAGAAAATCAGGGCCGAACCCTTGGGGCCGTAGTGGGCGGCGTAGAAGGCGGAGATGTCGGCCGCGGAAATGGAGCCGACGCTTTCGACCGTACCGGATTCGCTGCGGCCGTAAGGCGAATCGCCGAAGACCAGCTTGGGACCGACTCGGCCGGCCATTCTGGAGACGTTATCGGTTTCTTGCGCGATGCCTACCAGACGCTGCTTGCGGCGGCGATCGAAATCCTCGGCGCGGAAGCCCGGATGCTGGGCGACATCGGCCAGCAGATCCAGTCCTTCGGCGGTGTGGGTGGTGAGCACATCGATGGAGAGATCGGCCGTGTCCATGCTGGCGCCGGTTCCGATGCCAGCTCCAATGCGCTCAGAGTCGGTGGCCAACTGCTTCAGGTTGCGCGAGACGGTGCCATCGCCCATGATTTCTGCGGTCAACGTCGCCAGACCGGACTTGTCCGCCGGCTCGTCGACGCTGCCGGTGCGAAGGACAAGCCGGGCGCTGAGTAGCGGTAGCGTGTGGTTTTCAACCAGATAGACCTTGAGGCCGTTGTCGAGTGTAAAGGTCTGCGGAATAGGCAGATGGAGCGTAGGCTCGGGGCCCGGGGCGGGCTTGGTTTTACGCCAGGCCTGCGCGGCCTCGAATTCTGGGGTGTAGGGATTGACGAGCTTGACGTTGGCGTCGGTGTCGGCGGGGCTGCGCGGCACATCGTCCAAAACCTTTTTGCCGGGCACGCAGTAAACAACGACGGCCGAATTTTTGGTGAGATATTTTACGGCCGCGGCCTTGACGCTTTCGCGCGTGACGGCTTCGGTCAGGGCTACATCCTTCGGCAAAAAGCCGGGATCGCCGGTGTACTGGTTGTAGAGGTCGAGGGTGTCGGCGATGCCGCCGAATCCGCCCAGCTCCTGCAAACCGGAGATTTTGCCGTTCAGGTCGAGAGCCTTGGCCGAAGCGACTTCGTCGGCGGTGGGGCCTTCTTGCTGGAGCTTGCCCAGCTCCTTCCAGAAAGCGGATTCAAGATCTTCCAGCTTGACGCCGGGCTTGGCGGTGATGGTGCATTCGGTAATGCTGGTCAGCTTGAGAGTGTTGTTGCCGCAGCCGGCGCTTTGCGCGATCTGCGATTTGTAAACCAAAGCCTCGCGCAGGCGGCTGGCCTTGCCGCCGCCCAAAGCGAAAGCGGCTGAATCGACGCTGTAGGCCTCGGGTGTATAGGCCGCCGGAGTGAGCCAGGCGATTTTGAGTTGCGGCAACTGCACGGTATCGGTAATTGTGGCGCGGCGCTGCGCGGTGATGGCTGGCGTGACGGCGGTGACAGGGGCGACCGGCGGTCCCTGCGGAATCGGGCCGAAGTATTTTTCAAGCAGGGTGCGGAGCTTGGCCGGATCGAAGTCGCCAGCGACGGCGATCGAAGCGTTGTTGGGCGTGTAGAACTGCTGATGGAAGTCGCGCACATCGGCGATGCGGGCCGACTCAACGTCGGCGTGGCTGCCGATTACCACCCCATAATATGGATGCTCTTTAGGAAAGAGCATATGGAACATCTGTTCCTCTGCCACGTCATAAGGCTGGCCTTCGCCCTGGCGGCGCTCGTTGCGAACCACGTCGCGCTGGTTGGTGAGCAACTCGCGATTGAGGCCCTCCATTAAGAAGCCCATGCGGTCGCTTTCCAACCAGAGAGCAAGCTCGATCTGGTTGGCGGGGACGGTCTCGAAGTAGTTGGTGCGATCAAAATCCGTGGTGCCGTTGATGGTGGTGCCGCCGGCGGACTGTACGAGGCGGATGTGCGCCTTTTCGCCGACATGTTCGGAGCCCTCGAACATCATGTGCTCGAAGAGGTGCGCGAAGCCGGTGCGCCCCGGCCGCTCATTGAGCGGGCCAACGTGATACCAGAGATCGACGGCGACCAGCGGCAGCCGGTGATCCTCATGTGTGATCACGGTCAGGCCGTTGGGCAGCGTGTATTTCACGTAGTCGATTTTGGGCAGATTCTGCGCGGGCTGAGCGGCGTGCTTGCTTTGCGCAAACGCGGCGGCGCTCAAGCCGGCCAGAGCTGCAAGAACAATAAAATTACGGGCTAAGGCTTTCACAGCGATTCTCCAATGCGATTTAAAAATACTGACGCAGACAGAATACTCCTCGCTCCATGAACACCCCACAGTCTGGCGACAAACGGTTGTTGCCTGACCTTTGCCAAATTCACTGCGAGCGCCGGTTAGTCATTCTTATCGGATTCCGCCGTCGGCAAAATGTCGTTATCGCGCGCTACCCATACGTAGAGCGTGGGCAGTAGAAAGATGCCGATAACCAGATTCGCCAGCAGTCCGCCAACTATCACGATGGCGAAGGGGCGCTGTGAATCCGAGCCGATGGCGTGAGAAAAGGCGGCGGGCAGCAGGCCCAACGTGCCACCAGCATGGTCATCATGATGGGTCGCAGGCGCAGCACCGCGCCTTCGACGGCGGCTTCCAGAATATGTTCGCGGCTGGATTTTTCTGTAAGTTTGCGCCGCACGCGCAACTGGTTGATGTATTCGAGCATGATGACGCCCGTCTGCACCGAAACGCCGAAGAGCGCCAAAAAGCCTACCGCCGATGAAACGGAAAAGTTGGTGTGCGTGAGAAACAGCGCGAGCGGACCGCCGACCGAGGCCATGACCACGCTGACCAGAATCAGCAATGCCCATTTATAGGAGCGGAACATGGTGTAAAGAATCAAGAAAATAACCAGGACCGTGACGGGAACGACAATGGCCATGCGCTTGTCGGCGCGCTTCTGGCTTTCGTATTCGCCGGCCCACTCCAAATGGTAGCCGGCGGGCAGCGCTACGTTTTTGTTGACCTTGGCGATGGCTTCTTCGACCGTGGAGCCAAGGTCGCGTCCGCGCACGGAGTATTTGATGGCGATATAGCGCTGGCCGTTTTCGCGGTTGACCTGCTCGGCGCCGTCATCGGTGGAGATTTTGGTTAACTGCGCCAATGAGACGCGCTCGCCCGATGGCGCCAGCAAACGCACGTTCTCGATGGCCTCGCGCGTATCACGATACGGCTGCTGATAGCGTAAGGTTACATCGTAGCGGGCCTCGCCCTGCTGCACTTGAGTGACGGCATTGGCGCCGACGGCCGTTTGCACCGCGTCCTGATGAATGTCGGCGACGTTGATGCTCCAACGCGCGGCGGCCGTGCGATCGATCTGAAGATTCAAGTTGGGCTGGCCGACGATGCGGAAGATACCCAGATCGCCTACGCCGGGAACCGCGGCCATCAACGCTTCTTTATCCTGATCCAACCGGGAGATCCCGGCTTTGCCGGGGCGGCAGTAACAGTTTGACATTTTCGGGAGTCCATCCAAGAAACTCCAAGAGGTGAGCCGCCAAGCACACATCAAGGAGAATCTGGATGGACGAGTATGAAAGCTTAAGCCACTCGAACTGGGAGTGCAAGTACCATGTCGTTTTCATTCCGAAATGCCGCAGGAAAGTGTTGTACAAGAGCCTTCGGCAACATTTGGGCGAGGTGTTCAAGCAACTGGCCGAGCAGCGAGAGAGCCGGATTGAACAAAGTCATCTTCAAATCGACCATGTGCACATAATGATCTCGATACCGCCCAAATATGCGGTAGCGCAGGTGGTGGGATATATCAAGGGCAAGAGCGCGATCTACCTGGCACGCGTGTATGGAGAACGAAAGCAGAATTACGCAGGACAGAACTTCTGGGCGCGGGGATATTTCGTGTCGACCGTCGGTCGCGATGAGGCGACGATTCGGGAGTCCATCCGCAACCAGGAGAAGGAAGACCAGAGGCTAGACCAGTTGAACCTGTGGAAGTAACCTGCCACCGACAAGGTGGCTCAAATCAACCGGGGTCGCGTTAGCGCCTCCGCTCAAGCCGCTTTGAGCGGCTCACCTAAGAAAGCCTCCGGCTTTGCCGGAGGTACTTACTCCGATCATTGGTTGCGGAGGCCCAATCCGATCCAGAGCTTGCCGAGGCCTTTCGCGAACGCTGGCTCAATCCGCGCCGTGAGGGGGTGCGACAAGCGATGCGTAAAGCTATGGTGGAAGGGTCGATTCGAAGAGATGTCGACATCGACACAGCCATCGACCTGCTCTATGGCGCGATTTATTATCGGCTTATGCTTGGAACCGGACCGTTCAATGAAGAGTTTATCGAGGACGCATACCGACAGTTTCTCCTTGGTCACACGGCCCAAGACAAAATGTCCCGGGCAAAGACACGTTTTCATAAGTAATGAAAAACGCCGTTCCGGCCGCGAACCGATAGCCGTCGGCAGTAGGTAGAAACCGGGACACTGGGCGACCTACCGTTACCATTTCTCTTGCATAGCCGTTCTCGAGTTTTCAGGGACAGCTTGCTCAATCGGTGCGCGGCTCAGCCGCAGAATAAAGCCGTCTGACCGTACGAAAATGACCCAGATCTCAACGGTTCAAAAGTGGAGCAATCCAGGCATGGCTTCCAACCGGGTGTCTCTTCGCACTCTCTGAACACCGGCCCGTCCAACGGGTTACGATGCAAACAGGAGCCGTCCATGCTCAACGAAACCGCACCCCTCAAGCTCATCCTCACCGGAGCCACCGGCTTAGTCGGCGAAGGTGTGCTCTTGGAAGCACTCGAACACCCTGCCGTTGGTCAGATTCTTCTGGTCAGCCGCAGGCCCTCCACCTTGGTCCACCCGAAGCTTAAAGAACTTCTCGTCCCAGACTTCATGCACCTCGAGAACGTCACTACCCAGCTTACCGGCTACGATGCCTGCCTCTACTGCGCGGGCATCAGCTCCGCTGGTATGAACGAGGCTGACTACACTCATATTACTCACGACATCACCATGCACTTCGC